>Ga0160423_10000007_pt1 | contig 169064 bp, 139 predicted proteins | sample CRUFie14St8metaG_FD_108191 | JGI IMG/M metagenome (GOLD analysis project Ga0160423, IMG submission 108191) | Marine microbial communities from the Costa Rica Dome - CRUD Field 142mm St8 metaG | ecosystem: Environmental > Aquatic > Marine > Oceanic > Photic zone | place: Costa Rica: the...
ATACAATAAGGCAGTAGTCTGAATCAGCGTATGGGTTTGCCCCAGAATTTATCTTAGTTTACTATTGCCTTATGCTCTTTTAACGTGTTAATTTACGCTAATGCAAGTCTAAAGGAATTTATCTGCGCCGGCAGCCCGGTCAGGGTCTAATAAGCATAAATAATTACTTGAGATGCTGACCGGGCTGCCGGCGCAGACGAGTTTAGCATGACGGCTCGAAAAAATTAAAGCATTGACTATCAATGACATAGTATTGCACTTAAACATTATTCATGTTAAACAAGCAAAATCGTCATTCTGAACTTGTCTGAACCGGCAGCCCGGTCAGAATCTATTTTATTTATTTTACACAAATCCGAAATAATTAATTTAGTCTCGACAGAGTTTAACAAAAAGGCTTTTCTCAAATTGATATTAATCAAACAAGCTGTTTCGGCATGATAAAAGTCAATTTTTAGGAATCATCTTATTGGTTTTTAACCACTTTTTAATAGTCCAATTGATATTTATAAATTTCCACTATTTAAATAGCAGCTACATTTCGTCATCTTTTTAATTATAAATTTTTCTTGGATGATTAGAAGTGCTGTTGCTTTCATTTTTCTCTTTGTTTCTTTTACTGTTTTTGCTGATACTGAAAAAATAAGTCAGCTTGGCAAATATCAAGGTTACAATCCTGCCGAATACAATGGCTTCGATTACAACTCATTTTATGTAACCATGGATGATGGTACTGATTTGGCAGTTGATTTATATCTCCCCAAAAAATTAGAGGCCAACAAAAAAGTACCCACCATTACTTATTTCGTGCGTTACATCCGTAGCCTTGAATTGGTTTGGCCTTTCAAAGCACTTTCCGATCCTTTATTTGGTAGCGTTTCCAAAGAAGAAATTAAATATTTCACTTCGCACGGTTATGCCTGCTTAATTGTTGACTCCCGCGGAACTGGTGCTTCATTCGGTAGCCGCACCATGGAGTTTAGTCAACGCGAAATTGAAGACATGAATCAAGTTGTTGATTGGATAATCAAGCAAAAATGGTCAAACGGTTTGGTCGGCAGCACTGGCATTTCATATACGGCAACCACCGCCGAACTGTTGTTGGTTAACCAGCACCCAGCGGTTAAAGCGTGTATCCCCCGCAATGGAATTTGGGATTTATATGGGCAAATGATGTATCCAGGCGGCATGCGCCAAGCACCATTTATTGAGGCTTGGGAATACACCACCCACTCACTCGATAATAATGATTTTAAATTTCTTGGTCACCTAAGCAATTGGCTGATAAAAGGCACACATCCTGTAAAGGGCGATAAAAAAAGGAAATTACTAAAAGAAGCAATCGAAGAACATAAAGACAACTATGATGTTTTTAAAGGTCTTTACGAAGTTGAATATAGAGATCAACCCGATTCTATCATAGGCTATTCGGCAGACTATTTTAGTGTACACAATTATATTGATGAAATTAAAAATTCAGGCACAGCTATTTATAGAATTAGTGGCTGGTATGATGGCTCATTGGTTAACGCTCCCTTTTTGGGATACATGAACAATCCGCAAAACACCAAAGTTTTGGTTGGTCCCTGGGAGCACGGTGAGTTTACAAATCTATCACCATTAAGGGTTGATAAAAAAGGGGAAGACTTCGATATTTATGCCGAAATGCTCCGTTTTTTCGATTATCATCTGCTGGGTATAAACAATGGAATTATGGAAGAAGCTCCGATTAGCTATTTTCAAATGGGTAGTGAAAAATTTGTGAGTACACAAAACTGGCCACCACAAAGTATTGATTACCAAAACTTTGAACTAGGTTTAGACAACAGCCTTTCGCAAAATCAACCAGCAAATACCAGAGGCATGCTTGAGTACGATTGCCAATACGATTTAACAACTGGCGATTATGCGCGTTGGAATAGCCTTACACTTGTTTATCAAAGTGGTCCAACCCACTATACAGATAGAAAACAACAAAATGAAAGGATGTTGGTTTTTGATACGGAACAGTTAACAGCTGATACAGAAATCACAGGGCATCCAATTGTCAACCTAAATGTAAAAGGCAATTCAACTGATGGTGGCATATTTGTTTACCTCGAAGATGTTTCGCCTGATGGACACGTTCAGTATATAACGGAGGGGCAATTACGTTTTAAACATAGAAAAGTTAGTGAAAACCCTATTTACGAAACTGTCGGCCCATCGCAAAGTTTTTTATTTGCCGATCAGCAAAGCGTAGTGCCTAATGAAAATATGGAGTTAAATTTTGAATTGATTGCTACTTCTTATCAAGTTAAAAAAGGGCATAAAATACGCTTGGCTATAGCCACATCAGATGTTGAACATTTTGACAACTTTGAAAACTCTCCATCTAAAATATGGGTGGACTGTGGTGAAAATTTCATTTCATCCATTCAACTTCCAATAGCAAAGCCACAAAATGAATATGGATTAACTGAGTAAAACCTCACTATTAATAAAAATCGTCATGCCGGAAAATAAATGGCTATTTTAAACCGTCATTTATTTATCCGGTATCTTCTAAGTATAGAGTTTTCAACCGAATCAGGGGGATTTATTAAAAACGATTACCTCACCTCACCAATTTGCACATTCCATAAATCGGCATAAACACCATTCAAGGCAACCAAATCTTCGTGTTTGCCTTGCTCAATCAGTACACCATCTTTTAACACAAAAATTATATCCGCCTTTTTAATAGTCGATAAACGATGGGCAATCACAATAGCCGTTTTTCCTTTTGACAATTGGTTCAAGTTTTCCTGAATTACCTTTTCAGTTTCCGTATCTACTGAACTGGTCGCTTCATCTAGTATTAAAATCGGCGCATCTTTTAAAATAGCTCGTGCAATACTCAAACGCTGTCGCTGACCACCCGATAATTTTATACCTCGTTCCCCTATTATTGAATTATAACCATTAGGTAAACTAACTATAAAATCGTGCAAGTTCGCTTTTTGTGCAGCATTATAAATCTCACCATCACTTACATTATTAATTCCATATGCAATATTTTCTCGTATAGTACCATGAAACAAATATACCTCTTGCCCAACAACAGATATGTTTTTTCTTAAATCATTAAGCCTCAAATCTCTAATTTCAACCCCATTAATGCGTATCTCACCTGAGATTGAATCATAAAAACGCATCAATAATTTAATAAGCGTAGTTTTACCAGCCCCCGTAGGACCAGCAATTCCCACCGTTTTTTGTTCTGGAATTGTTAAATTTAAGCCCTTTAGAATCGGATATTTTTCATCGTAATGGAACATCACCTTGTCTAAAACAATGTCGCCCGCTAAAACTGTTCTCTTCTTAGCCCCTTTTTTGTCCGTAATTATTGGTTTTGTATCTATTAAACCAAACACCCGTGCTGCCGATGCCTTCGCCCTTTCAAATTCATCAAACACTCTACCCATTCTAGTAACTGGCCAAAGTACTCTTTGAATCATCATCGAAAAAAATGCAAGGCTACCCAATGTCAAGTCACTATCATTAAATATTATATCATAACTAGCAACCATAAATACAGAAATAAAACCTATAGTAATAAATATACGTATAACAGGCACATATAATGATGCCCACCGTATCGCCTTAAAATTTGCCTCCTTATAATCGTTTGATACATTTTCAACCCTACTACTTTCAAACGCCTCAGCAGTAAAACTTTTAACAACTTGTATTCCCGAAATGTTATTTTCCAATCGACCAGCTAATTTCCCAACCGTTTGCCTTACCTGTTTATAATATGGAGAAATTAATTTTTGATAATAGACGCTAAGTAGCAAAATAAAAGGTATGGGCAATAAGCCAATAACCGCCAACTTTGGCGATACTGAAAATATGGCAATACCAGCAAAAATAAATAGCGTAATTAAATGCAGTATTTCGCTAAAACTACTATTTAAAAATCGCTCTAACTGATTAATATCATCATTTAAAATACTCATTAAATTGCCAGTGCGTTGGTTTTCAAAAAACGCCAACTCTCTATTTTGCAGTTTGTTATAGGCCTTCATTCGTAAATCATGCTCCACTTTTTGCGATAATCGTAAAAAACCACGCTCATACAACCACTCAAAAAAACTTTCAACCCCAAAAATAAAAGCCGTTAAAAAACCCAAAAAAACAATACAAGCCCATTGGTCATCTGTCCCCGAAAAACTTTCAATCCAAGTGGGTGTTTGCCCACCAACCGTATCAATAATCCACGCCGTTAAAAACGGAGGCATCATATCAAACACCTTATTAACAACTGCGTAAATGCTTGATGAAATAGTACTTGTCTTATAGTTTTTCAAATGCCCCAAAAGGCGTTTCATGGGTTTTTCAGCTATTTGCATAAGCCCCTTTTAAATAAAAAAAGCCATGTTTTCTAATTGAAAACATGGCCTTTCAGTTTTACAATTAATACTTATTTCTAACGAAACTGATTTAAACGTCCATCAGTTAAATCGGCCGAGTTTATCAAAGCCTCTTCAGTGTAATATTGTACACCGTTGGTTAATTTCGTCTGCTCAGATTTTTGCAACGCTGTAAAGTCACTCAACTCAGGAGCCAAACTTCTATCAATAACTTTAACAATATAAACACCTGTTTCACCAGCTATTGGTTTCGATGTTTCATTAGCACCCAAAGCCGTTGCTGCCGCAATAGCTTTAGCATCATTAAAATCACCTACAGCAAACGAGCCAAAACGAACACCACTTTGGCTTTCAACCCCAACATTATACTGACCTGCAATAGCATTTAAGTCAGCATTAGCACCAATTGCTTCAGCAATTTTTGCTGCCTTCTTCTCTTGCTTAACCTTATTTTCTAACTCAATTCTTACATCCTCTAAAGCAGGCATTCCCTCTTCTTTAGTATCAGTAAGTATTGCAACAATATACTCTTCACCTAAATCAAAAACCTCGCTTACCTCGCCTTTATCCGATGCAAAAGCCCAATTCATCAATCTTTCGCTTGCGCCTAAACCTTCAATTGTTGGCACTTCCTTAACAAAATCATTAGCTGATTTTACAGTATAACCAGCCTCTTCAGCTGCATTTCTAAATTCAGCTTCCGTTTTATTACGGCCAATAAACTCACTTGCCTCACTATAAATAGATCTAATAGTTTCCGAGCTTGCAGTTATTGCGCGACTAAGCACAGCAATTTTAGCACCCTGTTGCATTGAATAAGCATCAGTAATTTCAACTAAATGCCATCCAAATTGTGTTTTAACAGTAAATAAGTCGCCTTTAACATTTTCAAAGAAAATACCATTATTAAACTCAGGTACCATCATTCCTTTAGTTACTTTACCTAAGTCGCCACCTTGCTCTTTATTTGATCCGTCATCCGAAAAAGCCGAAGCAGCCGCTTCAAAATCATAACCATTTTGTACCGCTACTAATAAACTATCAATAGTTTTTTTAGCCGCTGCATCATCAGCACCTTGCGCAACACTACGTAAAATATGCCTACACTCAACCGTATCAGGCACCATTTTCTTATCAACAACTTTAATTGCCTTGTATGAATTATTATCTAAATGTGTTGGAATAACTGCACCCGCTTCGCTTGCTAAAATCTCATCCGCTTTAGCAAAACCAACTAAACTGCTAGCCGTTTCATAAGTGTCAGAAAAAGGCGTGTCCGAATTTCGAGCTATAAAATTGCTCATATCACTGGCAGATTTTTTACCCAAATCTCCCATATAATCATTTACATATTTTTGGATGTTTTCAATATCCTTATCCGATGCCTCAATAGCAAAAGAAATATAATCAACCGATCTGCTAGCATCACGGTCAAAAGCCTCTTTGTTTGCATTTAAATACGATCGTAAATCATTATCGCTAAAACTAACTTCCGAATCCTCAACCTGTGTGTAAGGAATTTTTACATACTCAATATTAGCACTAACATTATTCTCGTCATTTTTCATCTCGGCCAACCACGTTGGTATATACATTGCCTTACCAATTAAGCCACCATATTTTTGCGATTTTCTATCACGGTCAACAAACTCAGTAAACGTTTTCCATTGCTTAGCCGCCGAAACATTATTCGTTTCTTTCAAGTTATCAATATAACCCATTACTAAACTAGGGTCAAACAAACCATTTTCGCCTTTAAAAATTGGTGTATTTTGAATTTGTTGGTGTGCATTTGCACCAAACAACAACTCCTCCATTTCTTCCTCGCCAACTTCAACACCTAATTCATCATATTGCTGGCTTGCTGCAACATCTTTTATATACGATCTCCATGCAGAGTTTTTTGCATTCAATCGAGACTCCTCTGTAACAGGCTGACCTGAATTTCTTACATTATTTAAAGTCTGTTCAACTCGGCGGTTATACTCCTGTGCCGATAGTTCAACACCATTAAGCTCTCCTACATTTATTGATTGAGCTCCGCGTCCTGCGCCTGTTGCATCCATCAATAAAAAAGCTAGAATAGCCAATGCAATTATAAATACCAACAAGCCTACTTGTTGTCTAATTTTTCCAATTACTGCCATTGGGTTTTTGTTTAATCAAAAAAAGGTTTGCAAAAATAGGAATTTATTGTTGAAAAGAAATTTTTTCAGCACACATAATCTGCCATAAAAAGCCTATAATTCAGTATTTTCAAGTAATTATGCCTTTAAAAGCGCGGGCAATTAACCGAACCACCCCGTTGATAATTGTTTTGCCTAATTCCAATGTTATAACTCAACGCTAATTCAACTGCTCCATTTGTGTTACTTGCCGTTTGTAAATCAGATATATTAACATCATATGCCAATGCCGCCGTTACTTTTTCAACCTCAATTTTAGCCTGAATTATAAAGGCATCCATTTTACTAACACCCGTAACAGTAGCATTGTTTTTATTCATCCGTAAGCCCATACCTACTTGAAAAGCATTTAAAACTTGTGTTCTTTTATTCTCGTAAAAAACATACCGCGCAGCAGCAATCATATCAGCCTTTATACTTTCCGATTGCTGAAATAAATAAAAACTAGGCACAACATCCCATTTGCTTGAAACTTTAATACTTGCACCAGCATGCACCGTTATGCGCATTGGTATTTTCTCATCAATTGTTGAGCCTCTATCAATTTTAGGGCTACCAATATTAAAAGCTGCACCACCACCATAAGCATAAGTACGCATATTTTTTATCCAGTAATAAGATAAACCAGCGCCAATACCCATATACCATTTAGGATTAAAATCAATCATTTCACCACTTCCTAAGGCTTCATCAACAAAAACACCTGTAAATTGATTACCAAATTGTGCCTGGCTCAAGTCAAACTTTTGTTGATTTATACCCAATTGAAAACCTGCCGAAACAAAATTTTGTAAATCATTACCTAAATTATGGCTATAAGCAACACTTGCTGAAATTGAATTGGTTGACAAACTTACCGTACCAGCCTTATCATTCATAAAGGATAAGCCTGCACTCAACCAATCATTTTTACCAAAACCCTTTGCCACTTTTCCGTCAACGCCAGCAATAATAGTTTTCGCAGCACCTCGGCTCGATACACTTTTCCATTGGCTTCTATAAATGGCATTCACCCTTACATCACCACCAAACAAACCCGTAAATGCAGGATTACTAACAGTAGGTGCCATTGCATTTTGTGTTAAATGCCAATTCTGTGCATTTACATTAAAAAAACAAAGTATAAATAGTATTATGAATATGTATTTCATTGGTTATTATCTTATTAAGGTAATGTCACCTTCTTTATAAATATATGTCGAGTCATTCATAGCAGCAGTTACATAATAATAGTAAACACCACTTGGCTGTTCCGCATCCTTGTATGACCCATCCCAGCCCACATTTATATCATCACTTTCAAAAACCTTTTCACCCCATCGGTTAAATATTTTTATGTAAGCATTTATTATGTTGCGGCCCTGTACTTTCAGCTCATCGTTAACATTGTCATTATTAGGGGTAAACACATTGGCAACAAAAACTAAAACCTCCTCATTTACTTCAGGTTCAGGCCCAGGTGGCTCTGGTGGTTCAACAAACTCAATTATTTCAATGCTAGCAGTTGTAAAACAATTAGGGCTTAACTCATAACTTATTTCATAAATACCGGGCACACTTGTACTAGGGTCAATTATATTACCACTAACTGATAAACCAGCAGGAATATCAAACACCCCACCCTCTTGGTTTACAATTATAGCTATAGGCTCATCATTAGTTTGTAAGCTTGCAGGCACATTTATAGTAGGCATAGCATAAACCTCTACATAAAAGGTATCATACTTTACGCAATTTAGCCCATAAAAAAACACTATCGTATCCAAATTACCAACATGCTCTGCTGGGTCATAAACAGGCACCGTCAATGATTCACCGTTCACCTCAACGCCAACAGTTCCTAAAGTTGATGTTCCAGTTAAAGGTACAATTGGGTCAGTTTCACAATAACTACTCTCAATTGTTTCATTTAATGTTAAAACGGGTATCTGGGTATCAACTAAAAAGTAATTAAGTATGTATTGGCAATTATCAGCACCAATTGTAACATCATAAGTAATAGTACCCAACGATCCCACTAAACCATCAGCGGCAATATATAAATCTCCAGTAACACCAGGTCCACTAAAAGTACCTCCTGCAAAAGTTGAATTAATAAACTCATTTAAATCCACACCCGGATTATCAAAACAAACCGAAGGTATAAAACCAGTAGGCGTTAACAACACATCGCTATCTGGCGGGCATTGAGATTTTGCCCAAAAAGACAAGAAAAAAAGAATTCCGATAAAGGTTTTCACAATATTCATAGTAGTTGGCGCTTTATTAATACGATGTTCCAAACATCGTACCTAATTTTAACTTGTAATTACTTTAATAACGATGATGCAAAATTTGTGGTATAACTTACAATTTCCAACTATAAACAGCGCAATTTTTAAACTTTTTTGTAGCTTTTTATTCATTAACCTTTTTTATGCTTGTAGTGGCGATGCCATGAAAAGCCAAACCAAGCCCGATTCCTCTGGTAAAATCGACGAGGTAATCGTTATTATGGCCGAATCAGATTGGAAAGGCGATATCGGCAACACCTTCCGTGAAACAATTGGAGGAATTTATCCAGGCCTTCCTCAAGGCGAAGACAGGTTCGATTTAAGGCACATCCCCTTTAATGCCTTTAAAGGTTTATTTAGAAGAAGCAGCACCGTCGTTTACGTATCGCCAACTAATTGCGATAGCCCACTTTGCCAACACGTAAAAGAAGCCTTTACCCATTACGAAAAACAAGGCAACGACTACATAATATCCTTTAAAAACGTTTATGCTGAGCCTCAAAAAATCGTTTATGTTTCAGCACCCAATAAACAAACGCTTGAAAGCATTATAATTGAAGGGCAAAACCGCATAATTAACACCATTAGCGAAATTGAAGACCAAAAAGCATTTAACAACGCCTACGCATCGCGCAAAAACGAAAGCTATACCAGTTTAGTTGAAAAAACGCTATCCATCAATTGCCCTATCCCCAACTCCTACCGTTTAGTAGTTGAAGAAAAAGATTGCCTTTGGTTTAGGCAAGATATTGAAGGAGCGGTTAGCAACTTGGTGTTCCACGTGAAACAATTAGATAGCTTAAGTTTTAACCAAAAAAACATTGGTATTAAAATGCGAGACAATTATGGCGAACTTTATGTTAAAAGCGATACTGAAGGCTCATTTATGATAAGCGACACCTTAATTGCACCTGATTACGCTCAAATTAACATTAATGGCAATACCGTTAATGAGTTAAGAGGGCTATGGTATTTAACTAAAGATTTTATGGGCGGCCCATACATTAACTATACATGGCACGATAAAGCCAACAACCGCATTATTATGATGGATGGATGGATTTATGCCCCACAATGGAAAAAACGCCCTCAAATACGCCGCGTGGAACAAATTTTTAGAAATGCTGAGTTTTTGTAAGAAAAATAAAACAACTCATTTTTAAAACTTTGGTTTTTAATAAGCAATTATTCGCCTTAATTATCTTCCCTTGAGGGAATTATTCGCTTTACTGATGATGAGTGATTTTTAAAACTAAATCCATTAACTATAGCAATAAAAAAAGAGGGGGCTTTGCAATGCAAAGCCCCCTCTTGGTATAAACAGTATCAATATTATAAACTAAAATTTAGGTATTAATCATTATCGGCATTACCAACATTAATAAATCCTTTCCTTCCTCTTGCTCTTTCGGTACAATAACCCCCGCTCTATTGGGTGTAGATAATTTAAAAGTAATTTCTTGCGTATCTAAAACACCTAAAATTTCAATTAAAAAACGTGCGCTAAAAGCAATGCGCAACTCATCGCCGCTATACTCACAATTTAACTCCTCATTTGCTTCGTTTGAAAAATCAACATCTTGTGCAGATAATTCCAATTTGTCCTGCGCTAATGAAAGCACTACTTGGTAAGTGCTCTTGTTTGAGTAAATCTGTAAACGCTTTAAAGCATTTTGAAGACTTAAACGATCAATAGTCATCAAATTAGCGTTATCCTTAGGTATAACAGCGTTATAATCAGGAAAGCGTGCATCAATTAAACGGCATATTAAACGTATAGTATCAAACTCAAACTCGGCATTAGTCTCAGAATACTTCATTTTAACTAAGCCTGTATCACTCATGCCTAGTGCATTTTTTAATAATGTTAATGCCTTTTTCGGTAAAATAAAACCATTATGCGATTGATGCCCATCCTCAATACTCGTGTATTTAACCAATTTATGCGCATCTGTCGATACAAAAGTTAAATCATTTTCATTTACTTGAAGAAAAACACCCGTCATTGCTGGGCGCAGTTCATCATTACTTACTGCAAACAATGTGCTTGTTATTGCAGTTCTTAAAACTTCAGCATTAAATTCAATTTCATTTTCGCCTTCTACCATTGGCAAACCAGGGTAATCCTCTCCCTTTTCACCAGCCAATTGATATTCACCACTTGTAGCAACCAATTTCACTAAGCCATTATCGGCAATATCAATAGTAACAGGCTGGTTTGGTAAGCCTTTTAAGGTATCTAACAACATTTTCGCTGGTATTGCAATCTCGCCGCTGCCATCAACCTCATCAACAGCAATATCAATGCGCATAAATGTTTCATAATCGCTGGCAGTAACCTGTATTGAACTATCTCCAAGTCGTACTAAAAAATCTTCTAAAATAGGAATTACCGTATTAGCGGAAATTGCCCCAGATATTTTGTTTAGTTGGCTAAATAATTCTTTTGATGATACTGTAAACTTCATTTCTATTCCAATTTAAGTATAAAGATACGGATGCTTTTTTAGAAGTGTTTTAAAAACGTATTACTAATATTTTTGCAAAGTCAAATCCTATTCCAAAAAAACAACATACACGCAAAAACAAAGCCTAAATCCCTATTTTATAGTTATTTCTGTTTCCCAATTCGCTTTAATTTCAAGCTTATCATAACTAAAAATTTGCTCTGCCTGCTTCCTATTAAAAAAATCACCAGTATCCCACTTATTATTGCCATTAGCATCAACCACAAGCTTAACTTTATAATTACCCACTTTTAGTTTATTTAAAACCAAACTATCCGTTTCTACTGCTTGTTTATCATAATAAACATCCGCCCCACTTTCTGATACTATTTCAATAAAACTTTGATCAACCAACATACTATCAATTGCTATATTAATAATAGCATCCCCAAAACCAATAGCCTCAACCCCAACAATTGATAAATCAAGCGAATCAAATACAGCCGTATTATTAAAGCCGATTATCGTTTCGGGCAAAATAGTTAATTCATACTTTTCACCTTTAACCCATTCTGCCTTTACAAATACATCATCAGCCATATAAAAAACAGTATCAATTTGCCTTGTTTCATAAACTGAATCTACTTTTTGCTTTAAAATCCATTCGTTAAAATCAATTTGTTTCACGGGCATATTAAAAGGCAAAGTCAAAAAACCCGCTTCCTCCCCTGTTTGCTTTTCGCTTTCTTCAAATTCAGCCAATATGTTTTGCTCAAAAAGTGTGGTATCCTGCACTACATCAACAGTATCAACCAACAAGCCCTCATTGTACAATAGCAACGAAAAACTATCTAATTCGCTTTTAAAATACACTAACAACGAGTCATTATCTAAAGGGTAATCACAGGAAAAGTACTCTAAATCATCCTCAATAATTGGTTTCAACTCCAAGCTTTTACTTCCCTTATTCAATTTTATTTTCATTGTTTCACGTGAAACAATTTCTAATTGTTCCACCCTCAATTCTTCTTCAAAAGGATTAAACAAATTAATTTGCTCCAATTTAATAGTATCATTATCCGAAACAACAATTGTATCAGCTACAAAACCCAGTAATTCCTCCCCTAAATCAAAATACTCATTTTTGTTCTTATCCTGTAAAACAACTAATTGATACGCCCCCTTAGCCAAATAATTAACCGAAAAAGCTTGCTCAGTATTTATCGTATAAAACAATGCAGGCTCAGTATATATCAACGAATCTCTATAACTTTCATTTAAAGGATAAAGGCTTATCACACAATTCTCTTCAATTGCATTACCTTTTGCATCAACATAACTGCCCATTACACTTGCCGAGTCAATATTTTCCGACAAACTAAAAACATAATCTAAAGCCTCAATTTCATTACCCTCAGTAAAGTCTTTAATTGCTCCACCAAAACCTAGCTTATAGGTATAATTTGAATCTAACTGCTCTGGCAATTCAACAATTACCTTTTTCCCCTTCACCTTAATTTTCGGTTCCTCCGCCATCCTCGGCGAAATCCTTACATCACTAGCATTTTGTAATGTAATAAACTCATTAAAAGCAATAACAATTTTTTCTTCATTAAATAAAGTGGCTGGCGAATCCTCCGAAAATTTTACATATAACGGAGCCACCTCATCTTTAGGGCCACCCGTTGGTGCAACAGGTTTGGCACAGCCTAATAAAAGCAGACAAACAAAAAATATGGCATAAAAAGCTTTGCCCATTATTTACCTAAATAAACCATTAATACTGAAATATCCGATGCTGAAACGCCACTAATTCTACTTGCTTGCCCTAAGTTTTCGGGTTTAACCTTTGTTAGCTTTTCACGCCCTTCGGCTGATAATGATCCAATACTACTATAATCAAAATCGCTGCTTAGTTTCACCACATCTAATCGCTCCATTTTACTAGCCATTTGCATTTGCTTATCAATATAACCAGCATATTTCATCCTTATCGATGCTTGGTTCAACACCTCATCTGGGTAATTTTTTAAACCCTCATTTACACTTTCAATCTCCATTAAATCTTTTACATCAATATGCGGACGCATTAAAACGCCATTGCTTTTTACTTTTTGCTTTAACGGCGCACTTCCTCTTTTAACCAAAATATCATTCGCTTCATTTGGGCTAATACTATGTTTATTAAAAAACTGAATAACCTCATTTGTTCCACGCTCTTTTTCTAACATTTTATTATAACGCTCTTCGCTTGCTAAACCTAATTGATAACCCAACTTTGTCAATCTAAAATCAGCATTATCTTGTCTTAATAATATACGATGTTCCGCCCGCGAGGTAAACATTCGGTAAGGCTCCTCAGTACCTTTTGTAATTAAATCATCAATTAGCACCCCTATATAAGCCTCACTTCGTGATAATACAATCGGCTCTTCCTCCTTTACTTGCCTATGCGCATTAATACCCGCCATTAAACCCTGGCAGGCTGCTTCCTCATAACCAGTAGTTCCATTAATCTGACCAGCAAAATAAAGCCCATCAACCAATTTGGTTTCTAAAGTATGGCTTAATTGCAAAGGCGGAAAATAATCATACTCAATAGCATAACCAGGCCTAAACATTTTGCAGTTTTCAAAGCCTGGTATTTTCTTTATCGCTTTAAATTGTACATCTTCAGGTAACGATGATGAAAAACCATTCACATAAATCTCAACAGTCTTCCATCCTTCAGGCTCAACAAATATTTGATGCCGATCTCGCTCACTAAAACGACTAATTTTATCTTCAATTGATGGGCAATATCTCGGTCCTACCCCTTGTATTCGCCCATTAAACATCGGCGATTTTTCAAAACCATCCTTTAATAAATCATGCACTTCAGGATTAGTATATGTTATATGACATTGTCGCTGCTGTTGAGGAAAATTTACATTTTCACTCATATATGAAAAACCAGTAATATTATCATCACCATCTTGCGCTTCCATAGCTTCATAATTCAAGCTTCGCCCATCAATTCTTGGTGGTGTTCCTGTTTTCATTCTACCACTTTCAAAACCCAAGCTCTCTAATTGCGCTGTAATACCCGTTGCTGCTTTCTCCCCCATTCTACCGCCGCCAAATTGCTTTTCACCAATATGTATTAGTCCATTTAAAAAAGTGCCATTAGTTAAAATAACCGTTCTGCTTTTTATCTCAATACCCATTTGCGTTTTAACACCATAAACTTTGTTATCCTTAACTAACAAGCCAACTACCATTTCCTGCCAAAAATCTAAATTCTCAGTTTGTTCTAATTTTTCACGCCATAAACCAGCAAACATCATACGGTCATTTTGTGTACGCGGACTCCACATGGCAGGCCCTTTTGATAAATTCAACATTCTAAACTGTATCATACTCGCATCACTCACCAAACCTGAGTAACCGCCCAAAGCATCAATCTCTCTAACTATCTGCCCTTTGGCTACCCCACCCATTGCGGGGTTGCACGACATTTGACCAATTACTTGCATATTCATAGTAACCAACAAAACCTTCGAGCCCAAATTCGCTGCTGCAGCTGCGGCCTCGCATCCTGCATGGCCACCACCAACAACTATAACGTCATATTCGTTAAACATAAACTATATTGTAAGCGCAAAGTTAAAACCTATTACATAGCACTAGCATAACTATTTTATATGAAAAAAGTAGGATTATTATTCGGTTCGTTCAATCCAATACATATAGGACATTTAATTATTGCCGAACACATGCGCAGCACCCAACAACCCCATGAAATTTGGTTTGTTATTACACCCCAAAATCCATTTAAAATAAACAAAACGTTATTGGATGAAAATCATCGACTTGAAATCACTAAAAAATCAATAGCAGATAATCCTTATTTTAAAATCTGCGATATAGAATTTGGACTTGAAAAACCCAACTACACCTACAAAACCCTTAAAGTACTAAGAGAAAAATATCCTAATCATCAATTCCAATTAATTATTGGCTGGGATAACTACCTATCCTTTAACTACTGGAAAAACTTTAGCGAAATATTACAACACCATAAAGTATTGGTTTACCCTCGTAAGGTTAACAATGCATTTGTTGAAATAATGCACCATAATAATATCATAAAAACTGATGCACCCCTAATTGAAATCTCATCAACCCAAGTAAGGCAAAAAATAAAAAATAACGAATCCACCAAATATCTCATAACTTCTGAAGCAGAAATTTACATTAAACAACACACTTTTTATCAATAACAAACGGTGGAAAAGTTTTAATAACTCATTTAAAAGTTGGTAAAAGTTTCTTCAAAAAAATTTATCCCAATTTTCAAAAACTTTTCTAGCTCTTTTTCAGCTTTTAAACGGCTTTATCAACAAAACCTAACACACTTTTTATTTTCCGTTACAAATCAACATTCACAATCCACACTGTTAAAAACTAAGTTTTCAAGTTTTTACTTCTTCCCACATCAACTTTCATCAACAAATAAACAAAACTAAAAAGCCTATAAAATCAATAAAAAATCTAAATTTAACATATACTTATCCACCTTTCCACAAACAGTATGTGTATAAACACGAAAAATAGAAATTTTCAAAAACTGTTATCAATTATTGAAAACTAAAAATCCAAACAATTAATCAATCTTTTATCCATAAACTAACACTGCTAATGACAAGAGATAAAATTTGAATTTTTAAATTTTTATTTAATCAATTACTTAGCAGTGTTAAAAGTTTTGAGCCAACAAAATTTTTGTTTTCCAAAAAGGCAACAGTAAATTAGCGTTGTTTAAAGGCTTAAATCTTGTAAACCAAAATCCAAAGCAATTAAACACTTATACGCTTGCTTTTTTAGCTTATTACATTTAACCAATGTACACTAGCTAAAAGTCGCTATTTTATAGGCTTTAAACGGTTATCCACATACTTTTACACGGTGTGGATAACTCATTTTATATCTTTTAACCACTTTTTCGCTTGACTCAACAATCATCTACCATACAAATTGAAGTGTTTAACCAACTTAGCCAGTTGCTTGAAAACCAACAACACTTAAACAATCGTTTAGCCAAGCTCGATAAAACCATTGTTGCTAAAGATGAGCAAATAAAACAGCTACATACTTTGGCAAATGCAATGGCTAAAGATGTATTCAAAAAATATGCCGAACCTTTAATTTTCGATTTAGTTAATTATCTGCATCAATTAGATAGGCAACTTGATTTTTTAGCTAAAAACAAAGCCGATGAGAAAGACGATTTATTCACAAAACATTTAGTGCAAACCAAAGCTGATATTAGCCAAATGCTTAAACGCATGAATGTAGTAGCCTATAAATCGCAGCCCAAAAGCCAATTTAAACCTGCGCTTCATCAACCAGTTGAGGTAGTGCAAACAACCAAGCAACAGTTAAACAACAAAATTTGCAAAACAGTAAAAACAGGTTTTTATTGGGATGATAAAGTAAAATGGCGCGAGCAAGTATTTATTTATAAGTACCAACACTAGGCAGTAATTTTGCCATACTTAAATGAAACACTTTTTCGGAATTGATTTTGGTACAACAAACAGTTGTATTGCTTGGGTAAACAATTATGGTCAAATAACCACATTGCAAAATGCTGATGACCAATTCACTACCCCATCGGCAGTATTTTTTGATTTTAATAATGTAACCGTTGGCGAATATGCCAAATCATCCATCCCTGCTTTTCCCGAAAAAATAGTAATTAACCCCAAACGCAAATTAGGTAAAAAAGATTTTGCCTATCAAATTGTGGGTAAACAATGGAATCCTGTTCAAATAGCAGCAATAATTTTAAAAAAATTAAGTAAAGATGTTGCTGAAAAATTAGGCTTTCCTGTTGAACATGCCGTGCTATCATGCCCAAACAATTTTACAATTGAACAACGCGAGCTGTTAAAAGCCGCAGCACAAATGGCAGGCATACAAGTTCATGCCATTATTAATGAAAGTTTAGCCGCAGCAATTGCGTACGGATATAATAAAAACATCCACCAAAAAACAACTTTGGTTGTCGATTTAGGCGGCGGTACTTTCGATTTAAGCTTACTCGAAATTTCAAAAAACCGAATTGATGTTTTATTAAACGAAGGCAGTTCATTTTTAGGCGGTAAAGATTGGGATACCGCCCTGGCAAAATACATTGCGCATCAATACAGCCAACAAACAGGCGATGTTGAAGATTTAATGCTAATTCCTGAAATGCGAATTGAGTTAACACTTTTGGCAGAAGAGGCAAAAAAACAATTAACCCGTCACGAAAAAGCAAATGTTAGGCTTTGGTACAAATCAAAACGCCTAAATATTGAAATAAGCCGTACCGATTTTGAAAAACTAGCAGTCAATTTATTTATTAAGGTCGAAAAAATTATCCGCACACTTTTAAACAAAGCCATTACCAAAGGCATAAAAAATATTGATGAAGTATTGTTAGTAGGCGGCGGAACATATATGCCAAAAATCCAAGCTTTGGTCAATCGTTTAATAAAAGCACCCGTTAAAATTTTTAAGCCCGATCAAGCTGTAGCGCAAGGCACCGCATTATTAGCCCATCAACACGCCTTAAATTTTCACTTAAAACAAAAAATTTCGGTAATAACGGGGCAGCCAATCCATCAACTTAATATAAAATATACCGATCCTAATTTGGTATATAAATTAAAAGATGAAATAGCCCGTACCCTACCCTTTGAGTTAGGCTTCGATAATTTCCCACAACAAATAAGCTCAAATAAAATTGATTATAGCCTTGGTTTATTGGCGCAAAAAAATGGCGAGCCAGTAATTTATAACTTTGTACGTACAGGTCAAAGCTTGCCTTTAAACAAAAAATTAAATTTTGGTACGCAAGCCAATAACCAACAAAAAGTTAAAATCGAGATTTTTGAAAACCAAAGCCAACAAAAAATAACCAATGTAAAGCAAAGCGAAATGATTGGGCATATATATTTAGAAGACATTCCGCCCAATTTACCCGAAAACACACCTATTATTATAAATATAGAAATGGACGAACTTGCCAATTTAATGATTTCGGCCAAAGTAAAAAAAGACGGATTACCCATTTATGCAGAATTTATTTTTACCGAAATCCCCGATAAAAAATGGATAAACCAAAAAACCGAACAAATTGAAAATCTTAACATCATATAAAATGAAACAAACATTATTACTGCTTTTCCTTTCTTGCGGCCTAATGGCACAAAACCCAACATTGCATAAATGCGGTTACGATTTAATGAAACAATCTGCCGAACAAAGCAACCCTGGTCATCACAATGCCTATCTTAAATTGTTTAACCATTGCAAATCATCATACCACAACTCAACTAAACAAAGCCAAATTGTTTATACCATCCCAGTGGTTTTTCATGTAGTGTATAATAGTAATAATCAAAATCTTTCCGATGCCGTATTGCAATCGCAACTTGATGTATTAAATAGAGATTATCGAAAACAGAATGAAAATATAGCCGATTTGCGCGAGGAGTTTGTCCCTTTCGCCGCAGACACATACATTCAGTTTGAATTAGCTCAATTTGATGAAAACGGAAACCCAACAACAGGTATAACCCGAACTGAAACTCCAAATGCAGACTTTGCACCCGATATTTTGGATTTTATAAATCCATTGGCAAATACAAATAAAGTAAAATCTACAGCCGAAGGCGGACAAGATGCTTGGGATACCGATAAATATTTAAACATTTGGATTTGTAATACGGGCGGGGCAGTTTTAGGTTTTGCTTATCCGCCTGCACAAGCACCCAATTGGCCAAGTGGTCAATCAGCCTCTTCGCCCGATTTAGAAGGCGTTGTTTTACACTATCAAATTGTGGGTGATAATAATCCTGAAAATGGCGCATATTTCGGAATTGCCGATGAAGGCAGAACAGCCGTTCACGAAGTTGGGCACTATTTAGGTTTACGCCACATTTGGGGAGATGCTATTGAATTTTTAGGTCAAGATGGTTGTGCCGAAGATGACGGTATTGATGACACACCCGATATGGCAACCAATAGCCAGCAACAAAGCTCAGTACCATGCGATAATTTATTAAACAAAAATACTTGTACCGATTCTCCGATTGACTACCCTGATATGTTTGAAAATTACATGGACTATTCAATGGAAAAATGCCAAAGCCTATTTACAAATGAGCAAGCAGGCATTATGCGCGAAATGTTAGAAATTGCACGCCCCGAATTATGGAACAACCTACCTTGCAGCGTTGATAACATCACCCCATCAGACATTAATATATTTATTGGTCAGCCTGTAACTTTTACTGCTGATTTTGTAAACGTTGATAATATACTTTGGTTTTTAGGTAATGCAGGTTTTGGCAGCGAAACCGAAGCAACACATACTTATACTGAAACAGGCAATTTTCAAATTATGTTAGTTGGCAGCAATGCAGTTTCGGCAGATACAGCTTACTACCAAATTTATGTTCAAACAACGGTTGATATAGAGGAAATCAGTAAGCAAATCAACATCAATTCAGCAAATGGTTTTATAAATATTGATAATCAATCGACTGAAAACTTAGCATTAAACTTGTATGATGTTAATGGACGAATCTTAAAAAGCAGCCAAATAAACAAAGATCAAAATAGAATTGACATTCAAAATTTCGCAAATGGCATCTATATTGTTTCATTATCAAATGGAAACCAAATTGTAAAAACCCAAACAATATTTAAATAATGAGCGACGAAAAAAAGAAACAACAACTCAATATTGAGTTAACCGAAGATATAGCAGATGGCATATACTCAAACCTAGCAATTATAACCCACTCAAACACTGAGTTTATAGTTGATTTTGTAAAAGTGATGCCAGGTGTGCCAAAGGCAAAAGTAAAATCACGTATTTTACTTACACCCCAACACGCCAAACGTTTAATGAAAGCATTACAAGATAATGTAAAACGTTTTGAAACACTAAATGGTGCTATTAAAGATTTGGATGCCAACCAAACCATACCACCAATCAATTTTGGAGGGCCTCCAGCAAAGGCCTAGAAAATAGGAAAAACAAACCCGTAATTTCAGAAAATCTTTTAAGATTTATCTATGCTCTTTTTTATAATTCCCCTCCTTAACAAGGAGGGGGAGAGCCTTGGGCTCGGGGTGGTTGTTTAAGTTTATAATTTTTGTTAATGCTAATCTGTTTTACAAAATAACGTCATTTCTTTGTTGCTCGAATGCAAGCCCAGTCAATGCAATCAAGGGAATCTCAAAATAGATTTTCAATAAAAAAACTTGAAAAAAATATATGCAATACTAATTACTATTGGATGCTTGATTTGTTCTTGCAAGCAAAATTCAACTGTCTCGAAAGCTGAATGTAAATGTATTGACCACAGATTTTCATCAAGTAAATTTATACCAATTGCTACCTCAACTATAGATAATATTCCGGTTGCCTTTTGTGGTTATTCATCAAAGGGTTCCGAATACCTTGAAGAATATGGAATATTAAAGTCAGATTCGTCCTTTATTGGAATAGGCTATGAAGTAATAGACTGCTCAACCCAAAAAAGCATATTCGATGAAGGAGAATATTACACTGATAGCATTAAAATAAATGTAAACGGATTTGAAATTTTTAGATTAGCTCACATTGTCAACCCAAACGGAAATTTTGGAAACTTAATCCCAGTAATCCAATTTAACTTTTCAAAATCAAAACAAGGTTTTCAACTTGATACCTTATTTGCATTTCCTGAAAAGTACTTTTCTGATGGTTACATCCAACAAGTTAAAACACATATTGACTCATTAGAAAACTCAGAGCTTGAAAAGTATGAGTTTGTTGAATTTAAAATGGAATTACTTTTCTTAAAAGCGTTAAACGATATAAACCAATTGGATAAATTTTTAAATTCTGGACCGTACAATGGCTATTTAGGTCCATTGTTTAGAGACTTTTGCTATTATGCAAAAATGAGATGGGAAAATGAAATCTGAGAATGAGCCAATAATTTCAGAGTTTAAACTTTTTAGATAAACGTCATTCAGGAAAAGCTCGATGCTTTGTCTGGAATCTCAAGTAAGGGCATGGCTTATAAAGGTAAAAAAACACCAAGGTAGAGATACCACGAAACGCACCTCGAAATCAAGCATATTGTAAGTAGGGAAATTTAAGTCCGTAACTTCTAATAGTTTCTAAACCTTAATGTCCTCCTTTTATAAAGAAGGTGTGAAAATCTGAAAAGGTTTATGCGGAGGATTAAAAAACAAAAACCCATCATTTATCCCGCACCGCCAAAATTTTTTTCACTTTTTCCATCCACTCCTCTTCTTCACCAGGTTCTGGCATTACAAATCCACCTTCCATTATCCATTTCGATTCAATCTCCAATAAATTTATCATTACCCTATTAGCGTCAACCCCTATTATTTCTGCTGATTTGCTAACTAAAGTATCCCTTAGCTTTTCAATTGTTTCTGTGTTCCGCCCTTTTCTAACATTGGCATGTATATACAAACTACCATTTTCTTTTATAGGTACCCCATCCGAAAAAAACACATGAACAAACTGTTCGGGTGCACCCGTAATTCCGCAATGCGTATCTGTAAGCAAATTCGCCAATTTCAGTTTTACTGAATCGTTTAACTTTTTATTTGAACTTAGGCTGTAAACAGGCATTTTTTAATTGTGTTTTAAAGTTTAACGGCTAATTTATAATAGCCATTAAACCATTTCGAATAAAGGGCTTTAAAAATCATCTTTCCTAAAATATAAGGTCGGTAAAATGGTCTAATCCTATTTCGTTGAGCATTAAAAAAATCATTTACAAATGATGAGTTTGCTAATGTTATTAATGAATCAAGTGGCGAAACCCTAAAGTTGTTTAATAAAAACTGAGAAGCTTTACCCATTAACTCTTCTCTTTTTTCTTGATCAATGCTTCGGTCAACTTCTATCATTATTACGGTTGCTTCTGATTTTTTTCGTTCGGAAAAAGCATACCCTTCTGGCATAATCATCCAAAGTGCCAATAACTTTTCACTTGAATTATAATGTTCTTTATATAGTTGTTTCAATCCTAATTCAATACTTTTTATTTCCGCATCCGAAAACATATTTTCTTGGATAATACACAACATCTTTTTCATGGAAAAAAGCTTAATTCTATGAAAATAATAATTGAAAGCAAAAAAAGGTTAATAGTACGGTAAACAACTATTAACAAAACCCTGTTAACCCCCCGTACCTTATTTTTGCACCTTTTTTACAGGCATTAGCCTAAATTTTTCTTAAATGTTGAATATAGTATTGTTTGGTCCTCCGGGTAGCGGTAAAGGCACGCAGGCCAACTTGTTAATTGATAAATACGGATTAAAACACCTTTCTACTGGCGATTTATTACGCGCCGAACGTAAAGCCAAAACCGAATTGGGTTTAGAAGCTCAAAAATTTATTGATGCTGGTGAGCTAGTGCCCGATGCTGTTGTTATTGGCATGATTGAAAAAGCCTACAACCAGTTTAAAGAAAATGTTAACGGTTTTATTTTCGATGGCTTTCCTCGCACCCAAGCACAAGCCATTGCTTTGGACGAATTGCTAACAAAAATGCAAGCACCCATTAAAAGCGTGTTGTTTTTGCAAGTTGAAGTAAACGAATTAGTTGGTCGTTTATTAGAAAGAGGTAAAACCTCAGGCCGAGCTGATGACCAAAACGAAGAAGTTATTCGCAACCGCCAAAAAGTTTACAATGATCAAACTGCAGTTGTCGGCGATTTTTATGGCAAACAAAGCAAAGTTGTAAACATAAACGGTCAGCAAAGCATTGAGCAAGTGCATGCTGATTTATGTACTGAGATTGAAAAACTGTGCTAATAACACGTTTAACGGAACAATTTTGTAACTAATAGTGTTCTAATTTGTTACCTAATTAAAATTGAAATTATGTTATCACCTAATATGGAGGCAGCTTTAAATGAGCAATTAGCTATTGAAGCCGCAGCATCTCAAAAATATTTAGCAATGGCTTGTTGGTGCGATGGGCAAGCGTTGGAAGGTAGTGCAGCATTCTTTTTCCGTCAATCAGAAGAGGAGCGTATGCACATGATGAAAATTGTAAACTATGTTTTGGAAAGCGGCGGAAGCGTAACCATCCCCGAACTCGAAAAACCAAAAGCCGATTACATTAGTATTAAAGAAGTAGTTGATGCCGCTTATGCCAGCGAAAAATTTGTAACCCAATCCATACACAAATTGGTAAACTTGGCACTAAGCGAAAACGACCACGGCACTAATAACTTTTTGCAATGGTATGTGGCCGAGCAGCAAGAAGAAGAAGCATTAATGCGTAAATTACAAGATAAAATTACCCTAATTGGCGAGGGCGCACAGTCATTATATTATATTGACAAAGCCATTAACCAAGCAGGTAAAGAAGCCGCAGCTGCCGAAAGTCAAGCTTAATATTTAATAATTACATCACCTTTATGCCGGAAAATAAATGAGCGGTTTTTCAACACATTTATTTCTCCGGTATCTTTTTATAACTAAGCTTTTCGTCACCCCGAACTTGTTTCGGGGTCTTTATAATTAAGAAAATTACCTCACGCAATGCTAAAATTCATATTTCGCACCATATTTAAATTAAAAGGCTGGAAAATTGACCCCAACTTACCAGAAGAAATAAACCGTTGCGTACTTATTGCCGTGCCACACACTAGCAATTGGGATTTTGTTTACTGCCTTGCCACTTTTGATTTGCTGAAAATCCCTATAAAATTCACCATAAAAGATAGTTGGATAAAAGGTGCATTAGGTGGATGGATGAAAAAGCAAGGAGCTGTAGGCATTGACCGCAGCCCTAAAGTGCCAGGCCAGCCACGCAAAAGCACCACCGAAGCCATGATTGACTTATTTGAAAAAAACAAAGGCAATTTTGCGATGATAGTAACCCCCGAAGGCACTCGTAAAAAGCGTACCGAATGGAAAACGGGCTTTTACTATGTAGCCAAAGGCGCAGGTGTACCTATTTGTTTGGCTAATGCCGATTATAAAAACAAAACAGGTTACATATTAGATGTCATCCACCCTACGGATGATATGGAAGCCGATATGCGAAAAATAATGGCAGCTTACAAAGGCAAAACCCACCCTAAACATCCCGAACTTTTCAGCCTCGATTTAAGGTATGTGTAAAAAATGGATGGCGAGCTTGTAGAACTTTTAAGTAACTAAAAAAAGTAAATCGTCATACTGAACTTGTTTCAGTATCTAAGGAATAATAGTTTCAAGTTATTATCTAAAAAAACCGTCATTTCAGATAGGCTCAATGCTTACTGGGCTTGATACTATTCTAAAATTTAAGTAAAGACCTTAGCCTTTCTTACCTTTCACCACTACTTCAACCCTGCCATTATCAGCCTTACTCAATTGCAACCGCCCTTTAAATAAATTAGTTTCACCGTTTTCAAAAAATTCGGTTAACTCCTTTTTTGTGGTTTTACGGCATGCTAATTCCTCACCATTTTCTAAAATTACCAAGCGCAGTTGGTTTACGTTTTCTTCAACAACCAATTCATAACCACTTGCTATTTTAAAATCTTTTATTTTCATTTGTAAATTTTCAACTCAAAAGCAAGTATAAATGAAAGTTACCGCAGAAAAAAACGAAGCCGTTGGTAAAATGATATTTGCCTCTATTTATCCGCATTATGTAACTAAGGTGGAGAAAAAGGGCAGAACTAAACAAGAACTTCATCAAGTAATTGAATGGCTAACGGGTTTTGATGAAAATAAACTACAAACACTTATTGATGAAAAAGTAAGCTTTGAAACATTTTTTAAAGAAGCCAAAATACACCCCAATGCACCTTTAATTAAAGGCGTAATTTGTGGTTACAGAATTGAAGAAATAGACGACGAATTTGAATTATACCGACAATGCAGATACTTAGATAAGTTGGTTGATGAATTAGCAAAGGGTCGTAAAATGGAGAAAATTCTACGGCAATAAAAATGAAATCGATTAATAATCCTAGTTAGCCAATGCCACTTTAAATTCAATAAAAGCCAAGCTTAAAACAATTGCTTTCTCAACAATAAAATAGCTAATTCCTATTAAGGTTAATTGATTAAAAAAATAGGACATTAAAGCTAAACTCAATAAGCAGTATAAAATGTTAAGCGTGGCAATTCCTTTTAAAAAGCTGCGCCAATTGTTGGGCTTCAAATAGTAACATCCTAATGAGTAAAAAGCAAAACAACAAGCTAAACTGGCCAACAAGTACAGCCATTTAATCGGCATCCCTATATAAATGTTAAAGTGTACTAATAGCACGCCTAAACTAAAAGCACTTACAATTGCCCCTACCCCATCTAATAAAAAAATTTGCGGTGGCTTAATCACATCAGGCCTTAATGATTGCTTCATAAAACCTAAAATTAAGCTATCCAAACAACTCAGCCTCCACCAACTCAATAAGGATATGCCCAATCATAATATGGCACTCTTGAATATTGGCAGTGTTATTACTTGGTACAATAATGCTATTAGCTACAGTTGCTTTTAAAAAGCCACCATCTTTTCCTGTTAATGCGATTACCTCCATTTGTTGGGCGTAGGCTTCTTCAACGGCTCTAATTACATTTTTTGAGTTACCCGAAGTAGATATGGCTAGTAAAACATCGCCTTGTTTACCATATGCCTGAACACCACGAGCAAAAACCTCTTCGTATCCAAAATCGTTGGCCGTGCAAGTTAGATGCCCCGCATCGGTTAAAGGGATGGCGGGTAAGGCCTTACGCCTTTTATCGTAATTACCTGTTAATTCTTCGGCTATGTGCATGGCATCGCAAGCGCTACCGCCATTACCACAAAGCAACAATTTATTGCCGTTTTTAAAAGCTGTTGCAATTACATCGGCCGCCTCTTCAATTTTTTCTAGTAATGCTTCGTCCGCTAAAAAGGCTTGTTTAGCAGCGATTGATGCGTTTATATGTTCTTTTATTTTTTTCAATGGTTATTCCTTTACTTGAGACCCTGAAACAAGTTCAGGGTGACGGGTGTTTTTTCAATAACTGGCTTATTTCTATTTTAGACATTCATTTTATAATAAATCACGGATAATTGGCGATTGCCAATTTCCAAGATGACAATTGATAATTTTTGTGCGATTTCTGGTGAGACTAGGCATCTCGACTCAGTCTTCACATAAATCATTCAAAAAAGAATTTGGGTAGGGCTTTGCGTTCATCTTTACATAAAAGATTGACAATTACCCAGCTTTTTAAAAAACCGTAGCCATAACCAAAAAATTGTATAAATGCCGATGCCATTGCAAAAAAAGCAATCTTTATATTTTTAGTAGTAATAGCTGCATGTGTAAATATAGCCAAGGCATAAACAACAATAGGCATTAAAAATATAGGGTGAACGGCTATTGCCATTATGGCTAAAAAAATGCATCCTAAAAAAAATAGGGTAGGGAAAAGATAGGTAATTTTAAATGTGCCTTTATGCCACTTAGAAAGGATAATGCGCACCACACCAAATTTATAAACTTGGGTATAAAATTTACGGAAATCGATGCGGCGTTTGTGGTACACTTTGGCTTCTGGGATTAAGCCCATTGTATATCCTGCGTTTTTAATGCGATAACTTAAATCTGGGTCTTCGCCAGGGTGCAGGGTAGTAAAACCACCAATTTCGTCAACTATTTTTTTGCGGAAACCCATATTAAAACTACGTGCCTGATAATCGGTTAACATCGTTTTTTTACCACGGATACCTCCTGTTGTTAAAAAGGAAGTCATGGTATAGTTAATGGCTTTTTGAATATCAGAAAAGGATTCATGCGCATCGTCGGGACCGCCAAAACTATCCCAATTATATTTAGCTAAGCCAGCCTCTACATTTACAAAATAATCGGGTGGTATTACACAATCAGAATCGAAAAGGATGATATACTCGCCTAATGCTTTTTGCATGCCATTGTTACGCGCCTTGCCCGGTCCTCCATTTTCTTGAAAAAAATATCTAATATTTAAACGGTCAGCATAATAATCGCAAACTGATTTGCAAGGAATTTTACTTCCATCTTCTACAATAATGATTTCAAAGTTTTTATACGTTTGATCGCAAAGGCTTTCTAATAATTCGGCTACCTCGTCGGGGCGGTTGTACACTGGTATAACTACCGAATATTTGGGTGGTTGCTTCATTTTATTCCTTTGGACATTTCGACAAGCTTAATGCCCAAATAAGCTTTACTTACTCAAATCAAAAGCATCGTTAATTAAACCAGCTTGCTCTTTCAAGTGGATTTTTTTGAAACCTGTAGCCGTTGAAGCACTTGCTGGGCGTGCAATTTTTTGTAAATCAACATTACGGTAACGGCTCAAAACAAAGGACCATGCCCCCATATTAGCTGGTTCTTCTTGAATCCATTTTAAATCGGTGCCTTTGTATTTATCTACAATAGCATCAATTTGTTTGGCAGGCAATGGGTATAATTGCTCAATACGAACCAAAGCAACATCATCGCGTTTGTCGGCCTCTTGTTTTTCCAATAAATCGTAATAAATTTTACCCGAACAGAAAACAACGCGTTTTACTTTTTTGGCACTTTTTATTGTTGGGTCGTCCAACACTTCTTGGAAACGCCCTTTGCTCAATTCATCAACACTTGAAATACAACGTTTATGGCGTAACAATGATTTTGGCGACATTACTACCAATGGCTTGCGGAAATTGCGCACCATTTGACGGCGAATGCAATGGAAAAAGTTAGCTGGTGTAGTAATGTTTACCACGGCAATATTATTTTCTGCACAAGCTTGTAAGTAACGCTCCAATCGGGCGGATGAATGCTCTGGGCCTTGACCCTCATAGCCATGCGGTAATAACATAATCAATCCGCTATTTCTGTTCCATTTACTTTCGGAAGATGAAATAAATTGATCGAACATGGTTTGTGCGCCATTGGCAAAATCGCCAAACTGCGCCTCCCAAATTACCAAATGATCTGGCGATGCTAGTGAGTATCCAAACTCAAAACCAAGTACTCCAAACTCTGATAACAAGGAATTGTAAATCATAAACTCACCTTGCTTACCCTTTTCTGCCAAGTGGTTTAGGCGATTGTATTGCTCGTTGGTTTTTTCATCGAAAACTATGGCGTGGCGATGCGAGAATGTTCCTCTTTTAACATCCTGCCCACTCATACGAACATTATTGCCCTCCAACAAAATTGAACCATAGGCAATTAATTCGGCAGCTGCCCAATCAACCGTTTTTTGCTCGCGCATGAGTTTACGGCGACCATCCAACATTTTATTAACCTTACGCAAAGGCGTAAAACCATCAGGTACTTTTATTAAGCCTTTAACAATGGTTGCAATAGTGGTTTTGGTAATTTTTGAAATAGGCGATTGGTCAAAATCTTTATCGCTTGCAATTTTGGTTTTTAACCATGCCGCCTCAGCAGGTTGCGGTTTGTAAGGAATTGGCTTTTGCTTTACATTGTCCAAACGATTTTGTAAATCTTTTTTGAACTCGCGTTCCATTTTCTTCGCCAAATCGGCTTCAATGGCTCCTGATTTTTTTAACTGCTCAATATATAAATCGCGCGGATTTTTGTGTTTTTTAATTAGGCTATATAAAATAGGTTGCGTAAAGCTTGGGTCGTCCGCCTCGTTATGCCCATGCTTACGGTAGCAAACCATATCAATATAAATATCCTTATTGAATTTTTGGCGATATTCGGCCGCCACTTCCGCAGCATAAACCACTGCTTCAACATCATCGCCATTTACATGGATTACTGGAGCTTCAACTACGCTTGCCACGCTTGTTGAATAATCTGATGAACGGGCGTCTTGAAAATCGGTTGTAAAACCGATTTGATTATTAATAATAAAATGGATTGTTCCGCCAACGCCGTAGCCTTCTAGTTTACTCATTTGCGCTACCTCATAAACAATGCCCTGCCCTGCAACAGCGGCATCGCCATGAATTAAAATAGGGCAAACTTTATCATACTCTGAGCCATGAACAACATCTGCTTGGGCACGTGCAAAACCAATAACAACAGGATCAACCGCTTCAAGGTGCGAAGGGTTGGGCGTTAATTTCATGTGCACTTTTTTACCCGCTCTTGTTTCAAACATTGACGAAAAGCCTAAGTGATATTTAACATCGCCATCGCCCATATCGTGATCTTCTGGGGCGTTGCCTTCAAATTCGCTAAAAATTTCGTCGTAAGTTTTGCCCATAATGTTAGCCAAAACATTTAACCGACCACGGTGTGCCATACCAATAACAAATTCGTTAACGCCTAAATCAGCGCCTTTGTTAATTATTGTATCTAATGCTGGGATGGTGGATTCTCCACCTTCAATTGAGAATCGTTTTTCCCCTAAATATTTTGTTCCTAAAAACTGCTCAAGAATGGTTGTTTCGTTTAGTTTGCCTAAAATGTGCTTTCGCTTTTTCAGATCAAACCCGAAACCTGTTGGACGGTTTTCAAACTTTTCGCGTATCCAATGACGTTCAGCCTTATCTTTTATATAAAGATATTCTACCCCGAATGAGCTGCAATAAATTTCTTCGAGCTTAGTAATAATATCCTTTAGTTTGGCTTTACCCAAACCCAAATGGTTACCTACCATAAACTCGGCTTCCAAATCAGCATCGGTTAAACCGAAATTATGTAATGCTAAACCTGCATTGCGGTCAATACGGCTGCGCACTGGGTTGGTATCGGCTATTAAGTGGGCATTTTTGCGATAAGTGTAGATTAGATTAAATACACTCATTTCCTTAGTAAAGTTGCCCGAACCTTCGGTTGATATTGCACCGCCCTCACCATTTTGAAGAGCAAATTCGAAGCCTTCAAAAAATCGTTGCCAACTTTCGTCTAAATCTTGACGACCGCCATTATTGTACTGTTGGTACATGGCTTCGATAAAAGTGGGGTGGGCGTTATTTATATATGTTGTTGCGCTCATGGCTAAAATTCCTGTTTAACTTAACAAATATCTGTTTTTTGACTTGTTTTTATGCTAAAGCATACAAATTTCAACCCAAAATGATTGTTGCGCTCTAAAATATTTACTTATTGCTTGATTTTATGGTAAAATGGTAGGGGGGAAGGAACCGATTTATTGGTTTTAATGGTTGTTTAAAGTAGATATTCTCCTACTTATCAAATAGCTGCTTTATGATTAAAATTAAGTCTAGCATTCAATTAAAATCGGGCAGCATTTGTGAAATTATAAAAGTTGAGGGGCAATATATTCCTGATTATTTTTTAGTGAGTTTTCCTGTAACTCAAGGTGAACCTAATGCTAATGAGGTTTCGGAAATGATTAGTATTGGTATTTGTCAAGCAAGAAAAATATCATTTAAATTATTAGAGGATAAAGAGGCTTTTTCAGTTTTATATAGTGGCTATAGTGCCCGAAGAGCAAAGGGTTGGCATATTCATATAATAATACTGGGCAACCGTTGGAAAAAAGCATGGTTGTATTTTGTGCTTACTAGCAAAAACATATTACAAGCCTTAAATTTAAGACGGGATGATGCGCCAAGAGGTTATAAAAATTAGATACAAAAAATGAAAACGTCATTCCCAAGAGTGGGTACAACCCACGAGTTGGGAATCTCAGAAATAAGATTTCTTATTAAACTATTATTTTTATAATAAAGAAATTGAATGAAAAGTCTCAGCTTTTATCTGCGTCGGCTATAATAATAGCATCAATTATATCGGGGGTTTTTCTTCTTAAAACTAGTGGTTTTTTCAATAAATCCGAGTGGGAAGGCAAATGGGAAATGAATGAACAATGGATTGATAAAAAGGTTAAATACGAAGCATATTTAAAATTGAAGAATGATGTGATCATAGCTCATTATATTAACCTTAATAATGAAAGTGTTGTTCTCGAAGGTGAAGAAATTGGCGAAAAATTAATAGGAAATTGGAAAAACCAAGACAGTAAAATCAATGGTTCTTTCGAGTTTACCCTACTTAGTAAAACTAAACTTCGTGGTTTCTACTTCTTAAATGGTAAAAAAAGAATGTGGAACGGAAAAAAGCTCGATTAAATTCTACTTTCACTCTCCACCTCCACTTGCGCGTAAATGGTTTTTAAGGGTAGCTTAAAATCAATAGTCGAAATTTCTAGAGTATCGTTTTCGTCAATCATGTCGTGTAAAATCCAAGTTTTATCCGCTTCATTTTTCACAAAACGCTCAACAGCTATTTTTTCCGAATCCACCAAAATATATTCCTGCAAACTGGCTAATTGACGGTACAAGCTAAACTTAGTCCCCTTATCATAATCTCGGGTACTTTCTGATAAAATTTCAATAATTACAGTTGGGTTGGTAAGGGTATCAAATTGGTTATCAGAAAATTGAGGTTTACCGCAAATTATTGTTACATCGGGGTAAACATAACTACTTTCTGTTGCCACTTTAACTCGTAAATCATTTGAGCCAACATTACAATTTTTACCTTTTAAAAAGTTGTATAATTCGCCCGACAAAGCATTATTAATCATTACATGATTATAGCTTGCCCCAGCCATCGCAAAAATTTCGCCCTTGTAATATTCGTGCTTTTCTTTTGCCTTTCTTTCGTGCAATAAATAATCTTGCTCGCTAATAAATTCTTTAACTTGTGGCTCGCCCATGGTTTAAAATTAAACCAAATTCATTATTGTTCAACCAAAAACTTATTTTAACGTTGTACCTATATGCAACCCACCACTTTTTTTTGGCACCGCCGCGATTTACGAATTGATGATAATGCAGGGCTTTATCATGCCCTAAAGCATAGTAAAATTGTCCAGCCCCTTTTCATATTCGACACCAACATTTTAGATAAACTAGAAGACAAAACGGACAAACGTGTTCAATTTATCCACCAAGAAATTGAACACCTAAATAACGAATATGCTAAGCATGGAGGCAGCTTATTGGTTAAGTACGGCGACCCGCAAACAGTTTGGCAAGAGCTTGTCAATCAGTTTAATATTCAAGCTGTTTACACCAATCGCGATTACGAACCCTATGCCCAACAAAGAGATAAAGCCGTTTACGACTTTTTAAAAAATAACGGCATTCCATTCAAGGGTTTTAAAGATCATGTCATTTTTGAAAAAAACGAAGTCCTAAAAAAAGACGGTAAACCCTACACCGTTTACACGCCTTACAGCAAAATTTGGAAGACCAAAGTCAACGATTTTTACTACAAAAGCTACCCCACCCTCAAGTATATCGCAGCATTAAAAAACAGCAAAGCAGAAAAAATTTTAAGCCTACAAGAAATGGGCTTTACTAAAACACAAGCTGAATTCCCAAGCCGGAGGGTCGATTGGGCGCTAGTTGAAAATTATCACAATACCCGAAATCTACCAGCAATAAAAGGCACAACACAACTAAGTATCCACTTACGTTTTGGCACCATTAGTATTCGTCAATTAGCTCAGCAGTCTGCACAAACCAACCAAACATATTTGAATGAATTGATTTGGCGCGATTTCTATCAAATGATTTTGTACCATTTCCCAATGGTTGAAAAAGCCTTTAAGCCTAAGTACGATTTAATAGAATGGCGAAACAACGAAACCGAGTTTGCCGCTTGGTGCAAAGGGCAAACAGGCTACCCAATAGTTGATGCCGGTATGCGGGAACTAAACCAAACAGGGCACATGCACAACCGCGTCCGCATGATTGTAGCAAGCTTTTTAACCAAACATTTGTTGATTGATTGGCGCTGGGGCGAAGCCTATTTCGCCAAAAAACTGCTGGATTTTGATTTGGCAAGCAATAACGGTGGCTGGCAATGGGCAGCGGGCAGCGGCTGCGACGCTGCACCCTATTTCAGAGTATTTAACCCCTACACCCAAACCGATAAGTTTGATAAACAATTTGAATACATTAAAAAGTGGGTCCCTGAATACGATACGCCCGAATATCCCAAACCAATTGTTGAACACAAATTTGCCCGCGAAAGGGCACTAGCAACATACAAAGCAGGTTTAGCAAAAGCAGAAAACCCCTTAATCTAACGATTTACCAAACTTATTTAATGCACGCCACAAGTAAATCATAGCCCCTACATTTTCTTCAATTTGCCCTGTATTAGATAAGAAAATATACCCCTTTCCTGATTTCGGGTTAATCCATAACATAGTAAAAATACCAGCATCTCCACCCGAATGTCCAATAACCTTAGCAGGTACACCAAGCTGGTTTTTATCCATAATCCAAAACACCCCTTGCCCACTTGATTGTAATCCTTCAACTTTACTGGAAACAGTTGATTCAAGCATCTCTTCAATTGACGCTGCCGAAATAATTTCTTTGTCATTGTAGGAGCCATTGTTTAAAACCAATTGACTAAGTTTCGCCAAATCCGAAACCGTTGTTGTTAAATCCCTTACAGGATATATACCAATTGGTCTGGCTTCAATTTCATCAAAGCTCTTTTCTTTATGGTTCAGTTCATACAATTTTGAACAGCTTTTTCTATCATTTTCACTATCAAACCAACTAGTGTTTTCAAGGCCTAAAGGCTCAAAAATGTGTTGTTCACAAAACTGCTTAAAAGATACGCCTGTTTTGTACTCAACAATGTAAGCTGCTAATGAGGCTGCAATGTTTGAATAATCAAATCGTTCACCCGGCTTGTAATTTCCATAATTGTTTTTACTGTACCACTCGCCTTCAACATCAAAATAGTTTTTGCAAAATTCCGCTAACGTTAAATCCAGTCGACTAAAAGCATAATCATCAGAAATTGCATGGCTATAACTAATTGACGAAGTATGGTTAGCCAATTGTCTAATAGTTATTGGCTCGTCAGGGTAGTTGGGGTTGCGCACATCAAAAGGCAAATACTCATTAATATCATCATCAAGCTTCAATAAGCCCATTTCTTGAGCTTTCATTATAGAGGTAGCAATAACCAGTTTTGAGATAGAAGCTATAATTTGCCGAGTATCTGCATTATATACCTCCTTGTTTTCCAAATCTGAAAATCCAAAACCGTTGGAATAAAGCACCGACTGCCCATCAAAAACAGCAACGCTAAACCCTGCCAACATTTTATCATCAATAACCCTTTGTGCAGCTTCTTCAAATGAGGATTTAGTTTGAGCCACACTGTCTTTAAATGAAATGAACGATAGGAGTACCACTAACAATTTTGTAAAATGAGCCATTTTTTTAGGTATAGGTATAAATGGCTAAACCGTCTTCCACTGCATTTATTTTCAAGCCACTCAAAAATTAAGAACCTTTAAGGGTTTTTTTAAAACAACAAACATTAACTTACTCTTTACAACCATCCTAAACTAGTAACCTTAAAATTATTCCTTGCAAATAACTGTAAACCAATCAATTAATTTTGGTCGGCACGTCAAAAGGTTAAAATTTTCATCAAAATGTAAAAGCATGAATATCAACTAAAAAAAGTAAATCAGTAGTTAAAAAACAGGCTTTTAGCACGCCAAAGGTTTGGCTAAACAGCAAAAGGTGGCAATTTAACAAAAAACAAATGCTCTTTGGGTAAAAGAATAAGCAATAAACAAGGGCATACAAATCACCTTAATATAATCATATTACCACTTGCACACCCAAAGGTATCAAACCTTTATGCTCGTACATTAAATTTCTTATCCAAACACAATACGCCCTACAAAACATAATCCCTATTTTAGCCTTTATATAATAAACAAGTAAGTAAGCAATGTACGATAAACTATTAGCCCCTCTCGATTTAGGATTTACCACGTTAAAAAACCGTGTGCTAATGGGTAGCATGCACACTATGTTAGAAGAAGCCCCTAATGGTTTTGAGCGTGCCGCCGCCTTTTATGCCGAGCGTGCTCGTGGGCAAGTAGCCCTAATGGTAACAGGGGGTATTTCCCCAAATAAAGAAGGTTGGGTAGGTCCTCATTCGGCCATGTTAACCACACAAGAAGAAGTTGAAAAACACCGCTTAATTACCGAGGCGGTTCATAAAGAGGGTGGTAAAATTTGCATGCAAATTTTACATAGTGGTCGCTATGGCTACCACGGACGAACCGTTGCACCAAGTGCTATTAAAGCACCTATTAACCCGATGATGCCACGCGAAATGACGGAAGAAGATATTGAACGAACGATAGAAGATTTTGCAAAATGTGCCAAACTTGCGCAAGAAGCAGGTTACGACGGTGTTGAGGTAATGGGTTCAGAGGGTTATTTAATAAACGAGTTTATTGTAAAACGCACCAACCACCGCACCGACGATTGGGGCGGAGCTTACGAAAACCGCATTAAATTTCCTATCGAAATTGTAAAGCGAGTTAGGGAAAGAGTCGGGCAAAACTTCATTATCATTTACCGCCTTTCAATGCTTGATTTGGTAGACGATGGAAGTACTTGGGATGAGGTAGTTATTCTAGCTAAAGAAATTGAAAAAGCAGGCGCAACCATTATCAACACAGGTATTGGCTGGCACGAAGCACGTGTACCAACTATCGGTACAGTTGTTCCACGCGGCGGTTTCGCTTGGGTTACTAAAAAAATGATGGGCGAAGTCAACATTCCGCTTATTGCTACCAACCGTATTAATACACCCGAAATTGCCGAAAAAATATTGCAAGATGGTTGTTCGGATATGGTGTCAATGGCACGCCCATTTTTAGCAGATGCCGATTTTGTGCAAAAGGCAATGGACAACCGCAGTAACGAAATAAATACTTGCATTGCCTGTAATCAGGCGTGTTTGGATCATACATTTACCATGCAAATTTGCAGTTGTTTGGTAAACCCACGTGCTTGTCACGAAACAGAAATTACCTACGGGCCGGCAGAAGCGAAAAAGAAACTAGCCGTTGTTGGTGCAGGGCCTGCGGGGATGGCGTTTAGCACATTGGCTGCCGAACGTGGTCATGAAGTACACCTATTTGAGGCTAGCGATAAAATTGGCGGCCAATTTAATATGGCGGCTATTATACCAGGCAAAGAAGAGTACACCGAAACCATCCGTTACTACCAAACCATGATGGATAAGCATGGGGTGAACATCCATTTAAATACAAAAGCCACAACGGATAGTTTATTGGCAGGCAATTATGACGAGGTGATTTTAGCAACAGGGGTTAGCCCACGCCGATTAAGCATTGAAGGCATTGAGCACCCAATGGTTTTAGACTATGCGGAGGTATTGGCAGAGCGCAAGCCCGTTGGTAAACGTGTAGCGATTATCGGGGCTGGAGGAATTGGTTTTGATATGGCAGAATTTTTAGCGCACGAAGGCGAATCTCCGAGTTTGCATACGCCCGAATATATGAAAGAATGGGGCGTGGATATGGACTATAAAAAAGGTGGCGCACTAGCGGTTGCCGAACCAGATCCATCGCCACGAGAGATTTATTTGTGCAAAAGAAGCACGGGTAAACATGGCAAAAATCTAGGTAAAACCACTGGCTGGATTCACCGAGCGAGCCTAAAAATGAAGCAAGTAAAAATGCTGGGCGAGGTAAGCTATACAAAAATTGACGACCAAGGTTTACACATTACTATTAATGACGAACCACAAATTTTAGCGGTTGATAATGTAGTGGTTTGCGCTGGTCAAGTTTCATTACGCGATTTAGAAGCAGATTTACAAGCAGCCAATAAAACCGTACATGTTATTGGTGGTGCCCATGTAGCCGCCGAACTCGATGCTAAAAAAGCGATTAAAGAAGCCACATTGTTGGCGGCTAAAGTTTAAATCGAGCACTTTGAAAATCCACGCCTTTACTAACGATGTTTTAGCTAAGCATGATGCCACAGCATTAGCTGGGCTTATAAAAAAAGGCGAGTTCTCTATTAAAGAGGTATTGCAAGCAAGTATTGCTCGTGCCGAAAAAGTAAACCCAAAACTCAACGCCATTGAGGCGGCTTATTTTGAAGCTGCCTTTGAAAACACCGACTATAACAGCGATGGCTTTTTTGCAGGTGTACCCACTTTTATCAAGGACTTGGCATTTGTAAAAGGCTATAAAACTACCCACGGTTCGCAAGCACTCACCAATGCGCCAATATCCAAAATCAACGATAAAATTACCGAGCAACTTTATGCGCAAGGGCTTATCCCTTTAGGCATGAGCACCATGCCCGAAATGGGTTTTACCTGTACCACCGAATTTTCGCATAAAGCAGCTACCCTTAATCCGTGGAACCCCGCCCATTCTTGTGGTGGTTCGTCGGGAGGTTCGGCTGCCTTAGTCGCGGCAGGTGTGGTGCCCATTGCTCACGCTGCTGATGGTGGTGGCTCTATCCGCATCCCTTCCGCATGTTGCGGATTGGTGGGCCTCAAGCCATCTCAAGGGCGTTTGCTCTTATCAAAAGTATTTGAAAATCAACTAATACCCATTGCCACCGATGGTATTATAAGCCGCAGTGTAAGGGACACCGCCAACTTTTATTACCAAGCCGAAAAGTATTACCAAAACAAAAAGTTACCACCCATTGGCATGGTTGAAAAGCCATTGGATAAGGCATTAAAAATTGGCTTTGCCACAAAGGCTGCACAAGGCATAACAGCCGATGCGCCAAGCCAATTAGCTGTTGAGCAAACCGCTCAATTGCTTGAAAGTTTAGGGCATAAAATTAAAGAAGTTGAGCTGCCGATAACCGGCCAGCAAATGGACGATTTTAAGCACCTTTGGGCATTTAATGGCTTTGCAATCAAGCACTTTGGTAAGTTGTTGTTCGGCTCATATTTCGAGCCACAAAAGCTATCGCCATTTAGCAAAGGTTTATCAAAACTGTATTGGAAAAACGCTTATCGAACGCCCTTTTTTATAAGCCGATTAAAAAAGGCATATGCACTTTACAAGGCCTTTTTATTGGAGCATGAAATTGATGTTTTTTTAACTCCGACAGTTTCCCATTTAGCACCTAAAATTGGCGATATGGGCGTTGCCAAAAACTTTGAAGAGGTGTTTGATAAAGTTGCCAAATGGGCATGCTTTACTCCCCATGCTAATGCAACAGGTTGCCCTTCAATTTCATTGCCTTTAGCACATAATGAAGATACTGGACTACCTATTGGTCTAACTTTTACTGCGGATATGGGAGAAGAAAAACTACTGTTACAGCTCGCCTTTCAATTAGAACAAGCTAAACCTTGGAAACGCATCCAAGATTAGGTTTTAAAGATTTTAGTGGCACTTTCACCAATAACCACAAAGTACTGCCCGCTTGGGTAATTAGATAAATCGATTGTGTTTGATGAGTTATTAGTCAGTTTTAACTTTTTGCCCAAAGCGTTAAAAAGCTGTATTTGTTGCCCCTGACAATTTGTACAATAAACCAAACCGTTGGTTATGGTTGGGTAAATTAAAGGCTTGTTATTATTACAGTTTTCAGCACTAATAATATCACTTACAACTCGCTTAATGCCATTAAGTCCAACGCTCTGTAGGCGATAATAGTTGCTGCAGTTTTGGCTGTTATGCAAATAACTATAGTATTCTATACCACCACTATGATTAATGGTTTCAATCCTTGCTAAATCGGTAAAATTTACGCCGTCGGTTGAATGTTGAAGTATAAAATAATCCTCATCAACCGCTGAGGCGGTTTGCCAAAAAAGGCTGTTTTGATTATTAGTGGTTTCGATATTAAAATTGAGCAGTTCGAGGGGGAGTGGGTCTTGAAGGTCAAGATTAATAACTTCAATACAATTTGAATTTGGAACACTTGCAACAATTTCAAATACAGCTTGATTTGTTGAAAAATCAATTGATTCATAAAGGTAAAAGGTTTCTTCGGTTACTACTGTAGTAAACGTAGCCGTAGGCTCTAACTCAACGCCATTATAGCTAACTATGCAATCAAAGTAAGGCAAACCAACAATAATTAATGAACCGTTAACTCCGTTTGGATGGTATTCAATTTGGTGGCCAATCAAAAATTCATCACACTCAAAACTATCCACAGGTTCATTAAAGGTATTTAAATACTCAATACAGTTAAATTGCACCAAAAACAAACTGTCGATACCGCTATTTACGCAAGAAGTAGAAGATGAAATAGGTAGCAGATCTAGTACTTCAAAATCAACGATTAAACTATCATTTTCAACACCAACATAATAAGTGGTATCGTAGTAAATGTCGTAGGTGTTTTTATGTGCAAAATCAATTAATGATAAAGATGTATCTATATATAGCGTTTGGTTGTTACGCACACCCCAAACATTGTTAAAACTCGTACCCGAACTACATCGATTTCTTTCGACAGCCCCTCTTATTGAAAAATCGCAATTTTCTTGTTCTACACAAACTTCGGGCACTTCAATTTCGCCGCTTAAAATACATGGGTTGCTTACATAATCAACTTCTAATGTGTAAGTACCTGCAGGTAGAGTTTCATTTACATAGTCAAACAAATAACCGTCAATATAGATGTCAACATCTTCATAAACAAAATCATAATCGGGGTATTGTAAACCATAGTCGCTGTATAGCATATAGGTACAATAAAGTTTTATTTTACCATTTGATTGACCACATGTTGCTGGTGTTGAAGTAATGCTTAATAAATTTGAATAATCCTCAAAGTCAATGTTTATTCTTTCAAATGATTTGCATCCATCTGGATTAGTAATCTCAACAACTAGGCTTTGGCGTTTTTCAAATTCATAATAACATAAACTGTGGTTAAAATGAGAGGAATAGTTTAAATTTTGAGTAACGTCATAATTCCCCAAGTAATTCCCTTCAAAATCCCATATATTATGTTCATTCCCGTAGTCATTTAATATATATAGCATTCCATCTCCACAATCTGCCTGAACTTGCCATACGTCGCCTTCACCATAATACTCCTGATGGTAACCAGCCATTATTATCGAAACATTTTCAACATGATAATCAATTTCATTGCTAGTTTCTTTGTTGTTAAGCACAAAAACCTCTTTGTTTTGACACCAACTCATCCAGTAGGCATCACATTCATAACCAATATTAGTAATGGTATCCCAATACATGTAATTATAATTGATATTGGCATAGTAAACCCCTGCTTCTAAGTCAATACCCTCTGTTAATTCACCCTTGTGATTTCTTAGATCAAGGCTTACTTTTTCGCAAGCATCATTGCCCAACTCATAGTTGCTTTCATCCATACATGGATAGTAAAATGAAAAAGACCCCATTAAAACAGGCAGCCACTCGCTATTGTTCGTGCCACCATAGTTATCTTTAATGTATTCTAACCTATCCCAACCCTCTAAATCATCAAATTCAGTTGGGTATTCTATTTCCGAGCTGTTTAAATTTCCTAAAAATTGTTCCCACCTAATGTCATCATTAAGTGCTTCATATAAACACTCATATTCGATTACCCCAATATTAATTGAACCGTTGTTTATTCCACAATCTGGTTGCTCTAGGTCAGCAAAAACAACGAATTGTGCACCATACCCTGGCTGTATCAACTTCAATTCAAAAAGGCTAAAGCCGTTTTTTTCTGCCCATTCCAACAGCTCATCTTGGGGCATATCTTCAATATAATGGTTGTTGAAGTTGGCGGCTATATACATTGCCAAATCATGTGCTCCATGCTCTCGCATTAAATGACCAACGGCGCAAGCGGTGTTTTGGTGGTCGATAAAGTAGGGGGTTGGTTGCAAATGCCCAATGTTAAGTGGATATTGCTTTTGCTGGTTGTATTCTTGCAAAATATCCAAGCATTGCAAGCGGTTGGCAAATTGTTGGGGGCTTAAACCTTTGGGCGGATTTGCTCGCAAATGCGCCTCAACCATGCCTAGGTGAGCGTGTATTAAATCATCCCAATGGGTTGGGCTTGGCGAAGTGAGCCACTTATTTTCAGGCGTAATTTCAGCCCATTGTTTATTTAGCTGAACCAAGCCTTCGTAAAGGTTTTTGTTTTCTAAACCATATTCAGCCTTTAACATAAAAGGCAAAACCAGTATAAAGATGAAAGGTAGAAACCGCATAATAGTTGTTTATTTAAAGGTAGGCAATTAAATTAATTTGCTAAGCCCCTAACTTTACGGGGCATTATGAATGAGCGCGACGAATATTTAGAGGCGGAAAAAAACCATTTAAGCCAAACTGAGCTTGAAATTGAAAAGGTGTTGCGGCCGCAGCATTTTAGTGATTTTACAGGGCAAAGCCAAATGGTGGAAAACCTTAAAATTTTTATTGAAGCGGCAAAGCGCCGTGGCGAGGCCCTCGACCACCTTTTGTTGCATGGCCCACCGGGCTTGGGAAAAACCACACTTTCGCATATTGTGGCTAATGAGTTGGGCGTAGGTATAAAAATTACCTCAGGGCCAGTGCTTGAAAAACCGGGCGACTTAGCAGGTTTGCTCACCAACTTGGGCGAAAACGACGTGCTATTTATTGATGAAATCCACCGTATGGGTAAGGTGATTGAGGAGTATTTGTATGCCGCAATGGAGGATTTCCAAATTGATATTATGATTGATAGCGGCCCAAATGCACGGTCAATCCAAATTGAGTTAAGCCCTTTTACTTTGGTAGGCGCAACTACTCGTTCAGGCTTATTGTCATCGCCTATGCGTTCGCGTTTTGGTATTACTTGTCGTATGGAGTATTACGATGCCCCTACCCTAACCAAAATCATTAAGCGTTCGGCGGCTATTTTAAAAACACCTATTGAGGAACAGGGGGCGGTTGAAATTGCACGCCGTAGCCGTGGTACGCCACGAATTGCCAATGCTTTATTGCGCCGTGTGCGCGATTTTGCCCAAATAAAAGGCAATGGAACCATTGATTTAGCCATTGCACAGTATGGTTTAAAGGCCCTAAATGTTGATGAGCATGGTTTGGATGAAATGGATAACCGTATTTTAAGTGCTATCATCGACAAGTTTGCAGGTGGACCTGTGGGAATTACAACCATAGCCACCGCAGTGGGTGAAGAGCCAGGCACAATTGAAGAGGTTTACGAGCCCTTTTTAATAAAAGAGGGCTACATTAAGCGAACACCGCGCGGGCGTGAAGCTACACCAATGGCTTATGAGCATTTGGGTAAGCCATATAACCCAAGCGGTGCGCAGGAGTTGTTTTAGCAGCAAATAAAGGTTATTGATTTGAGATACTAATAGCAAAATTTTTGCATGTGTAACAATGGCATTTTTTGGGGGATTGGTTTTTCAAATAAATTTATTAGTTATTGAACTTTTTTCAATTCACCCTTGTTGATATAGTATATGACGGGATATTTTAATCAAAAATTAAGTTTTACAATAACAGAAAGCACCTACGCTTTTTTGTAGCATCCCTAGCCTTATAACTACTAATGCCTAGTAGTTAATCTACTATACACATACTACACTTTTTAACAATGCAATACCGCCATTGGCGCGTATTCCTTTTTTCATTCCTTTAAAACATAAATAAATGTTCAACCAAATTTCAGATGCCTTTGGCAAAATGTACGATAAATTAATTGACTGGGTAAACCTTTTTATTGTTAACCTACCCAACATGATTGTAGCACTAATCATTTTTATGATTGCATACTTTGCCTCAAGAAAATTAAAAACAATAACAGAAAGATTATTGCGAAGCCGAGTTTCTCAAGCTTCAATAAGAATTTTAATTGGTAATGCAGTATCAATTTTAGTAATTGCTGCGGGTTTGTTTTTAGCCCTTAACATTTTAAACCTTGATAAGGCTTTAACCACTTTATTAACGGGTGCTGGTGTTGTAGGTTTAGCCGTTGGTTTAGCCTTGCAAGGCACATTAAGCAACACTTTTTCGGGTATCTTTTTATCAATAAAAGATATTATGAATTTGGGCGATTACATTGAAACGAATGGTTATTCGGGTAAAGTTGATGAGATTACCATGCGTTATGTAAAAATTATTGAATCAGACAATAATGCTGTAATCATCCCCAATAAATTGATAATTGAAAACCCCTTTAAAAATTACGGGCTTACTACAAGAATTAGAACGACCGTTGAGTGTGGTGTTGGTTATGAATCGGATTTAGAAGCCGTTAGAGATTTAACAAGGGAACTAATTAATGATTTATTTCCTCAAAAAAATGATGAAAAAATTGAGTTTCAATACTTAGAGTTTGGAGGAAGTTCTATTAATTTTCAACTACGTTTTTGGGTTGAGGCAACCGCCAATTTAACCTTACTTGAGGCTAAAAGTAAGGCCATTATCGCCATTAAAAAAGCCTATGACGAAAACGGGATAAACATTCCTTTTCCTATACGAACATTGGTGTTTGACAACAAACTTAAAGTAGGCGGTAAACTTGCAGCAACCAATAATACGCCACCAAGCAGAATGCCTACTGTACCTACCGAGCCTACTAGATAATAGTACGCTGCACTCCTATTATGTACAATAATTTTTAACCTTACAAACACAACAATATGTTAATTAATAAAAAGAAAATTGAACAATTAAACAGTATTAACTCAACAAAATGCTTGAGTATTTATATAAAAACCAACCGCACCAGCAATAGCGATACCGACCGAATTAGGTGGAAAAATGCTTGTAGTGCCTCCGCAAAACAGCTTAATGACTTTTTTACAGACGAAAGAGAAGTAAGGAAATTTTTGCGCCCAGCAACTGATTTGTTAGACGATGAAAATTTTTGGCTACACCTATCCGATGGCTTATGTATGTTTATTACGGAAGATTTTGCCGAGAAATTTATTTTACCAATACAATTTAATAATAAAATACACTTGGGCAATCAGTTTTTATTAAGCCCATTGTTGCCATTTTTTAAAAATAGAGAACGGTTTTTTTTATTGGACTTGAGCATGAATCACATTAGGTTTTTTGAATGCAATAAACACCATATTACGCCTATAATAATCAGCGATTTAGTGCCGATTGGCGGAATTGAAGATACCAACATTTTAGACGACTTAAATCCTAATTTACAAAGCCACGGAAATGGCATTTACCACGGGCATGGCAAAGGAAATGATGCCAAAGATGTAAATATGGAAAAGTACCTTAGAGAAATTGACAATGGTTTATCTGAAATTTTTGCAGAGGAAAATGCACCGCTTATTTTATCGGGGGATATAAGTATTGTAACCACTTATAAAGGCATAACTAAGTATAACAATGTGGTTGAAGCTTATGTAAAGGGAAATAATGAGCATTTAACCCCCATTGATTTACACGAAATGGCTTACAAAACCCTAAAAAAGGGTTATTTACCAAGTGATTTAGCCATATTAAGCGAATATTACGATGTTGCTCACACTGAAAAAGCGTTTAAAGGGGTCTTAAACTTAAAAAAATCGGTTTTACAGAAAAAGTTGAAGCATTTATTTATTACTGATGCTTTTGATGCGCCTGAAAACAAGGCTTTTATTGAATTAGACAATTTAATTATGCAAGCCTTTGAACTTGGTGTTGATATTGACTTTTTTGATTCAGATAATGTAGATGAAAAAGATGAGGTTGTTTTCGGAATCAATCACTATTAATCAAAAACCACGTAGTCGAGAGGCTACCCCGATGGCTTATGAGCATTTGGGTAAGCCATATAACCCAAGCGGTGTGCAAGAGTTGTTTTAAATAAGCCTATTCAGCTTATAAGTTTGCAAAGCCGTTGTTTTTTAAAAAGGTGGAATAGCGTTTGGCACCATCTGAATTTAAGTGCATAAAATCAGCATAATTTTTGTTTTCAAGTTCAAAGTTTTGGTGGTTAATTATTACACTATTTTTCATCCATTGGTTTTTAAAACTTAGTAGGCTTGTAGTATAATGTTCGTATTTCTGTTTTGAGCCGTTATGAATGGGCGCACTTAGAAGAATTAGGGTTAAGTTGTTTTTTTCGCATAGGCTGTAGATTTTTTTTAAGTAAACAAGTTGATGTTTAGCTATATCAACATCTTTTTTTTCAATATCAATGGCCTTTTTTAAGTCGTCGTCATCCATTTGTCGATTTAATGATAGGAAGCCCCCCAATCCATTGTAGCCAATTAATATCATTTTAAGATTATGAAGCATAACTTGAGAGGTGTTTTTGATTGTTGCCCAAAAATTTGCTTTTAAAAGGTATTGATAATCTGAAGTGTTAAAGAGGAAAAAATGGTTTCGTAGTTTAAATGAGATGAATTTTTCGCCAATCAGCCAATCGTCTCTTAAAGGCTCTAAATTGCTATTTGAAAAGCCTAACACTATAGTATCAATGTGGTGGTTGTGCTTTAATGTTTCGCGAAGCTTTATATAGGAATAAAAGTAACAAGAACCACTTTGGGCTAGGTTGAAAGAGCTGCTGAAAATTTCATCGTTAATGGCACATTCAATTTTTGAATCTCCTAGCAATAGTTTGTTTTTTGAAGCAGGGATTTTGAAGTTGAAAGCACCATAACTAAGGTATGCTGTGCTAGTTATAAGGGCAAATAGTGTGAAAACCACCAAAAAAATTAGTAGTAATGATTTTTTTAAAAAATTAATAACTGAATAGTTCATTATAAGCTTGCGATGTTGAATAGGTCGTTGCTTCATTAATATACGATTAAATGGCTTGCTATGCTTTGATTATTGAGCCATTTATTAGCAAACGCACAAAACCAAAAGCAACTAATATTATAATAAACAATGCTGGAAAACCGCCTAAAACGGAAAGCATTCTTATGCCATCAATACCTGCGGTGGAGAGCATTATCCATGCTACTAAACCGATAATTATGCCCCAAACTACTTTAATCCAAATTGGGGCTTCGGGTTTATCAGGTGCTATACCTTCGGTGCTAATTCCGCCCATTGCCGAAATGTTAGAATCGGCCGCTGTTACGTAAGAAATGAAAACCATTAAAAGCGTAAATAGGCTAACGGTTGCCCCAAGTCGAAGTTTGCTTAAAACGGCATACATTACATTTTCTTCGCCGCTTTGCTGCATTAACTCATTTAAAACACCGCCGCCAATAGTATCGAAATGCAGGGTTGTTCCACTAAAAATAGCCATCCATAAAATGGCAAAAAGGCTTGGCAACAAACAGTTAAAATGAATAAAATCTCTAACAGTATAACCTTTAGCCAATCTGCCTAAAAACAAGGAAGCGATAGGGGCCCAGGCAAACCAATTTGCCCAGTAAAAAATCGTCCAATCGTTTAACCAATCGTTGTTTAAGCCGCTACCAATATTAGTGCTTCTTGGAATGAATGTTAGCACATAATCATACAAACCCGATGCAGCTTGTTTAAAAATGGCGGCTGTGGGTCCGAAAATTAATACAAAAACCGCCAAACCAATAAATAAAATGGTGTTGATATTGGATAGGGTTTTAATGCCTTTGTGCAAACCACTAGCCGCTGAAATGATAAAGGTGGCTACTACGGTAAAGGCAATTCCGCCTTGTAAAAGGCTTGATTGCTGCCAGCCCAAATTAATTTCCAATCCGCCCATCATTGCCAATATGCCCGAACCCAAAGAGGCAGACATACCCAACACCAAGGAGTATAAACAAAGCACATCAACAAAATTGCTTGCTCCCTTATTTAATGAGCGATTAAAAACTGGATACAATAATGCCCCAATGCTAAAAGGCTGCCGTAAATTATAATAGACTAATGCAAACATTAAACCCGCCACCGTATAAATACCGTACGGCGTTATTGACCAGTGCATAAACATGGTTGACAAGCTAAACTGCAAGGCTTGGGGGCTTGCTTTTGCAATGCCCAAACCCTCTGGCGGGCTGTGGTAGTGGTACAATGGCTCGGCGCAGCCCCAAAACAATATACCCGTGGCAATAGTGGTACACAAAGCAATGGTAAACCAACGCCATTTGGTTAATATCGGTTTAGCATTTTTACCTCCAAACTTTACTTTACCTAATGGCGAAAAATAAATGACAGCCAATAAAATCAAAAACAAAAAAGAACTCCAAGTAAATAGCCAGCCGAAGTATTTTAATATCCATTGATTAATGCCGCCAACAACCTTAATAAACAGGCTGGGATTTAACAGGCTTAAAACAATTGTGAGCACCAAAAAAACTAGGGGAGGAAAAAATACTTTTGGGTTTAGGCGTACTGAAGGTTGCTGCATGTTTTATGAAAGTAGGGAGAAATGGCTTTAATGCGAAGTTTTAAGTTACTTTTATCATTCCTTCTCTTTCGAGTTCTTTTAAAGTTGAGCTTGGAATTTTTGCTACTTTTCCAGAATGATAAATTACCAAAGCAAAAATGATTGCCAGGGCAATTTGTATCCCATAAAACAGAATAGGTGTTAAATCATTAATTATGGTCAAAATATTAATAACCTTATAGTTTTCCGTTTCGCCAAAGCCTGGGTACAAACGTGATGGTAAACCAATGGTAAAAAATTCAATAACAAATACTGACAAGTAAGCAACTAAAGCGATTATGCTTGAAAACAAGCTTTCAAACCACTCTAATTTACTAGCAGCTAATATTGTTGCACCAACAGCAATGCTTATACTACTTTGAATTAAGCAATTTCCTTTAAAGATTAGATAAGTAAGCAACCACAGTAATCCAATAAATAAGCAAACGATACCCACATTATTTGTGCGGATTTTAATCTCCTCCAAATCTTGTATCTTATATAGTGCTTTTCGCAGTTCTCTTTTGCGTACTATTTCCCTTTGTTCTTCGGTAGATGAATTCATAACCAAGAATTTAAAGCTAAGATATTATTCCTCCGAAACATAATACTTGTACTCATTTTCATCGACATCTTTTTCAATTACTTCTTATAAAACTTTAAAGATTGAACACCATTTTGAGCCTTTATTACCAAAATATATGCACCAGTTTGTAAGTCGGAAATATCAATGTTATCATCAATAATAAAACCGCCAATTAACCCTCCTTGTAGATTATAAACTTCTGCTTTTTCAAAGTTAAAGCCAACCTCAATGTTGTTATTCAAAACCCTAATTCTACCACTTTTTATTGAGTTTAATAAGGTAGGCTCGCAAGAATTACTTACCTCAATAACTAAATTGATAAAAGTCCAATTAATACCATTAGAATAAACAACAGTCATTGTATCAATTGCATTTTCAAAGCCTGGCAAAGGCATATACCTAAAACATTCGTTGTTTAAAATAGTAGTTGAACACCCTACTAAACTTTCCAAGCTTTCTATCTCATAGTTTTCAAAATCATTTAATTCGGGGCAAATTACTAATGCAACCATTGGTTGCGTACAATATACTTGTAAGTTAGTGGCTACTTGTGCCCCCAAATAATTACTTATCAATAATAGAATAAAAATAAAAAATTTCATCAAATTGTAATTTGCAAAAACCAGTCCACCCTACTCCTCCGAAACGTAGTATAGTTTATAAAACTTTCGCCCGTCTGGCTCAACGCCTTTTTCAATCATTTGTTTATTGCCGTGTATGTACACATGAAAATTGCGGTCGAGTTTTAAAACGCTTTTGTAAATGCGGGATTGCTTTTTAACTGCATGGTTATTAATATTAAAGCCTTCCTCCCAATTGGCAAAATCTTGCTCGTTGCGCAATTGAGTATCATAAGCCCTAAAGGAATTGATAACCGCTTCGTCGGCAAATACTTCTTGTTCAAATTGCTGCTGATCAAAAGCCGTATTAGCTTTAAAATAATCCATGGTTCGGTTTAACAAATCGATTTTATCGGTTGGCTCCACTTCAAACTCATTGGGTAGTTGTTGGGTTACATAGTTTTTGGTTAGGCTTAAAAATTCCTTGGTATTGTTGTAGGCATCGTTACAGGGTTTAAGCTCCAAAAAATCATCTATCCAATAATGAGCGGTTGTGGCTTTGCTTTTTTTATCAACCACCAATACTTGATAGCCCATATCTTCCTCAATATTAAAAATTAGGCATGCCTTATCTAAGCCCTTTAAGCTAAATCCAAACTCGTGATCTATTCGGTAATTATCGCTTTGGCTATCCATTTTTAAAAATGCCTCATTACTTTCTGATTTAAAAAGACCTAAAGCATCTACAAACTCGCCGTTTAAGGTTAAGCCCTTAATTAGCGCAACATTTAACTCGCCCGATTTAATGTTGGGATGGCTGCTTTTATCATACAACAACTTGGCTAAACTTTGCGAAGCTTCAATAAAGGTGGATTCGTCGGCGAAAATTTTTTGCGTAAGGCTGTACACTTCATTCATAGGTAGGCTAACCGAGTGGTTAAAATGAAAGAAATCTACGGGCTTAAATGGCGATAAAAAATATTGTTGTAAATAATAGGTAGTGTCATCGCCCGCTACACTTATTTTTTCGGATAGTGCGTAACCTTCTTCCTCGTTACTATTACCAACATGATGCGTGATTAATTGCTCAATTTTGCAGTGCTCGGTGTTAAGGGTGGTAATCATTTAAGTGAGTTTGGAATGCGAAAATAGGGAGAACAATAAATTAGCAAACAATTAAAATGCTTTTGTAATTTCATGTAACAAATAATCAAATTTATAAATGACTGACTACTCCTATAAAATTGAACAAACAGAAAAGGATGTAAAAAACGCTTTTACAGCGGGCTGTATATTTTGCGCACTTACTTTTTTGGGCATTATAGCAAGTTACTTAATACCTGAATTTAATGAAAAACTGGAGATTGATTTTTGGAACCTAATAGATGTGTTTTTAATAGGTGGCTTAACTTATGGTATATATAAGCAAAACAGGTTTGCAGCACTTGCGCTTACTATATATTACATAATAAATAAGATTGCTACAATTGCAATAACCGGAAAAGCGAGTGGTTTTATAATATCTTTTGTGTTTATCTATTTTTTTGTAAAGGGCACTGTTGCTGCCTTTAAATTGCATGGCATTAGGAAACAAGAAGTTATTGACGAAGGTTTGCCTGCCCCCAAAAAAGGGCTTGCAACGAAAGTACTCATATGGTTGGGTGGCATAGTTGGCGTTGTTTTTATTACTTTAATCGTAATTGGTCTTATAGCCCCCGACACAAAGGTTTTAAAGGGTACTGAAATTTCTGATGAATACCTTGATTTTGTATATGATAATGGACTTTTAGACGAAGAGGAACAAGTGCTTTTTTGGTATTCCGATGGTTTTTTTTCATTTAGAGATGGATTTTACTTGCTAACGCGTAACCAAGTTATAATTTACCGAGATGGTGAAATACCACCTTCTACACATATTCCTTTAACTGATTTGAAGTATTTTGAGTTTTATGATTCTGAAAGTGAATTTTCAGATAGTACAATAAAACTAACGCTAAACAATGGAGAGGAATATTCTTTTCCTGTTTCAAATGAATTAGGCAGAGGGCAAGAGTTTTTTGATAGGATTGCTTTACAAAATGACATAAAAGTTGAGGGGATTGAATAGTGGGGGTTGTTATTTATGGTAGTGCATGGCCTTCTTCTTCGTCGCTATTATCCACATGATGCGTGTTTAATTGCTCAATTTGGCAGTGTTCGGTGTTTAGGGTGGTGGTTGTTTACATAAATTGGATATAAAAATAGTGAGGGAACTAAAATTAAGACGTTAGTAGAAAATGAATAACATATATAAATAGTATATTTACTGGTAAAACAAATTTAATGAATAATAATATTCAACTAGGTGGTGCTTTTAAAGAAATTTTTAGTTTGATAAAAAAAAGGCACTTGAAAATAATTGATTGTGCGCCAGTAACTATGAGTGAAAAAAAGGGATTTGTTGGTATTAGTAGAGGCTTATGGTATAGGGTTTGGTTTGATACGGAGCATAATAGTCAAACACTTTTAACAACAAGCAACAAAAAAAGAGCACTTGAAAAGTTTGAAGAACTTAAAAAGAAGTATCATGAATAGTCTTGGTGTTCATATAATTACGCAACATTCAAACTATTTACCTAGACATGGGATTATTATTGAAAACAATCAGGTTGTTTGTACCATTCCAAACCCCAACAATCCCCTTATTTCTAAGGTTGTTTATATGCCAATTGAACGGTTTATTGGTAAGGCTCAGCTTACTTCTGTAACATACAATAATATACCACGTTTTGCAAATAATGAAATAAGAGATCGTGCTGTTCATGCTATTGGAAGTGAATCGCACAATGATAGTATATTGGGGGATTGTTTCGCATATTGGGCTTCATGCAATCAAAGGTTTTTTTGCGACCCCAATTTTATCGGAATTTTTGGTAAACAGCTTAGAGTTAAACGGATGGGGGGTGTTTATTATCATCATGGTATAGGTATTGAAAATGGTCATGTTGTTCATTTCAATTTTCCAAGAGGAAATAATAAAAATAAAGCAATTATACAATGTACAACGCTAAGCGATTTTTTAAGTGGAGGTCAATTAGAAATTGTAAATCAAAAAGTTGCTTTCAATCCTTTAGAAATTAGAAATAGAGCACTAAGTTGTTTGGGAATAGATGGGTATAACCTTTTTGAGAATAATTGCGAACACTTTTCATCATGGTGTTGTCTTCAGAAAAAAGAAAGCAAGCAAGTTAATAATGCAATTAAAGCAACAATCGGTACTGGTATTGGTATAGGGCTAGGTGCTCTTATATTTTCAATTTTCGAAGAATCTAATCGACATTCATCTAACAATAATTACGTTTAACCCAACTTAACCACCAAAAACAGCAGGCTAAATCCGATTAAAAATAAAATGCCCCCATAGCTTAAAAGCTTTAACCAAAGTGGTGGTTGTAAATCTTTAGCAATATACTTACCTGTTACTAATCTAAAGTTTACTATAGCTACAATTGGCGCAATTATAAAAGATATAGTGGTTGCCAAATCAACTAACTGTTTTAGGTTTTGGGTAAAACCAATAATAATAACCAGTGAACCCGCCGCAACCACCAATAAACTAATGATGTAAAATGAGCGGTCTTTTAGTAAGTTTTCCTGTTTTTCTTTGGGATAAAAAAGTAGCTCAAAGGTGCGCTCGAGGCTGCGGGCATACCCATCAAAAACCGCTATTGAAGTACCAAACATAATTGAAAAAGCGGCAGCGGCAATAATAAAATAACTCCATTGCCCAATGCTGGCGGTGTAAAGCTCAACTACTTTGTTGGCAAAAGCTGCGCTGCTTGCAGGCATAGCAATACCCGAACCGTACACCAAAAATGCACCCAAGGTTACAAAACAAATTGATAAGCCCGCCGACACCCAATATCCGAAATTAAAATCGAAAAGGGTTTCTTTCATGCTAGGTTTGTAACCTGTTTGTTTAATGCGCTCAATCGTCCAAAGGCTATTCCATGCCGATAAATCAACGGCGGTGGGCATCCAGCCCATTAAGGCAATTATGAACAAAAATCCTTTTTCGTCAAAAATTTCGGGAGCAACAAAATTGCTGCTTTGCGCAACGGGACCGTTAATTAAGGTTAGCACAAATGCAATAAGCGTTGACACCAATAATACAGCACCTATCACCTTAATCATGCTATCTAAAACATTGTATTTACCCAAAGCCAAAATGCCTACGCAAACCACAAATAGCAAAATGACGGTAAAAAACTTATAATCAATAAATGCGCTGAAACCAAACAAATTTTCAAGGAAGCCTGCTGTTACAAAGCCTACGGCTGCACTTACAAAAAACATACTTGCCAAAGTAATGGCAAAGTACAACCAAAGCATCCATTTGCCTAAGCGGGCGTAGCCATCAATAATACTTTCGTTTGCGGCATTGGCATAGCGCGAGCCATACTCAAAAAAGGGATATTTAAACACATTGGCAAGGATAACCGCCCAAAGTAGGGCAAAACCATACTCCGCACCTGCTCTGGTGCTTTGTACTAAGTGCGATACGCCAATAGCCGTACTGGCAAACAATATGCCTGGGCCAAGGGTTTTTAATATATTTTTTAAAGAAAGTGGTTGGCTCATAATCCGTTAAAATACAGGAATAAAATAGAACCGAAAAATTTTAGATTATTAGATAATAGAAATTAGATGTTAGATGCTTTGTACTTCTCTGATTAGTGTTGACCGTTTTGGTTAAGAAATTCAACGATGTATAATCCCCCAAATCAAAAATCTTTATGCGATTTTCGATTTACCCCCACCTCTTTAGTTTTTAGTAGAATCCCCCTGAATAAAATCATGTTTTAATGATTTTATTCTTTCCCCCTTTGAAAAAAGGGGGACAATTAGGTTGCCTAATTTGTATGCCGTTTCATCCTAAAAATCACATTTGCGATGCTGCTTTTTTGGCAGGCCACCACGACGCAAGCAAGGCTATTATTGATACGGTTATAAAAACCAATAGAAAATCCAACGGATTCATTTGAACGGGGTAAGTATCAATTAATAAGTTTTGGCCGCCAATTTTAACAATGCCGAAAACTTGCTGCGCCAAGCAAATAAAAAATGCCAATAACATCCCAATTATTCCGCCAAGCAAAGCCAATAAAACACCTTCGGTTAAAAATATGGATCGCACTAATTGCTTGGTTGCCCCCATCGATTTTAATATGCCAATGTCTTTCTTTTTCTCCACCACCAACATGCTTAATGAACCCACAATATTGAAAGATGCCACCATTAAGATAAGGCTAAGGATAAAGTACACCGCCCATTTTTCGCTTTGCATTACTTTGTACAAAAACTCGTTTTGCTCAAAGCGGTTTTTTACCTCAAAATTGCTGCCCATTATTTGGGTGATTTGTTGCTGAATATCCGCTAAATTTTCTTCATTATTTAAGGCGATTTCAATATGACTAACCTCCTGTTTATAATCCATTAATTGCTGCAAAAATGCTAGAGGAACAAACACAAATTCCTTATCAAAACTTTCCTGAATACTAAATGTACCTACGGGTTTTAAGCCTCCTTTTTTAAAAGCTTTTTCAGGATTTAAGGTTGCCTTTGCCGTTCGTTTGGGCATATAAACTGACATGGTGTTAAAATCGTCAAAAACATTTACGCCCAACTCAATTTCAATGCCCAAGCCCAAAACCGCACCCTGCTGCGCAATGTCAAATTTTCCTCTAATAATTGCCGTATCTACTTGCGCTACTTTTAGGTAATTAGGTTCAACGCCTTTTAGGCGGCAAATTGCCGTTCGTTCTTCGTGTTGCAAAACGGCTATTTCTTCTAAAACTAAGCTTACATCGGTTAGGCCTTCTAACTGTTTAATTTGGGCTAAAACGGTACTATCTGGGGTAAAAACCTTACCCGTTTTAGGGGTAATTTTTATATCAGGATTAAAGGTGTCGTACAAGCCCGTTACCAACCCCTCCAAACCATTAAAAACGGATAGTACAATTAGCAAAGCCATTGTGCCAAAGGCAATACCCGTTGCCGAAACACCTGAAATAATATTAATGGCGTTTGTGCTTTTTTTGCTAAACAAATAGCGTTTGGCTATGTAAAAAGGCAATTGCATTGCGTTTGCAAAGATGGGCGAAAATGGGGAGTTATTTTGACTTAGCTTTCCTTTCTGCTATTAACTGCCTATCACTTTTACTTAATAAATTGGAATGGTTGTTTTCAAACCATTCTGCTAAATTATCATGGATTAATTGATGGCGGAAACGCCATTTGCCCCCATCTTTTAACAATAAACCAGTTTTGGAAGATTGATTTAAAAAAGTACGTAGGCGTAAGGGGATTACCTTTTGGAACCACAACACAAAACGAAGGCTAAAATGCTGAAATAAAGGATTAATCGCAATGGCAATAGCTACCCCAAAAACTCCTCCATGAATAAAACCTATTAAAGAGTTTTCCTCTAAAGCAATATACGAAAAACCCGATACACTCGAAAAGATAAAAGCCCATTTAACAAAATCAAAAATAAATTGATTGGTAAACCTTTTGTACGGATTATTAATTTTAGGTAAGCTTGAGTAAACGGTTATTCCATTCACCAAACCAACTAATAGCGCAACCAAGCTGAAAACCAAACTGCCATACAAAGCGAAAATCACAACAAAAAAAAATACTTTAAACACATCAAAATCTGTATCCTTTGTATTTATTTGTTTTATTTCATTTGGGTATATATTACTTGGTCCTGTAAAACCAGCCATCAAACCGAAAAACAAACCGAAAGACAAACCGTAAGTCAAACCGTAATACAAACCGAAAACAAAACCATTAACCAATTCATCATTCAATACTCCAATCAAAACTGCAATCAAGCCTACAACCAAAACGAAATACATATTAACAACCAAACCTACAACCACACCAAATACTTTATTGTAAAGGGACTTTTCAACGCTCCAATAAGGTTGTAAATCAACTAACTCAAGGCTTACTTTGTTTTCAATGTTTTTTATTTTCCATGCTAACCAAGCCAAATATTTTTTTGTCTTTAATTGTTCGCAACCCTCAACTTTTTTCAGCTCTTGCTCAACATAAAAATTTGTTATTTCTTGTTGCAATTCGGTTTTAGTATTGCCCTTAAAGCCTAAAGGGTGCATTTGGGCAATTTCCAGTAAAGTGTGCACAAAAAAAGCAGAGCTTAAGGCAGTATATAAATTGGGGTTATGTATTAAAGCTTTTCGCACCCTTTTAGCGGCTACAAAGTTTTTATCTTCCGCCAATATTTCCAAGGCTTTATCAACTGCCTTTTTATCTAAGGTTTGTATTTGTACAGCTGCATTAACATTGGCATCCTTAGCGGCTTCGTATTCACTAATACGGCTGCAAATAATCAACTGCGGGTAGTTTGGTCGTTGGTGCTGCACTATTGTATCTAAATAAGTGCTTAGTTTTTCAAAACAACTGTTTCTATGTTCTTCAGCAATTTCATCAAAACCATCTAACAAGGGTAAAATTTCATGCTTTTCAACCAAGTTTTTGGCAGCATCTTTTGATATACCAAATGAACCACCAACATAAGGCAAGTTAAATTCTAGCCATTCCTCAAAAGTTGCTTGCTCATTTTTCCACGAGGCTAAATCCAACAAAATAGGTATTGGGAAATGTTCATCTTTTTCTGCTCGTTCAATCAATTCTAACCCAAACTTCAACAACAACATTGATTTACCTGCGCCAGGTTCACCCATTATCAAAAGCCGAGGTAAATCGTTTACATACTTTTTAAACAGCTTATCAAAATCGCCAACTTTTCCTTTGGTTTTTAAGTAATAATCTTCTACGGTTTCATTTGAAGTTCCTTTGGTGGTATATTTTAAGTTTAGCTTTATTTCAAATGCACTTAGCGCATTCATTTTATCTTTTTGGCGTTTTAAATAAAACTTTTTCAACTCCCCCAATAATTGGCTTCGTAAATCTTCGGTTTTTGGATCATTGTTGTTTTGCGAAGATGTTTGGTTATTGCCTGAGTTAACAATCAAATAGTAAACGAAGCATAAAATAACGAATGCTCCAAGTGCCATCCACTCAAAATGGGCTGGTCTTGTAACACCTAAATACTGTTCTAAAATTGAAAAAAGAGCTTCGTCAAATACACTTGTTATACCTACCAAAATAGAATAAGCAGCAAACAGATACATTAATGCCATTTTGGGCAAATGCCCATCGCTTGTATGAATTTCAGCACGCTTTTTTAACCAGTAATAGATTAAAAAAGTAATACAGCCTATAATAAAAGTGCTTATCAGTAGAAAAATCCAATCCACCTATAAAAGTTAAGTTATTTAAATATTTTATTAGCAACTAAGCCTGCAAAGATGGGGAGTTATTAGCTTTTTAAAGTTACAAACAAGAACAGCGGTTAAAACCAATTTATTTTTATATCTTTAGAATTCAGGGGGAACATTAATTAACACTAAAATTTATTCGTATGAGTTTGCGAACCCTTTCCCCTGTACTATTCACTCTATTTATTTCTGTAAATGTTTTAGCACAAAGCAGCTCTTCAATTGACTCCATAAAAAATACAATTGAAACTGTAAGCAATGAATTTCAAGTTTGTGTGCAGCCTTATGCGCTTTGTACATCAGCTCCATGCATACCCATGCCTACAGATGGCAATCCAGATCTTATGATTTGTCAATGCGATGTAGTTAACAGCGGCCACATGGTAAGTTTAAGTGCTTTAGATAACATTGTTACTGATTGCGAAAGCGTCGCTCCATTTTCATTAAACGGTGTAGATTATATTTATTCAACCTATTCTACAAAGCAAGAGCCAGAAGAACACAGAAGGTTTATGACATGCGATAGCATATACACTTGGAGTAATTGCCTAAATATGCTTTGCATTATAAACCCCGATAAAGTAACGGCCACTTGCTTTTGCCAAAAAGTAATTAATAAGGAATCGGTTACTTTGGGGGGGCGTTGTATCCAAGAAACTTGTGAAGACCATTACTGGTCGGCGGCAACGGCATACGCTGCCAATCAAGCTACCGCTTACCTAAATGCTTGGCTCAAAAAAAATAATTATCCAGATTCGCTTATCATTGAATCAAGATATTGCAGGGACTAAAATTTGCCTTTTAGTCATTTAAGCGCAAACTAAGTAATAAGGTTGTTGCGTTATCATGCTTAATGAAAGCATGCAAACCAATCATCGTCCTTTTACTGCTGTTTTTTACGGTTGCTTTATCGGCTCAAATAAAAAATGGTAAATATAAAAGCGGCGAAAACTACCTAAAAATCAAAAAAGATAGGGTAGATATTTACTATTGCCACAATTCAGGCATTAACTGTGTAAAAGGTAATGGTGTTTATGAGTTAAATGAGGGCTTTTTATTGGTTAAACTAGGCGAAAACGAGGGTAAAAAACCTTACTATAAGGCTCAAAAAACTACGCGCCAACCGATGGTATATGTTAAAGGGCTAGATGGGGCCAAGATTAATCAATGCGAGGTGTATTTTTTTAATAAATCAGGTGAATTGGTGTCCTCTAGTTATGAACTTGAAACCAAAATACCCAGCGATATTGAAATTGGTAAAATTTCAGTTTATGCTATGGGGGGCGATGGGGTTGATATTGCCTACGAAAAGGGTAAACGATACACGGTTTATTTAGCTAACTATAATTTAATTGAGGATAATGTTTTTGTTTACAAGGTTAATCATATAAGTAAGCGAAAATTGGATGTAAGCTTAGTAAAAATCATTAAATCGGATGAAAAAATTAGGCTTAAAAAATGGAAACGCCAAAGCCGAAAAAAGAAACATAATAGCCAATATAAGCCGATGGTTTATGAGCGGTAAATTTAACTAATAAGAAAATTAATCTATAATGAACTTTTAATAAAGTATAAATGTTACTGAGTTTCACCTCTGGTTTATTAAAGGTTATATGAAAAAATTGATTATTATTTTAACTACTTTGATTAGCGTTAGTCTAACTGCTCATAGTGGAAGAACCGATAAAAATGGGGGGCATCACGATAGAATAAATGGTGGGTATCATTATCACCATGGAATGAGATCACACCAGCACCCAAATGGAAAATGTGAACTCTCAACAATTACAGCATCGGCACTACCTATAAATACAATTTTTGGTTTAGGTATAATAACTTTTGCCATTGGTTATCATTATTTTCAAAAGAGAGAAGATTAGCAAAGCCGAAAAAAGAAGTATTATAGCCAGTATAAGCCGATGGTTTATGAGCGGTAGCAGATTTAGACAATAAAAAAATCAGTAAATGAGTGATTGGGTTGCTATATAATAGCGAGTATATAGTAACGTCCCATCTAAAAACCCTGCTTTTAATAAGCATTGCATTGTTTTGAGATTTCAGACATTGCCGCAGGGGCAATTCTGAAATGACGGTTTTTTGCTTGTTAAATTCAGCAAGCTAATCTAGTATCTTAAAACTCATTACTCTGTACTAACATGTATATTTAAAAGGTGAAACCACGACTTTTATTTCTACTGAAAATATGTATTGCCTTTATTTTTTTAGGGCGGGCTTATCAATTTTTGTTTATTGATGCGCCTTTACGCGCCCTGTTTTGGGATGAAAGTTTATTAAGCCCAATAGTAGAAGGCATATTTAACACTCCGTGGAATGAGTATGCCAGCAGCCTAAAAGTTACTCAAGCCATTCAGTATTTTATTAAAGCAATCGGTGTAATCTTCGCTTTGGCAGGCATTGCCGTTTTCTTCCTCCGTAAAAATTCACCCATTATATTAAATGCCTTAATGTGGGTTGCATGGGCGGGTTTGTTGTTGCTGGCTATTTCCATTTTTAAAAGCAAAAACTATTTGTTTTTAGAGTTTCTGGAGTTAAGCTTACAATTGGCTACACCAGCCCTTTTAATCCTTTATGTCACTCAAAAAATTAACTACCAAAAATTGATTTTGGGCTTAAAAATTGCGGTTGCCGCTACCTTTTTGCCGCACGGTCTATTTGCTATGGGTGTACCTTTTATCCCTGGTCATTTTATTGATATGACTATAAGCATATTAGGCTGCACGCAAAGCCAGGCTGAGTTATTTCTGTTAATAGCTGGCATCCTCGATGCTGTTGTGGCTATCGGTATTTTTATACCTAAAATTGAACGCTACTGCTTACTATATGCGGTGTTTTGGGGTTTAACCACAGCTTTTGCACGCATTTGGGCTGGTTTTAATGTTGATTTTATCGCTTTAAGCCTGCATCTTAACTTAAACCAAACCGTTTATCGTTTAGTGCATGGCATAGTGCCGTTAATTATTTATCTTTCCAGTAGAAAAAAAGCTAATTTTTAAAAAACACTCAATCCAAGATGAAAAATTACTTGGGCGCCAGCTTATTACTACTTTGCTTATCGGTTTTTGCCGAAACGGATAAATATCGTTTGATATTGAATGATGATCCGTCGAGCACCATTACCATTGCTTGGAATCAAGTTTCGGGTAGCAGCGCAACCGTGCATTATGATGTAATAGATTACGGCGCTGATTTTTTGCTTTACAACAATTTTAAAGTGGTTGACCGAACCACTGATTTTAGAGGGATGAATAACCATTTTGCAAGGCTAAATAATTTGTTGCCCAACACCAATTATTACTTTGTAATTGTTGATGGCACAAGCGTTAGCGAACGTTTTTGGTTTAAAACCGCCCCTGCTGATAATAGCCGTTTAAGCTTTATTGCTGGTGGCGATTCTCGTAATAATATACTGCCCCGTCGGCGTGCTAATGAATTAGTTGGCAAGTTAAAACCTACCGCTGTTTTATTTGGTGGAGATATGACAGATGATGACACCAATGCCGAGTGGTTAACTTGGATGAACGACTGGCAATTAACCATTGCTGATGATGGGCGGATGTTTCCGATAGTGGCGGCAAGGGGTAACCACGAATCGCCAGATGTGATTTATAATTTATTTGACACTCCAACTGAAGATGCCTATTATGCCATCACTTTTGGCGAAAACCTAATGCGGGCCTATACACTCAATTCTGAAATATCCGTTTTGGGCGACCAATTGGATTGGCTAACTAACGACCTAGAACAAAGCAGCGATATTATTTGGCGAACAGCCCAATACCATAAACCTATGCGCCCACATACCGCCGATAAAAGCGAGGGACAAAGCGAGTACACCGCTTGGGCACAATTGTTTTTTGACCACGGCGTGCGTTTAGTAATTGATTGCGATAGCCACATGGCCAAAACCACTTGGCCTATTGAACCAAGCAGCGAGGATGGCAATGATGAAGGCTTTATTGTTAATGAAACTTACGGCACCGTTTACGTAGGCGAGGGTTGCTGGGGTGCACCCCTCCGACCAAATGATGATGATAAAAGCTGGACACGTGATTCTGGCTCTTTCAATCAATTCAAATGGTTTTTTGTAGATGAAGAAAAAATTGAGTTGCGCACCATTAAAGTGGATAATGCTGATGAGGTGGCTGAATTAAGCAATGAAGATCCTTTTGAAATTCCTGAAAATTTGGATGTTTGGCAAGCCAGTAATGGAGCCATAATTGAAATTTTACCGCCTCCACCAATTGTTCGCCCAGAAATTGCTTTTGCGGCAGGAACACCTACCGTTTATCTTGATGGCAATAATATTGTTTTGCCTATTGATGTACTTAGTGAAGGCAATGGTATTAGCAAAATTGACTTTTATCTTGATGATGTTTTTGCTCAAGCTGATTTAAGTGCTCCGTATAATTTCACTCAATTTTTTAGCAACAATCAATACCGCATAAAAGCTATTGCTACTGATAACGATGGTTTTACAGGTGAAACCGAAATTATTATCAATGTTGGGCAATTTGAGTTAAGTGTAGCCAACCCTATTATTAGTGGGGATGATGATGTAGAAGAGACTGAAGGTGGTGCTATTTATACACCAAGCGGCGATTTAGAAATGGCCTATGATGTATTTGATTACATAACTGATATACCTAACGCCTATCAAAAAATTGGTTTACGTTTTCAAAATATTAATATTCCCGCTGGGGCGCAAATTAGTGATGCTTACATTCAATTTCGCTCAGATGAAACGGATAGCGAACCCGCTAGTTTTATCATTAGCATGGAAGATACGGGCAATGCTGCCTTTATTGAAAGTTCGGACTATAATATAAGTAGCCGCTCACGCTTGGCAACTACGGTTAATTGGAATCCTCCAGCATGGACGGGCATTAACCAAACCACTGAAGACCAGCGTATTAACGGTTTGCAAAACATGCTACAACAAATAACCGAACGTGTAGATTGGTCGGCAGGAAATAGCGCACTTTTTATAATTGAAGCTACTGGCGAAAGCTTAACTAACCCCGATTCCAAACGAGTTGCTGACTCTTATGATGCAGGCGAAACTTATGCACCGACTTTACATTACACTTTTAGCTTTGATGCAGCTAATATTTTACCGCCCGTTGCCTTACAATCCATTGAAAACAAAGCACATATACGCCCTAACCCTTTTACCGATAAAGTGAATATTGATTTGCCTTTTGCAATGGACAATTTAACCATTGAAATCGTGAATTTGAATGGTGAGTTGATGTACACGCAAAAAGTAAAATCAGCAGAAAAAAGTATTGCCATTGAACCGAAAATTGATGCTTCAGGCGTGTATCTCATCAATATTTTAAATGCTGAACAGCAATTAATTAGCAGCCAAAAACTGGTGAAACAGTAACACAACATTTGTTAGCTAAGAGTTTTTAAAAATTTGGTACATTTAATCACTTAACAAAAGTTAATTAAATGAAGCCTATCTACCATCTCTGTTTTCTTTTGCTATTTAGTTTTTTTACGCTACAAGCGCAAGAGCATGTTAATGGCGAATTAGATGCTATTGAAGATTTATCAACCGTTATTACAGTGCCGCTTCAAATGCCTGATGGTACTAATTTAATGACGGATATTTACTTGCCTATTACTTCCGACTCAATGGTATTGGATGTTGATTTTGGCGGTATACCCTTAACCTTAGAGTTGATACCTAAAGGCACACAATTGATGTTTTACGATTCCTTAAACAACGAGCCAAATCCAAATCCCTATCAGCTTCCTTTTGTGTTTACACGCAGCCCTTATAACAAACAAAACGATTTAGTTGGTTATGTGGTTAACATTTTGGGTTATGGTTATGCTTTGCAAGATATGCGTGGGCGTTATTCATCAGAAGGGGTGTATTTTCCTATGTTGAGCGATAGTTGGAGTAAAGCCCCGTACCACCCAAATTTTTCGCATAATGCGGATATAACGGATTTATCAGACATCACCAACTCCAACCAACATGAAGATGGTTATAACAGTATTGAGGCTTTACTGGAATTAACCCATGATTTTGACCTTGACGGCGACGGAATTGCCGAAACCAACGACTGGTTAACCAATGGTTCAGTTGGTATGTTTGGGGCATCGGCATTGGGTAATACGCAATTGCAGGCGGCATCAGTTCGCCCAATAAATCCTGACGAGCCTGGACTAAAATGCCTACTACCCGTTGTGGCCACTAACGAGCATTTTAATAGCACGGGTTATAACAATGGGGTTTTTCGCGAAAGCTTGGTTACTGGCTGGGTAAAAGGGCAGGTTTACGACATGAACGATGGAGACATCCCCAATGATAATAGCTTAAACAACAGCCTGCACACGGCAGCCGATTATAATATGACGGATAAATTTGAAGTGGCAGAGCGTTGCATTGATCACTTAACCTCGTGGCAATATAATGGCGAAGTATCGAGTGCTTACCCTAATAGTAGCATGCGCACCGAAATGGATGCCAGCCATGCACCTGTTAACGAAATGGGGCTTGGCGATGCCAATGGAACAGTAAGCCGCTACACTAATCTTGAAGTACCAATGATGCACTTAACGGGCTGGTGGGATATTTTTATTAACGGTCAAATTGAAACCCACCGCCGAGTTGTAGATAATATTAGCCCTGAAAATGCACAGCTTCAAAAACTGATTATCGGTCCTTATGCGCACCAAACTATTGGTAGCTCAACTACTGGCGACATGACTTATCCTGATAATGCAATTGATATTATAAATGCCGATTTATCTGACTTGGATTTATCGAATTTGGATTTAGAAAAATTCTTAAAATCAGAAGTTATTAGTTGGTATCGTTATAATTTGAACGAAAAACAAGGCTTACCGGAACCTAAAATTAAAATACCAAGCGGTACAAAATGGCAAGATGCCGGTGTGCTTGGAACAGTGCGTATCCCTGCCGAGGATTATATAATTACCCTAAATGATTTATTAGGCTTTTTAGCAGGCATTGATGATTTGCCAATTATTCCTGTTGAGTTAATTAACCTTAATGGCGATGCGGTGATTATTGATATTGACCTAGCTAATTTTGATATTGATTTGGGAGATATTGGCTTTAATACAAATGAAATTCCTGAAATACCAACGCTTGATTATTCGACCGTGCCTGCAGTGCGTTTTTATGTGGTTGGACCTGTTGATGATGGCGTTGCAGAAAATGAAAATTTAGGTAATCGTTGGATGTCGGCCAACCATTTTCCTTTAACTGAGGAAGATGGAATAGTGAACAACTTACTTTACTTTCAAAATGATGGTAGTATGCGTTTTGAACCCCCAACCGAAGAGGAGGGCAGCCAAAGCTATGTTCATAATCCTAACAATCCTGTTTTATCAATTGGTGGAGCTAATATGATTGTTAAAACCCCTGATGGGAGAGATAGCCAAGGTCAATTTGTCTTAAACAACCCCGAATATGAAAGCAGTACTTTAAACCACCCTGGCGTTATTGCTTTTGAAACAGATGTGATTGAGGATTCACTCACTTTGATTGGTTTTCCTAAAGCACGAATTTTTGCATCGAGCATGCCTGCTGGGGCCGAAGGTGGCGACCCGACTGATACTGATTTTTTCGTTCGTTTAGTGGATGTTTACCCTAACGGAAATGAGTTTTTTGTACAAGAAGGAGCTATTAATGCACGTGCAAGAAATTATGCTCGCTCTATTGCCAATGGCAATGAAGATTCTAATATTCCTTACAGCAATATTGATGCTGGTGAAATTTATGAGTATGAATTTGAGATGCTTCCTATTGCCTATAGTTGGGGCAAGGGGCATAAGTTAAAAGTGCTTATCAGTTCATCTAATTATGATCGCTATCAAGTTAACCCTAACCTACCAATTGAGGACGGAGAGTTTTTCCGTCGCCAACCTAATGATGGGCAAACCTATAATTTTAATGGTGAGGACATGGCGTCTCGTATTGCAGAACAAACCATTTACTTTTCAAGTGAATACCCATCTTATATTGAATTGCCTTTGTTAAATCAGAATATTTATACGAGTACACCTGCACTTTCGCAATTAACCAATGATGTACAATTGTACCCCAACCCTGCAAGCGATGTTTTGTTTGTAAACACAAGCGAAGGCAAAGTAAAAACTTTAACAGTTTATGATGTAGCGGGTAAATTGGTACAATCATTCAACCAAATGCCTAGTACGGGTATATCAATTACTAATTGGGCTAAAGGTGCTTATTTGGTTACTATTGAGCTAGAAAATGGTGCTACGATTAACCGTAAAATGGTGAAGCAGTAGGGTTTAGCAAGTAGCTAGTTGCTTTAAGTTTTAATCACCAACTCTTAATTTGTTCAATTAACCAGGCTTTATTGGTAATCTGACCGCTTTGCTCCACTTCAATTTTTAGTTTTTCAAATTGATTTTGGCGTTCGGTTTTGGCGGTGTAAGCCCAATCTTGTTTTAGTTTAAAGGCTTTTACGGTTAGCTTAAAAAGGTTTTTAAAGCGGTCGTATTTGGGTTGGGATATAAGTTTGTTGCGGCGCAAGTATTGGGTAAAGCTTTTTTCAAGCGATAGCAATGCCTCGGCTTCATTGGTTTCAAAATAAATTTTTAGTAGCATAACTTTTGCCCCCAAGTTGTAAACAGGGTCGGAGTATTCAACTGAATTTAGGAGCATTAATGCATTGTTATAATCTTGTTTGCTGTAATAGTAAACACTTAAATTATAGTTATAGGCATTGGTTGCCAGCTCTTTAGGTAAAAAGTTTTTGTAGCTTTCAATAAAATCGCGGACCCAACTAAATTCTTTTAAACGTAAGCCAATGGTAACAATGTTTTTATAGTTGCGTTCGCTTAATTGGTTGTTTTCAAGTAACACATTTTCAAGCGTCATTTTTTGAATAATGCCGAACATTTTATCAAGAAATTGTGCTTGCCCCTGGTTGATTTTAAAGATGCAATAGTTTTGGGCGTAATTGTAAATGTTCCGTTTTTCTTCTTGTTCAATTTGGTTGCTTACTTGTTCCATTAGTGTTGTTAACTCATTGTAATATTTTTCGCTTTCGGCATGGCTGTTCATTAAAAAAACGAGGTAGTACAACTGTACAAGGGGGGCATCTTTGTAATTATGGTAGTTTATTTTTAGGTGTTCAATCAAATCTTCAAGCAGGGTAAAATCGAAACTAATGTTGATGAGGCGTTGGCGGTTCAACATCTCACAGGCATTTTTTAGCTTTTCGGTTAAGTAAAACCTATCAAGGTGTTTTACTTTTTGTGTAAGGTAGGTGCTGTTGCGGTTGGCTTGTTGGCTAAAGTGTAAATCGGCTAAATCGTTTAGTTTAAAAAGCTCAAAATCATTTTGGTACTTGTTTAAATTGTGGTCTAATTGTTTTTCAAAGCCATTTAACTGTAATTTATCTTTTAATGATTCAGTAAGCTTTAAATCGAGGTAAAATTGTTGTTTTTCGAGGGTGTTGTATGCCAAAAAACGCTCGGCAAGGCGGTAAGTATAGTTAAAAAGGTGTCTTATTTTAGCTAAATCGAACTCTTGATTGGGCCAAAGCCGCTCAAAAAGCGAATATCTACTTACATTTCTGTCGGTGTAATTAGGGTAATGGTGGCTTAATAGCGAAACTAGTTTTTGAACTTGCTCGTTTTTATTGAAATAGGGCGACAATGCCATTTCGTTTAGCAATGTCATTTCCTTACGGGTGAAACCACTGATTAGGTTAATTAATTTTGATTTTATCATGCTTATGCAAAACTATACTTTTAGCTATACTTTTCGATTTTTAATTAAAAATGTAGTTTCAAAAGGCAAGGGCTTGCTTCATCTTTGTGTTATCAACGCAAAATTATACGACCTATGAAGCAGATAATTACAACAATAATAGCACTTTTTGCCATAAACAGTGGCATAATGGCGCAACAAGAAGTTGATATGAATTGCCTAAGCGAACCATGCAATTGGGTTTGCGAAGGCATGCAAATTTCCCCATACAATATTCCTACTACTTTAGATGGAGAAATTGTAAGTTGGGAGTGGAATCTTGGAGATATTTTTTTAAACACGTTTAATAATGATCAGTTAAACTTAGAAGAGCCAATTTTTGATTTGAATGGCTACATTGGTTTTGTAAGCATTAATGTAACGGTAACCAATATGCTTGGGCAAAACGAAACAATTGAACGACCAAGCATTGCTTACATTGAACCACTTTTATATTTAGTTAACCAAAGCTTTACGATTTGCGAAGAAGATCTTGGTAATGAAACAATTTATCCAGCGGATACCATAATTTACGAATACGAATATTGGAATGGCTACTTTGTTGATATAGGTGGACCTAATGGCTTTTACCACCAAGGCAGTTTTGCCTTTACCCCAACCGAGCCAGGTAGTTATTGGGTAAATGTGTTTAGTTTTTCAGGTTGTGGAGGCGCATTTAATGTTAATATAACGGTAGAAACTTGCCAGCCTGATTATCAATTATTTGTAAATGAATGTGTACAAACGGGCACACCCGACTGTGGCTTTTCAACCTGTTTAACAAGCCCAGAGGTAGTGCAGCTTATGGCACCATTTCAAATGCCTGGTACGTTTGAACCTGTTGAAAGTGTAATTTGGTTTTCGCCCAATACCGAAACTCAAAATACTTTTCAAACAGAGTTAAACGCTTTTAATCCCATATTAACATTTACTGAGCCTGGGGTTTACAATTTTGTTGCTTTGCTACAAGCACAAAGTGGTGATTTGGTCGAAATCCCAATTACAATAAATCTTGAAGATCCCAATTTTGAATGGGGGAACCAATCAGTAGGTGTTTGTGATGAAAGTTTACCGGCAGTATTTGTTTTTTCAGATTTGATAGATATACCACCTGTGTACAGCCAAGGGTATAGCGTAGCCATTTGGGATGGCAGTACTTTTGTAGGAGATGAAACCTCTACTTTATCTCTTATTCCTGGAAGTTTTATTTCATATACTGTTGTAGTAAATAGTATATTAAATGGTTGCTCCTTTGAGTTTACTTTTGATCTTTATTCACTGGACTGCGACCCATGTAACAACCCAACAGTTTGTAATGATATAATTTATTGTTTAGATAGTGGTAGTGATGTTACTGTTGATTTAACACAATGGTGTGGTGCTGATGGGGAGATTTCGTTGGAGCTAATTTCGCCAAGTGCTAATGGAATAACCACCTTATTAAATGGTGATGGATTGGTTCATCATGTACCGAATGGACCTGATGCTTACCCAGATTCATTTACTGTTCAAATGATTGATGAAACGGGTAATTGTTATGTACGTAATGTTATTTTAAACGCTACGCCAAATACACCAGAGCCTATTAATGGTGAAACCGTGTTTACGGCATGTAATCAAAGTATTGATTTTGAAGTGGTTGAAGTGCCAGGCTATATTTATATATGGGATGGTGGTGTTGCCGAAGGGCCTACTTATAGTTGTAATGTTTCAAGTAGTAACCCAAATTGCTCGCATACGGTTTATGCGCTTGATGAAAATGGATGCCAAAGCAACTCTATTACTTTTTACGCATCAAATAATTGTAGTGCAATGCCTATAACTTTTGATTGTATTGGTACTTGCTATTTTGTTTGTGATTTTCAAGAAATTCAGCTTATTCCACCAGCATCGTCGCTTGATGGTAATATAGTAGCATGGCAATGGGATTTAGGTGACGATTGGTTAAACCAACAATATGTGGAGGAGTTAACAAGCCCTACCCCTATTGTACAATTATATGGCGGCGGCATAGCTTATAGTATATCTATTGAGCTTACCAATGAGTTTGGAGAAACCGAATTGCTTTCTTTCCCCAATTATATAATGGTAGAAATATCATTGTATTTCAATGAATCAATCTCTTATTGTGAAAGTGAATTTCCTGTAATGGTTAGCCCACCAAATGCAGATATTTTTGATTCACAATATTGGGCAGGTTATGATGTATATATCAATGGACCGAATGGCTTTAACATGAGCCAATGGAACGATTTAACATTTGAAGCACCAGAAGGAGGAACCTATTGGATTGATGTTATTAGTGTTCAAAGTGGTTGTATATCAAACTATCAGTTGGATATTACAACTGTTGCAAATCCAAATGCGCCACAACCATTAAGTGGTAGTTATACAACAACCGTTTGCAATGAAAGTTTTGTAACATTTGAAGTGGTTGAAAACCCTGATGAAATTTATCAATGGAGTAATGGCGAAATAGGCCCAATAGCTACATGCGGTTTTAATGGCGACGATGTTTGTACACTATCAGTACAAGCAACAAATGCAAATGGCTGCGTGAGTGAGTGGGTAACTTTTGTAGGGATTAATGATTGTGGGGCGGGAATGGCAGATTTGTCGTTAACCAAAACAGTAGATAATGGGATTGCAAGCGAAGGGGATTTGGTTACATTTACCATTACAGTTAATAATGCAGGACCAAGTGTTGCAACCAACGTATCGGTAACGGATTTGTTGCCTTCGGGCATTGAATTTGTGTCTAACAATCCTAGCCAAGGGGTTTATGATCAAATTACGGGGGAATGGACTGTGGGCACGATAGGTGTTAATACTTCAATAACATTGGATATCGTTGTTTTATATCTACAACCGACAACAGTAACAAACATTGCAGAGGTTACAAGCAGCGACCAAGTTGACCCTGATTCGACACCGGACAATGGGGTTGCAAGCGAAGACGACCAAGATGGTGCGACGGTTGAACCTGCGGATTGCACTAACCCAACCTCATGCAATGAAGAAAATACTATTTGCATACCTACTGTACAGCCTTATACAATTTGCCCTAATACTTGCCAAGGTGTAGCAGCACCTGTGTTTACAAACGTGGTTTATTCAACTATTGGAGATATTACATTGAATGGTAGCGAATGCTTCACATTTGATGCGGATGACGCTTGGACAACGAGCCAAATATCAGATCAAATAGTATTAGAGTATGTTGACATGAATGATGGCCAGTGTTATGAGCAAAGCTATTGGGTAAATATTATGGATGGTTCGGTTTTTAACCCGATACCAACCAATGGGCAGACTACTGTTTTGGTATGTAACGAAGAGGAGGTGACTTTTGAGGTTGCCGAATTTTTTGGAATGGATTATTATTGGAGCGATGGACAGGTAGGGCCAACCGCAATATGCCAATTTAATGGTGATGATTATTGCAGCTTAACGGTTTATGGGCAAAATGCAGATGGGTGTACAACAGAGGGAATTACATTTACAGCGATTGAAAACTGCGATTGTGAAAACCCAATCACGTGTACTGAACTAAACACCATTTGCATACCAGGTGTACAGCCGTATATAATTTGCCCCGAAACATGCCAAGGGGTAACAGCACCTGTGTTTACAAACGTGCTTTACTCAACTATTGGCGATATTACATTGAATGGTAGCGACTGCATTACATTTGATGCGGATGACGCTTGGACAACCAGCCAAATAACCGATCAAATAGTATTAGAGTATATTGATAGTAATGATGGGCAATGTTATGAACAAAGCTATTGGGTAAACATTATGGACGGCTCGGTTTTTAACCCAACCCCAACAGATGGACAATATACTGTTACCGTTTGCGATGAAGAAGAAGTGGTTTTTGTATTAAACAGTTTTGCAGGTGTTGAATATTATTGGACCGATGGGCAAGTGGGGCCTACGGCAGCTTGCCAATTTAATGGCGATGATGTTTGTACTCTATCAGTTTTTGGACAAAACATTGAAGGTTGTGTAACTGAAGTTATAACCTTTACAGCGATAAATGATTGCCAACCAGATGATTGTACTAATGCTATTTCGTGCCCTGATCAGCCATTAATCTGCTTAGAAGGGTTTAATCCTTATACTATATGCCCTGAAACTTGCTTAACCGATTTTGAATTTACCAATGTACTTTATGGGTCAGGATTTAACATTTCGCCAAGTGGCGAGTGTATAACAATTGAAGCGATAGGTACGCCTTTTTCAGACCAAATTTTAATGGAGTTAATTGACTTAAATACCAATGAATGCTATGTACAAGGGTATTGGGTAAGTGCTAATTCCGAAGGTGCATTTAGCCCAGAATTAATTGGTGGTGGAACAAGCGTAACCGTTTGCGATACGGAAGAAACAGTAACATTTGAAATAGAGGACGACGGCTTATTTTATATCTGGAGTAATAGTACAACTGGTCCTATTGCCACGTGTAATTTTAATGGCGATGATTATTGTAGCTTAACGCTTTGGGTGGAAGATTTAAGTGGCTGCAGTTGTACAGAAGTTATAACTTTTGAGGCTTATGCGGTTAGTTGCGGTGCAACGGCACAACTTGACCCTAACTCTAACTTGGTGAATTGCGGTAGTGGCACTTTTAATGTTCAAGTTATTGACCAAGGAGGAGAATATCATTGGTCAAATGGATCAGTAGGTACATCGGCTACTTATAATACTAATCAAACAAATGAGCTGATTATGGCCACTGTTTGGGATGCTTCAAACCCTGGTAGCCCTACTGTTTTCTACTTGTATAATGATGTGAATTGTGTGTGGCCAGGTGATTGCGACTACGACGGCGAAGCGAATATTTATGATGTATTGAATATTGGTATTGCCTTTGGCTCTGGCGGTTATGCGCGTAATAACGCTTCTACTTTATGGCAACCACAAGCCTGTATTGATTGGGGTTTGCAGTTTGCTAATAATGTTAATACCAAACACGCAGATTGTAATGGCAATGGTGTTGTTGAAAATGCAGATGTTGGCGTAGTTGATGACAACTATGGCTTAACACATGGAAAGGCAGATTTAAGTGAGACCAGTACGGACGGCATACCGTTATATATTGATTTTGAGGAAGAAGTTGTTGAAGAGGGCGATGTGGTGAATGCTGATATTATTTTAGGTACACCAGATGAAATGGCTCAAAATGTTTATGGTTTAGCGTTCTCAATTTACTATGATTCTTACTTGGTGCAAGATGAAACTGAAATGATTGATTTTGCAGGATCGTGGTTAGGCACCGAGGGCTTTGACATGGTTACATTAACAAAAATTTTCCCAGAACAAGGCCGTATAGATGTTGCTTTGGTTCGTAATGATCAGCAAAGCCAAAGTGGTAGCGGCCTTATTTTTTCAGCAAGTTTTGTAATGATTGATGACGTTGAAGGTAAAAAGCAAGCGGCGGCAGAGTTTACTGCAACCATTGCAAACGTTAAGCTGATTAATAATATGGAAGAGTTGCTTGAGGTAGGTTTACCCGAAGAGCCTGAAATTGTAATTGTTAATGCTACAACCTCTACCAATCCATTGTTTGAAACGAGTATTGAGTTTGGCCCTAACCCTTTTAATAACTACTTAAACATAAACCTTCAGGATTTAGATGAAGAGGTAAAAATTAGTATTTATTCTATTACGGGGCAAAAGGTAATTGAGGAAAATGTTTCGGGAGGTAAGATAACTATTACAACGGATAATTTATCGCAAGGGTTATACTTAATTCATTTAGAAAGTGCAAGCCTTAACCATGTTGCAAAACTCGAAAAACTTAAATAGGTTATAAGTTTAGGTTTTTAGGGTTTAAGTAAGCGTTTATTACCCATTAATGCACTTATTGAATTACTTCGTTTTAGAAGTGTAAAGCCTATGCAAAAGCATGGGCTTTTTTCTTTTGTTAATAAAAAAGGAAGCAAAAAGTTATAAATTAAACGCAGCTTTTTCTAAAACCTTACCATGAAACTGCTTCCTATAACTATTTTATCTGTATTTGTACTTACATGTTGTTTAAATGCAAACCCTATTGGTTTTGTTTCGTTTGTAAAAAACATTAATGAACTTGAGGGGTTAAGCACAACAAACAGTAACAACGAGGGCAATATACCTCAAACTCCACAAGCTTGGCCAATACCCTTTTTTACAGGTTGTAATGAGGAAATTGATTTTGAAGTTATTGTTCAGCCAGGCTTAACTTATTTGTGGAGTGATGGTACTATTGGCCCAACAACAAGTTGCCTTTTAACGCCAAGCGATTACAGCATTGTTTTAACGGTTGTTGCAATTGATGAAAATGGCTGCGAAAGTGAACCCTTAACTGTAGCAGCAGTTAATACATGCAATGTTGCACCTGTAAATTTTGATTGCGAAGCATGTAATTTTATCTGCATTGGTAAGTTTGTTTATTTTAATGATGTGCCAACAGCCTTACAAGGCGATATTATTAGTTGGGAATGGGATTTTGGAAATGAACAAGTAAACAATTTTTTTGAAGAGGAGCTTATTAAAGAAAATCCATATTTTAGGTATATTGTTGATGGTGTTTTTACGGTTAGCTTAACACGTGTTGATGAGTTTGGGGAAATTGAAAGCCTTGTTTTCCCCAATCATATAATTGTTGAAAATATAATTAACTGGTCAGCCACAGCAACAGTTTGTAGTCAAGGTTTCCCATCAATAGTTACACCTCCAATTATCAATAATATAGTTAATAACTATTTTAGTGGTTATCAAATTATTATTAAAGGTCCTAATTTTTATCAAGCTTCTCAATCAAATAGTTTTAATTTAAAAATACCCGAAGTTGGTACTTACGAAGCAATAATAATAAGTAATACGTGTGGTTGTGTTTCCTTTTATGATTTAATAGTTGAAGAGGAAGAATGTGAGTATGATTGTTCAGCCCCTCAATCTTGCTCAACAGCAATTGATGTTTGTATCCCATTAACAGAACCTTATGTATTTTGCCCTGAAACTTGCGAAGGATTTAATGTTGATTTTACAGAAATTATAGGTTTAAACTCATTTGAAGGCTTAATTACCGTTAACAATAATGAGTGTATTGAAATTGAAGCAAGCGAAGCCAATACCAATCAGGAAATTGAGGTGGAATTTCTTAATCAAACTGATGGTGGGTGTTTTACACAACTTTATTGGCTGCAATTTTTTAACGAAAATGATGTTTTGCCTTTATTGGTAAATGGCGTTGATACAGTTGAAGTTTGTGGGCAAAGTGAAGCAACTTTTATATTGGAAGAAAACCCAAACATAACATTTTATTGGAGCGATGGTACTATTGGAACTTCGGCAATTTGCCAGCTTGATACCAATGGTATTGGCGAATTATCAGTTTTTGCAGAAAATGAAAACGGATGCCCTGGCGAAGAAGTTACTTTTTATGCAGTTAATACATGCCCCGAACTTTGTTTAAGCCCAACAACTTGTGTTGATACTTCATTTATTTGTTTGCCAACTTTTGAAGAACAATATATACTTTGCCCCAAAACTTGCCAGGGTACTTTAAATGAGTTTACAAATGTTATAAAATCAGATGATGGTGCGGTTGAATTGGACAATGATTGTTTTTTGTTTACAGTAAATAATGGCATTAATATTCCATTTACATCAGACATTACGCTTGAATTTAAAAATACCGAAACACAAGAATGTTTTTTACAGCATTATGTTTTAAGTGCATTTGAACCAAATACTTTTATCCCAACTGCTGTTAGCACATCAATTATTGAACTTTGCGAAAATGAAGATTCGGTTGTTTTTGAAGTTATAGATCAGGGTTTTGAGTATTTGTGGGAAGATGGGAGCACTGGTTTAAGCTATACCTATACTTTTGGTGCTAATGATTTTTGCCAAACTTCAGTAGTTGCAATAAACCAGTATGGTTGCAAAAGCGATTCGTTACATTTTCAAGCAACTATTGTTGAATGCGAAGCCGTAAATAACACACCAATCAGTATATCTACTTTTAACATTGGTCCTAATCCTTTTAATAAGTACTTAAACATAAACCTTCAGAATTTAGATGAAGAAATAGGGGTTAAGATTTATTCAATAACAGGGCAAAAAGTAATTGAAGAAAATGTTTTGGGTAAAAGCTTAGTAGTTGAAACTTCAAATATTCCAGCGGGGATTTATATACTTAACTTGCAAGTAGGAGATGAACAACAGGCAATAAAACTTCAAAAGGTAGAATAGCTTACCTTAAAAAACCAAAGACAGAAAAGTTTAATACCAAGTGTTTTTGTTATCTTGTTATATGGTAAAAATACTCGTTTATGAAAAAGTTCACAGCATTAATACTTTTAGTATTTATAAATCAATTAGCAGCCAATGTAATAGTTGATTTTGAAGTTTCAATTACAGAAGGATGTTCACCATTAACTGTAGAGTTATACAACCTTTCAGAAGACCCTGAAAATGAAGTGAATTTTTGGGTTTGGAAAATCGAAAGGGTTCCTCCATATGTTTTTAATGACCCCAACTTGTTATACGTTGACACTATTTATGATATTTCAAACCATCAAATGACAATAGAAAATTTATCGCCATGGTCAGGAGGCTCGGATTGGAATGTGGAATTAGCTGCAGTAAAATCAGAAAATGAAATTTGTTCGAATAAAAAAATGGAGCTATTAGAAACTTTTCATGGGGTAAGTCATCTTTTTGAATTTACCGATGGGATTGATTTGGTTTATCCTGGATGGCCTGGTAGTTATTACCCTTTATCAACATTTTTTATTTGCCCAGGGTATGATAGTATTTGTGTTTTTGATTCGCAATTTGGAAACCCATTGTGGTATAATGGCAGTACCGAAAACTGTATTGCAATTGATTTTGAAGAAGAAAATGCTTGGGTATATTATGAAAGCAACACCTCTGGTTGTGGAGATACTTTAGATTTAAACTGGGCACCTGCACCTATGCCATCAAATTTTGTTAGCCTACATGTTGAATGTGATTACACAAACTTTGATTTACTTGTAGGACAAACCGCTTGGAATTTTACGGGACCGCCAATAGGTACGGTTACTGAAAATACGTCGATAACTTGGACTTTTTATAGCGAAGGGTATGGTTGTACTGTTTCGCAAACGGTTGATTTTTATGTAAATGTTGACCCTTATTTCAGCCCTGTAGATCAAGTTATTAATTGTAATGATGAATTACCCTATGAAATTACTTTACCCGATACATTTTTAGAACAGTTAAATAGTATTTGGTCACCAAGTAGTTTTGCCCAAGTTAATGAGAACAAACTATTAATTTACGAAACTGGATTGGTTAAACTTAGGTGGAATAGTATTAGTAATTGTCAAGGAGGTACAGAATTTAACTTAAACTATCAAGGATTAGAGTTTGAAAATAACCTAGATTACAATATTTGCAATAGTGAGTTGCCAATAACACTTACAGCTCCTTGGGGCGATACTTTTTTGTGGAATACTGGAAGTACTAATAATACTATAAGTATTGATACCGCAGGTTTGTACTCAGTTGAAGCAATTGATGAAAATGGTTGTGGACGAACATTCGATTTTAACTATATTGCCGACAGGCACCCCTCTAATGTTGATGATATTTTAATATGCGACTATAACTTAAATCCTATTTCTTTCTGCGCAGAATTTATACATACTATTGATACATATAACTGGAGTAATGGAGATAACACAAGGTGCACTGAATTTTATGAACCTGGGGTTTATGAATTGACGACAATTGATGATTTTGGTTGTAGTAAAACTCAAAGTTTATTGGTTGATTTTATTCCGCCTTTCAAATTTGAAACAACCCAATCAGATACACAAGTTATTTGTAATAGTGTTCAGGAGTTTATTTGGCCAAATACTAATTGCCTACTTGAAGATTTTGTTGAAATACCATTAAATCAATTAGTTGCCTTTATTGCAGAATGTACTGAAGACACTTGTTCAACATTTTCAACTTATTACTTATATGCTGATACATATTGTGTTGAAAGAGGAGATACAGACAATGATAGTTTTGTAAATAATTTTGATTTACTAAATATAGGTGTTGCCTTTGGTACGCATGGTATAGCTCGAACAATAAACAATGAAAATTACCTTTACCAAGGTAGTATCAGTTGGGAAAATGAATTTGCCACAAATATTAATTATAAACATGCTGATTGTAATGGTGATGGAGTAATAAACGAATTTGATGTTAATTTAGTTAATGAAAAATATGATTTTACACATGTTGATGTTCAGCTTTCTGAAAACCCTTTTAACTCATACCTTTTATCAAATAACATAACAGCTACATCAATAAATTTTAATGATACAATAGCAATTAGTTTTTTAGTTGGAAATGAACTAAGTAATCCTGAAAATTTACATGGTGCAGCATTTACAATTAACTATGCCAAAGAAATTTTTGAAATTGACTTTACATCAAACAGTTATTGGGGTGATGACTTTCTTGAGTTAAAAAAAGAGGTTAATAATGGAATGGATGTTGCATTTTCCCAAAAGTCAACTGATGGTATAAAGGGAGTAGCACGTTTATTTACTATAAAGCTTTTTTTTAAAGATATTGAGATAAGCGAAAGTGAGGTAATTGAAATATTAAACAATGGGGGGAATCAAATTTCCATTACAAACCTTAAAATAATTGATAATCTAGGAAATTTAATTCCAGCTGTTTTGCCTAATCATTTTGTAGTTGATTTAATACCAACTTCAACTAATCCATTAAGTGAAACTAGTATTGAGTTTGGCCCTAATCCTTTTAATAAGTACTTAAACATAAACCTTCAGGATTTAGATGAAGAAATAAGGGTTAAGATTTATTCAATAACAGGGCAAAAAGTAATTGAAGAAAATGTTTTGGGTGGTAAAATAATTATTACAACCGACGATTTATCGCATGGTTTGTATTTGGTTCATTTAGAAAGCGAAAACCTTAACCATGTTGTAAAACTCGAAAAACTTAAATAGGTATAAGTTTCGGTTTTTAGGGTTTATTAAGCTTTTAGAACCTATTAATGAACTTATTGAATTACTTCGTTTTAGAAGTGTAAAGCCTATACAAAAGCATGGGCTTTATTGTGTTATAGTAGATAATTCACCCTTGTTTAAAATGTTAAAAAATCCGACTTTTTGTGAAAATTGTAGTTGATGAGCTTTGCAGAATAACCCATTTTTACATTGTGTTTATAAAAGAATATCCTGTTATGTAAAACACTACGAATAAGCTTTTACTAAAAACATCTATCTTCCCTATATGCCTTTAGTGGTTTGAGGTTAGCCCGCATTAAACGTGCGGGCTTTTTTTATGAAACCTTATCTAATGCTGCTGCCAAATCGTCAATTAAGTCTTGAGTGTCTTCAATGCCCACACTTAATCGAATTAATGAATCGGTAACGCCCGTTTTTTCTCTTTCTTCTTTTGGTATGGAAGCATGTGTCATGGTGGCGGGATGCCCAATCAAGCTTTCAACCCCTCCTAATGATTCTGCTAATAAAAATAACTGTGTATTGGTTAGCATTTGCAGTCCAGCATCAATGGAATCGTTTTTTAATGAAAAAGAAACCATGCCACCAAAACGGAGCATTTGCTTTGCAGCAATGGTGTGATTAGTGTGGTTTGTAAAGCCTGGGTAGTGCACTGCCCCAACTTTAGGATGATTAACTAAAAAATTGGCAATGGCTTCAGCATTTGTACAATGTTGCTCCATGCGTAATTTAAGGGTTTTAATACCCCTTAAACATAAAAAGCAATCCATAGGGCCAGGTACAGCTCCTGTTCCATTTTGAACAAATGCTAGTTGTTCGGCAATTTCATCATCATTACAAATGGCTGCACCCATAACCGTATCGGAGTGCCCACCTATATATTTGGTAGCAGAGTGTACGATAATATCAGCCCCTAAATCCAATGGTTGTTGTAAATAAGGGGTGGCAAAAGTATTGTCAACCACCACTTTTATATTGCTATCAAAATCATGTGCTTTTTGGCTTACTGCTTCAATATCAATAATACTTAACATTGGGTTGGTTGGTGTTTCAACCCAAATCATTTTGGTATTGGCATTAAGGTAATTGTCCAAATTACTAGCATCTCGCATATCAATAAAATGGAATTTTAATCCATATTTTTCAAAAATGCGTACAAAGGTTCGGTAGCTGCCGCCGTACAAATCGTTGGTAGAGATGATTTCATCGCCAGGTTGCAATAGTTTTATAACAGCATCAACGGCACCCATACCGCTACTAAAGCATAAGCCGTGTTTGCCATTTTCAAGCGCAGCTAAATTGTTTTGCAACACATCTCTGGTTGGGTTTTGGGTGCGGGCATATTCATAACCTTGATGGTCGTTAGGTGCAGCCTGCACATAAGTGCTGGTTTGGTATATTGGGGTCATAACTGCTCCCGTACTTGGATCGGGATCAATACCCGCGTGAATTACTTTAGTTGCAAATTTCATTACCGTTCATCTAAAAATTTAGCAAATATGAGCATTATAGGCGTGGCTTACTAGCTTGGCGTAAACAAAAGTTAACTTTCAATCGAAAAATCCGTATAAACAGCCTACACGCTTAATAATGGTTCGGTACACAATCCTTTTTTTAAGCTTGTTGTGCTCCATGTTTTCAATGCAAGCTCAGGTAAATTACGGGCAAAATGTAGTGGTTTGGTCGGGCAGTCAAATCAAGGAAATAAACGTTTTGCCAAGTAGTTTAAACTCGTCGATAATTACGGATGATTATATTGACGAAGGGAGCAAAATACGCCATATTTATATGCAGCAAACCATTAATGAAATTCCTGTTAAGGGGGCGTATTTAAGTGTTCATTTGCTTGAAAATCAGATAATTGCTACGGGTAATAATTATTTAGATAAATTAAAGATTCAACAAAAAACTTTAACTAACCAAAAAATATCGGAAGCAGCTGCAGTAGTTGAATATGCCGACTATTTAGGTATAAATTTATCAGCTAAAAAAATTAAGAAAACCGATAAAAATGTTTGGGAGGCAGAAGGCTTTGCAAAAGGAAGTTTAACTATTGAAAAGGCTTATCAGTACTTAAATGATGAGTTGAAGTTAATTTGGAATGTAAGTGTGCATTTAAGCAGCAATGGAAAGTGGATGAATGTTAGTGTAGATGCCATTAATGGAAACATTTTGGATGAAGAAAGCTGGACGTATGAGTGTGGACATCAGCATGATTCGCCTTCTTTTATTGCGTGTAAGCATAATCATAATGAGCCGATACCCAAAATGCCCGTTGCCCCAAATGAATATCATGTTTTTGCAAGCCCAATTGAAAGCCCTTTGCATGGTACACGTACTTATGTAAATGCTCCGTGGAATAGCGCAACAAATGCAAGCCCAATTGGCTGGCATAATGATGGTACAACAAGTTATATTATTACAAGGGGGAATAATTTTTATGCAAGAGAGGATACAACATCGGATGATTCAGGTTATTCGCCTAGTAGTGCTACGCTAGATTTTGATTTTCCTTTTATGTTTGGTGCACAGCCTTACGCTAATATGGATGCAGGGATTACTAATGCTTTTTATTGGGGTAATTTAATGCACGATGTATGGTATCAGTACGGATTTAATGAGCTTAGTGGTAATTTTCAGAATGACAATTTTGGTAATGGTGGCTTGGGTAATGATTTTATTGTTTTAGATACCCGTGATGGCGGCACACTTAATAACGGTGCTTTTTCATCGCCGCCCGATGGTTTTAATGGTTATATGGAGTTGTACCATTGGACGGGCAACCGAAGCTATTATCTTAATTTAAGTACTCCATCTAGTTTGGCTGGTTATTATTGGGCAATGCCTGGTTTAATGGGTTTAACTGTGCCGCCTGAAACATCGCCAATTAGTGCGGATATTGAATTGGCTGACGATGGAACGGCTAACCCTACATTTGGGTGTAACCCACTTATTAATGATTTAACGGGTAAAATTGCTTTGGTTGATAGGGGTAATTGTGCTTTTCAAACCAAAGTAAAAAATGCGCAAGATGCGGGTGCTTTAGCTTGTATTGTTTGCAATAGTATTCATGGTGGACCAACAATAATGACGGGTACTGACCCGACTATAACGATACCTTCGGTAATGATAAGTTTGGCAGATTGCCAAAACCTTAAAGCTGCACTTGCAGCAGGACAAACTTTATCTGCGCAGCTTGCACAATTTTCTTACAATCCTTTAATTGATGCTAGCTTTGATAACGGTATAATTGCCCATGAGTATGGACATGGTATTAGTAATAGGCTTACGGGTGGGCCATCAACCAATTGTTTGGGTAATGTAGAGCAAATGGGCGAAGGTTGGAGCGACTGGTTTGCATTGATAATGACGATTGAAAATGGCGATTTGGCCGCTGATATTAGAGGGATAAGCACTTACGCAGCTGGGCAATCGGCTTTTGGTGGTGGAATTAGACCCGCACCATATACCTCAAATATTTCTATAAATGGATATACTTATGGCGATTTGTGTAATCCAGAAATTAGCGTTCCGCATGGTGTAGGCTTTATTTGGGGCACAATGCTTTGGGATTTAACCTGGGCATTTATTGCTGAATATGGCTTTGACCCTGATTTATACAATGGAACAGGGGGTAATAATATGGTTATGCAGTTGGTTATTGATGGCATGAAGTTACAGCCTTGTTTTCCTGGTTTTATTGATGGGCGCGATGCTATTTTATTGGCCGACCAGTTAAATTATAGTGGTGCTAATGAAGAGTTGATTTGGCGAGCATTTGCTGATAGAGGGCTGGGTTATAGTGCTTTTCAAGGGTCGAGCAATAGCCATTGCGATGGCGAAGAGGCTTTTGATATGCCGCCTCAGTTTATTGAAAGTGTAAAAATTAGCAAGCAAGTTGATTTAGCACAGGTAGCGGAGGGCGATACTTTAGTTTATACCATAATTGTGCGAAATGATTTACCAACTACCGAAAGTAATATTGTGGTAACAGATTCTCTTGACTTGAACTTGGTTTATCAATCGGCGATAAGTAACCAAACGGTTAGTGAAAATAACAATGTGGTTAGTTATACCATTCCGCAATTGTTGTCAGGTGAGCAAGATACGACTTATATAAAAACATCGGTGATTTATGGTTTAAACAGTATATCTCTATTTGATGATGATATGGAAAATGGAGGTGCGAATTGGTTGGTATCTAATGGATCAGGCGTTGATGAGTGGGATATTAATGGTATAAACCCTTGTAGTGGCGATAGTGCTTGGTACGCTATTAATTCACCAGTACAAACGGATCAGTATCTTACAATGAATGTGTTATTGGATGCGGCAGAGCCGTATTTATTGTTCAAACATTTTTATAATACGGAACGCAATTGGGATGGCGGTGTAGTTGAAATTTCATTGGATTATGGTGCTACATGGAGCGACTTGGGCAACGATATGATTAGCAATGGCTATAATGGTACTATTGAAATAAACCCCGATAGTGCTATTAGTGGGAGGCAGGCCTTTACGGGGCAAAGTTTTAATTACTTAACAACGGTGGTTGATTTAACACCATATGCAGGGCAGGTGGCTTTTATCCGTTTTAGGTTTGCTACGGATGCTTTTGTAAGTGCCGATGGATGGTATGTTGATGATGTAAAGGTTTTTGGCGGTACTTATATACCAAACTATGCCTACAGCAGCTCAAACTTTGGGGCACTGCAAAGCAATTTAGCTTCAAGCATGGTTGTGCCAGCAACTGATAATCATTTTAAGGTAAAAGTGTTGTTTGAAGGTTATACTGATGTAAGTAATGGTTTAATGTCAACTGAATTTGTACAGCAAGGACTTTTGCCAACAGGACAGCCGTTTAGTGTAGCACCAAATAATTATACAGGAACAGAAACTACGGCTACTTATCCATTTAGTTTGTTTGATATAACGGATTGGGTTTTGATTAGCTTACGTGCGGCAAACAATCCATCTCAAATAATTGAACAGCAAGCAGCTTTAATTAGGAATGATGGGGTAATTTTTGATGTAAATGGCAATGAGGGGGTATTTTTTGCTTCAGCTAATCCGAATTTTGATTATTATATAAGCATAATTCATAGGGGGCATTTGCAAGTACATACAGCTAACGCCTTGCGTGCTGGCCAAAGCATTGATTTTACTACCGCTGTAAGCCAAGCAGCAGGCAATGGGCAAATGAAGTTGTTGAGCAATGGGCTTTCAGCCATGTATGCGGGCGATTTTGATTGGAGCGGCGTAATAAATAACATTGATTATAATGAATGGGCAAGCCAAAGTGCGGCGGTAGCGGCTTATCTTAATTTTGATGCTGATGGTAATGCCATTATTAACAACATTGATTACAATTTGTGGTACACTAACCGCAGTAAGGTAGGGATACCGAACCCATAAGTGTTTAGCAAAAGCTAACAATAGTAAATAACAGCCTACTTTTACGCCCAATTGATGCAAGGGTTTAAATACAATAAAATACTAGTACGCACCCCAAATTGGTTGGGTGATTTGGTAATGAGCCATGCGTTTTTTAAGCAATTGCAGTTGCAATTTCCACAAGCTGAAATACATGCTATTGCAAAAGAAAATTTAACGGGTTTAATGCCACTTTTTACAATGGTTAAAAAGCACGTTGTATTTGATAAAAACAAGTACAAAGGCTTATTTGGACTAAGAAAATTTGCCAAACAGCTTAATGAAAACTATGATTACTTTTTTTGTTTACCCGATTCGTTTTCATCGGCGTTTATGGGGCGATTTGTTAAAGCCGATTTAAGAATTGGCTATAAAAACGAACTGAGGACTTTTTTGTTGAACGAGTCATTTGCAATTCCTCAAAACATCCATCGGGTTGATAAATATGTAAAGCTACTTGAGTTATTGGGGCATAAATTGGGAGAAAGTAATTCAACACTGTTTGATGTTGATTTAGCGCAAAGCACCTTTTTTGAAAAAGAGAAAGGAGTAAAAAATATTGCCTTTAACCCAATGGCGGTTGGTTTGGGGCGTAGTTTTTCGGTAGAGCAAAGTTGTTCAATTATTAAAAAAATAAATAAGCAAGAAACGGCACAATTTTATGTAATTGGAACGGCAGCCGCCAATGAACATGCTCAGCAAATCCAGAAAAAACTGGGTAATATTAGCATTAAAAACCTTTGTGGGAAAACTAATTTAATAGAGCTAGCGACTCTTTTACAACAAGTTGATTTATTGGTTACAACAGATTCGGGACCTGCGCATTTAGCCAATGCCTTGGCAACGCCTGTTAGCGTTTATTTTAGTACGGGTGTGGTTGATGAAACGGCCCCTTACCATAAAGCGCAATTGCAAATTTTAAATTATTCAGACATTAAGTTGTGAGTGCTTACTCATTGCTGGCTGGTTGGTGGCAATTATTAAACCCTGGGTTAAGGAATTGAAACAACTCACAATCGGTTTCTATTTTGTTTTTAAAGCTGAACAAACATTGGGGGTAGTAAGTGCCAACTGCTAATAGTTGATCACATTCATCGCCATGTTGTTGATGTTTTATTGTGCAACCATCGTGCAGGCTATAATGTAAGCATTGGTAATTAAGGCTTTCATAAAAAATAAAGCTAATCATTAGGTTAGGTAGCTTTTCAATTTTTTGGTTGAAGGGAACTTTTGTTAATACCCCATCAATCAGCAAATCAAAATGGCTAATGCTTAAACTATCATTATAGTGTAGGCTGCTTATTTGGTTGTTAAATTGGGTAAACGCTTGTTGGCCATTGTTCGTAAAAGCAGTAAGACTTGCTGGATAAAAAGCTTCATCATCAAGATAAAATTCAAAATAAACATTGCTTTGGTTTTGGGCAACACCGCCAATGCTTAAAAATAGAAGAATGATTAAGAACCATTTGTGTGTGATATGTTGCATGCTTACTTCCAAGTTGTAAATTCTGAAGGGAAAGTATCTTTTATGTTGTTAAAAAAGTATTTGCCAATGCTTTTGGCTATCATTAGTTCTTTCCAAAAAGTGGCAGGTACTTGGCTAAAGCGATAAAGCTTGCCATTTTTCATGGCTACTTCCAATATTTCAGCCTTTTTATTGTAGGCTACTGAGTGTAAGCTGCTGCTTTTAACTAATGTGTGTTCCATAAAGCGATAAAGTTAATGGCTTCTTTACTTTTAAATTGTCGTATAAGGCGTAACTTTCGCCTATGAATTTCCCCTCGAAATTAATTGAGCAGGCAGTAATGGAGTTGAACCGTTTACCGGGCATTGGTAAAAAAACGGCATTGCGTTTGGCTTTAAATATTTTAAACCGCCCCGAAGAAGACGCTGAGGCCTTGGGCAATGCGCTGATAAAGCTTCGCAAGCAAATACAGTATTGCCAAACGTGTTTTAATATTTCTGACGAATCTATTTGTGCTATTTGCAATAACCCAAGCCGAAAAAAAGAAACGATTTGTGTGGTGGAAAGTATGCGTGATGTTATTGCTATTGAAAACACAAATCAGTATTATGGAGTTTACCATGTATTGGGGGGCTGTATTTCGCCAATTGATGGTATAGGGCCCGAGCAGCTTAATATAGAGGCTTTAACAGCTAGAGTAGCTGATGGGAATGTAAGTGAAATTATTTTGGCTTTAAGCCCAACAATGGAGGGGGATACTACGCTTTACTATCTTTCAAAACAGCTTGAAGAGCATGACATTAAACTGACTACTTTGGCAAGGGGTGTATCTTTTGGTGGGGAGTTGCAGTATGTTGATGAATTGACCTTGGGGCGTTCGCTTGCAACACGTAGGCCATATAATAATATGATTTAGTTTTAACGATTAGATTAACCGCCTTGTAACTTTTTCCAGTAAACTACTTTGTCGTCTCCTTCTTCCCAAAAATCTCTGATAACCGCTTCCTTAGTATAATTTAAGCCTTCGTAAAATTGCCTTGTTAAGTGAAACTCGTTTTTTCCTGAAGTTTCGACTATTAAAATCCGCTCACCATTTTTTTGTAGTTGCCCTTCAATAAAATGCATCATTTTTCGTCTAATACCATTTCCTTGAATATCATTTTTAACGCCAATAGCGTATAGGTTATAAGTACCTTCGGTTAATTTTTCTGGTGCGCAATAGGCAATTGACAAAGGTTTGTTGTTTTCGTCGGTTGATGTAAACCAGATATCTTGCGAATTGGGGTTGTACAGATAGTCTGATATCATTTCATCGAGCATATTGGAGGGAAATAACTCGATGGTATCTAACACCTCTTTCAATGAACTTAAATCGCTTTTCTTAACTTTTCGTATTTGGTTCATTGTAAAGTATTTGGCTCAAAGCTTTCTACTTTCTTGTGTTTAATGAGCCTTCAATAACGGCACCAGGTTCAACCGTCATCTGTTTATAGTGTATTTCGCCTTTAAAGTGTGATGTTGACTTGAAAGTGATTTTATCGGTTTCTAATTGCCCTACATCTAGTTTGCCAGAAACAATCGTTTCTTTTGTTTTTAAAACACCAGTTACATTGCCTTTATTACCAACTATTAATCGGCCATTGGTTTCTAATGTGCCATCAACTTGCCCGTCAACCCTTATATCTTCTTTGGTTATTATTTTGCCTTTAATAATGGTTCCTGTACCAATTTGGCTGCTTTCGTTAGGGTTGTTTGGCGTATTCATTTTTTTTTGTTTAGCTATGTACAATAACGTTTGAGTTGGCAACTTGACTTAAAGGTATTACTAAGCTTTTATCGCCTAAATCTAAAGTTAAGGATGTTGAATCAATATCCGAAATCTTACCTCTATTGTTTTCAATTTCAATTTCTTGCCCTACTTCAAACTTGTTTTTGGTGTAAAAACCCCCTAATATATTGCTTAATAAATCGCGCGAACTAAGACCGAAACCTAATGCAAGGCCGCCTAAAATTAATGCTAGTATTATTTGTAGGTTTTCAGTTAAAATATCGGTTTGTAAACCTGCTTGCTCTAATGATATGATTGATACCATTATTAATAAGAAATAGTAAACAAAATGTGCAATAAATTTTCCTGAACCCACACCAATAGATTCGGTGGTTGAGGTAATGAAGGCACGGATAAGGTTGGCTATCATTGCGCCTACAACAAAAAATAAAATTGCTGTTATTAAACTAGGTAGGTAGCCTATAACGGTTCTTATACCTTCAGACACTTCAGTAAGCCCTAATATATCAAGTGCTTTCATTAAAAAGATGATGAAAATCATCCAGAATAAAAACTTTGAAATGCCTTTTACTAAGCTAAAATTTAAACCTGCAAAAAGATCAACTTCTTTAATTTTATCCATCAGTTTTTCAACATTGATGGTTTTTAAAATTTTGTAAAAGATTTTGGATACCATAAAGGCGATTATCCAGCCTATTAAAAGTATTACAAGTGAGGTAATTAAATTGCCGCCTGTTGCAATGGTGTTTTCAAGCAATGAAAGCAACGTTTGGCAAATTACTTCAATAGGGTTGATTGTTATAGCGTTTTGAGGCATAAGCTTTGGTTATGTTACTTTGACTTGGGTTCAAAAAACGACAATAACCCTTCAAACATCGTCCCAAATATTTTTACAATTGATTCGGCACCATTAAAAATAAAGCTGGTAGCATTGTACGAGCCCATTACCTGACGTTTTTTTTCAGGTGATATTTTTGGTGCATCTTCTGATTGCTCTAAATATTCGTCAATTTCTTCAAATGGGTTTTTAGACATAAATTTTTATCTATTTAGTTTGTGACTTGCACTGTAAGTTTTAGTCACGGTAAATTGATGTTAAAAGTCGTTTTTATATTTTTTTAAGTAAAACTTTTTCACTTTGTCTTTAGCACGTTTTAATCTCATTTTAACGGCACTTTCTGATAAATCAAAAATACGTTGTATGTGCTTGATACTCAAGCCATCGCGGTATTTCATCATTAAAATCATTTTTTCGTCGGTGTTAACTTGTTCTAAAATTTCAATTAGCCGTGTTACTTTCATTTCTTGTAGTTCGGCTAGGTTTTCAATATCATCAAATGCGGTGTCTGCGGCACCACTGTTTTCGTAATCGTTTTGTTGTAACCTAATTTTTTTGCGTTTTCGCAAATAATCAATACAGTAGTTATACGTAATTGAGTAAACCCAGGTTGAAAATTTTGAGTTTCCTTTAAAAGAGGCTAGGCTTAACAGGATTTTCATAAACACATCGTGTGTTAAATCTTCTGCAATTTCTCTATCCTTAACGAATGATATACAGCGGCTGAAAATTTTTGTAGAATACCTATCGTACAAATGGCTAATAGCTTTTTCATTTTGGCTATTAACAACTATTTGTACCAGTTTTTCGTCAGACTCTTTTCCTAATTGTAGCGTAGCAACTTGTCCCAAATCCCTTAATTTAGTTTTGCTTTATGTCGCATTTGCATTTAACTTGCTTTTTATTGCAATGTAAAAATATACATTAATTAAACACAAAAATAATTTGACATGATTAACGAAGAAACGATACAGTTCCTCCGCTTATTAGAGACAAACAATAACCGTGAATGGTTTAATGATAACAAAAAAAAATTTACCGAGGCACAACAAAATTTTTCTGATTTCGTGCAGCAGTTAATTGATAAGGTTGTTATTTGGTATCCATCAGTTAATGGTTTGGCGCCTAAACAATGCCAGTTTCGTATTTATAGAGATACGAGGTTTTCAAAAAATAAGTTGCCGTACAAAACCAATTTTGGGGCGGCTATTGCTACCAATGGACGAAAAACGGCTGAAGCGGGCTTTTATTTTCATTTAAAGCCTGGTGGAGAATCATTTTTATGTGGTGGAAGGTGGATGCCGACCCCAGCACATTTAAAAGCTATTAGGCAAGAAATTGATTATAACCTGGAAGAGTTTAGGGGCATAGTTGAAAGCAAAAACTTTAATAAATATTTTGATAAACTATATGGCGAAGAGGTAAAAACAGCCCCAAAAGGTTATAAAAAGGACCATGTTGGTATTGAGTTTATTAAGAAAAAAAGTTTTTTGGGTATGTATAAACTTAAAGATGCCGATTTAGTAAAAGGAAATCTACTTAATAAAATTGACGATGTTTTTCAACAAGCATTGCCGCTTGTAAACTTTTTAAACCGTGCGGTTGATGGGGTAGAACCATAAGGTTTACCACATTTTTTCGGGCTGGCTTACGGAGTACTTGACCCCTTGGGTTATAAAGTAAAACTCAAAATCTTTATTGTTAAAGGTTTTATCGCCCATTAGGGCAATTGAGTAAGTGCCCGATTCAAATATATTGGCATAATAAATTTCGCCAATTAGTTTATTAACGTTTAAAGGGCTGTGTAAAATATAGTCGGCAAAATTGGATAAGTTAATAAGCTCGGTACGGGTTTCGGGGTCGTCGCCTTTAAATAAAACAAAGTTGTAAATAGTATTGTTGTTTAAATTTTGTATTTCGCTTGAAATAATCATGTTTAATGCTACAGGCTTATCAATTTCCACATCAAATCGGTAGTTGGGGTTTTTGTCTGAGTTGGGGTCATCGCCACCGCCAGTAATCCAAGTATCTTCAATTTTATGCTCAATTATTTCGTGTTGATAAACGCTAATAGGGTCATCGGCCCATGAGGTATAAGTGATTTCATAATTACTAGCAGGGTTTACTTTTTGCCCTACAAAGTACATCTGAATATCTTCTTGATAATTGAAGGTTGTGTTGCTAGGGCGTATGTAATGGTAGGATGCTGTTGCTTCAATGGGATAATTTTTAAATACCGTATTTGAGGTTTGTTGTGATTGTAAATAAATAAAATCTGCACCATTATCCGTTGCAATTTTAACTTCAAAAAATGTTTCATCGGGCATGGCTTCTACTGTAAAGTGGGGATCTCGTGCACTGAGTTTAAATTGAATGCTTCCTCCAAATGAAAAATAAGTACCTGTGCCCCAAGGACCCCATTGACCTGTGAAAGTTTCCTCTTTAGTTTCGCGTTGACCGTTGTATGTTAAGCCATTTCCGCTTACGGTTAATTTATAATGATGCTCAATACCAGGTAGGTTGCCAAAAACCTTTACTGCGTAAAGGCCTTTGGGGGCACTAGTTTGCAATAATTGCCCCGATTCAATGTTAAAAGCTTCTTGAATGTCAGTGAAATCATGGTTTTCGTAAAGTTCGGCTAATTCAACATCAAGGCTGATGCCGTGTGGTGAGTTTTCATCCTTAATTAATTCAATATCAACACTAATGTCGGTACTGTCGGCAGTTACTTCAAAATAATAATAATGGCTGTTGGGGGTAACATGGCTATCGCTGCCAGCAACAAAAGAGGAATTGAAGGTGTGGACATCATCATACAGTATAACTTGTTGTTCAATTACTGGTGCTGTGGGCTCTGAATCATCTTTTTTACAAGCAGTAAAACAAAAAATAAATACAAAAGCCGCTAAAAAGTAGTTAAAGCATTTCATGCAAAAAAGGATTTATATAGTAATGACGTATTTTAATGTTTTTTGGTTGTAAGCCCTTTATCGCAAAATGAGTAAACTTAAACAAATAGCCATTTTATTGCCCACAGTTGGCATTATAATATTTGTGCTTTTATTTTTTAAAGCGGCAAGCCTTTACGATGGCGGATCGGATTATAATGTAAATACAAAAGGTTTTAGTTGGCTACACAATTATTGGTGCGAGTTGTTAAACTCGGTTTCAAAAAATGGGCAAGCCAATAAAGGAAAAACTTATGCCCTTATTGCCATGATGATATTAAGTGCTTCGCTAAGTTGGTTTATGCTAATAATACCCCAATTATTTACTGTTAAGTTTAAAGGATTTGTATTAGCCCAATACAGTGGAATTTTAGCCTTTATTTTTGGCATTTTTATTTTTACAAGCTTGCATGATGTTATAATTATAACCGCTGCACTATTAGCAATAATTGCCTTTTCGGGCATTTTTATAGGGCTTAGGAAAAATCAATATTATACACTTTTAAAAGTAGGATGCCTTTCATTTGCCTTAATGTTTATTAATTACCTTGTTTATTTTAGTAATATTATGCTTTGGTTTTTACCCGTTTTGCAAAAATTAAGCATGATCATTTTGTTGGCTTGGATTGTTTTAGTGAACTTAGAAATACTAAAAAATGAACGAAGGATTAGTAAGCAATAAGTTTGAAGAATACATAAAAGAAATTCAAGGCGTATTGGCTTTAGGCTATGTTTTTTTGGTAATTATTGGTATGATAAACGAGTTTGTTTTTTACCAAACTTTCAACGTTAACATTTTCCAATATTCTGAAATTTGGGATTTTTTAATTGCTCCTTTTAAAAGGGTTCAATCAATAATTTTTTTAACCATTAGTGTTGTTTTCTCTTATCTTGGCTATATGCTTGATGTTTACCTTGAACGTAAATGGCCTAAACTGCATTACTATTTAAGTTTTGGGGCAGCAAATAAAAAATGGTTCAAAACGCAAAGAGTAATAATGACGTTAATTGCATTTTTATTTTTACTTATTTACTATTCTAATATTTCAAGCAAAGCATTTAAAGCAAATATTATTGAGCAAAAAAATCACGATGTAGAAATTGTTTTTGACAGTAAATCTCAACAAAAAGTAAGTGCTAACTATATTGGATCAAACAGTAACTACTTATTTATCTTAAACAAAGAAAAACAGGTTGAAATAATCCCCATCCACAGTAAAATTGAGCGCATTGTAAGAAAATAGTTTTGGTGCTTTTTGCGTTAATCCCCTAATCTTTTTTATGATTATGGAAAAACTAACTGCAAGAACCGACGACTGGGTGAGCTTATGTATTAGCTTATTGATGGCAGTAATGCTTACTTTTTTTCTGTTTTTTATTGATGAAGGCTATTACAATTTTGATTGGATGAATAGAGGAGCTAATTGGATAGGGTTCGCAATATATTCAATTGTATTGTTTGTTGGGCAAATTGTGATAAAGCTATTACTGTTTAAAAACAATAACAGTTGGCTTAGTTATAGTTTAATTGTTTTGCTGGGTGTTTTAATCTCTTTATTCGTAGTATTTAGGCTTGTGTTTTAGTACCTTATGTTAATATTCTACTAAAAATCCTTGTTTTTTTAAAAAACTTAGTGGCATTTCTGTTAACATTTGTCTAAATTAATGAAACCATTAGCGTTAAAAAGTTTAACAAGATAAATATGCCAGTACAATTTGAAATAAAAACCGTATTGCCAGCAAGTGCTAAACAAGTTTACGAAGCTTGGTTAGATAGTCGCAAACATACGGAAATGACGGGAGGAGAAGCAAGCAGTTCAAAAAAAGAAGGCGGCAAGTTTAAAGCTTGGGATGGCTATTTGTGGGGTAAAAACGTATCGTTAACGCCAGGTAGGCAAATAGTACAAACTTGGCGTACAAGCGAATTTCATAAAGAAGATGAAGACTCGTTAATTGAAATAGAGTTAATGGATGTTGATGAGGGGTGCCAAGTGTTTTTAAGGCATAGCAACATCCCCGAAGGGCAACCCGACTATGAATTGGGCTGGGAAGAGCATTATTTTATGCCAATGCGCGCTTATTTTAGAGCAAGCCGAAGCGCTTATTAAAAGTAATGACCCAAGCCCATTACTAGGCCATGTTGTTTAGGGTTTAAAATGTCAAAACCATAATCAATACGAAAAACCCCACTATAAAATTTAGATACAAAAAGCCGTAAACCAACCCCAGTAGTTATGTGGGTAAGGTTTTTTTGAAATAGATCTCTCCAATTGCCATCAATAGGGCGTAAAGTGCTGGCATCCAAATAAACGTTGGTCATTATAGCCGCATTTTTCCAATCAAAAATGGTGCTGCGCCACTCACTGTTAAAGCTAAACTCAGCAGTACCGCGTCCAACTCTATCGCCAACTCCTCTAAGGTTTACATAATCATCTTGTACAAAGGCAGGAAAAGGCATGGGTTCATTAGTGCTTAAACCAACAATACCTCGTAAGGCAAGGTTATGTTTTTCACAAATGCGTTTAAAATATTTTACTTGATTTTCCCATTTCCAAAAGTAGGTTTGGTTAACACTTTCATCGGGTAATACATTAGCAAACTCGGTAAAAAAGTACCAGCCATCAACATATTGATAAAAGTAGTTTACCTTGTTTAGCTGCCAACCTGCTTTTAACAAAAATTTGGGGATGTTAAAGTCAATTCCTGTAATCTCTTCATCCTCAATTTCGGCTAATGTAAGCCGCTCTAAATAACGCTCTTTTAAATAATTACCACCTAAGTAAATGGTATTTCTAAATTTGGGCGAGTAGTAAACCAAAGCCCCAGCATTCCATTTGGTTACTTCAAAATCATTATCACGTTTGTAAAGCGAGTTTTGGTAAACTTGCGTTGGCTCAACGGTTGCCCAACGAGCAAATTGAACTTCAGCTCCCCATTTATCATTAAATAAATAGGGGTTAGCAAAGCGCACATCAACCGAGTGCCTATCATACCATTGGTAGGTAGCACTTAACAAAGTACCATTCCCTAGAATATTATAGCCAAATGCTCCTAAGGTTAATTTTACATTTTCTTGGCTTAAATCCAAACCAATTATAGGTAGGTAATAAAACTTTTCTTGAACCTTAAAAATCAGTTTAACTTGCCCATTTTCATCTTGCTCAGTAGTGTACAAAACTTGCGAAAACAAACCCATATTCCAAAGGGTTTGAATATCGTCTTTAATCATTTGTTTATGAAAATTGCCCGTTTTGCCAAAGCAATTTAAAAACTTAGCGCAATGCTTATCCTTGGTTTTTTTTAAGCCTTCAATCACCACTTCACTTACATTATATAATGTATCCGATTCAGCAGTGTTTTGTGCCAAAATGGTGGTGGAGTAAAACCAACTAAAAATTAAAAAAAGAATGAAAAAATGTTGTTTCAAAACCTTAATTGAGGGTTTAAATTCAATGTCAAAAAAATCAGCGCAAATATTCACCATAAACATTTCGTAGAGTGTCTGCAATTTCACCAAGTGTTGCAAAGCTTTCAACGGCTTGTACTACGGTAGGCATAATGTTTTCACCGTTTGTTGCTTTATTGGATAATTGTTTTAATAACGCATTAACTTGCTCGGTATTTCTTTTGCTGCGTAAAGCTTTTAATTGCTCACTTTGTTTAATTCTTATACTGTCGTCAATTTTTAAAATAGGAGGCGGAGCCACTTTATCTTCTTCAAATTCATTAACCCCAACAATTACTTTTTCGCCACTTTCAATTTGTTGTTGATATACATAAGCCGAGCGGGCAATTTCATCTTGAATATAGCCTGCTTCAATAGCCTTAACTGCTCCACCCATTTCATCAATTTTGGCAATATACTCCCAAGCTTTCGTTTCAATTTCATTCGTTAAATTTTCAACAAAGTACGAGCCAGCTAAGGGGTCAACCGTATCGGTAACGCCCGATTCGTGCGCAATAATTTGCTGTGTTCGTAGAGCTAATTTTGCTGCCTGTTCTGTTGGTAGGGATAATGCCTCATCAAAACCATTAGTGTGTAAGGATTGCGTGCCGCCCATTACCGCCGATAAGGCCTGCATGCTAACTCTAACAATATTATTGTAAGGCTGTTGTGCGGTTAGGGTTGAGCCGCCTGTTTGCGTATGAAAACGCAATTTCATGGCACGTTCATCCGTTGCGCCAAGGCTTTTTACCATTTTTGCCCACATTCGGCGTGCAGCTCTAAACTTAGCCGCTTCTTCAAAAAAGTTATTGTGTGCATTAAAAAAGAAGGATAGCCGTTTGGCAAAAACATTAATATCCAAACCCTTACTAATGGCGGCTTGTAAATAAGCCTTGCCATTGGCTAAAGTAAAAGCCAATTCTTGCACAGCGGTTGAGCCTGCCTCACGTATATGATAACCCGAAATAGAAATGGTGTTCCATTTAGGTAATTCATTGCTACAATATTCAAAAATATCGGTGATTATTTTCATTGAGGGTTGAGGCGGATAAATGTAAGTGCCTCTGGCGGCATATTCTTTTAAAATATCATTTTGGATAGTGCCCGAAATCTTACTCAAATCAGCCCTTTGTTGTTTGGCTAAGGCAACATAAAAAGCTAACAGGATAAAGCCTGTTGAGTTAATCGTCATTGAGGTTGAAATATCCTGCAACGTAATGCCTTTAAAAAGGCGTTGCATATCTTCAATTGAGTCGATGGCAACCCCAACTTTCCCAACTTCGCCATCCGCTAAATCGTGGTCGGAGTCGTAGCCAATTTGGGTGGGTAAATCAAAAGCAACTGATAAGCCCGAAACACCTTGTTTTAACAAATAGTGGTAACGCTCATTTGATGCCTCGGCGGTTGAAAAACCAGCATATTGGCGCATAGTCCATAAACGGTTACGGTACATACCCGCATGTACTCCACGAGTATAAGGAAACTCGCCAGGTTGCTCAATAGTTTTATTTTGGGGTAAGTAAGTAGGCTTAATTTCAATACCCGAACTAGTGCTGAATTTTTCCTTTCGTTCTTTACTAGGTTTTGCCATTTTGCAAAGGTAAGCCTGATTGTTTTATGTAAAACCTTAGTGCTGCTTAGTTGGCTTATCGTATTTGTTCATAAACTTACGATAAAGCTGTTTTTGCTTATTGTCTAAATTTACAGGGCGACCATCAATAAATGCTAATTCAATGTGATTTCCTAAAATATCTAAAGCATCTCCTTTTGATACGATAAAAGTGGCACTTTTTCCTACTTCTAGGCTTCCATATTCTTTATCAACCCCAAGTGCTTTTGCAGGGTTAATAGTAATCATTTGCAAGGCTTCATCTTTGGTTAAGCCATAGGCAACGGCTTTTGCCGCTACAAAAGGTAGGTTACGTTGGTCGCCATAAAAATTGCCTGAAGTCATGCTTACTTCTATACCGTCATCCATAAGCATTTTAGGCATTTTAAATGGCATATCAATATCATCATCTTTGCGGTAAGGCAGCTCATGTGTTGGGTCAAGAATTACTTTTATGTTGTTGGCTTTAAGTTCCTTAGTTAATAACCAAGCATCGCGACCGCCAGTTAAAATCATGTTTAAACCAAACTCATTACAAAAACTAATAGCAGTTTCAATTTCTTTTACATGGTTGGCATCTATCTGTAAGCTTTTTGTGCCATCAAACAAACCACACATGGCTTGGAATTTTAAATTGGTTTCGCCTTCATTTTTGTCGCAGTAAGCTTTGGCTTGCTTGAAAAAATCTTTTATTTCATCAATTTGTTTGCTGTATTTTTCATTGGGTTTGATGCCTCCTGGTTCTGCCCACCAGCCTGATTTTGTAATGTAGCTAGGCAAATTTAGCATAATTTGTTTGTCGGCACCGCTTTTAATTGTAGCATCTTCCCAGTTCCAAGCATCGAGCTGAACAGTTGTTGCACTACCTGGAATACGCCCACCTGCGGGAATGATTTGAGCCATTAAAACGCCATTAGAACGAACGGTTGGTGTAACCCGTGAATCGGTATTATAAGCAATAATTGAACGGACATGCGGTTTAAAGCTGCCCACTTCTCGATAATCGCGTGTAGGGCGCACAGCATTAATTTCAACCAAACCTAAAATGCTGTTACAGCTTATAAAGCCTGGGTAAATGTGTTGCCCATCGGCTTGGTAAATAATAGCATCTTTTGGCGGTTCAACATTACCGTTTTCTATTAAAGTAATTTTACCGTTTTCAAAAGCCAAGGTGCCATTTTCAATAACTTGCCCTGTGGCGGTGTGAATAGTTGCACCAGTTATATAAACAAGCCCTTTAATAGCTTGCCCAGGAGCTGGTACTGATGATTGGGCGTTTGTAACGAAAATTGAAAAAATCAATACGGCTAAAAATGCAAATCGTTTCATGTTGGAAAGATACTGAATTATCTTATTAAAGTGATGTTGCCCTTAATGAACAATTCGCCTTCAAGGTATTTATTAACACTTGCAGTAAATAGGTAAACGCCAACTTCTTGTAGTTCGCCGCGATAAGTACCATCCCACCGTGCATTTAAATTATCTGCTGAAAAAACCAAAACACCCCAGCGGTTATATATGTTGAAGTAATTAATTGACTCAACACCGAGGGTGTAAAGCGATAAATAATCGTTGATACCATCGCCATTTGGTGAAAAAGCATTGGGTAAAAGCAAGTTAAATGTATAGTCAATATCAATAAAAACGGAATCGATATCAAGGCAACCTTTATCGGAAATACCCTGTAAATAATAAGTGGAAGGGACAATAGGTTGAACTTGAGGGTTAGGAATGTCAGTAGGTGTTAAGCTATTAAACTCTCCTAAATTCCAGTTGTAAATATCATCGCTTGTTGAGCCTTGTAAAGTTATTGGGTTGCCCACTTGTATAGTTTGGTTAGGGCCAGCATCAACTGTTGGTGGTTGGTTCACTACAACTGTTACTTGGGTGGTGTCGCTAAAACATTCATTATACGCCACAACTTCATACTCAGTAGTTTGGCTAGGCGATGCCATAGGGTTGGCAATATTTGTGTTTTCCAAGCCATTATTGGTTAACCATTCGTAAAAAGTACCGCCATTTACTAAAAGTTGGAGGCTATCGTTAAGGCAAATTTCGCCGCCTTGTGCATTAGCCGTTACTGGGTATTGGATGAGTAGTTGCACGCTATCTAAATTTCGGCAGCCGTTAACATCTGTAACATCAATGTAAAAAACAGTTGAATCAGTAGGCATAATAACGGTTGTAGAGGCTCCGCTGCTTGTTGTTAAGCTACTTGATGGTGACCATACCCAGTCAATAATATTATCGGGGCTTGTAGCGGTTAAGGTAGCATCGTCGCCCAAGCAAACTGCTGGGTTTTCGCCCGCATTTACAATTGGTAATGGGTGAACAGTTACAAATAAACTATCAATATCGTAACAAGTGTTGGGGTCGCTTGAGGTAAAATAAACCCAGCCCGACTCAGTAGGGCTATAAGAGGTGCTGATAGTATTTGCAATACTGCCGTTAGCGCTTTCCCATAAAAAATCATTGCTTTGCCCTGCTCCCCCAACTGAAAAGCCATCAAGTTGAATAGATTCGCCAATGCAAAGTTCTTGGTCGGGGCCTGCTTCGGCGGTAGTAACAGGGTAAATGCGTATATCAAAAGTTTGGCTATTGGTACAGCCATAAATTGATGTTGCATTAACATTTATGGTGTAGTTAAGTGTGTCGCTAAATTCATGCACCACATTTATCCCTTGTTGAATATTGGTTGCACCTCCCGCAGGGTCGCCAAAATCCCAGTTCCATTCTAAAATTTCATCATCAGGAATTTGGGTTGCTGCTTCAAAATTAACGCTAGTGCCAAAGCAAAGCGGGGTGCTATCAAAATTTATGTTTGGTAGCGGATGTACTGTTATTACATAGGCTTGGCTTGATGCGCAGCCTAAATCATCATGGGCATTAAACACTACATTGTACTCCCCTTCGCTAGGAAAAGTATGCTCAATAACATTTATTGTACCGCTTGAATTTGGAGTTGAAATAGAGCCACCTGGTGGGCTTGAAACAATCTCACCATCACTAAAATTCCAGATTAAATTGGTAAGGTTACCGTAGGTTGAAAAAGCTTGGCTTGTAAATGTAAAGGCTTCGTCTTCGCAAAGGCCTGTTTCAAAGTCAAAATCAACAACAAAGTTGGGGTAAACACTTAATATCATTGTAGCGGTATCGTTACATTCTTGACCAGGATTGGCAATCAACATTATTTCATACTTACCTGTATCAGGATATAGATAGCTCGGAAACTGCTCGTTTGATGTATCGGCCTCTGTTGTTAAATCTCCAAAATCCCAAAAGTAGCTATCTGCACCAACGCTTGTATTGTCAAAAGTTACTAAGGCATCGTTGCAATTAATAATCTCAAATTGACCGGGAGCTATTTCTGTAGCATCGGCATCGGGCATTGCTAGTGTAAGTTGGCAAGGGGTAACATTAAACTGAAAATCGCGTTTATTGGTGCTAATTAATACACCATTTCGCCACTCTTCAACACAAACACCTACCACAAACTGCCCTGTTTGGTTGGGGTAAGCTGTTAAAAAACCAGTACTATCAATAGTTATGGCTGGTGTACCTGCTAGTGGGTTTAAACCATCATAACCAGCTGCCCAATCAATAAAATTATAAGGATATGGTTCTGATGTGGGTACTATACTTGGTTCGTTTGCAGTAGCACCATCAAATGGTTCGCAAATACTATAAACCAATGAATCGCCATCTAAATCGGTTGCGGAGTGATCAAAAAATAAAGGAAAATCTTCGCAGATAACGGTGGGTGGGAAGTTGTTAAATACGGGCGAACTATTATCGCAATTGTTTGTGGTGTGCGGTATATAAACTTCGTAAGTTGAGCCTGTGCTACCAGGTGCTATAATATTACTAATGGTTTGGTTGCGGCAACAGCGTTGATAAACTAAGGTATAGCCATTTGGGCGCGGTGGTAAAGTTACCGTTGCTTGGTAAACACCTCTGCTTATGCACAAATAGGGTATGGTTTCAATACAAAGCCCTTCAGCTTCAATAGGTACATCAAACTCATCAGTTAGGGCGTTAAATGCAATTCCAATGGCTTGTTGACCTTGTACATTAATAAAAATTCCGTTTTGGTCAGCAAAGTAGATATAGGCAAAATCATCGAAGGAGTCGGCGCAGTATTCGCAATTTGGGTCTTGGTCGCAATCGCGATAAATGGTTAGAGTAACTTCGTACTGGTTGCCACCTAAACACTCGTAAGTTAGCTCTCCACCAATAAGGTGGGCAGCATTTAGTGTAACATTTTGAAATAATGCCAACAACACAAGTGTTAATATCTGTATTATCCGTTTTATAATGCGTAATTTAAAGCCCAATTTAATCTTTACCTTTTAAACGACAATTTATTTTATGAAAAGGTTATTTTCCTTAGTTTTATTTTTTGCCTTTTGTGGGTTGTATGCACAGGATACATACCCAACCAATGGCGTAAAAGATGTGCGTAGTAAGCATTACGCTTTTACTAACGCCACAGTTTACACAAATTATAATAAAAAGATAGAAAATGCCACTTTAGTTATTAAAGATGGCAAAGTTGTAAGTGTAACGACAGGCGGAAATGTACCCAAAGGTGCGGTTGAGTTAGATTGCAGTGGAAAAATCATATATCCGTCGTTTATTGAATTAGTAAGCGGTTATGGTTTGGCTGAACCCTCAAAAGATAGAAGAAAATGGACTGATCCTCCTCAATTTATATCAAACAAAAAAGGGGCCTATGGCTGGAATGAGGCCATTAAGCCCGAAATAAATGCTTTTGAAACCTACGAAGCTGATAAAAAGAAGGCGGAAGGTATGCGAAAAATGGGTTTTGGAGCTGTTTTATCACACCACCAAGATGGAATTGCGAGAGGCACGGCTTGTTTGGTTGATTTAAGTGATGAAAAAGCCAGCGAAAGCTTGATAAAAGATAAGGTATCGGCGCATTACTCGTTTAAAAAAGGAAGCTCAAAGCAAGATTACCCAAGCTCATTAATGGGGGCTATTGCTTTAATGCAGCAAACTTACCACGATGCAGATTGGTATGCTAACCAAACGGGTGTTGCCGAAACCAATTTTTCATTACAGGCATGGAATGAGATACAAAGTTTGCCACAAATTTTTCATGCGGGAGATAAATTGGATATACTGCGTGCCGATAAGTTAGGCGATGAGTTTGGTAAGCAATATATAATAGAGGGAAAGGGAGATAGCTACCAAAGGGCTGATGCTATAAAGGCAACCAATGCAAAATTAATTGTGCCTTTAAATTTTCCTGCTGCTTATGATGTAAGCGACCCTTACGAAGCAATGTACGTTGAGTTGAATGATATGATGCACTGGGAGTTAGCACCCTATAATCCAAGATTTTTGAAAGAGGCTGGTGTTGATTTTGTTTTTACAACCAATCAATTAAAGGATAAAAAGGCCTTTTGGGGTAATGTTAAAAAAGCAATTAAATGCGGCTTAAGCAAAGAGGATGCCTTAAAAGCTTTAACTGAAAATGCAGCTAGTTTCATTAACGCTTCTGATGTTTTAGGCAGCTTACAATCGGGTAAAATTGCTAACTTTTTAATTTGTAATGACGATATTTTTGAAAAGGGCGAAATTTTAGAAAATTGGGTAGCTGGTAATCAATTTGTTTTTAAACAGCCGAACCAAAACGACTTAACAGGTCAATACGATTTAACCTTATCAACCGACCGTAGAGCCTATACTTTAGAAATTACAGGTAAGCCAGAAAAACACAAAGGCGAAATTGTAATAAATGATAGTACCCGCATTGATGTTGGTTTTAAGTTAAAAGATGACCAATTGAGCATGGCTTTTAAACTAAAGGAAGAAGAGAATCACATTAGGTTAAGTGGTATGCTTGGTAAAGATATGTGGAAGGGAAATGGCAAAAACCAACAAGGCGAATGGGTTGAATGGGCGGTTAGGAATAAAAGGGATATTCCTGAAAAAGAAGACAAGGAGAAAGGTGAAAAAAAGGAAAAAGTAGAGGAAGCTCCAAAAGAAAAAACGGCTGAAAAAGATAAGGAAGATAAAGGCGAGGATGCGCTTACTGAAATTTGTTATCCGTTTTTACCCTATGGTTGGACGGATAAGCCAGAACAGAAAAGTGTGTTATTTAAAAATGCCACTGTTTGGACAAACGAAAAAGACGGTATTCTTGAAAACACCGACGTATTAATAAGCAATGGTAAAATAAGTAAAATAGGTAAAGGTTTACCAGAAGGAAGTGCTACAGTTGTTGATGCAACAGGCAAGCACCTTACTTGTGGAATTGTTGATGAGCATTCGCATATTGCAATTAGCCGCGGAGTTAACGAGGGTACACAAGCTAGTAGTGCCGAAGTTAGTATTGGTAACTCGGTTAACAGCGAGGATATTAATATTTATCGGCAATTAGCTGGCGGGGTAACTTCTGCGCAATTGTTACATGGTTCGGCTAACCCTATAGGTGGGCAATCGGCTATTATTAAATTTAGATGGGGTGCAACTCCTGAAGAAATGAAGTTTGAAGGAGCTGATGGTTTTATAAAATTTGCATTGGGCGAAAATGTTAAACAAAGCAATTGGGGTGATAATAATACAGTACGTTTTCCGCAAACACGTATGGGGGTTGAGCAGGTTTATATCGACCATTTTACAAGAGCAAAAGAGTATGAAGCGGCTAAAAAAGCTGGCGGTAATGTACGTACTGATATTGAGTTGGAAACTTTGTTAGAGATAATTAATAAAGAGCGATTTATTACTTGCCATTCTTATGTTCAATCAGAAATTACTATGCTAATGCGTGTTGCTGAGCGTTTTGGTTTTAATATAAACACTTTTACACACATTTTAGAAGGGTATAAAATTGCCGATAAAATGAAAGTGCATGGCGTTAATGCCTCAAGCTTTAGCGATTGGTGGACTTATAAGTACGAGGTGATAGATGCAATACCTTACAATGGTGCAATTTTGCACGAAATGGGTGTAAATACGGCCTTTAACTCGGATGATGCGGAAATGGCACGTAGATTAAATACGGAGGCTGCAAAAGCAGTTAAGTATGGTGGTGTAAGCGAAGAGGATGCTTGGAAATTTGTTACGCTTAACCCTGCAAAAGCATTACATATTGATAATAGAGTGGGCAGTATTAAAGTTGGTAAAGATGCTGATTTAGTATTGTGGGATAACCACCCAATGAGTATTTATACTAAAGCGGAGCAAACTTATGTTGATGGACGTTGTTATTTTAACATAAATAATGATGAGGCTATGCGCAAAACCATTGAGCAGGAACGAAATCGTTTAATTCAAAAAATGTTAGAAGAAAAAGCAAATGGTGGTAAAACACAAAAGCCTAGTATGCACAGGCAGCATTTATGGCATTGCGATGATATTGATGATTATTGTACCGAACACCAAGGGGGGCATACCCACGAGCATGATGACCATTAAAAAAGGCTATATTTAATTATTAAAGACGAGTGGGTTTTTCTTAGGTAAGGCTTTATTCGTAGATTGTAACAAAACGATATGCAAACTTTTTGTTAGAGACAAAGCCCGTTTCTGTCTCTAGCAAGTTGTTTTCATTATACTCATATAGTTTGGTGAAATTTATTGAATCATTAGAATAAAACTCTTCTTTATATACATTTCCATTTTCATCAATAAACTCAATGTTTTTAGTTTCATTCATTTTGTTTTCATTGCTATCAAGTCGTTTATTAATATAAACTCGCATATCTTTCGAATACATAATTTTTTCGGTTTTAACTAATAGTTTAACAGAGTCAGTTAAGCCCAAAAAGTATTCATTTTTTTCAGTTAAATTTCCTTGGTTGTTATAATGATATTCAATCAATTTCTTTTTTGATTTAAAATGTGTACCCTTGTACTTGTAAGTTTTAGCAATTTCATACAAAACCGTATCTGCAAGTAATTTGCATGACAAGTCATAGTTGCCTTTTGTAATGCTTTTTAAAACTGATTTACTATTTGTAACCCGATAGTTCTCTTTTATCTTCAGTTTCCCATCCCAGTAAACAATATCTTTTTCAACCAATATGGGAATTGGTATCCCCATATTGCAATCAATAGGTGTTCTACTTTTTATTTCAATTTCTTTTAAACCATCGTATTTCAATTCCACTTCCTTTTTTATAAAACAAACATCACTTTCAAGCTCGTATGAGTATTCTACTTCACCAATGTTGTTGAATTTGAAATGGTTTATAGTGTCATATGGAATAGTGTAGCGCGCACCTGCCGAATCAAGAAATACAGTTAATGATTTGATTGAGTTATTTACAAGGTTTTCAGGGCTTAATGTTTTTTTTGGGTTTTGAGCATTGAGGTTGCAAAAAGTAATAAGCAATGTAACTAAGGATAATATTGATTTCATGAGGGGTAGGTTTTTTAAAAAGGTTATACAAATCAATCATAGTTTTCACAATAACTGATGATTATTAAATGTTATGAATCTTATTTAAGTTCAATTTTTCACAATTAAAAAAGCTCGTTAAAATTCTTTAACGAGCTACTTAAAAGTTATTTTAACGATAAATTAATCCTCAATAAATACAGGAGATAAATCAGGGTATTGTAACTCTAAGTTCAATTCTTTTTTTGCTTTGCTATTTGAAACAATTCGCTTTGGTAGTGAATCGTCAGCCTTAAAAATAGCTGGCGAAATTTCAAGCGATAAAGCTGCAAAAGTGTAAAAATTACGCTTTGTAGGGTGCTCATCGGCAACAATGTTATAAACTTCGTTCCACTTTTCTTGTTCAATTACTTTGTGAATAACATCAATAACATCATCGCGGTGCACAAGGTTTGTTGGGGTATGTGCGCCTGGTAATTTTCCATCTTTGGCAGTGTAAAAGTTACCCGGATGTCGCTCAGGACCAACCAAACCGCCAAGGCGTAAAATGGTTGTGTTTAACCATTTTTTCTCAGCCAAAAATAATTTTTCAGCTTCAAATAAAAGTTTAGCCCTTTCACTTTCGGGTTTAGCTTTTGTGCCCTCAGTTAAGGCTTTGTTTTGGTTGCCATAAACAGAGGTTGAACTGGTAAAAATTACATGCTCAAAACGAGAATCTTTAATTTGTTCAATAACCGCTTTGATTTGGTCAAGGTAGTTGCTACCTTTTTTTGCATCAATTTTCGGAGGAAAATTAACAATCATTACATCGCAGTTGAAAAAATCTTCGTAATACCTGCCGCTTAAGCCTGGGTTTAACTTTAAAATAAATGGTTCAACCCCTGATTGGTATAAGAAAAATGATTTTTCTTTCCGAGTTGTTGACCCTTTAATCCTCAATCCTTTACGGTTTAAGTAGGCGCCTAAGGGCAAACCTAACCAACCGCACCCTAAAATACTCACAATTTTAGTTCGTGCCATACAAATACAAGTTTAAATCAAAAAACCCATATAAATCAACAGGATTTTGATATTTAACTAATTACAATAAAAAACATCTATTTCCAGCAACCACCGCTTTTAATAGAAATTGAAAGCACAAATGTAGAAAATTTTAAACTTTGAAAGCTATATTAGGTAAATGTTGAATAAGAAATGATGGTAATTGTTAATTTTTTAGCATTTAAAACGGTTTTTTTAACATATTCCACGCTTCAATATATCGTGCAAATGTACAATACCTAAGTATATTTTGCCATTTGAAACTATAATTTGTGATATATTATCGCTTTCTAATTTCTTTAAAGCATTGTTAAGTAAAGTGTTTGGGGGGCATGTAGTTGGATTTTTGCTCATTATTTCGCTGGCTTTTAAGTGGAGGAAGTTGTTGTTTTTTTCCATCATACGTCTTAAATCACCATCGGTAATTATGCCGCAAAGTTGCTTATTTTCATCAACAACGGCAGTAGCTCCTAGTCGTTTTTGGCTAATTTCAATTATCACTTTTTTAATTGGTGTATTAATGTTAACGCATGGTTTAGGGTTACTTTTATAAATGCCCTCAACGCTTTTATTAGTTAGTTGTCCTAATAGGCCCGATGGGTGGTAACGCCCAAAATCATTAACAGTAAAGCCATTTAGTTGTTGCAGGCAAATGGCAATTGCATCGCCAACTATTATTTGGCAAACAATACTTGTAGTGGGTGCTAATTCGTTTGGGTCAGCTTCTTTAATGGCTGGCAAAACTATACAGCGATTGGTTTTTTGGGCTAAATCTGATTTATTGTTGTGGGTAATGCCAATACTTAAAATATTGTGTTGTTGGGCATATTGAGCTAAATAGGCAATTTCATTAGTATTACCGCTTTTTGAGAAAAGTAGTAAGGCATCATCTGGGCAAACAATGCCTAAATCGCCATGCAGTGCATCAGCAGCGTGCATGTAAACGGATGGTGTACCTGTTGAATTAAGCGTTGCTGTTAATTTTTGCGCAACAATTGCACTTTTACCTAAGCCGCTTAAAATTAGTCGTCCTTTAACATTATAAAGTAATTCAACAATTTCAACAAAATTTTCGTTTATACAAGTGCTAATTTTGTGTGCAGCCTTTACAGTATGGCTTACACTTTGCGTAGCAGTATTTTTAATGTTATCTTGTATAATAGCAGTCATATTAACGAAATTGTATGTTTTTGTGGTATATAAGCGAAATTGTAGCCAAAAAAGTACAATAAAAAGGTAACTTTTGCTTTATATGCAATCGTAATATATGGATAATTGAGAAAGGATTGAAAAGTTGTATGGTAGAAACAGAAATTGAATTGAACTTAGAACAGGTACTACAAGAATATTTTGGATTTAATTCCTTTAAAGGACAACAAAAGGAAATAATTGAACACATACTTGATGGTAATGATACATTAGTAATTATGCCCACAGGGGGCGGAAAATCTTTATGTTATCAATTGCCCGCATTAATGAGCGAAGGAACAGCAATAGTTATTTCGCCATTAATTGCTTTAATGAAAAACCAAGTAGATATGGTGCGTGGTTATGCACGCAATGATTCTATTGCTCATTTTATGAACTCGTCGTTAAAAGCTGCGGATTTAAAAAATGTAAAATCGGACCTAATAGAAGGTAAAACCAAATTGCTTTATGTAGCACCCGAAACGCTTAATAAGGAAAATACAATAGCGTTTTTAAAAAGCTTAAAAATATCATTTATTGCCGTTGATGAAGCGCATTGTATATCAGAATGGGGGCATGATTTTAGACCTGATTATCGCAATATAAAAGAAGCAATTAGGCAAATTGAGCAAAACATACCTATTGTAGCTTTAACGGCAACGGCAACGCCAAAGGTTAGGTTGGATATGGCTAAAACCCTACAGCTTAACAAACCTAAGTTGTTTATTGATTCGTTTAATCGTAGTAACCTTTATTATGAAATAAGGGCGAAAAAAGATAAGGATAAAACGATTAAAAATATTGTTCAGTTTGTTAAAAGCAACCCCGGAAAATCGGGTATAGTTTATTGCCTTAACCGTAAAACTACGGAGCAAATGGCTGAAACTTTACAGATGAATGGGGTTAAAGCTGCAGCTTACCATGCTGGGCTTGATGCGGCTACCCGTAACAATGTACAGGATATGTTTTTAATGGAGGATGTTGATGTGATTACAGCAACAATTGCCTTTGGTATGGGTATTGACAAGCCAGATGTGCGTTTTGTTATTCATTTTGATATTCCTAAAAGCATTGAAAATTATTATCAAGAAACTGGCCGAGCTGGGCGCGATGGTTTAGATGGGCATTGTATTGCTTATTTCAGCCATGCCGATATAAATAAAATGGACAAGTTTCTTAAAGATAAACCAGTTAAGGAAAAAGAAATTGGTGGGCAACATTTAATGGAAATGGTTGCATTTTCTGAATCAGGCGCATGCCGCCGCCAGTTTATTCTGCACTATTTTGGAGAGCTTTTTCCTGCTGATAAGTGTGAAAAAGGCTGCGATAATTGCCGTAACCCATTACCTAGCCAAAATGCTAAAAACCAACTTGTAATGGCATTAAAGGCTATTAATGAGCTTGATGGCCAGTTTGAATTAAAACATTTGGTAGATTTTATAGTGGGTTCGCGCACAAAAATGATTGTAACTTATCGGCATGATGGGCATAAACAGTTTGCGGTAGGTAAAGCAGAAAGCAAAATTTATTGGAATTCGCTTTTACGTAAAGCCTTGCTTGAAAATTACTTAGCTAAAGAAATTGAGGAATATGGCTTAATTTCAGTAAGTGAAAAAGGGCTTGATTTTATTAAAAACCCAACTGATTTTGAATTAAGCTTAAATCGTGATTTTGAAAATCTTGATAACTCGATAGTAACAAATACAACTCAATCAGTAGCATTAGATGATAATTTGTTGAAATTGCTGAAAGATTTGCGTAAGCGAGAAGCTAAACGCCGAAACCTTCCGCCATTTGTTCTATTTCAAGATACCTCATTAAGTGAAATGGCTACAAGCTACCCCATTAATACTGACGAATTGCAGCATATAGGTGGTGTTAGTAAGGGTAAGGCCATTAAATTTGGTCGTGCTTTTGTAAGCTTAATTGCAGAGTATGTTGAGGAAAATAATATTGATAGACCATTGGAAATTGTTACCAAACAAATGGCCAACAAATCCAAAGCCAAAATATCAATTATCCAAAACATTGATAAAAAAGTACCACTACAAACCATTGCCGATAGCCTTAAAATTTCGTTAGAAGATTTGTTTCAAGAAATTGAAGCCATAGCCGCATCGGGTACTAAGCTAAACTTGGATTATTTTATTAATGAGTATTTAGATGAGGACCAACAAGAAGAAATTTACGAATACTTTATGGAAGCCGAAACGGACGATTTACAAGTAGCACTTGAAGAAATTGACGATGAAGATTATACGCTTGATGATATGCGTATGATGAAAATTAAGTTTATGAGCGAAGTGGCGCATTAGGCTTACTAGTACAAAGAAGCTAGACAATTAGTATTTAGATTCAAGATGCTAAAAGCAGAACAAACGACAAAACCTCAATTCCCCTCAAATGAGGGGTTAAGGGTGGGTTTAGATTTTTAGATTGATAGATGTTAGCCGAAATATTCCTTCCCAATTTTGGGGAAGCGGTCCGACGTATCGGTGGTTTTGTAAGCGCAGCGCACAAAATCGGAAGGGGTTTTTAAACGATAAATGGTGAGAGGTTAAATTTTAAATGAGATATATTGGCTGGCTGCCACTTAACCCTAAGAATAATGGTGCCAGCCAGTAAAACACAAATTTGGTTTAAAGGTTTTTAATTGTGTTTAGTTAGCACTTATATTACCGCCGTATGAATAGTTAAAGCCATTAGTAGTAACGTTTTGACTAATGCCAGTGTTGTTTATTTGGGCAGCACTTGAGTTAACTGCAAGGCTAACAGAAGTTTTAATGTCCCCATCTAACCCAGGTTCAATACATAGTTCAACTTGCCCTGTAAAATCTCCGATAGCGGTAATTTGGTAGGTTTGCCCAATTTTAATCGGAATAGTATAATTGTTTTCCCCATTAGTTAATGCAATAGCATCAGAGCTAACTAAACTACCATCTGCGTTTTTTACCTCATAAGTAAACTCAGAATTTGCTGAAATTTCGCAAGGGAAATTTGTGCTAACTATAAGATTGTAGATAGTGTTGTCTGGCGTAGATGGGTCTTGCGAGTCATCTTTACTACACCCTACAATAAGAATGAGGCATAAAACTTTTAAAATGGTGAATAATGAACTTTTCATGGTTTTTTTGATTGTTTTTGTTAAACATATACGTTAACCTGTAACTGAACGTAAGGTTTTCAATTTGGAACTGTACATGAAATTAGTAATATTTTAATTAACACAAATAAAATATAGATGATAAGGTGATTTTTTTATAAAATATTGACTGTAAAATGATGAAAAAACTTAAACCGTCCTTTAAAACATTGATAACCAAACAAAAATTCTGATTTAACTACATAAAAAAGCGCATAGTTTTTAACTACGCGCCTTCCATTTAAAATAATTACTGCTTACAAACCAGCTTGGGCTTCATTACTTTCAACATAATTTTTAAGGCGTTCAAGCCCTAACTCATTTATTTCGGCAATTTGCTTTTTTGCACCAAATAACCGAGCCATAAAGTAGCTAAAACCTGTCATTTTTGAGCTAAAATTTTGTGTTACCTCAACACCACCATCTTTTTCAACCAAAGTGTATTCAAAAATTGAGTTGGTTTTAAAAGGCTTAACCACTTCGCAATCCATACGTATGTAATCATTGCCATTAATAACCGCTAAAGTTTGTACGCCCTGGCTTTTTTCTGCTACGCCCTCCCATGCAAAGGTTGAGCCTAGCTCGCCATTAGTACCACCAATTACGTATTTCTGTTCGGGGTCAGTTACTAAAAATGGCGACCAGTTAGGAAACTGCTCATAATGTTTTAAGGCATCCATTACCTCAGCTTTTGTAGCATTAATTTGTTGCACAGTTTTTACTGCTAAAGTGTTTTTTTGGGCAGTAGCTGCATTAGTAAATCCGCATAATAAAATAGTTACTAATGTGAAGATTTGAAAAATTGAAGTTTTCATGATAAAATATTTAAAGGGTTAAAAATTCAAATTCACCCTTAGGTCGATTCAACTTCAATAAATAGGACACGATAGCAGATTTTTTTGCAAATTCTTTTTAGAAAGGTGGTTAAGTAATTAAAATACAGCTAGTTAAATGAATTTGAAATTTATAAAAAATCATTGGGTAATAAAAAAGGCGAGCTTTAAAACTCGCCTTTCTCTTACTTCAAATTTATTCTTATTGGTAAATTATATTGCACTTTAACAGGTACGCCTCGCTGTTTACCTGGCGTCCATTGAGGCATATTTTCTACAGCTTTTATTGCCTCTTTATCAAGACTTTCGCAACCCGATGAGCGTTTTACTTTAACACCGCTTATGCTTCCATTTTTGTTTACAACAAAGGTTAGTATAAGATTGCCAAGGAAAAGGTTTTGCTTACAGTCCTCTGCTTTAATGTTTTCCAATAAAAATTTCATCATGGCCTGTTGCCCGTCTGGGTATTCGGGCATTTGCTCAACAACAGTAAAAATTTCGGGTTCATCAGACTTGTCAAAAAGTATCTCTTCTTTAACCACTTCTACATCGGCCAAGTCCATTGCAAGTGCTGGTTGCCTCATCATGGCTTTGCTGCTTATTGCTTGGTAACCAACCGCATGGTTACTCACCCCCTCTGGTAAAGGCAAGGCTTGTTTTACGGTGGTTTGCTCGCCGTTTTCATTACGCACCTGGCTATCAATGGCAATAAAGGAGGTAAAGTTGGTTAACAAATTGTATTGCAAGCCCAAATCCGTGATTTCTTGTTTGTGTTTTTGTTGGTGGCGTAGGCTACTATAGTCAGATAATTGTTTGATTTTGTGCCTTGCCCATAGGCTGCGCAGGGCATTGTTTTTATCAGTGCAATTACCTTCGGCAAAGGATAAGCGAGAAAGGTACTTACGTCCACCAGCCAATGTACCCGTAACCTTTGCAATGCCATTGGGTTTTTGCGAACCTTTGTATTTGCCAAAAACAACAATTGGGCGTTCAGCCATTAAATCGGGCACTTTTGCAGGGATAATATCATAGGCTTCAACGCCTTCAAAGCTTACTTTAATATCGGTTAACACGGGCGATTGAATGTACTTACGCAGTTTTTCGGCCTTAGCATCGGCTTCGGCTTGTTTGGTTACTACAAAAGGCTCGCCCATGCCTACCCGTGCCATGCCCTCAATAATGTGGCGGTTAACGCTGTTACCAATACCAAAAGCGTAAAAGTTGGCATCGCCTAAGTTCTCTTCAATCATTTCAAAAACCTGTGGCTCAACACTCACATAACCATCGGTAACTATAATGTACGAGCGGCTAAAGCCCTCATCTTTTGGTGCTGCCAAGCTGCGTTGTAGGGCAGATAATATGTTGGTGCCACCACCACCCCGTTCGTTTTGCAAGGTATTAATGGCGCGGTCAATGTTTTGAGGGGTTGCCGCAATTGATGTTTCGGACAAAAAACGGTTAGTACCTGCAAAAAGCAGCACGTTAAACTTTTCGTGCGGCTGTAAATTGCCAATTAAGTTGCGCAATAATTTTTTAGAAACATCCAATGGATAACCATTCATTGAGCCCGATACGTCAACAATAAAAATATATTCGCGAGATACAATTTCGCTACTTTCAACCCTTTCAGGCGGCTGCATCATCATTAAAAAAAAGTTTTCTTTTTCGCCTTCGTAAAGCAAAATACCATCTTGTATTTGTTGCCCATTAAGTTGATAGCGCAAAATAAAATCTTTGTTTCCGCCTGCTTTATCCTCGTCGGCAATTTTAATATTGGCCTCGTTTGCGCCATTAAAATCAATATGGGTAACGTGCGATGCGCAACTAACGCTTTGTATAGGCACGGCTGATTGTACGCTCACTTTTAAATCGAAAGTATAAGGCGGTTTTTCGCCCTGTTTTAAATAAGGGTTACTAACGTAACCATCGTTGTTATTAGGGTTGGCTTGTGGGTCGCCGCTGTAACGAGGGCCTACAACGGTAGGGTAAACAAACTCGTAAATGCCCTCATCGGGTATTAACAGTTCGGTGTAAAGTAGCTCTACCTCAATAACATCGCCAGGCATAATATTGGCCACATTCATTTGAAAAACATTGGGGCGTTGCTGCTCTAATAATGAGGCACTTTTACCTTGTTGTTTGGCTTGTTCGTAATCTGCTCGGGCTTTTTCTTTTTCCTCGATTTTGGCCTTTATAGTGCGTTCGCCAATTTTCATTTGCATGCCATAAACCGCCGCTTGGGTTGAGCCTGGAAAGGTATAAATCGCTTCAATAGGGTTTTTCCCCTCGTTTTTATACCGCTGGGTAACCTTTACATTGGCGATAACGCCCGCAATATTTACATCGGCTTCGGTGTGTTTTAGGGGAAGCAGGTCGGTTTTACCATCGCCCTGTACAAAAAAGTAGGGCGATTCGGTTTTGTCTGTAAACTCGGTTGAGTTTTGGGCTAAAAGAGAGGTGCTTAACCCAAAACAAAGGGCTAAAAAAACAAAAATTAGATTTTTCATAAGGCAGGCTTTAGTGGATTGACATGCCTTATAAGGTTTGGTTTAGCCCAAATATTGCTTTTGTGGAAAAAATTGAGGGATTTTAACGGTTGGCTAGGTTTAGTTTTAGGGGTCAATCTTCAAAAACATCTCTTAAATCTAACTGAAAACCAGTAAGGGCGGTACTGCTAATAATGGCGGTATTATAAGGGCGGCTGCTTTCATATTTGCCTTTTTCATTTAAGCTATGTATGGTAATACTTTTACTTTCAGGATACACAATCCAGTATTCCTTTACAGCTTGGCTTTCGTACAAATCGTACTTTTCATTTAAATCTTTTTTACTGGTGCTGGGCGATAGTATTTCAACCACCAAATCGGGTGCACCTAAACAGCCCTTATCATCTAGCTTTTTAGGGTCGCAAATTACGCAAATATCGGGTTGTACTACATGGTAAATTTGCTCGTTTGTATCATCTCCTTTTTTAGGGAAACGTACATCGAAAGGGGCGTGATAAACTTCGCAAGTTTTTCCTTTTAAAAACTGATATAATTCGCCGTGTAAAAAACTTGAAACACGTTGATGCCATCTGTTAGGGGCTGGCGACATTTTATGAACCGCACCATTTATCAGCTCTACCATTTCATCAAACTGCCAAGTAAGGTAATCTGCGTAAGAGTACCTTTTACTCATGTCAATGTCTTCAACTTTCATCATCACCATCAAATTTAAAGGAAAATTGGCATGTGTTACAAGCTTTTGGGTTTTCAATAAATATCAAAAGCCTTTGCCAGTTCGCCCGAAGCTTCAAGGCTGGTAATAATACTTTCTAAATCAGATTCCTTTTCGGGGTCGTAGCCCTCTTTTAAATCGTAACCATAACGTTTACCAATTTTTTGGTAGAAAAACGCAGATATAGGGTTTTTAAATCCTTTGATAAGGGTGTACATATTTTTTCCTGTTTCGCGTTCAATTAAATTAACCAGTATTTTCCCTTCTGATGTGGTTAGGTTTACCAAATCTTCTTTAAACTGAGTGTTTAATTGCTTTTCAAGCTGCTTTAGGTATTTTTTACGGCCTCTTTTCTTTTTAATTTGTTCGGTTTCGTACTCTATTTCTGCTAATAAATCAGTTGCTTTTCTGGCATAAGGATAAACCTTGAGCACCCGTTGTTTCATTTTTTGGTAAGCCCTGCGTTCTGCATCGTTTGCAAAATGCCTCGATACAAAGTTCACTTCAGGAAAATATACAACAGGAATGGTGTCGCCATCAATAACCTCAAGTTCCAATACATTAAGGTTAGCCAAAGTATCTCTGCTTATAATTGTCCTTTCGTCATCAACTTGAGCAGCCAGTACAGTACTTGCAAAAAACAATATAGAAATAAATAATCTCATCGCCTAGTATTTACAAATGTAAGACGAATGATAACGCCTAAGGTTTGATTTTTAATACATATTGGCAAGATTATAGTGCATTTTGTAACGGTTAAAGGTACTTTTACAATTAATTTACCATGTATTAAGTTTATTAATCCACAAGCCTATCACAACTGTTGATTTAATACAATTGTTTTTTTCAGGAAGCCTCGGTGGTTTTTTAGCAGGCTTGTTAGGTATAGGTGGCGGACCAATTTATGTGGTTATTTTTTCGCACTTTATTTCCAAATTAACGGGCAATGCTTTAAGCGGTAGCGACCAAGTTAAACTGGTAATTGCCCATGCTTCGTTTTCAAAAGTTTTTGCAGCACTTTCAGGTTGTATTCAGCAATACCGATTTAAAAACTTTTATCCGAAAATAGCGATTGCTATTGCCATACCAGCCGTTATACTTTCTGTTTTGTTAACCGAGATGTTGGCTCATGTTAACTATTCAAAAACCGCTTTTTCGATTGTTTTTTTGGTTTTGTTATCTCCTATGCTGTTAAAAATGTTGTTTGATAACTCACGGAAAAAGCAATTTAATCACCCAAAAATTATTAAGCAATTTTTTTTAGTTTTTGCAGGATTAATAAGCGGTACAATTGCGGCACTTTCAGGGCTTGGAGGCGGCTTGGTAATGGTGCCCTTATTAAATGCCATTTTCAATATTAAAATCCGCAAGGTTATATCCATTTCATTAACTGTTATTTTAATGACCTCAACTGCATTAACCCTTTACTATATGTTGCGATTTAGCTTTCCGCAAGTACTGCCTAATATGTTAGGAGCTATATCTTTTAATTTAGCCATACCCGTATTACTTGGAGTTACTTTAGGCGCACCATTGGGCGTAAGAGCTTCAAAACGGTTAAGCCCATTAATGTTGCGAGTAATTTTTATTAGTGTTTGCTCGGCGGTTATTGCCTATACTTTATATGGGATGTTTTAACCCTCGTTTAAGATAATTTTTTTGGCCTCTTCCATTTTTTTAGGTAGCTGGAAGGTTATAATGTGGTAAAACATTACAAAGTCGCTGCCCAAACTATAAAGCGGGTAGGTAAAAGTGGCGGGTCGGTTTTTTTCAAAAAAGAAATGCCCAACCCAAGCAAAACCATAGCCTGCTAAGGGTATTGCCCATAACCAGTTCCAGCTTTGAGTAACAATAGCGTAAATTAAAATACCGATGATTAAAGCCGTGCCAATAAAGTGGGTTGCTTGTGTCATCGTTTTTTGATGCTCAGTTAAATAGTAAGGGTAAAATGCCCAAAAGCTTTTGTACTTTTTTTCAGCCATAGTTTTAAATTAACATAAGAAAAGTTAATACTAAAGTTATTACTCCAATAATTGTTGTAAACCACCCTAGGTTTTTAGATTTAGTCCAACCAGAAATCGACATTATTAAAATTACTGAAACAAGACCTATTAAAAACACAATAACCCCAATAACTCTTGTTAGTAGCAAATCTTCACTTTCAACCTCAAGCGGAAAATCTTTTGTTGTCATCATGAATATTTTTGTCATCGCAAATATTGACACTAGAAAAGCTCCTGTAGCAATAGTTGCAATTCTAAATATGCTTGCCATTAGTTTACTTGACTCCTTATTGTCTAACAATAAAACTAACACGGTAAGAGAAAATCCGCCTAATAACGCGCTTATAAATATTATTTGGTTTGCAAACGTATTTAAATATTCCAATGAAAGTTCAAACATAAATATCTTATAAATTACAGGAAATCAATTTTTTTATCTACCCAAATAGGATTCCAAGAACCAAAGCCATTGCTTTTAAATAAACCTTGCGATGCCAAATTTTCATCCCAAGTTACCGCTGATATTGCTACGCAATTATTTCGCTTTGCCCAATCTTCAAGGTACTTTAAAAAGTAAGAAGCGCAGCCTTTTTCTCTATAAGGCTCATCAATATAAATTTCGTTGAGCCATATATAATCACCGCCGCTTTGTATGCCACTACAAACATTAAAAAAGCAAATACCCAAAGCTTGGTTGTCATCACTCAATAACATTAAAGCATGCGCCCTTTTATTGGGTTGCAAAGCAATTTTAAGGGCATTAGCAATTCGTTCTCTTGTAAATTTTTCGCCAATGGCTTGCATTTGTTTTTCCATCAAATCAAGATAATCCTGTTTGAGTTTGGGTAAACTATAAGGGCTTATCTCAATTATTTTCATCAGGCAAATTTTAGCAAAACCTTATAAAGTTAACTAATAAGCTTTTACCCTGCCCAATCCTCTCTATCCAAACTACGAAACTGAACCGCCTCGGCGATATGATCAAACTGAATGTTTTCGCTGCCCGCCAAATCAGCAATCGTGCGTGCTACTTTCAAAATCCTATCGTATGCCCGTGCCGAAAGGTTAAGCCGCTCCATTGCCGTTTTTAGTAATTGCTGGCTGGCCTTATTTATTTGGCATTGCTCTCGCACATATTTACTGTGCATTTGAGCATTACAATACATATCTTTTACTTTTTCAAAACGCTTATTTTGTACTAACCTTGCGGTTTCAACCCGCTTACGAATGTCCGTGCTTTTTTCCGAATTTTCTGTTCCCGTTAACTCATTAAAACTTACGGGTGTAACCTCAACGTGCAAATCAATTCTATCTAAAAGTGGCCCCGAAATTTTGTTCAAGTATTTTTGAACCAAGCCGGGAGGACAAACACATTCTTTTTCAGGGTGGTTGTAATAACCACACGGGCAAGGGTTCATGCTAGCAATCAACATAAAACTAGCAGGATAATTAACCGTAAACCTCGCTCGCGAAATAGTAATCCTTCGCTCTTCCATTGGCTGCCGAAGCACCTCTAAAACCGTTCGTTTGAATTCGGGCAACTCATCTAAAAACAAAACACCATTATGTGCTAACGATATTTCGCCAGGTTGAGGGTGCATACCCCCGCCTACTAAAGCCACATCGCTAACCGTGTGATGCGGCGCACGAAAAGGGCGGCTGGCTACTAATGAAGTATTGGCAGCTAAACTACCCGCTACTGAATGAATTTTTGTGGTTTCTAATGCTTCGTGTAAATTAAGCGGTGGCAAAATGCCAGGTAATCGTTTGGCTAACATGGTTTTACCTGCACCAGGAGGGCCAATTAATATTACATTATGCCCACCAGCCGCAGCAATTTCTAAAGCCCGTTTTATTTTGCTCTGACCCTTAACATCGCTAAAATCTAAATCAGTATGATTAATGTTTTCATAAAACAGCTCACGAGTATCGTATTTAGTAGGTTTTAGTTGGGAGTTGCCATTAAAAAAATCAATTAGCTCGTTAATATGCTCAATACCATAAACTTCAATGTCATTAACAATAGCAGCTTCTTTGGCGTTTTGTTTAGGTAAAATTACCCCTTTAAAGCCCTCTTTTCGTGCTTGTATGGCAATAGGTAAAGCCCCTTTTATTGAGTTTAATTGCCCATCAAGCGATAATTCGCCCATTATAATAAATCGGTTAACCGTTTCGCTTTCTATTTGCCCCGATGCCGCCAATATGCCCGCCGCAATTGTTAAATCGTAAGCCGAGCCTTCTTTTTTAATATCGGCAGGCGCCATATTAATAACAATTTGCTTGCGTGGCATTTTATGCCCATTCACTTTTAAGGCCGATTCTATTCGGGCGCAACCTTCTTTAACAGCATTATCGGGCAAGCCCACCAAAATATATTTTGCCCCAGGGCTAATACTAACTTCAACTTGTATGGTAGTAGAGTCAACACCCAAAACTGCACCCGCATAAGTTTTAACTAATGTGGCAACATTGTTGTTTTTCATTATTTTATGGTATCATTTTTTAAAAATTGCATCTAAACATTGTTTATTCCCGTTTTATCAATGGTAAAACGGATATTTTTGCACCCCATTTAACGCATATTTTGCATAAAACTATCATAAATAAATTATTTGTAAGCTGCCTTATCATTTGTTTGATGTTGGTTGGTTGTGGCAAAAAGCGTTCGGGCGATATCCGTTTGAAAAAAAAGAGCGTTAGTTTTTTGGTTGAAAAGCTAAACCAAAACGAATTTGCACCTGATTGGTTTTCGGCAAAAGCCCGCTTAAAACTTAAAGAACCCAATTCAAGTTTAAAAGGAAATTTGAATATTAGGCTTGAAAAAGATAAAAAAATATGGGTATCCATTTCCCCAGCAATAGGTGTAAATATTGAAGTAGCAAGGGCATTAATAACGCCCGATTCAATTAAAGTACTCGATAAATTTCATAAAATTTATTATGCTGAGGAGTTCGATTATATTCAAAAATTTGTTAATTATCCTTTAGATTTTCAAGCCTTACAAACCTTAATTTTAGGGGGCTCAATAGCCGATGTTGAATTTGAAAATGCCGATGCACGCTACGGCTATTATAATATAAACACGGTTGATTGCAGCCTATTTTTAAACCCAGCTGATTACACCCTTTACCAAATGCACTTAAATGATCCAGCATTCGATCAAAGTTTGGTGGCTGTCTTTACCGAGTACGAGCAAATTGAAAACTTACCCTTTTCTCATCAACGCAGTATGGATATAAAATCGGGCGATGCCGATATTGAAATTGACATGAGTTTTTCAAAAGTAAAAGTCAATAAAGAATTAACAATGCCTTTTAAAATTTCTAAAAAATATAGAAGAGAACGGCTTTAGTAAATATCGTTTTTAAGTTGTTTAATTGTTAAACCTGATTACATAAGTTTAATAGTTTTAACGTAATATTTTATAAGTATGGCTTTGGTTGTTAACTGTTACCTTCAATAAGTACAAGCCATTTTCATGAATTGTATAGCCTATTTTTTTGGTGTTTAAATATTGATTTTCAGAAATTAATCGCCCATCAGTACTAAACAGTTTAACGCTAGCATAATCCATTGTTTGGTTAAAGTAAATAAAAATATTTTCTCCGATAACTGGGTTAGGAAATACTTTTATTGAAGAATTTAAATCGACTTCATCAATACCAACTAATGCAGATACACTATAACAATCAGTAGTTTCGCTACAACTATTTTGGTGCAAAACAAGAGCGTATTCGCCAATTTCGGTCGGCGTAAAGCTTTGGCTTGTTGCACCATTTATGGGTAAATTGGTGTTGCAATCTATCCATTGGTAAAAATCTGCCGTGGCCAAAGCATTAAGTGTTCCATTGCTTTGATTTATATCTGTATCAAGGGTAAAATTTTCAATTTCAAGGTTTATTGTAATAACACTATCGCAATTGTTAGCGTTTGGTATAACATCAAAGTAAGTACCCGATTCATTATAGGTATTGCTGCCACTTGGAAGCGTATAACTTTCGCACTCAGTAATGTTTATTGTTGAGCTAGTTTGGTTGTTTAAGGTTAAGTTTATGGTGATAAGGCTATCGCAACCCATAGTATTAGCTATAACATCATTATAAACACCCGATGTTAAATAAACTTCATTACCACTTGGCGAAGTGTAACCATCGCATTCATTAATATTGATTATTGAACTTGTTGCTGTATTTATGGTAAGGTTTATTGTAATAATACTGTCGCAGCCTTCGGTGTTTGGTATAACATCGGTATAAATGCCCGTTTCGGTGTGCGTGTTGTTTCCGCTGGGCACGGTATAATTATCACATACTTCAATTGATATGTTGCTAAAGCTGTCAAAACATTCTAAAGGGCTTACGTCGGTTTTAACTTTAACAATAAATGTATTTTCATCGGCTGCAGCGTAACCCGTAGTTTCATCAAACATTGGGTTGGTATTTAGTGCCCCCCATTTATATTGCCCTGCAAGGTAAATGTTTTCAAAGCCATCAGTTACTAAAAAATGACCGAAATAACCAACATAGTCGTCGCTTGATGGACCACCCATTTGTAAGTGCCAAACAAAATCACCATTATCTGTTAGTTTAAAAAAAATTAAATCGGAAGAGCCTACCGATGTTAAAGGCGAGCCAGATGGATTTAATGTTATAGTGCTTTCAAAATTTCCCGCTACATAAATATTGTTTTCTATATCAACTTCAACAGTAATTGCATCATCCCTACCAGTTCCGCCATAAGTATTTGCCCATAAAAATTCGCCATTGGCATCAAGTTTTAAAATGTACATATCCTCCTCGCCATTTGAGGTGAAATTGAAGGCTTCGCTACCAGGGCCAAAATTTGTTGTGCCTTCAAAATTTCCAGAAACTATTATATTATTAGCATTATCAACAATAACACTAAAAGCATCTTCTTTATCAGTTCCGCCAAAAGGTTTTACCCATATAAAATCGCCATTGTTTGTTAGTTTTAAAACAAAAGCATCAAAAGTCCATCCATTATCAATTGTTGTATAGCTTGAAACCCCAGGGCCGGGGTCAAAATCCACATCATCTAAAATCTGCCCCGACAAAACAAGATTACCCGAATTGTCGAATACAATTCGCCCAAGCGTTATATCGTAAAAGCCTTTAAGAAATTTCGCCCAAATTAATTCGCCATGTTCATTTAATCGTACAATAAATATATCGTCGTTATCTGCTACTGAGTTAAGCACCCCTGCACCTGGGTCAAAATCAACCACTCCACTAAAATCGCCTGCAACAATAATGTCGTTATTGTCGTCAATTAATGTTGATCTTATTTGCGACCAATCATAAGCATTGTTGTCGAAGTTTTTTGCCCAAATAAACTCACCATGCGTATTTAGTTTAAGTATAAATGCCGAAGCACCTGGTGAGCCAGCGGTTAAGTTATATACGCCATCGCCTGGGTCAAAATCGGCGGTGTTTTTAAACTTACCAGTAATATATACATTGCCTTGGTTGTCAACTTTAATATCTTCGCCATAATCATCTTCATTACCCCCTATGCTTTTTGCCCATAAAAAATTTCCATCAGCATCTAACTTTGCCACATAAATATCTTCGCCCCAAACATTTGCACCACCAATTGAACTTAGGTAGTAAGTACCTAAGCCTGGGTCAAAATCGGTAGTTCCATTATAAGCCCCTGTAAAGTAAACATTGCCTTGGTTATCAGTTGCAATTCCTTGTACGTGTTGAAAAACATAATCAGCACCAACAAACTCTTTAAACCACTCAATAGTTTGTGCCGCGGTTACAGTGGTATTTAAAAGTAAGATAATCGTAAAAAGTAGTTTTAAAGGTTTCATAAGGCAACTTTTAGTAATTACAAACTTACCTGCCTGTAGTTGGTAAAAGCATGGTTTTTTGATGAAACGGCAAAAAAGATGAAGAAGCTTATTTAAAATACCGATGAAGCGGAAATAAGCACTATGGGGGCAAAGCTTAGTAAAACAAAGATAATTGCGAAAGGCTATTTTTACCCCGATGAACATTTTTTCGCTTCAAAATGATAAGTGGTTGCGGTTTTTAGGTATCCCATTTATAGGGTTTTGTATTCCGTTTGTAACCAAGCTAACTACACCTTGTAGCGTAAATGAGTTTTTTATCAATAATCCATATCTTTTTTCAATTTCAACAGTTGTTGTGGTATTTGAATCCAACAGGTGGATTTTGGCCAAATTTAGAAATAGATATGCAGCCCTAAAAGACACTATAAAGCGTATTTCATTTCAACTATCAACCCAATTGGTAGCCACTTTTATTATTTTATTTGTTTTTTTATATACATGGTACATTGTTTTGTTAGGTGCAATGATATACTGGCCGTCGTTTTGGAATAATGTGTATGTGGGCATGACGGTACCCGTTATAATAACCTTGCTTTACGAGGCTACTTATTTTATTAGCAAGTGGAAAGAGGAGTTTATTAGAAACCAAACCTTAACAAGCGAAAGCACTAAAGCACAATTGCATATTTTAAAAAAGCAATTAGATCCTCATTTTATGTTTAATTCATTAGGCACTTTGTCATCGTTAATTGAGTATGACCCCGACGGTGCAACAGAGTTTGTAAATGAGTTTTCGGATATTTATAGGTACATTTTAAATAACAAGGATGAAACATTAGCTACGGTTGAAAATGAAATTGCCTTTGCAAACAACTACATTTCGCTATTAAAAAAAAGGTTTGACGAAGCCAGTTTAATTTTACAAATTGATGTTGACATTAACAATTACGAAAAGCGGATACCAACACTTACCATTCAAATTTTAGTTGAAAACATAATTAAACACAATGCTCTTAGTGCTAAAAACCCCTTGGTAATTAAAATTTACATTGAAAATAATAGCAAACTAGTTATTGAAAACAATATCCAAAAAAAACGTTTTACCAGAGCCTCAACCAAAGTAGGCTTGCATAGTATTAAAGAGCGGTATGCGCTAATTGCAAATAAAGAAATTGAAGTGCATGAAACCCCAGATACATTTATTGTTAAAGCACCATTGTTGATGGAAATTGATTTAAATGAAGATATTAATTATAGAGGATGAACCACCAATTGCTAAACAATTGGAAAAGTATTTAAAAGCTTATGATAATGATGTTGAAATTGTTAAAACGATTAACAGCATTAAATCGGGCATAGCTTATTTTAAAAATGAACCTCAACCAGATTTAATAATATCGGATATTGAATTGGGCGACGGTATTTGTTTTGAAATTTTTTCGGAATTTTCAATTACTTGCCCCATTATTTTTTCAACGGCATATAGCGAGTATTGGCAAAAATCATTTGAAATTAATAGTATTGATTATTTATTAAAACCGATTAAAAAAAAGGAGCTATACAAAAGCCTTGAAAAATACAAAAAAGTGCAGTTATATTATGGTAACAATAGAAACAACTACTTTGCTGATATGCTTGAAAATCTATCGAAAAATAAAACGTATAAATCGAGGTTTTTAATTAAAATTGGTAAAAACTTTGAAGTTATAAGCATTGATGATATTAACTATTTTTACTCGGAAGACAAGCTTAGTTTTATAGTAACAAGGCATCAAAAAAAATATGCTACTTACGATTCGTTAGATGAAATTGAAAGCCAAATTGACCCTTTTTTGTTTTATAGGGCAAATAGAAAACACCTAATAAACATAAAATCAATTGTTAAGGTACAGCCTTATTTTAATGGAAAACTTTCAGTTGAGTTAATACCTTTAAACAACGAAAAACAACTGATTGTAATTAGTCGCAATAAAGCTTCGGCTTTTAAAAAGTGGTTAAATCAATGATGATTAGTTTGCGGTTGGGCTAAACTATTTCTTACTCTATTACTTATCAATTCGCTCGTAACATCCATTTTGCTAAATCTTTTAAGTTGGCTTTTTTGCCTGTCATTAAAATACCAACACGGTAAATACGACCTGCTAACCAAATTACCGCAGTAACACCGCCTATCATTGTAATTACTGATAATATAAAATCAACACTTAAAAGGGGTAAGCCAAAAGCAATGCGTGTAGGCATTATAATGGAGGAAGAAAAAGGCACTATACTCGACCAAAAGGCTAATGAACTATTTGGATCTTCGAGTATGGCAGTTAGTATAAAAAAGGATATAATGATAGGTACTGTTACAGGAAAAACCAATGCTTGCGAGTCGCTACTATCATCACCAACGGCTGAACCTATTGCTGCAAATAGGGCAGCATAAAATAAGTATCCACCTAAAAAGTAAAACAAAAAGGCTATGATAATCGATGTGAGCGGTAGTGCATTAACTTTTGCAGTAATTTCGTTCCAAAACAGCATTAATTCCTCCATATCGGGTGCTTCGGCCATGGCATCGGTTGGCACATCTACCGAGCCACCTATAAATAAACCGACTAAAAAGTAAATAAAGCCGCCTAACAATATCCAAAGGGCAAATTGGGTTAAACCTACCAAACCAATGCCTACAATTTTACCCGCCATTAACTGAAAAGGCTTGGCACTTGACAAGATAATTTCGCTAATGCGGTTGGTTTTTTCTTCCATTACCCCCCGCATTACTAGTGTTCCATAAATTAAAATAACAATGTACATAATAAAGCCCATTGCCCCACCAACACCCGATGCTAAGGTGCTACTAATTGCATCATTTTCTTTTCCTTCTACCTCTTCTTTAACCTCAACACGCAATTTTCTTAGGTTATCAATAAAAGTTTTATCAATGCCTTGTTGTTTAATGCGTTGGTTTTTAAGCACTGCGGCCATTTCGCGTTCAATATAACTTTTGCGCCCCATGCCCAATAAGTTATCTGAAAAATAGGTTGGTTTTTTGGGGTATTCCAATCGCATTTCGGGTATTTCTAAAATACCGTCGTAACCCATTTCTTTATAATTTTCCTTTAAATCTTCAACGGCTTGCTGTTCTAGCTTAAAAAATATGTTTTGCATATCGCTATCCTGTAAACGCATGTCTTGCGAAAAATATCCGCTATCATCCTTTACTGCTATAACGGCTTTATCCTTACCATGGGTAATTAATAAAACCTGAATACCAATTAGCACTACCATACCCAATGGGGCTAATAGTGTAATAATTAAAAAAGATTTTTTGCGTACGCGTGTTAAATATTCGCGTTGTAGAATTAGTAGGATTTTGCGCATGAGTTAAAGATAGGATATTAAAATAGCTTAAATATTCAACCAAAGTGAACGCTTTTTAGTTTCGTTACAAAAGTTTAATTATGAAAATGTTGGGTTTACTATTATTGTTTGGGCTTAGTTTTAGTAGTTGCAGCATCAACTCAAATTTATATATTGATGGTGGGCAGCAGTTTGTGCTGGGTTATAACGAGCATAAAAGCTTTAACACTAAAATTGAAAATGTGGGAAATACAACTGTTGCTTTAGCACAGCGTTTGCCTAATGGCGATGAGGTTGATTTAGGAAAATTAGAGGCTGGTCAAAGTATTTCAACACAGTTTAGCCCCAATTGTGCAGCTATACTAACAAATACTGATGCCGAAAAACAAGCCAAACTACAAGTGAAAGTTACAGGTGATAAAGGCTTAAATATGGAGTATGAGAGAGTAAACGAAGATTAACGACACTTAATTTTGCGGTTACTCCTCCCACTCAAAAGTTTTCATTAGGTGTAACACATCTTCCTTTATAAAATCAACTACTGGTAAAATTGAATCGTAGTTAGGTGGGGTTTGGAAATAAAGTGCGCCTCGTAAAAAATGTTCTGTGCTATCGGTTACAAAAAACTGGATAGGCGAGGCGGCGTCGCCCCCAACATCGTATAAAAGCCCGTGGGCATTGTTGTTATGAAAAACCTGCTCGTCAATAAAATCGGCTTTACGTACGTGTTTACTAGTAAGTTTATAGGTGTCTTCTAGCAGTTTAGCAAGGTCGTTTTGCTCGCCAATGTGCTTGTAACTCATATGTATTTTGCCTTTCATGCTGTTAAGGCTTATATCCATCCAACAGGGGTCGCTTGGTGCTTGCCCAAAAAACAAAGTGTCGCGGGTAGTACTGGCATAAATTGGTATTTCAAAAGTAAAGGGGCAACCTTCGTTACCAAAAGGTACATATTTTTTTTGGGGTAGTATAAGGCGATGGTAAGCCTTTGGCTTGGGTATGTAATCAGCTTGGCAAGCAGCAAAAAAAAGGGCTACAATAAAGATAAACTGTAGATACTTTGGCACTTTCATCAATTGAAAATTGGACTTAATTGGTTTATTTGTTTAGCTTAGAACGGTAGATGCGTTATTTCATTTCAATATTATGCTTTTTTGCTGTAATGCCAACCATTGCGCAGCAAATAATACCATTAGAGGTGCCAATTGCTATAGGTCCACAAACTGTTGAATACTATAATGTGGGCGGTTTAAACAACCCGCAGTTTTCGCAAACCGACCTTGATAATGACGGCGATTTAGACCTTTATGTTTTTGACCAAGCCGCTAATGTGCACCTAGCATTTAGTTGGGATGGTGAAAAATATGTTTATAACAAAAGTTTGGTTGTTAATTTTCCTGATTTAAATAACTGGGTCTATCTAATAGATTATAATCAAGATGGTGCGGCTGATTTATTCAGTTTTTCAGATAACCCTGCTTATGTGGGTATAGTGGTACATAAAGGCTTTTGGCAAAACGGGGTTTTACAGTTTGAACGCCAATATTTTGGAAGCTATGAAATGTTAATATACCCGAATGAAATGGGTAACTATGTTTTTGTGTTTACGGGGCCTAACGATTTTCCTGCAATTACAGATATTGATAATGATGGCGACATTGATATACTAAGTTTTGATCAAGGAGGGGGCTATGTGAATTGGTATCAAAATTTTTCGGCTGAAAATGGTTATGGTGCAGATACTTTAGTTTTTGAATTGGTTGAAAATTGCTGGGGTGGGTTTTTTGAAAGTGGCTCAATGGATGAAGTTGTTTTGGCTGAAAACGCAGGTGATTGCGCTTTTGGGAAAAGCGCAACACAACAAAATCCACCGCACGGTAGCTCATCAATTGTACCGTTTGATTTTAATGGCAATGGCTTAACTGATGTTTTGTTGGGCGATATTACACGTACCACAATTACTAAATTGGTAAATACTGGATCGTTTGAACAAGCTTATATTACTGAGCAATCTATTCACTATCCATCATACAATTCAAGTGTAGATATTTTATCGGTACCTTATGCACATTTTGCCGATGTGGATTTGGATGGCAAACAAGATTTGTTGGCCACACCACAATTTATTTTTTCTGAAAATGTTGAAAATGTATGGTATTACCGCAATATTAGCACCGTAGATACGCCAAACTTTCAATTACAGCAAACTGATTTTTTACAAGATAAAATGGTAGATTTGGGCACAGAAACGCATCCTGCTTTTGCTGATGTTAATGCCGATGGTTTGATAGATTTGGTAGTGGGTAATTATGGGTATTATTTGCCTGGAGGTGATAGAGATTCGCGCTTGCATTTGTTTTTAAATGTAGGTACACCAACAGCACCAAGTTTTGATTTAGCCACAAATAATTGGTTGAATTTTGACACTTTGATAGCTTGGTCATTCAGTCCAACTTTTGGCGATTTAGATAGCGATGGCGATTTAGATATGTTATGTGGCAGCAGTTTGGGTTACCTCTATTATTCTGAAAATTTAGCTGGCCCAAATAATCCTATGTTTTTTGCCCCTGTGGTTGAGCAATGGATGGGCATTCATAGCCCCGAAAACCCATTAGGAGGATACGGAACCCCTTTAATTAAAGATATAAATGGTGATGGTTTGCCTGATTTGCTGTTAGGTGAAGGAGCTGGTAATATCAATTACTTTGAAAATCAAGGAACAGCCGAAACTCCATTTTTCAACCCCGATATTACAGCAGACCCTAACAACGGCTTTTGGGCAGGTATTGATGTTAAGGAAATTGGCAGCTCGCAAGGTAGAAGTACTATTACCTACGGAAGCGTTAATGGCGATGATTATTTTTTTGTTGGCTCAATTAAAAAAGGAGTTTTACAATACAAGATTAACGATTGGACAACTGCCGATGTTGAATTGCTTGAAACACCGTTGGTTAGCTATAAACAGGGGTATGATTTACACCCAGCGGCAGCTGATATAAACAACGATGGCATACTTGATTTCGCCATTGGTCACGAGCGTGGAGGTTTAAGTTTTTATTCTTTAGATTGGCCAGATGGAGTTTCAAAACCTGATGAATTATCTAACCCTTTTACCGCTTTTTGCTATGATGGTATGGTGCAAATTCAATCAAAAAAAGTAATTGAACATTGGCAATTGCTTGATGTAAGTGGCAGGTTGATATTATCCGATAATTGTAACGGAAATAACTGTTATCATCCTATAAAAAAGATACCTAATGGTGTTTATGTTTTGTTAGTAGTTGTTGATGCGGAAACTTTTTATCAAAAAATTTGGGTTGCTAGTTAGTTAAGTTTTTTTGAAACTAAAATTCCATTGCATGCACCCAAAAAACAACGAAACCCTTACCCAATTGCAGCAGCAAGACCAAGCAGATCGCACTTATTACCATGCTAATAAATTAACTGAAAAACAGTTGTTTGTAAATGACCGTAAGCGCTTGAAGGCGGTGTTTGAAATGCTTGAAAACAATGAACTACAAACTAGCGACGATTATAAAAATGCTGCTATTATTTTGCATCATGGCCGAACAATTGAGGATGAAAGACATTTGCAAGCATCAGATATGGCGATAGAATTGATGCGAAAGTCAATTAAATTGGAGCCCAATAGAGGTAAATGGCTATTGGCTGCCATAATTGACAGGAACTTGATGATTAAAGGGAAGCCCCAAATTTATGGCACTCAATACATTAGAAAACATAAAAGCACACCTTGGGAATTTTACAAGATTGACCCCACCCAGATTACTGACAAAGAACGGAAAGTGCACAATGTGGAAACCCTTGAGGAGCAAAAAGTTACACTTATCAGAATGAACAAGCGGCAACTAATAAGCCTTTACCAAAACAATGAAAATCTAGATAAAATCCTTGAAATATGTAAAAATGAAAAGCTTCAAACTTCAACTTATGATGTTTCCTGGAAAGGGATAGATTTGTTTGGTTATCAATTATTTAGGGCTAATGAATTTGAACAGGCTTTAAAGATTTTCCAGCTAAACATTAATCTAAACCCATTAATAGCAGACATTCACCATAGTTTGGGAGAGTGTTGGCAACGATTGGGAAATGAAAAATTGGCTGTTAAAGCCTATTTAAAAGCAATAGAAATAAACCCTAATTTTGATATAGCTATTAATGATTTAAAACATTTACAAAAACAAATTAGTGATAGGAGTAAACTTGGATGATTACTTTATGCGGCAGGCATTGCAACAAGCCAAACAGGCTTTTGATGAAGATGAAATTCCTGTTGGTGCAGTAGTAGTTTTTGAACAACAAATAATTGCCAAAGCTTACAACCAAAGCGAGCGGTTAAATGACGCAACTGCGCATGCTGAGATGTTAGCCATAACATCAGCAGCAAATTATGTAGGCAGTAAATATTTAAACCAATGCACCCTTTATGTAACGCTTGAGCCTTGCAGTATGTGCGGAGGAGCCTTACATTGGTCTCAATTGGGTAGGGTGGTTTACGGTGCAAGCGATGCTAAAAAAGGCTTTAGTCAATATTCGCCCAATCTATTGCATCCTCGCACAACAATAGTTTCAGGGGTATTAGCATTTGAGTGCCAAAGCCTGCTTCAATTATTTTTTAAAGCTAAACGCAATTAATATGAAAGAGCGCGATAAGGATCGGCAAAGCATAATGAAAAATGTTAGGCAGGTTGTTTTAAAACCATTGCCCGAGCCTTATGATGAGTTGCCAAAACAGCCAATATTTAAAGCAAACGACCCCGACCCAATTGTAGCTTTTGCTGAACGATTTACTGAAAGCGGTGGACATTTTATGTATTGCGAAAGCCTTAAAACCTTTTTGCTTGAAGTAATGGAACTTAGTAATACCAAGCAGTGGAAGTATGTTTATTGCTGGGAAAAAATGCTGTATGATAAATGGTTTGATTTGCAGTTTGCTGAATGTAAAATTGGTGAGCAATTATTTAAAATTTCGGCAGGGGTTTGTTTTTGCGAAGGTATAGTATCAGCAACAGGTTCAATAATATTGAGTGAGCGGAATTCGGGTGCGCTTAAAATGCTTGCCGAAGCCGAAGCCCTGATTGTTTTAGCCCGTAGCAGCCAAATTTTTCCTACACTTAACCATGCTATAAGCTGGATGAAACAAGAGCAATTTAATAATCCTATAGGGCATTGGATAAGCGTAAATGGTAGCAATGCCCCCCACCCTTTGTATGGTACGGAAAGTAATCAATTAAAAGCAAAGGAAATTTACCTTTTTTTGGTAGAATAACATTTTAAAACCAGTTGTGAAAGTTGTTTTAACACCAAAATCAAATGAAGAGTTAGAGCGGTTTTTTAAAATGGCAATAATTGATTATGCCAAAACCATTGCCAAAGCGTATGATTTAACAAATGATAGAGCCATAGAAATTGCAACCAAACAAACCCAACAAATAAGGGCTAACAAAGAAACCAAAGTTGAAGTTTTTTCAATACATGATGAGTTGATAAGCCAGCCTGTTGGTGAACTTTGGATTTCGTTAAACCCCACAAATAAAAAAGCTTTTATCTATCAAATAACAATTTTTAAATGCAACAGAGGAAAAGGTTATGGAAAAGCGACACTTTTACAACTTGAAGATTACTGCAAAAAGCTTGGTTATTCAGAAATAAAATTGTCCGTTTTTATGAACAATCAAACGGCCTTTCGCTTATATCAAAAAATGGATTACAAACTTGTAAGGGCAGAGTTAAAAAAAAATTTATAGCGTAGCTATTTTGTTAAAAGCGATTTCTCCCTTCTTCTTTTTCTTGAAAGCCGATTTGTTGCAGCAAGGCAATTGTCTAATATTTTTACTAAATCGCTAACAGCTGTTGCAGCAGTGGTTTCACTTATTAAATTTTGTAGTTCAGCTTTTTCTCCTTCGCTAACATCTTGTTCGCAAATAAGTTTTAATGCACTATTTATTTGCCCCTTAACTGTTAAAAATAGTTCTGTAAATTCGGTAGATTTTTCATCCGATTCTTCAAGTTTAACCAGTTTTGCAAATGTTTTATATGTTCCTTCTTTTTTCGGACTTTCCCCTGATTTTATCGAGCGACGGGTGAAAATTTCATATAAATAAGCTCCTGCTAAGTTGTTCATTTTACAAGTATTTAATTACAAATCAAAGGCACATTTAGGGCTTAGCTATCCTATGGGTGTGCTAGGTTTATAAAGCAATAAATTATTAATAAAATCACAATCTTTCGGAATTTTTTGAAAGTTTAAAATGTTGTGTAAGTAACTAATTTAGAAAGCCATGACTAAACAAGTTACTTTACCCACCGAAACCATTTTAAATATGCAAGAGGTACATTATCACGATAGTTTTCAAGCTATTGTAATCGATCCACAAAATAAACTAAGCCCCCAAATGGCGGTTAAAGCTTTTTTTACTACTGCCCCTGCTTGGGTTGAAGGGCTTATGACCGTTAGGGATAAAATTATGGGGGCATTGGGTTTTAAAACAAGTGGTACTACCGAAGAAAGAAAAGCTATACTAGCTCAATTTGAAGGAAAAGCTGGTGAAGAATTAGGGCTTTTTAATGTTTTTGGAAGCAATGAAAACGAAATCATCATCGGTGAAAATGACCGCCATTTAGATTTTAGAATTTCAACATTGGTTTTACCTGAAACAGCTACTACTAAAACGTTAACCCTTACAACAACAGTAGTTTTTAATAATTGGATGGGGCGGCTGTATTTTTTACCCGTAAAACCCTTTCATAAATTGATTGTGCCTGTAATGTTAAAACGTATGGTTAAGGCTTTGGAGGAGCAGTTGAAATAGTTAAAATTCCCTCTGCAAAAGCCTTTTTCTTTCCGTACGATGGGTGGGGTATGGCTATGCAGTCAATACCATTTTGTAGCATACCCTTTTCGGCTACTTTGCCAATGGCAACCACTTGTTGGGGACTAAAAGTTTTAATGAGCTCCTTTAAAAAAGCTTGCCCAAAATTTACTTCTGCCGCTAAGGGTTTGCGGTTGCTTTGGGCTTTATCTTTTTTGTGCGGATGAAAGGGATAAATATTCCAAGCCATTGCTTGCAAGTTTTGTTGCTGAATAATTTCCCAAAAAATACTGGCAGTTGCTTCGCTTTGGTATTTGTTTTTTTGATTCATTTTTAGGGCTTCAACTGGCAAACCTAAGTGGTTTTGTATCGTCCAGTTGGCAATTAATTTTTCCGATGAAAAAGGAATGCCCGTTATTCGGCAACCCTTATAGCCAGGAGCTTCGCCTACTAATAAAATGCTTGGTGGGTTTTGTTTAAAATGAGCAAAGTAGGCTTGTATGTTTTTGTAGGGCAATGTATGCCTGTTTCCTGTTTTAAAATAAGGATTAAAAGCAGTAGCCGTACTTGGCTGTTGGCTAAGTAATTTTAATAGTTTTTGTACACCCATAAAAAAACGGGGCTTAATGCCCCGCTTCCTTTAAATGTACTGATTAAAATTGATTTGACCGAGCATCTTTAATTGCTCGCGCTCTAAGGCATTTTGCTCTTGTTCTTTTAAGCTTAATTCCTTATTCCAGTTATTGCCATTTTTGTTTAAATTTTTAATGGCTTTAATAATGGGGTTCATACGCATTAATTTTTGGTTTGAAATAATACTTACACTTAGACAAAGAAATTAGTTCCCGTCACAGTAATTATTTAGTAAACAATCGTTGAAAGTTAATCGTTCCACTTTCAATATCTTTGAAGAATAAATTAATGCTTACTAAATAGTAACACTATGGCAGCTGATAAGGAAAAAGCACAAAAACAAAAAGCACTCGATCTTGTAGTTGATAAATTAAACAAAACCCACGGTAAAGGAACCGTAATGAAGTTGGGCGACTCTACCCGTGCAAAGGTGGATGTTATACCAAGCGGATCGTTAGGTTTGGATATTGCTTTGGGTATTAATGGTTACCCTCGTGGGCGTGTGGTTGAAATATATGGACCAGAATCATCGGGTAAAACAACTTTGGCTATCCATGCCATTGCACAGGCACAGAAAAAAGGAGGTATTGCTGCTTTTATTGATGCCGAGCATGCATTTGATAAAAGTTACGCCGAGGCTTTAGGGGTTGATACCGATAATCTTTTAATTGCACAGCCCGATTATGGTGAGCAGGGTTTAGAAATTGCTGATCATCTTATCCGTTCGGGTGCCTTGGATATTGTTGTCATTGATTCAGTTGCGGCATTAGTGCCACGTGGCGAGTTAGAAGGTGATATGGGTGACAGTAAAATGGGTTTGCAGGCTCGTTTAATGAGCCAAGCCTTACGTAAGCTAACAGGAACAATTAACAAAACAGGTTGCACTTGTATTTTCATTAATCAGTTAAGAGATAAAATTGGGGTAATGTTTGGTAACCCCGAAACAACAACAGGGGGTAATGCTTTAAAGTTTTACGCATCGGTACGTTTAGATATTCGCCGCTCTACTCAAATTAAAGATGGTACAAATGTATTAGGAAACCGTACCCGTGTTAAGGTGGTTAAAAATAAAATGGCGCCACCGTTTAAAACCATTGAGTTTGATATTATGTATGGTCAAGGTATTTCGCGCGATGGCGAGGTGTTAGATTATGGTGTTGAGTTGGGATTGGTTGACAAAAGCGGATCGTGGTTTGCTTATGACGGGCAAAAAATCGGTCAGGGGCGTACCAATGCCAAGCAGTTTTTTGCAGACAATCCTGAGTTAACAGATGCTTTAGCGCAAAAAATTAAAAATAAAATTATTGGCGAACCTGTTGAAGAAGAAATGGAGGAAGCTGTTGAAACCGTTTAAGGTTTTAAAAGTCAATAATAGGGTATGACGGATTTGATTACGGTAACGGTTATTGACCGTGAAGGAGTTGAGCACAAAATTGAGGCGCCAACCGATATGGGCTTAAATATGATGGAGCTTTGCAAGGCTAGCGAATTGCCCGTTGAAGGTACTTGTGGTGGTATGGCTTTATGCGCATCCTGCCATATGTATATTTTAAGCGACCATGATTTACCTGAAGCCAGCGATGATGAGGAAGATATGTTGGACCAAGCTTTTGATGTTGAGGATAATAGTCGTTTAGGTTGTCAAATAGCTTTAACGCCTGAAATGGATGGCTTAAAAGTTAAATTAGCAGAGGCGGAGTTGTAGACATTTTGTTTTCAAAATACAATACTTATTTTAGGGATAACCAATCCGCCCTGAAAATGAAGTTTGAATGCCATGTTGATATTAATTTACCACTATTACGAGTGGGAGAATTATTTGATAGCGAAGAAAATATACCTAAGTGGCAAGATGGATTTAAAAGCTTTGAGCATTTAAGTGGCGAAAAAGGAAAAGCAGGCGCAAAGGCAAAAATAGTTTATCAGCAAGGCAAGCGCGAAATTGAATTAATAGAAACAATATTGGTTTATAATATACCGCATGAGTTTACAGGGCAGTACGAGCATAAAAGTATGACCAATACTATGCGCAATATTTTTACTGCTTTAAGCGAAAACGAAACCCGCTGGACGGCGGAAATTGAATACACCAAACTCAATGGGTTTATTGTAAAATTAATGGCGTTTTTGTTTCCTAATATGTTTAAAAAGCAAGTGCAAAAATGGCTAAACCAATTTAAAGCATTTGCCGAAAGTGAGGGAGTTTAAATTTTAGTGTAGCTGGTGAGTGTTTACTTACTAAGCAATGCATTCCAGCCTTGGGCAATTAAATCAAAGCGTTCACCACCGCGAGCTTCAAATTTACAGCCGTTTTCTTCGCTTGCAATTTCACCAATTACTTTTAAGCCGGGTATGCCATCAATTTTATGAAAATCATCTTTACCAACTGTAAATAGTAATTCATAGTCTTCACCGCCATTTAGTGCGCAAGTTATTGGCGACATATTAAACTCTAGGGCTTGCTTAACCGCATCATCATGTACAGGAATATCTTCTTCGTAAATATTGCAACCCACGCCCGATGCTTTGCATATATGCAATAAATCGGAAGATAAACCATCTGAAATATCAATCATTGCGGTTGGTAAAACTTCCAATTTTTCAAGTGTATTAATTACATCTTTTCTAGCTTCGGGTTTTAATTGGCGTTGTATTAAATATTGATGCTCATCTAAAGCAGGTAAAATGTTGGGGTTTTCAAGGTAAACCTGTTTTTCACGCTCTAATATTTGAAGTCCTAAATAAGCTGCGCCTAAATCGCCCGAAACGCAAATGTAATCGCCAACACTGGCGGTATCTCTACGAGTAATTCGGCTAATATCACCGTAGCCTAAAGCGGTAACGCTAATCACCATTCCTTTTAACGATGATGTGGTATCGCCACCAATTAAATCAACGCCATAATAACGGCAGGCAGTTAAAATTCCGTCGTATAATTCGTCAATAGCTTCAACAGTGTATTTGCTGCTTAATGCCATTGAAAAGGTAATTTGCTCAGGGTGCAAATTCATAGCATAAACATCCGAAAGGTTGACCACAACTGCCTTATAACCAATGTGTTTAAGTGGCGAATACATTAAATCAAAGTGCACGCCTTCAACCAATAAGTCTGTTGTTAAAACGGTATGCCCTTCGTTTTTTATAATAGCGGCATCGTCGCCAATACCCAATTCGCTCGATTTATTTTGCAGGGTTACCTGCTTTTTTATATGATTAATTAAGCCAAATTCGCCTAACTCACTAACGGGGGTTAATTTTTTTTCTTCTGCCATGTTTTTAAAATAAAATGTGAAGGTAGCGTAGTTTAAGTAATCAGGGGGCTAATACTTGGTTCGTTGAACTTCAAAAAAACGTTTCATTTTTTTGGATACGCCTATTTGGTAAGCAAAAAATCCGTAGAAAAGTAGTAAACCCGAAAGCCCCCAAAGGTTCATCCACGAAAAATTGAAAAGTATATAGATGAAGCCAAGGCTGATAAAAACCAACATTAAATTAATGGCCCATATTTTGCCCAAGTAAATATTGCGGAAAACCCAAAGCATAATGGCAATGCGAATGGCTACTTTGATATAAAGGTTCACCTCTTCCATTTTTAGAGCCATTAACAAAATACCTACATTAGTTAGAATTGAAAGCCCAAAACAGATTAAAAGCGTGTTTTTACTATCAAGATATTCAACATCTTTTTCAAGGTTGTTTTGCATGTGCTACCCTATTTCATGAACCACCAAACCACTACGTAGCTTAGGCTCAAACCAAGTTGATTTTGGCGGCATTACCTCACCTGAATCGGCAACAGCGAACAGTTGCGCCATGCTTACAGGATAAATACTAAAAGCTGCAATCATTTCGCCATTATCAACACGGCGTTCCAGTTCTTTCATTCCTCGAATGCCCCCAACAAAATCAATACGCATGCTTTTGCGTTGGTCGGCAATTTCTAAAATGGGTTCAAATAATAACTCGTGTAAAATGTAAGTATCCAAGCATTTAACAGGATGCGTTAAATTGTATTTCCCTTCTTTGGCGGTTAATTTATACCACTGCTTATTAATGTACATGCCAAAATCATAGGCTTGCGTTGGTTTAAATGCCTCCCCTACCCTTTCAATAGTAAAGTTTTCTTTTACTTTTTCAAGAAAATCATTTTCAGATAAACCATTCAAATCTTTAACCACTCGGTTATAATCCCAAATACTTAATTGATTATCAGGGAAAAGTACACTTAAAAACCAGTTGTAGGCTTCTTTTCCTGTATGGTTAGGGTTGGTCTCCATTAACTGTTTACCCACCTTACTAGCCGATGCCGCACGGTGATGCCCATCGGCAATATAGGTAGCTTCAATTTCCCAATCAAAAAGTGCAGTAATGCGGTTAATTAAAGCAACATCAGTTACATTCCAAAAAACGTGTTGTACGCCATCTTCGGCAGTAAAATCATATAGCGGGGCATTAGTATTAGCATATTCAGCAATTAAACCATCAATAGTTTCTTGCGCTTTGTAAGCCAAAAAAACAGGGCCAGGCTGTGCCATTATAGTTTGCATGTTTTTAATGCGGTCGGCCTCTTTATTAGGGCGAGTATATTCGTGCTTTTTTACTTTATCTTCCCAATAATCATGTATGCTACTTAGGGCAACCAAGCCCGTTTGTACATGCCCATCCATTTTTATCCGATAAATGTAAAGGCTATCATCCGCCTCTTTCACCAGCCAATTATCGACTTTAAACTGCTCGTAATTTTCCTTAGCTTTTTGATAAACAGCATCGCTATATTGATCAATGCCTTGAGGTAAATCAATTTCGGGCTTTGTAATATGCAAAAATGATTGTGGATTGCCTTTCGCTTCTACCCGTGCCTCAGTAGAATTTAAAACATCGTAAGGGCGAGCAGCTATTTTTTCAACTAAATTTATTGCAGGGCGAATGCCTTTAAACGCTTTTATTAATGCCATTGGGGTTATTTATTTTCTTCTTGTGGTTTGCCTGCAAAGGTAAAAGGCTTTTGTTTGATTGAATAAAGTAGCGGTTAATATTCAAAGTATTTGGTTAACTAACTTCGTTGCTTTTTATAGTTTTTAAATCCATTTAAATGTTTATTGCAATTGCAGGAAATGTAGAGGCTCCACTTTACAGCTTAATAATTGAAAAAGGATATTCAATCGAAGTGAAAAATAGTTATTGGATTGCTAAACACTTAACTCGTGAAATGGAGTTTAGGGGTGAAAACATCATTGATTTAGCTGCACTTATTTTGTTAGGTGAAGTAAAAGGTTCTAATTGGAAAGTAAGTGATTCAAAAATTGATGAATATTTAGATTTTTTAAAGCAGAACAATCAATTTTAATACTCAATCTTAAGTTGAGGGCTAGTGGCTAAAGCTTGGCAGGTTAAAATTAAACCCTGTTTAAGATGGTCGTCATCTAATGCCATACAACTTTTCATTTCGGCTGTTCCTTTAGTTAGCTTGGCCGTGCATGTTCCGCAAATGCCACTTTCGCAACTGTAAGGTGGGTTAATTGATGCTGTTTTTAATGCTTGTAAAATGGTGCTACCAGCTTTAATATTTACTTGATGGCTTTGTCCGTATAATACTACTTCAGCGGTTGCATCAACCGAATTAATATTGGTTTTTTCTTCAATGTTGCCACCACCAAATTGTTCAATATTTATCAGGTTTTTCGGGATTTGTAATTCCATTAATTTAGCTCGAATATTTACATTCATTGCGTTGGGACCGCATATATAATACTCGGTGTTTTGGGCAATGGGTGGATTATTGGTAATAAACCACTCTACCGCATCATTATCAATTTTACCTTTTTTGCCTTTCCATTGTTGCCAAGTTGTCCAAACTTTGGGTTCGCTAAGTGTATGCACCACCTTAAAACGGTTTTCGTATTGTTTGGCAAGTTGATCCAATTCATCCTTAAAAATGATGGTATCTTGATTTTTATTGCCGTAAAATAAATTTACGTAGCATTGGGGCGAAGCCGCCAAAACTGATTTCGCAATACTGATAATAGGCGTAATACCGCTGCCTGCTGCAAATAAAAAATAGCTTTTATAAGCATCGGCTGCAATATCGACACAAAACATACCTTGGGGTGGCATTACCTCTAAAGTGTCACCCTCTTTTAGAGAATCGTTTATATAATTAGACACCAAACCTTTATGAACTCGCTTTACCGTTACCTGCAAATTTTCGTTTGAAATGGCCGAACTATTAATAGAATAGCTTCGGCGAGCTTCTTCACCATTCATTATAAATTTTATGATTAAGTGCTGCCCTGGCTTAAACTGAAAAGTACTTTTTAAAGCATCAGGAATTTCAAAAGTTATAGTTGTTGCCTCCTCAATTGGTTTATTGAGTTGGGCTACTTTTAGTTGGTAAAATTGATTGTTCATGCTTTCAAAAGGTTTCTATTGGGTTACTCGCCCATCCAGTTGGCAATAATGGTTTGAAATTGGCGCACGGTGCTTTCGCCATGCTTTGCGGTGGCACTAACGCCAAACAAAGGGTTTTTCAAAGATTTTTGTTGCTGTTCGCAAGCATAAACATCTTCCGCCATAAAATCGCCTGTTGCCATCGGGTCGTCTTCATCGTAATTGCCGTATTTGGTATCCGAACCCATAACGCCATGCCATGATGCCATTGATTTTGTGCTTTGCTTGGTGTATTCCCAATCGGTCATCGGTTCAAGTTTGCTACGCACGATTACTTTGGTTTTGTCTGGTGCAAGGGGTTCTGCATGGAAAACGCTCCAGCTCGATTCTGTTTCGGATAAACCCGTGTTAGGGAACAACCAAGGCACATAAGCCCCTATGTATTCGTCCGTCATTTCGGCTATCCGCTTAAAAGGGATTAAGGAATCCAAGTTATCTAAATAATTTTTAGCGAGTGGTTCCCAAAAGGTGTAATGGTCGCCTACAAAACCGTATTGTGCATTAGCGTGGTCGTACATCTGCAAGGTGTTAGAGTGTAGATGTGCCAAGTGATAAACATCAATGTAATTTTCTGCTACAATTTTCCAATTGGCATTAATTACTTTTTCGTAAGTGCTGTCAGGGTATTCTATTAACCTTTCAGGTTTGTGAGGCCCTAAATTTGGAATAACGCCATCAAACCACTTATTTATTGGTGTGGCATTGGGCTTAGGGTGCACCCAAAGCATGCCTCGCCAAACATCAACCGAGCCTTTGTGCAGGCATATTTTATCCAACTCTAAATCAGGAAATTCTTTATCCTTTTCAGGTACGCTTATTAGCTCGCCGTTTAGGCTATATGTCCAATCGTGATAAGGGCAGGTTAAGGCCTTTTGTTTTTTACCAACTGCCCGTAATAATTGTGTTCCTCTATGGCGGCAAAGGTTATGAAAGGCACGCAAACGTTGGTCTCGGCCTTTAACAATTACCATGTTTTGATGCCCGCATTGTACGGTTATATAATCGCCAGGGTCGGCTATGTCTTCAACTAGCCCAGCAAACTGCCAGCTATTGCTAAATATTGTTTCTTGTTCTTTATCAAACCATGCTTGCGAAGTGTATGCCTCAACCGGCAAAACAGGCATTCGTCCTAAATTTTCTTTCATGTCAATTCAATTTATTTGGCACCTACCCACATTTGGGCATCGGTTATGTCGTATTTTTTATTGAAAGTATAAATCTCAAAATCACCGCTTTGGACATCTCTATATTCTAATGCGCTATAAAGGGCATCCCATTCTTCGCTTTCAAAATCGGAAGCTTCGCCGCTTAATTGAAATTTGTAATAATCGTTGGATTTAAGCCTGCAACTTTTTAAGCCTTTATCCTTTTTAAAATTGTTGGTGCTTTTAGTTTGATAACCCAATGTTATCATTGCCGATTTGTCAGTATAATTATGATAAACCACATAAACATCATTGGGGCTTTTAATATCGTTTATAAAGCGCGCATAGTCTTTTTTATAAAAGTCTTCCCATAGCTTTTCAACGGCTTTGGCAAAAGCAGCTTCATTGTAGGGGTTGGCCATTGTTTGTAAGCCCACTACATTAAGGACACTATGCTTATGTAGCGGATATTGTTTTTCAAATGCCTCAATTTCTTCTTTTGTATAATTTTCAGTAGAAGTTGTTAAGGGGCTTTCTTTTGGTGTTGAAATAGTATAATCTTGATTAGTATTTTGGGTGATGATTTTGTTCGGCTTTGCAGCTGGTGCTTTTCGCTTAAACGAACTAGTTTCTTGCTTTGATGTTGGAAGTGAAACCAAAATATCGGCCTTGTAAAAATCTTGGGTTTTAGCATCGTAATGATAGATTTCTACATCATTGGTTTTAGCCCGTTTCAAATCTGAAAATTCGATTTTTTCCCAAGTAAAGGGTATATTCTTTTCAAGATTATCATTAACCTCAAAAACAGCGTACTTACTGGCATTAATACTTACGCCCGTTAATCCTTTATAAATGTTATTTAGGTTTTGAGTTTTATAGCCAATAGTGGCGTTAAATTTATCCCCTTTGTAATCAGAATAAACTAGATAAACTTTATCGTCGATTATATCTGGGATAACCTGTGAGATGTCATCCTTTAAAAAAGCTTCCCAAAGTTGCTGTAAAACAACACTTGATTCGCCATTTGCATGCGTGGTTTCAGCACTAATACCAACAACATTAAAGCTTGGGCTATTAAAGTTTTTGTATTTCAATATGGTTTCTTCCTTTGCATGCTGCTCGAAATCAATTTGATAATTGCCATTTTCTGTTGCAGCATAATTTTGGTATGATTGGCTGCTCCAGCCATTAGGCAGTATTTGAGGAGCAAATTCATCCACCAAAATAAAAAGGCTAAGTAATACCCATGTACCGATAGTTAACCAATATAAAATAGGATTTTCTTTACGGGTTAATGGTTCAAAAAAATAAGTTATACCACTGATTATATCAGGGATAACCCAAAGTAAAAAAAGTACGCCCCATAACCAAGTTAGGTTAAAAAGTACGGCGCAAATCACAATTGCCAATCCAATAAGGGCTCTAATTTTAAGTCCTTTCATGTATGTAAAAGTAGAGCCTTTGCTTGAGGATTAAAAGTGGAATGTTTGAGTTAAATCAAAAAAAAACGATGGTGGTTTAAATGGATTTTATCAACCAAAAACCCATACCAATTGCCAATAAACAAAGCCCAAAACTTAAGCCAATATAAAGCAAAGCTAAGCCGATTTGTCCATTTTGCAATAGCTGGAAATTTTCTGCACTAAAGGTTGAAAAGGTGCTAAAACCACCACAGAAACCAATTGCTAAAAAAGCGTTTAAAAAGCTGGGTTTGTTGGGCATAGTTGCCATGTAGGCAATGATGCAACCTAAAATAAAACTAGCGAAAAAATTGGCCGCTAAGGTGTGTAAGGGAAAATCGCCTAACCACTGTTTGCCAGATATTGCTATGGCATAACGACAGATGCTACCAAGCCCTCCACCAATAAAAACGGCTATCCAATTCATTACATACTAATATCCATCATTTTAATGAATTGTTGTATGCGGTTGTCTATATTTTGTTGGTTAATTTCTAGTAAGCGGTTAGGGCCAAAAGCTTCAACGCAAAAACTTGCCATTGCTGAACCATAAACCACGGCGCGTTTCATGTTATCGAAACTTAAATCGTTGGTTTTGGCTAACCAACCTAAAAAGCCGCCAGCAAAACTATCGCCTGCACCAGTTGGATCAAAAACTACTTCAAGTGGCATTGCAGGGCAAAAGAACATCCCATCGTTATGAAAAAGCAATGCGCCATGCTCACCTTTTTTAATAATTAGGTGCTTAGGTCCCATTTCTGCCAAAATTTTTTTTGCCGCTTTTTTAAGTGAGTGCTCACCACTTAACTGCTTGGCTTCTTCGTCGTTAATGGTTAAAATGTCGATGTGTTTTAAAACATCGGTTAGGGCATCCCAAGTCAAATCCATCCAAAAATTCATGGTATCTAACATTATTAGCTTGGGACGTTTGTCCATTTGCTCAATTACCTTCATTTGCAATGTTGGGTCAATGTTGCCTAACATTAGATAATCAGCATTGCGGTAAGCTTGAGGCACTTTAGGGTCGAAGCCTGCCAAAACGTTAAGGTCAGTTACTAACGTATCACGACCATTCATGTCGTCATGGTAGCGCCCACTCCAAAAAAATGATTTTTCACCTTCAATTACTTCTAAGCCTTCTGTATCAATGTCACGATTTTTGAACTCGTTAATCATACTTTCAGGAAAATCGTCTCCCACAACGGATACCAATTGCAATTGGTTTATAAAGTGCGAAGCGGTTAAACATATATAGGTGGCCGAGCCTCCTACAACCTTATCAATTTTATCTAAAGGGGTTTCAATGGCATCAAAAGCAACGGTTCCAACGGCTAGTAAACTCATTTTTAGTAATTTTTTAAAAATTTTGCCGCAAAGATTGCACAAATAATTGTGAAAGCCTAAATTTGCACTCCCTTTAGCGAAAATGCTAAAAGGAAATGTCTCCATAGCTCAGTTGGTTAGAGCATCTGACTGTTAATCAGAGGGTCCAAGGTTCAAGTCCTTGTGGGGACGCATTAAATATCAAGCAGTTACAACTTTAATGTTGTAGCTGCTTTTTTTGTTTGCTAACATTTTGCTAACAAAATATTGCTTATTGCTAAAATGCTTATCAGTACCATTTTCTGATATTTATATAAGTGTTGGAGATTATTTGAAGTTCATATGCAACTTTTTTGACTTTTTTTATGTTCTTATCGAGTAGTTAGGCGAAAAAATAGAGAAACCTTGGTTGACGCATCTATATTTGAACTGACTTTAAAAACTTCTTTTATGCAAATCTTACCTATCCTTAGCAGGCGACGTTTCGCATTTATCCAATTTAAATCTAAAACTCTTGTTATGAAAAGACTTTTCTTAATGGTATTGTTATGTACGATACCAAATTTTTTAAACGGTCAGTATGATACATTAAGAACCCATCTTAATCATCATACGTTTTTTGATAGATTTGGGCAAAAGTTTAGACCTGAAACAATCAGGATACCTATAGACGAAAATTTTGTACCTGACCCCTGTTCAAATTTCAATGAAATATTTAATCTGTATTTTACTGATTCAGATGGAGGTATTATTGATGCTTCAACACAATTTCCACAAATTAGAGATATAATTTGTAGGGTTTTTAATGACCTTGCAGTTTCAATTGAACCCAATTATTCGCCAATTACTTGCCAACAAAACAAAGTTAACTTTAGGGTTAGGTTTTTAAACTTGGATCAGAGTATCGGTGCTTATGCTACTTCTTTTTATGAAACGCCTCACCCATATGATGATGATTATGTGACTACTTTACGCATGATAAGAGGCATGGTTTGGGAGCAAATAAATACTGGTGTAACCCCAGTGGAATTATATAATGGAACACCTGATTTTGAAATGTATCATGGTGAACTTGTTATTAATGCTAGTTTATCAAACTTATATTACACTGGGATAGATCCAACTCAAATTGGCACAAGTACTGATATAGATTTATACCATTTAACACTGCATGAAATTTTTCATGCACTAGGCATGGCTTCTGCACTTACATTAGGTGATTTTTTTAGTGGGGCTAATGCAGTTGCATCGATTTATAATCAGCCAAGTGTTGGAATTGGTAATTATGTAACCCTTTGGGATACTTTTTTGGGTAATGGCAACGGTGAGTTTGTTTCTGAAAATGGTTGCATGCATTACAATATAGATGCAATCGATACAGATGTATCAAGTAATACGTCACCTGGAAATTTGTGTACTAATTTGACTGCTAGTTATTTAGATGATGTTGGTGTGGTTCAAAATATTAATATACAAGAAATTTATACTCCAGATACTTGGCAAACTGGTGGAAGTTTATCACACCTTGGATGTGGTGGTGGTGTTAATCCTGGGTATTTAATGTATTCATCTCTAACATATCCCAATGGCGTTCCTATGCGAGCACCTTCGCAAACAGAAATGAATATACTTTGTGCATTAGGTTATACAATTAACTCCACTTATGGTTTGCCAATTGATTTTGAAGGTGACAGTTTCATGTTTTCAACAGAAACAACTTTCCAATCATGTAGTAATGATAATATAGCTTTAGCAGGAGATGATTATTGGTCAGATGACATCTGTATCAATCCAATTTCTTATACTAGATTGTGGTGAACCTATACTTATCCCTTTTAGTCAATTAGTTTCCAATGATGTTTATGTTTCTGATTATTCTTCAACATTACAGCTTTGTATAGAATATGTGGATTTTAATGGTTCACTTGACATTATTAATATTGATTATGTAAATGAAACCTTTCAGGTTTTGCCAGACTGGTCGCAATCAGGGGATTACATAAATGCGTTTATTGATTATAAGCCAGTTTTATTACTAGAAGACGGGACTCAATTTGAATATGGACCACCTGCTAATTTAAGAATTGAAATTAGGCGATGTGTCGAAAATACAATTTGCAATGAAGATTATAATGATTGCAACTTAATCTGTAACAATACAATAGATTATGATTTTACTGATGATGATTTCCTGTACAATTTTGATGCTTTTAATCAAGATTTATTCCAATCAATTTCAGGTTGGCAAACGGCTTATGGAACTCCCGATTATATGCAAGGAGATGATTTGTTTTCAGTTAGTGGTTTTAATGCATTTTCTTCATCTCCTTTCCCTACTGGTTCAATAGGTATATTTATAGACAACAATAATGTGCAATCACCATTTGATCAACCAGAATACATAAATTCTGAGGTTATCGAAGCAAGTGCCAATTTTACTGCTAATCAAAAATACCTATTAAGTCTTTCGGCAGTTTATGCCTCTCATGACAATGCACTTTGGGATCCATTCATAGGACAATTTGATAAAGTTTCTGTAATTGCTTGTAAGCATGAAGATATAAACTGGAATAACAGTTGGGGGTTACCAGGCTTTAATACAGTTTATCCACAATTACCGAGTAGTTACCAAATACTTTTAGAAATAGAAAATCTAACTTTAGATCAAGTTTACAATGGTATTGCGTGTTTTGAGATAGATGACCCAGAATATGACAGAATCTTAATTTTTGGCGAAACCGATAATGAACCAGTTTCATATTTTGTTGTTGATCAGGTTGATATTTTTAAGTATGAGTTTGAAAACCAAAGTACATCGCTTGATATATGCCAATCCACTAATATAGATATTGGTGTAACATGTGAAAATGATTTGATTACATATCAGTGGACAATAAATGGGAACGAACCTGTTCAAAGTGGTTCAAGTGCTTTCTCATTAGACTTACAAGATTTAATTGATTCTGGCGATGTAAGTGAAGGCGATTTTATACAAGTAACCCAAGAAATTATAAATGATGTGGGGATAATTTATGAATATGATGCAGGACTAGGTAATTGTTCCGAGAATATTTTTACTGTCAACATCATTGACAGTTGCAATGATGACTGTGTTACAAATATTGGATATGAAATTGGTCAAACATTTTGCAATGGGGCTAATGCGGTTTTTACCGAGAATATTAACCCTGTTATAGATGTTCAAACGTGGTTGCCAAGTTTTGAGTTTGAGATTGGTTCTTTACCTTATCAGGTTAATCCAGATTTGACAGTCAATGATTTTGCAATTAACGCTGACAATAGTTTTGATTTAGATTTAACGTATTCAGGTTGTGAGCCAATATATGGCGCCATTGATATTCCGATTTATTGCGCCACCAATAACCAAGATATTGCAGAGTTGACCTTTTATGTTTGGTTACTCCCATCAATAGAGTTAGAACTAGATTTGAACCAAGATTTTTGTAATTCACAAACAATTACGGCAACTTACTTTAATCCGCTGAATCCTAATTGTACAAACTTACCAGACGAGTCGAATTTTGTATTTGGTGATGAAATTGAAATAGGTAGTCCAGAACTAAACTGTCCAAACAGCTTAATACCTGGAACATATTTAGAAAGTATCCCTTACCCTGAAATAGAAAGTGTTGCCATAAATTGCCATGAAGACATTAGCACACCTAATAACCCTAATTTTTCATGTACCCTAACTGATTGTTGCCCATCATCTAATGCTGAATTTTACCTGCAATTCAGTGATGATAATGTATTTTGTAATGGAGAAAATATTTTAGTTTGCCTTTTTTCAAATGAGGAGTATGTGGGACAAGAGTTGGAAGTACAAGTAATTTCTGGCCAAACTCCGCAAATAATTGGGGATCAGATTTGCATTGATTTTGGTTTTAGTGAGAATTTGGATTGTTCAATAATGAGTCAAGTTATTAATATAGCAGCAACAGTAGCATGCGACAATCAACCATTAGGATTATTAGTATTTAACGACTTCGCATTTATTTTACCAAACCAGCCACCTGTTATTCTTTCTTCTAATCCTTTATCCTGTGAGGTATCCGAAAGTGACTTCGTTATAAATGATACTTGTATTGAAGGTGCAATTACATATGAATCTGGTGATGAATGTAATAACCAACAAGCCTCTATACAGTACGGTTTAAGTAACAGTTTTTTAGGGAATTTCAATGGGAGCATAGATAATTTGATTTTGGAGTTAACTACTTGTTGGGGTGATGTTATAACAATTGATACTGATTTAAACATTAATCAATCTTTTGATTGTTTTAATGAATCTGGCTGTTGCCCAGATGTCGGCACTAATATCCCTGATCCATTATGTAACGGTAACGATGCTGCAACTTTAGATTTGTTTAGTTTAGTGCCTGCTACAACAGAAGCTGGCACTTGGAGCATAACAATGCAACCATCAGGCGGAACTGCAACGCTTAATAACAATACATTTGATGCCACAGGTTCGGTAGCGGGTAATTATGAAGTGACTTATGTATTGAATACACCAGTTGAAGGTTGTAGTGAAAGTTCAATGCAAACAATTGTTGTTAATGGAGTTGTGGAAGCAGGTACTGGCAGTTCGATAAGTGCATGCAATAGTATCGGTAGCGGGCTTATCAATTTAAATGATTTAATTACCGGAGCGGATGTCGGCGGTGTTTGGTCAGTAAGTTCAGGTAACCCAACTAACGGTTCTTTTGATGCCGTTGCTGGAACATTCAACACAAATGGGCAAGCAAGTGGCAATTATGTTTTCCAATACGAAGTAATTGGAGTTGCACCATGTGTTAATGACCAAACAACGGTAGCGATTTTGGTTATTGAAAATCCAGGAACTCCTGTTATAACATCGCCTTTAGAATATTGTATTAGCGATAATGCAGGACAACTAGAAGCAACTGGAAACGGATTAATTCAATGGTATGACCAAGATCCAAGTTTGCCAAATGTAAGTCCTGTTCCAGCACCAACACCAAATACTACGGTTTCAAATACAAATACGTACTGGGTAAATTCAGTTATAGAAGGCTGCTACAGTGAAACTTTAGAGATTGAAGTAGTTGTACAGGGTTGCTGCCCAAGTGTAGCCAATGTTTATTATTTGGAAGGGGATATGCCAAACCCTCTCCCTAGCGATTTTGCTAATTGGCAATTGATTGAAGATGAAGGTAACTTCGAGATAAATGGATGTGCTGGTGATGCATACCAGATATGTGTGGAACTTGATGCAGCTTTGGTTGGCTCAGAAGCTGTTTTTTGGAATGGAGGTGAATATGTTTTTGATCCATTAACAGCAATAAATACTACAAGTATTTGTTTTGGTAGCCAGTTTTCTGATAATCCGTTTTTTACTAATTGTGAGCCTAAGAAATTAACACTTGATTTGATAGTTGAGTGTGATGAAACAGAAATTCATACGCAAGGAATTACAACATTTTTATACCCTGAATTGGCGTTAAATATAGTATCCTTACCAGATTGTGGTGGGAATAATTTGTTTGTAAATGTAATAGCCGGACAAGGGGTTTGTAATCCTGTTCCAATTGAAGTAGTAGGAACGGCAGGAGTCTGTCCAGATATTACTTCAACTTCAAATGTTTTTGACTTAGTGTATCTAGGCGAAGATTTTTGTGGGGATGGGGTATTTACTCAAGATGATTTAACAGGTGGGGTTTATCCAGTTGAAGAATGCGAATGCGATCCACCTGTTTTATGCCCAGAGGTAATTGATGTTTCACCAATTTGTTCGGGGATTGACCCTGAAATTTGTTTTACCTTAGATAATCCACTACCTAATGGAGCAACCTTTACTTATGATGGACAAACTATAATTGGAACACCATTTACTGGTACTGAAATTTGTATGACGTTAAATGGAAACTACAATGCAAGAGGGTGTAACCCATCCGTAAGAAGAGATTTTTATACTATCAATTGTGGTACTCCAGATTCTACTCCATTTGGACTGACAGTGTACCCTAATTATACTTTTGATATTATATCTCCATTAACTTGTGAGGACGGTGGCACTTATGCAGTTTTTTCAGGTAGGAGGCGTTGTGAAACATTCCATAGCCATGTTGAAGAGTGCGAGTCTCCATCCTTAGATTTTTCATTTGAAAATCCATATTATAATGACCAATTGCCTTGCACAGGCCCATCAGCCTTTACCAGCAATGATTTACCTGTAACACCAGTTGTGCCGCATTGCCCAGCTTGTTGTGATGACTGCGATGCTACTTGCGATTGTGATGAAGGTGTGAATTTTGAAATTAATGAACCACAAGGATACATAGTTAACAATAATCAAACTTGGACACCATTTAATAATGGATTTGAATACGATAATGGCAATTCAATACCCCCATTGGTTGCCTTTCAAGGCATTACCATTGCCAATGAAATTACCTTGACTGGTTTTGGCACATTGGTTATCAATAATATGGATTTTGAATTTGGCTTGAATGGGAAACTAATTATTGGTCCTGATTTAGATGTAACCTTTAACAATTGCGAGTTTGTAAGTGCAGGTCAATGTGTATGGAATGGTATAAGGGTGGTAAACGATGCTTCTTGTCATTTAAATAATTGCGAAGTACGAGATGCCGTTGTGGGCTTGGCAGAAGGCAATTTATTATACGATGATATAAACACTTTTGACCAAGAAATAACTTTTAGCGATTATGCGCTTACAAACAACGGTAGTTTAAATGTAAATGTTGGTTTATTTGATAATGTAGCCAACCCTTCTTCGTCATATCAGTTTACAATTCATAACCCGTCACCTAAAAATGTTAGTGCAAATGGTACAGATTTTCATGACTGCGTTATTGGTATTTTAGGCGCATCGCATCAATTTGGGTTTAATGACCCTATACAAAGCTGTAACTTTATTTTCAATGAGTATAATTACCCTGCTATATGTTTAGAAAACTTTAACAACTATAATGTTGGTATTCAATATTATAATGCCAGAATTGGGGCTGTGGGTATTAATATTGCGAGTGGTGCATTTCAGATATGGGGTAATCACTTTGATAACCAGCAATTCGGTATTCAACTATTTTCAACAGCAAGGACTGAGATTGTTAATAACATTATGGATAACTGCGAGGTAGGTATTCATATTTCAGGTAATACCCAGAATGCCAACCCAAATGATAACAATAATTCTACAACCTCTATTACACATTACATACATGGTAATACGGTTAGTAATGCAATAGTGGGCATGCATTTAAGTACAGCTTTTGCTGATTTATGCGGCAACCAAATTTTGGGTGATGGAGATATGACCAATAATGACACAGATCAAAACTTTGTAGGTTTATTAATTGAAGGGGCTGACTTTATTTTTTCGGATAACACCATTGATGATTATGTGTACGGTAGTATGGTGGCTAGTTGCAGCAACGATGTAAACCAGTTTAATTTTAATACTACCTTGAATACTAGGAATGCCATGTTATTACTAGGCGATAATGGTTTAGAAATTGAATGCAATACTTACCAGGGCTACCAAACTGATGCATGGCGCATGGATAGTTATACCCCCAGCTGGGGTGGTGGGCCTAATGCCTTTAACATGCCTGTGCAGGGAGATTGTATAAGTGCTATTAATCCAAATCCTTTGTTGCCAGCATATAATGAATTTAACAATACTTTAAATGTTACTGAAGACTTTGAACTTTTAAATGGGACGTTAGGCTATCGAACTTATCCATTGGGTTTGCCTTATGGTAATTATACGCCCCAATTTGATCCAATGAATACTAACTTAAATGTTTTTAATTGTTTAGCTAATCCTGCCTACAATAACATAGACCCTTGCGGAGACCAAGATATATGCGTGCCTTATAACCCTGGCGATATTATAGGCGGCGGTGATGGAGGCGATAAATGCAGTATTCCTAACTTTTATATTGCTGGTTTAGATGGCCGGAAACGAGATAGGGCATTGAGCCAAAAAGTAAAATGTTTACTGGCTAATGGCGATTTTGCACAAGCCGAAAGCGTATTGAGTGCCTTTAGCCAGTTAAGGGCCGCCAAGCGTTTGGCGGTAGAGCATTACTTTGGCAAAGGCCATTTTGTAGCTACCCGGCAATGGTTAAACAGTATTACGATAGAAACAATGGAAGATTGGCGTTTTAGATTGTACTATATTGTAATGTTGCGCATTAATGGAAGCAAAAGGGGCGAGCCTGTTTACCATAAACGCTTTAAAAGGGTATTTAATAGCATTGCCCGCGGCGGCTCGCATACTTCCTTTAAAGCCCAACAAGTATTAATGGATAGCTATGGAGAATATTTCCCATCGTACATTCCTTTGTATAATGATGGGGCTATTGAAGCCAATAAATCAAGCAATAGCAATGAATGGGTGATAACAACGGATTTAGTAGCATTGTACCCTAATCCAGCAAGTAACTATTTAACCGTGAATATTAATGGAAACTTGCTTGAAGAAGTAAAGCTTGAATTATATGATTTGATGGGCGAAAAAACAGGCGAATGGATAATTGAAAGCAATAGGCAACAATTAGACATTAGTGCATTGCAAGCCGGAATTTATACCTATCGCTTTTTTACGCAAAGTGGCCAATTAAAAAGCGGTAAATTAGTGGTAGTTAAATAGCCTTTATGTTACGCCTTTTAACATTGATATTAATAGTTACTTCTGTTGGACTAAATGCCCAACAGAAGTATTTTTTTAAAACTTATGCACCGACAATTAATAATAATAGTACATCCCTTGAAAATAATCACAATAGTTATTTTTTGTTTGGTGGAGGGTTGACAGATTCTCTTTATTTCGATTCCTATATTTATGAAATTAATGAATTAGGAAATGCTATTGAATTTAAGGTTGATACTGTAGGATTTCCACATGATTCTTTTTATTTGACGCATTTGCTTAGTGATAATATTTATGCGTTTGGCTCAAGTATTACATATAATCCAGAAACTCAAACTAATTTCTGCATAGTTTACGATGAAAATTTATCGGTACTTGATAGCGTATTGATGGAGAGCACCAGTATTGAAGATCTATTATTAATTGATGAAGGTTTATGGGTTGTAGCTGGACATATGAATAGCCCTGAAGATACCGATTTGAAGCCAACATTAAGCTTCTTCGACCCAATTGCATTAGAAGAGACTGCTTTTTACAGTTTCGATGCTTGGGTGGGGAGTACTTATATGTTTGATGCAACATTAAGTGGGAATTATGTTTATGGTGTAGTAGGGTCTGATTGTCAGGCATTCAACGATTGCGACCCTTATTTAGTGAAGTTCGATTTTGACGGTAATCTCGTTGAGAATATTAGTATAGCTAATGGGTCATTTAACTATACTAATCCTAATGTTTTAGAAACATTATCGAATGGCAATATGCTGGCATTCATGACTTTGAGTAATGGTACTGGCAATCCTGATACAGGCTATATGATATTTAACAATACAGGGGAAGAGTTAAAAGAAGAACTTTACTTTTTAGAAGATGAATTGGTAAACAATTTTATTGAGTTGGATAATGGTGATTGGTTGCTTTCAACATTTAAATATATAGCAGAGGACAATTATGAATTGGATATTGGTTTAGTAAAAACAGATAGTTCGGGTAATGTGAAATGGCACAGAACATTTGGGGAAGACAGGGATGATTATGTTTACGATATGTTGGTAGAAGACGACGGTAGCATAGTGCTGACGGGCAGGTACGAAAGTACGATTCCGGAAATAGGGGCAGTTTCCACCTACCTGCTAAAAACCAATTGCATGGGCTTGTTAACTGAGCCGCATGCAGCCTTTGCATTTGAATCTTGCGGGTTGATAACGGAGTTTGAAAACCAAAGCCTGTATGTTTATCCCGATAGCATTGATGGCGGTTATTATACATGGGATTTTGGGGATGGTGCAACTTCTGATGAAACTAACCCAACGCATTCCTATACGGATGAGGGTATTTATCAAGTAAGCTTAACTGGTATTGTATGCCAAGATACATCTACGGTTAGTTTCCCCGTTCATGTTGCTATTGATACTTGCTACACCTTTGTAGATGTTCCAATAATTGATGAAAAGGCTATTAGACTGTACCCCAACCCAGCCGCAGATTATCTGAATATTAGCATCGAGGGTCAATTTCAGGAGAATTTATTTTTAGAAATCTACGGCATCAATGGTGCAATGCTTTATGAAAGGGAGATAAATAGCAGTAATAAAAGAGTACCAATAGATAGGTTTGCAAGTGGATTATACACTTATGTGGTTTATTCAGGTAAAGGCATTTTAAAAAGAGGCAAACTGGTAGTTAAATAACCTTTATGTTACGCCTTTTAACATTGATATTAATATTTACTTCTGTTGGTGCTTTTGCCCAGCAGAAGTATTTTTTTAAAACTTATGTACCGACAATTAACAATAATGGGAATTCTATTGAAAAGTTTAATGATCATTATTTTATATACGGAAGTGCTTTAACGGACTCCCTGTATTTTGATTCCTTTATATATAAAATTGACGCTTGGGGTGAGCTTGTAGAGGTTAAAATTGATACTATTGGTTTTCCACATGATAAAATCCAGATAACTGTACTTTCAAATGAAAAATTGTTTGCCGTTGGAGGGAATTTTACAAATGAACCTACTACTCAAACTAATTTCTGCATAGTTTACGATGAGAATTTATCGGTGCAAGATAGCGTAATGATGGAGAGTGCTAGCATTCATGATTTACTTTTGATAGATGAGGAATTGTGGGTTATTGCAGGTCATATGAATAGTCCTGAAGATACCGATTTGAAGCCAATATTGAGTTTTTTTGACCCAATTGCATTAGAAGAGACCGCTTTTTACAGTTTCGATGCTTGGGAAGGGAATGCTAATATGTTTGATGCAACATTAAGTGGGAACTATATCTACGGTGTTGTAGGGTCTGATTGTCAACCATTTAACGATTGCGACCCTTATTTAGCCAAGTTCGATTTTGATGGTAATCTCGTTGAGAATATTAGTATAGCTAATGGTTCATTTAACTATACTAACCCAAACGTTTTAGAGACATTAACAAATGGCAATATGCTGGCATTTATGACTTTAAGTAATGGCACTGGCAGCCCTGATACAGGCTATATGGTATTTAGCAATACAGGGGAAGAGGTAAAAGAAGAACTTTACTTTTTAGAAGATGAATTGGTAAACAATTTTATTGAGTTGGATAATGGCGATTGGTTGCTTTCAACATTTAAATATATAGCAGAAGACAATTATGAATTGGATATTGGTTTGGTAAAAACAGATAGTTCGGGTAATGTGAAATGGCACAGAACATTTGGGGAAGACAGGGATGATTATGTTTATGATATGCTAGTTGAAGAAGATGGCAGTATAGTGATAACGGGCAGGTATGATAGCACGATTCCGGAAATAGGGGCGGTTTCTACCTACCTGCTTAAAACCAATTGCATGGGTTTGTTAACCGAGCCAGAGGCGGCTTTCGGTTTTCAATCATGTGGGTTGATAACGGAGTTCGAGAACCAAAGCCTGTATGTTTACCCCGATAGCATTGACGGTGGTTATTATACATGGGATTTCGGGGATGGTGCAACTTCTGATGAGACCAACCCAACGCATTCCTATACGGATGAAGGTATTTATCAAGTAAGCTTAACAGGCATTGTTTGCCAAGATAGCTCTACGGTTAGTTTCCCAGTCTATGTTGCCTTAGATACTTGCTACACCTTTGTAGATGTTCCAATAATTAATGGAAAAGCTATTAATCTATATCCAAACCCAACCTCTGCTTATCTGAATATTAGCATCGAGGGTCAATTTCAGGAGAATTTGTTTTTGGAAATCTACGGCATCAATACTGCATTGCTTTACGAAAAAGAAATAAATAGCAACAACGAAAGTGTATCAATAGATAGGTTTGCAAGTGGTTTGTACACCTATATTATTTATTCACGTAAAGGCATTTTAAAGAGAGGCAAACTGGTAGTTAAATAACCTTTATGTTACGCCTTTTAGCATTGATATTAATATTTGTTTCTGTTGGTGCTTTTGCCCAGCAGAAGTATTTTTTTAAAACCTTTGCGCCAAAGCCAAATACAAATGGATTGTCAATAGAGAAAATTGAGGATGAGTATTTTGTTATTGGTGGCTATGAAGATTTTGATTATACGTGGGATTCATTTGCTTATAAGATGAATGCAGGAGGAGATTCAATAGGCTATAACGTGCAGAATTTTGACGACTTTATTGATCAATACGACAACTCATATAGTAATGACACTTCTTTATTAGCAGTAGGATTTACAATTGCGGAAACACCTGATTCTCAAAAATTTTACATAGCAAAATATAATGTAGAATTAGGTTTGGAATTCGTTTCTTTTATGACTGTAAATGACCCTAATAGTATACTTGCTTTGAGTAATTACAAATATGCAATAGCAGGGGCTATGATTGATACCTCAGATTTTGTGATTAAACCATCAATGAATTTTTTCGACCCATTAACTTTAGAGGAGACTGCATTTTACAGGTACGATACATGGCAAGGCGATACATACATGTATGATGCTTGTGTTATGGGTGAATTTATTTATGGTGCAGTTGGCTCAGATTGTTTGGCTTACAGTAATTGCGACCCTTATTTAGCTAAGTTTGATTTTGATGGAAACCTTGTAAACAACGTTAGTTTAACGAATGGTTTTTTCGATTATACTAACCCAAATGTTATTGAACCTTTAGCAAACGGTGATTTACTTGTATTTATGACTTTAAGTCACCCGAATAGCGATTATCCTAATACAGGTTATATGATTCTTGACACTGAAGGAAATAAAAAGAACGAGGAATTGTATTTTTTACAAGATGAGATTGTTGTAAGGGTAAGCGAATCAAATAATGGAGATTGGGTTATCTGCACCTCTTATTTTAACCCTGAAAAGAATCATCATATCGACATTGGCATAATTAGGACGGATAATGATGGGAATATCAAATGGAAACGTACTTATGGAGGGGATTTAAGCGATTATGCTTATGATATGCTAGTTGAAGAAGATGGCAGTATAGTTATAACTGGTCGTTATGAAAGCACTATACCAATAGATACTGCCATATCCACCTATCTACTCAAAACCAACTGCATGGGCTTATTAACCGAACCGCAGGCAGCATTCGGTTTCCAGTCTTGCGGGTTGATAACGGAGTTCGAGAACCAAAGCCTGTATGTTTACCCCGATAGTATCGACGGTGGTTATTATACATGGGATTTTGGCGATGGTGCAACTTCTGATGAGATAAACCCGACCCATTCCTATACAGATGAAGGCGTTTACCAAGTAAGCCTAACCGGCATAGTTTGTCAAGATACTTCAATAGTTACTTTTCCCGTTCATGTGGCCATCGATACTTGCTACACCTTTGTAGATGTTCCAATAATTGATGAAAAAGCTATTAGACTGTACCCCAACCCAGCCGCAGATTATTTGAATGTTAGCATCGAGGGGGAATTTCAGGAGAATTTGTTTTTAGAAATCTACGGCATCAATGGTGCATTGCTTCACGAAAGGGAGATAAATAGCAATAACGAAAGAGTATCAATAGATAGGTTTGAAAGTGGTTTATACACTTACGTGGTTTATTCACGTAAAGGCATTTTAAAGAGGGGCAAACTGGTAGTTAAATAACCTTTATGTTACGCCTTTTAGCATTAATATTTACTTCTGTTGGAATGAATATCTAGTAAAAGGTTATAGTTTTAGTACCCCCATGCTACACTATCGGCAACCACAAGCCCATGAACAAAGACCGCCGCATAATCGATACCAACAGGGGCAATGAAATAACCATTGATTTTGTGTGGCCAGAAAAGCCACTAAGCGGTTCAATGGCGGTTTTCACGAAAGCAGCAGAACACATCGGTTTGATGAAAGGTATAGAAAAGACAGGGCCAACTTGACAAGGTAAATGAAATCAGATAGCCTTTGTATATGAAGGCATCTGTTAACGGCACTACAGCAATCAACCGAACAGCCCTGTATATGCGGGTCAGCACCAACGAGCAGCGCATAGATGGCTATGGGCTGGAATCCCAGAGGCGCAGTTTACTCTCCTATGTAGAACGCAACGCCGACCAGGGCATGCAAACGAAAGCGAGTTGGATATTCACCGATACACATACAGGCTCTGACTTCCATCGGGTAGGGCTTCAAAGGCTGCTCAAGCAGGTACGAGAAAAGAAAATAGACACCGTTGTCGTTTGGAAAATAGACCGCCTGAGCAGAAGCCTCAAGCACCTGCTGGAAATCTTCGATACCTTTCAAAAACATAAAGTGAACTTTATATCCCTGCAAGAAAACCTCAGCTTTACTGGCCCAATCGGCAATTTTATCTTTCAGATATTATCGTCTGTTTCAGAACTGGAACGCTCGCTCATCAAAACAAGGACAAGACAGGGTATCATCACTTCTGCTGAAATGGGGAACTTCACAGGTTCGCGCGTGCCTTTTGGCTATAAGCCCATACCTAACCCCAATGGGAAAGGCAAAAAACTTGAAATTATCCCAAGAGAAAAACAAACCGTCGAAGAAATCTTCCGCCTATATATCCATGAGAATATGGGTTATGAAGCCATTGCAGTACATCTCAACGATTTGAAAGTACCAAAAGGCACATTCACAAAGCACCTGCAAAAACATAACAAATGGACACCCAAACACATCGAACGCATCATCCCCAATACTCTGTACAGAGGAGAGTTTATTGCCAATAGAACCGACCAAAGTGGACAAAGACTTCCACAAGAAGAATGGACGATAGTTGCCATTCCACCCTGCGTGGACGAAATCACTTTTGCCATAGCACAACGCAAACGTTTGGAACGAGGCGGCAATCACCAAAATAAGGGAAATTTCTATCTGCTTTCAGGGAAACTCTATGACATCTCTACTCCTTATAACCGCAAATTTTCAGGCTCTCCACGTTCCAAAGGAGGATTCAGTTATAAACGCAAGCAGTTTACCGATACAGAAGGTACACGCTTTTCAGTCTTTGAAATCCCAGCCAAACCCATTGAAGAGGCAGTATGGGAACGTATCACCCTTGCGCTGAAAGACCCAGATATTTTCATACAGCAATACATCACAAAAAACCAACCTACCAAAAAGGAACAAGAAAACATCAATAAACAGCTCCTTGAACTGCGAGAAACTTATGCCAATATTGAACTCGAACAAGGGCGTATAGACCAAGCCTTCCAAGCAGGCTTGTACTCCTTTGAAAAAGCAGAAAAACAAACCGCAGCCCTTACTCAAAAAGCTGATGAACTCCAAGCCAATATCACCGAAACAGAACAAAAATTGCACATCTTGCAAAAGGGAGTGGCAAACCTTAAAAACCTGAAAGCCGCCAGCAAGCAATTCAAAAAGAATATCGATAACCTCACACCAGAGCAAAAAAAGTTGTTGGTGGATTTGTTCGTTGAACGCATCGAAGTAGACAGGAAGGAGCTTCCTGCCAAAAGCACCAAGCAAAAAAAGTGGAAACGCAGCCTTGAAGTCTTTTTTCGGTTCGACCCACGGCATTGGCAGCAAGACACCCCTGAGGGTAGAACCACTCAAGCCACTGATAGCAAGCACAAACCAACTTCAAACCCCGATTCTGAAGCATCTGGCAGAGAAAGGGGTAGTAGGTATACTTTATCACTCAATTTTGAATTAGTCAAAAAACGGGTGTCTAATCATTTTAATAGGTTTTATAGTACGGTTGAAATAGTGGAAATATCATTACTAAACTAATCAATAAGATGCATATGTACATACCTGACAAGCTCTTGACATAAAAACAACAGTAATATATAATGTATATGCATTTATGTGATTGATTCATTGCATGTTTATGTAATGCATTAGTTCTTACTTGCAAGTTCTTTTAAAAAGTTTAGTTTATACAACGTTTTACAATAAAAGAGTTTCTAGAGATTCTTTTGGGGTTTGTGGGAACTCTTTTATTTACAAAATCTTTAACTATTTTATCATGAAACGATCTAACAAGCGTTTAACACCATTAGGAGTAATCCTAGCAATTATTTTAATCATCGTATCTATAGGCGTAGTTTGGAATTATTTTATACCTTTTCTTGCTTGGGTTTTTATGAACCCGATTAAAACAATAGTAATACCAGCAGCAGTAATATTATTTAGAGCAATCAAAAGGATAAAGCAAACCAAAGCATAAGCTAAACTTAAATAGTAGGCTAGAAGTTTTTAACAACTAGCCTACTTTGCTCGAATTTATTTTAGATCCTCTGTACTTCATGTTATAGTAAAACTATAATGGGGTAAATTTTGTTCTGGCGGAGAAAGGGGTAGTGGGTATACTTTCTCACTAAACTTTGAATTAGTCAAAAAGCGGGTTTGTAACCATCTTAACAGATTTTACAGTACGGTTGAAATAGTAGAAGTAGATAGTAATTTGGAAAATAGGATAAGAAAAATTTGACAACATTGATTAGCTCAATATTATTGAGTTGCTACTTTTTCAGTTTCGATGATTACCATTGCAAAGGCGATAATCCTATATGATTGGATAAGGGTTAACCAAGAAAACTTTTTGGCGGGGTCATAACGGCCGTCTCGTTTTCTGGAATGCCAATTTTGGTAGTCAGCTGATGAAGTAGCCACGGCTTGCTGTGGCCCCGTTTGAGTTATCGCAGAATGCCGTGTTCCTATAACAACCTATCAAATGGAACAGGATAGCATCGGCAGCAACTATCTACATCAGCCTTACACTGAACTAACGGGGCACAAGGTTTTATGGCGGCCGAACTACCAATGCCTAGCCAATTTCAAGCGGACATCTGACCTGAATAACCCTGTTGGCACTATAATAGAACTCCTGCTAGTCGATAGCAAAAGAGGTGCATTATGGTTACAGCAATTGTATCCAGACGAACTGATGGAACTTTCCATTTTCTTGCAGCAATGCCACAATGAAGCCTAGTTTTTTACCTACTGCCACCATTAGTTTCAAAACATCAAAAACCTGTTATCTTTCTATACGAAGTGTAACACAACCCATACTTTACATCAATTTCATCTTTTGTGTTTAAGGCTTGCAAATCAAGAGCGAATCCCCAGCTTGACTGCACAGTTTTTTCTGAAATACGCAAAGCTAGGGCGGCTACCAAGCCCGCAACCAATGCTCGCCTTGCGGCAATTCCTAGTTGCTTGGTTGTCCGCTTTCCGCCCCAATTGCCAGCGTATCAGAAATAACCGCGCTTACAGGCAAGGGGAACATCTGACAGATTTTATAACCATTAAATTTTTCATGATGAAAAAGTTAGACAAAGGGAATGGCATTACCCTAGACAATGCTAAAAAGACAATAGCTTCAACTGCTAAAACCAATGGTACAACCAAAACAGTGAAACCAACGGCTAAAACTGAAACACAACAAGCCAATGCCAAGACCACGGCCGAGTTAGTGAAACAACGCTTAGACAAACGCACCAAGCTGGAAACCTTGTACAAAGACATCGACCAGTTGGGAGATGCTTTGAATGAGTTCAACAAGATTAGTGGTTATGGCGATGTGCGTGTGCAAATCAGTTGTGGCGGGCACAACTTTACGACCACGAGGCAAGATACAGTTGATGCTTCCTTAGTAGCGATTCGCCAAAATATCGAGTACAAGCTTGAACGGGCGCATACCGAACTAGCTGGCTTTGCTTTTTGACCAACTAAAATTTTAGATTTCATTTGAAATGCTTTAGTAGTATTACTAAGGCATTTTTTATGGTTGATTCGGGGTATTACACCCATCGTCATATACCTGAAATTCGGCATTTGTTTGAACCTCAAAATTGGGTTGTAAAGTGACACCATTATTAGCATCAAAGCTCACATTAGCATTATTTTCAATTATACAATCGGCATTTATTGCTCCAGCTTCTTCAAATGCATTAATTCCTTGGGTATAAGTATTACTAAGTAGTAAATTAGTTGGACAATTCTCTTCTAAGTTAATGGAAAGGCAGAATTCATCTGAGTTGCAATTATTTGTTGATGTTTGGCATATCGTATATATACCATAGTTAGAAAATTGATGTGTAACATTTGGGTTAGAAGATATTGTTCCGTCTCCAAAATCATAGTCAACAGATAGACTATTTATTGAGCCATCAGTTACTGTTATCATTAAATCATTTACGCTAATTTGAAAGTATGCTAATGGCTTTAATCCACTATTAGTTATTTCAAAGGACTCATTTAAGGTACACATATTAGCATCAATAATCGTTACTTGATAAGTCCCCTCAGTCAAATTTATTCTATCTTCAGTTTCATGTTGATCATTCCATTCAAAATTATATGGAGCAGTACCCCCAGATACCGATAGTTCAATAAATCCATTATGTGATTCACAAGTTTCATATCCATAATTTGAACTTATACTTAAGTTTTCACATGGATTAAAGCAATTTGTGTCATTAATAGTAATGGCATTAGATATGGCAGTTACGCAATTATTTGAGTTATCTACCAAATAAACACTATAATTTCCAGACGATGTGGCTAAGAAAATTTCATTATTTGCATTAGTGATTTCATTACCATCCTTTAACCATTGATAACTATAATCGGTGTTTACGTTTGAAGATGCTGTAATAGTCACTTCATCATACATATCACTACAAACTGTATTTTTATCAGAACTAATAGTAAGAGGTGGGGGCAAATTACATGGGCAAATAGCTTCATAAGAAAGTGTAAACCCATTAATATATGCATTTGGAAAAGGGTTGTCTAAATATACTATTAAACTAGATGCAGAGAATGGAATTGGTGTGTTTAAGCCAGGATAGTTTTCTCCAACAGAACCTTGAACGGTATAGTGTATCCAATCTGTTCCGTTAACAATTGTAACTCTTTGTCCTTGTCCTATACTGGGGTTGTATGCTAAAAAATTGAATAAACTGAATGAAATATTAATTTGTGTTGGAGCTAAACCACTGGGGCAAACGGGTTGGATGTGATAAGGACATTGATATGCCTGTCCATTATTGTTTAGGCCTCCGTATGGAAGCCAATCTTGTCCACTTCCATCGTCAAATGTTCCTATTGTCTCATAATAAGTAGGACCAGTGCAAAAATTAAAGTTTGGTTGTTCTGTAGAGAAATTAAATGAATTACTCCAGTTTGTTGTATTACCTCCATTACAAACTGATCTCACTTGATAATCATAGTTTGTATCTCCAGTTAATCCAGTAAGTGTAAAGTTGCAATTAGTACCTGAACAATGATTACCTCCACCTATGAAATAGGTTAATTCAGTCCAGTTTGAAGCAGAACTTTCTTTATACCTGACATGGTAGCTATAAGTATCTGGAGTTTTGTCCCAAATTAAAACAGCCTGTGAAACATTTACAGACACATTTAAATTTGAAGGAATGCTACAACTCCCTGTCAGGCAATCAGTTTCATAAATTGTTACTCCATTTGAAAGGGGGCCATTGCAATTTTCTCCATCTGTCATCAATACAGTATATGTGCCTGCACCATAATTATTTGCCTCAATATTGATGTTATCACTTTGTGTCGAAGCAATATGAGTCCCATTTAAATACCAATTAAAATGATAATCTGATGTTGGAAGAATAGCATTATTTAAGAAAATTAAAGGATTATTACTTGACCCATTACTGGAACAAAGTTCACTTGAGTTTGCTGATAAACTTGGGGTTTGATTATAAACAGCAATTGGACAGGATATTTCAAATGGATTTGATTCCGATTTGTCATTGGGGTTTGAATTTCTACTTACTTTGATTTTTGCGTTCTGACTGATATATGATATATCGTCAATTGTGAAATTGAATGTGTTGGTGGTATTGTTTGGAATTACACTTGAAGCTAAAGTGTAATTATATGAAAGCCCATTGTCAGTACTTAATTGAATGGAGTGAGATTCTGTTGGGTAGCATGTATTATAGTTAACAGCTACATTATCAAAAATTGAATAATTTGGAAGATTCTCTATTGAAACGCATACACTATTATTATTAATAGAGAATAATCCACTTTCATGTAAAACATTTCCATTAGTTTCTCTGATCCTAATTTTACATTCATTGGATGTATTGTAGAATGGGACATTCCATAGTTTTTTATTTAATCCATAATTAGAGGGGATGTTTGATTCAAAGGTTATATATGATACTCCATTGTTTAAACTCAATTCTAAATCAATATTTCTTGAACCTAAATGGTCATGCCAAATAATGTGGGATTTATCTCCTGCCCAGTAAGTTTCTTTGGGAACTTGTGCTCCAACAACCCATAAGTTTTCTCCATTAAAGCTTATTTGTTTTTGATTTACTAACTTAGATTCACCTCCGTATGGGTTGAGTATAGCTGTACTATTTAGGGGACTCGTGACAAATGAGTTTCTAAAGTGCGCCATAAAAAATTGCATTCTTTGAATCTGTCCATTTGTTATTTCATATAAACAATCTTTACAACTTGAGTATCCCATTATATTATTCTCAAGTGTGGGGAGTGAACTATCACAATTTTGGGATTGATTGAAACTAACATCATTGTTATTGCACCCAAATTCTATACTTGAAAAAGACGCACAACCTTTAAAGAAAACAAGTTCTCCATTTGCATTCATGTGTGGTGTGTCCGGAATAAAATCACCTGTTTTATACCCATCAATTTTATTACATAAATCATTTGCTATAAATTGAGGCCCTTCATTGTCAGAAAGATCCTTGTTATCAAATATATGCCATAGCCCTAAACAATGTCCTATTTCATGTCCTACTGTAAAGGCATCGAAACTATTTTTTTCAATAAAAATACCATCAATAGGACTACCGCTCAATTCACCAAATGTTCCAAATGCTTCTATATCATTTTGCCCAGGCTTAGTGAGTTCATCAACAATAACAATATTCATAAATTCTTTTGGATTAACCCTACTGTAACTGAATAACTTAAATTTTTGCTGATCTTGAACAAAAGAAGCTTCTATGTTTTGAAATCCATTATTCATATAATTGAAAAAATTGGGGTCTGAAATATTTAGATAATTATTGGCATTAACAAATGAAATACCAGATGAATTATAGTTGATATTTACCTCATTTAGAATCGTTTGTATTTCATTAGCATCAAAAAAATCAGAAGTATCTGAAAATTGATGAACAACTATTGGAACTACATAATTTGTATTTTGAGCAATACTATTAAGATAAATAAATGTTAATAGTATTGAAAATAATTTATACATAATATATAATTGTGTTATGTGTAAAGTTAGTAACATATTTTGGACTATTTTAGTTGGAGTACTTTTCTTTGTTTTTTTACTTTTTATTGGATTAAATAATGGTGTAAAACGCTTTGAGCTTCATCATGGAGCACTTATCAGTTCATCAGAACTTGGAATTCAGGGACATTTAGGCTCTATGCAAGGAGGATATGTAGATAATAAGAAGAGATATGAAGAGTATAAAAAACTACTGAAGGACTCTCCTTTCTTTAAGCTAAATGACATAAGCGTTTATGGTAATTACTTAGTCCAAGATGGGAAGGTATATTATGTTGATCCAGTAGAACATGCTTATTTGGTTTCAGAAAGAGACAAAAAGCCAATTAGCTGTAAGGATCTTATGATTAAGTTAACAGATAATGGATGGGACTATATGTCAGTTGTAGCATTTTATCAAGGATATGACCTTACTAATGGGTGTCATGAGCATCCAGAAATCCAAGACACGCAAGGGTTATATGTTATTGAAGTCTTATTGCATGATTTGCAAGTTTCCGAAACATGTGGAGTAATAAAGGGGGATGAAGGTTTTTTAGATACGAGACGACCAGCTGTGCTTTATACTGATAATTCAATAACACGAAAAAATATGCAATGCCCTCGTTTCCCATTTTCAGGGTATCCATTTATCCCATTTAAAGATTCAATAATAGATTTGGAGACCTGTTTTCCTGAAACTAAAAATTAATAGTACCTCAATAATCATTTTCTTATTGCCTTTGCAATATACTCCCCCTGTTCGGTAAAGAAACGCGCTAAGCTAGCAGCCCAACCCAAAACGTCAACCAATGCTCTTTCGGATTCCTAGTTGACGAATTGTGTTTTTTTGGCTGCTTGTATTGCTCGTATTTCTTTTCACCAAATAGGAGCACTATGCAAACGATTTCGATTCATTCATCACTTGATGCAACACTGCAACAGTTGCAACCATTGTTAGACAACCAAAGCCCATTAACCTATCAATGCCCTTGGGTCATACTTGGCACAGATGGAAGGGAAGCCTACAACCCATTTACTCAGCATACCTATCAAGGCTTCAACCAAATTCGGCTCACCTATAATCGCTATCTGGTTGAATTCCCACAAAACGCTTGGGCAACCTTCCAGCAAATCAAACAAGCAGGTGGTTCAGTAAAAAAGGGTTCTAAATCTCAGAAGATTACTTTTTACACTATTCGATTTAAAGACCAAAAGGGCAAACGGTACACCGCCCAACAAGTCGAGCAGATGAGCGTTCAACAGTACAATGCACTGGGTATCTATTCTTACAAATGCCTCAAGACTTTCAACGTTTTCAATCTTAGCCAAACTACTGGATTAGCAGAAAACTACTACACTTTTATCGAACCTGTATTGCAGACTATTGATACCATTAGTGATATTGAACAGTTCGTACAAAACTTGAACCTGAACATCCAGCATAAGCAGACAAGCAATGCAGTATATAACAACAACACTGACACGATTACGCTTCCAAACAAAGAACAGTTTCGTACAACCCTTGGCTATTATGACACCTTGCTGCATGAAATTGGTCATGCTTTGGGTTCAAAGAGCCGCCTAAACAGAAACCAATCAGGCACATTCGGTGATGAAACGTATGCGCAAGAAGAGCTGGCTGCTGAATTATTTGCTGCAACGATGTTGAACTATTATGGCTGTAATGAATCTATTAATAATTCAGCCGCTTATATGCGCGCTTGGCTCTCAGCCCTTTGCATCGAAGACCGTAAGCTTGATACCGCAATAGAGGCGGTTCAAGCGATGATGCAGTATTGCGGGCTTGAATGAAAAACTAAACAGCTACTTACTTTTATTTTTTTTGCTCATTAGCAATTTCTATCTGCTCAATGTCATTCAGTAACTCGCTGAGTGTTATGCCTAGATTTTTGGTTATCCTTTGCATAAGTAATAAAGAAGGGTTGGTAATGGCTTTTTCAAGCCTCCAGTATTGCACCCTATTCAAGCCAAGTGTATGAGCAAATGTTTCTTGTGATTCGCCTTTTTCCTTTCTAATTTGCTTGAGCCTTTCCCCGAATTGTTGTAGCAGCTTTTCCATAATGCAAAATCTGTAGAAGCAGCTTTTTAAGCAACAGCTAAAAAGAAGACTGCAAATGAGTAACATTTGTGATTTTTCATTTATCTTTGGTATTCATCAAAACAGTTTATATGAAAGCCCTCTTGCTTACAATCACGAGTATTTTTCTGCTCTCTTTTGCTTTCGGCAATGATGAGTACACGATTAAAAACGTGAAAGACAAAACCGACTATCGGTTCTATACAATACGTTGCAACGCATGCGGAGAAAATGTGTATTTGAAAGAATATTACAAGTCAGGCGACGTGAAAATCGATTCCTTTTGGGGCAGTTCGACCTATGGAAGCGTACGGAGTGCAGCGATGGCAGCCTGCGATTCCAAATGCGACTAGCCATGCGTATCAAAGCTTTGCTATGGTGTAGCAACGCAAAACTATCGAACTATGCACCCTATTAAAAACATCTCCTCCCAGTTGCTTTTGAGATAAAAGAAAAAGCATAATACAGGCATGAAATGCCTGTTGAATAATTATCTATAACCCCAAAACAAACATCATTATGAGTACTTTCCGCACAACACTGACTATTTTTAGACACGTGGTTCTCAGCCCCCTTACGCTGTGGATATGGTTTGGCAGGCTATTGGGTGGCATTGCTGCGCTGATTGCGCTGGGCATCGCTTACCCATGCAGAGAAATATTTTACCGCTATGTGTGGCGGGTGAAGCACCTGAGCACTGACAGGGCAGAAGGAATAGACGAGGAAACAGCACAGTGGAGAAAAAACCTTGTAGAACGGTATAACGAATCGTTTTCACGCCAATGGATTTTTGAAGAGTATTCGAAAAACTTCTTTATGGGTGTTGATAGAATTTCTCATGGCCTAGAATTATTGTTCTATTTCATTTTCCTGCCAATTGGGGGGCTGTTAGCTATTGCAACAATTGTTGTCTATAGCACGTTTTGTTTCATCCGTATGATTTTTGCTGTCCCATGTATAGCATTTTGGCGATTCCTTCAGTGGCTTTGGAAACAATGTATCAAGTTTTTACGCCTTGTTATGCAAACGATTGACGAACAACTGCACTTTGTGTTGGGTCGAAAAAAGAAGTAGTTTTTTACTTAAACCCCTGAACACAAAATATAAATATCAGTGGCAAATGCCACTGACTTGCACATGCAAGCCATTGCACATACCATAGACATGCAAGCAAGCAAAATTTCGGAAAATGTCCATTGCAAGATTGGTGATGCGTAGAAAGTGTGAAGGAACTTTACAGGAACTGCAAATTCTCCCCCTTCTATCAGCACCATCTTGGCAGGGGAAGCCCCTGCACCCCCTTTGTGATGCATCACAAAATATAAACCTTATCCATGCCTTCCAAAAGTGTTTGTCCGCACCAATAAGGCTATTGAAAATGTACTCAAATACTTATGTAAGCATTTGGAAAAATTCATTTGACAGAAAAAGGAAAACTAATATTGTTAAGTTCCTTGGAAGTTATGGCTGATACGTAAGACTTGAAAAAGCAGTACTAGCTTTTTTTCTTGACAAGTAAAATAATAGAGTTATACTCTTATTGAATGCTCAGTGTCATGGGGTTTTATAGTTGAGCCCCTGTTTTGTTAATAACAAGCAGGGGTATTTTCACCGCTCCCTTCCAAAGCCATTGCTTCTGCTGTGCAGTTTTTTCAGTTCTTTGACCCTTTGCAGATATCGTTCACGCTTGTTCAATTCCAAGAAGTGTTCTTTTCCTAGCCCCAATCGAGAGAAACGATACTTGCGCCCTTTGTAGCGGATGCCATTGTATCGGCTTTTGTATTGGTAGAGTTCCAAACCAGATGCCCGCAGCCCGCTATAAAAATCCTGCCTCGATGCCGCTGTCGAAAAGGCTTTTCCCACTTTGTTTTGCAAATAGGCTACATCAGGCCTTTGCCCCCGCTGTTCTATCCGCTTAATGCTATCTTTCGATTGTTCCTGTTCTTTACTTGTTCGATGCCGCACGAGCGAATGCTCCAAGAAAGGGTATTTCATCCGTTGATATTCTTGCAGCATTACTTTGATGTTCTGGTATTGCTCGCGGCTATGGCTGATACGCTGGCGGTCGAATATCCCATTAGCCGAATGGCAGATATGCAGGTGGGGTTGCTTATCCTCTGTTTCATGCACATTGGCATAAGCCATCGCATCGGGGCTATAGAGCCGCAGGAACTCGCCTGCCAAATCCTCCATGATGTCCCTATTCAGATAGGGCTGGCTCTCACGAGAAAAGGACAGCACGGTATGGTACAAAAAATTCGCCCCTTTGGATTCTTTGATATACTCGGCATTGCGCAGGAACTCTTGCTCCAGTTCCTCCAAGCTGCTGCCCAGCATATTCCATTGCCGCCCCTCTTTTCCCGCTTCCTGCTCGATATAAGCGAGCAACTGCCCGAAACTCAGATTTTTTCTGCTGAAAGATTTAACAATCATATCCCCGCTTTTATCGCTTCTTCCTTTTCTACGAGCGAAGTCGTGCTAAAGCCCTGTAAGAGTAACTCGATGCGTTGCAGGCTGTCTTGAAGGTGCTGGACTTCGCCCGCCTGCAAAAAATGGAAGGCATGCCCTTTTTTGCAGAGCGTATTGATATTAGAACCAATGCGCTTGACCTGTACCGCCAATTGCCTGATTTCCTCGGGGTAATATTGCACGACGGTATTGTCTGCCTGCGCTAGGGCTGCTATGCGTAAATATTGTGGCACAGACAGCCCTGCTTGCTCCGCTTCAAGAGACAAACACTTGTGCTCGGCAATGGGCAAACAAACGCTGACCTGTTTCACCTTTTGTTTGCGCCTTTGCTTGTACTGCTTTTGGTACTCACGACGGAACTGCGTGTGCAGCGCATCTATATCCGCTTGGCTATGCTCCCGCTCCAGTAAGCCCGACTGCTCAAGATACTGTGTCCATTTCATGTACTTCTTTTAGGTTCATGAGCACTGGGGTAGGGCTGGCTTTTACTGGTATGGGCTGTGATGGCATCAGGCTGCGCTGCTTCAATCTTTTGTTCTTATAAAAAAACTGCAATCCCATGCGCAAAGGGCGTTTGCCCAATTGAATAATCAAGGAGCTTTCACCTTCCGCCATTAACTCATCAATGGCTATTAATGGTCTAGCAATAGGCTGCCCATTGCTGTCGTTCACCTGATGCAAGCCCATCATGCGCGACAGTTCCTCGATATGCTTGAAGTCGAACTGCCCAGGCAGATAGACATGCGTGCTGAGCCCACCCGTCAGCATGGTATGCGCTTGTGCAGCCCCATAGAGATGCACCAGCTGCGAACGGCTCTGCAAAGCCAAACAAATACCCACATTCCGTTTTCTAAGCGTTGTTAAAGCAGTTGGCAGACTTGGGCAATACACCTGCCCGCACTCGTCCAGCATCAGCAAGACTGGGGATGCGCTGCGCACTTCCGCCTTCTGCAATGGACTACCCACAAAATTTGTTACATTTTTTAAGCGGTTATTTTATAATTTAAATTTTTTAGTTTCAATTCCATTTCCAAAGGAGTTAAATAATCCAAACTCGAATGTAATCTTTTGGTATTG
>Ga0160423_10000008_pt1 | contig 163959 bp, 177 predicted proteins | sample CRUFie14St8metaG_FD_108191 | JGI IMG/M metagenome (GOLD analysis project Ga0160423, IMG submission 108191) | Marine microbial communities from the Costa Rica Dome - CRUD Field 142mm St8 metaG | ecosystem: Environmental > Aquatic > Marine > Oceanic > Photic zone | place: Costa Rica: the...
GTAAAACAATGTTTTATACTAAAGCAATACGTTCATTAGGAGTTGATGCAAGTAGCAACCATAATGAGCTTACCGACATTGCTGTCAGTGTAGCCAGTGCCTTTTTAACTGAAACACCTTTTACATACTCTTGCACAGCATCTTTCCATTTTTTTATTGCTGACGGGCTTGACTCCTTTGCTATTTGTCTTATGTCTTGTTTGGATACGTAATTATTTTTTAGCAACAAAGAGATGAGACGGGCAACTTGCTCCCGTGGTGGTTTTCCCATTGCCCGGTTGTAGTGAAGAAGTTCTGTCAAATTATAGCCAGAATTATCTTTTATAAGTATTGTAGATAGTAACTTACAGTAAAAACTACTTAATCTTTACGAGGTCGTTTTACAGACTCATCGGAACTCATCAACGACCTAGTTTCTTCGTGAATGCGTATTATGCCACTTTGAACGGCAGGATGATTGATATAATTTACTACGTACACGGCCAGTTCTATATCTTCTGCAATATTTGTTGTCACAGGAGCTATAAACTTTTCAATGGGAATCCAAATGGCAGCAGTATGTTCATTTGATAAGTTAATTTCCTCGTTTGGGTTTTTTAGTGTAGCAAAAAAATAATACAACCCAAAATTATGCCATACTCCATGCCTGTTCTTTCTTTGTGCGTCGGGTACATTAATTGTAAATGGAAAATTAACAAATAAATTGTCCCACGACTTATCTACAAGTTTGTGTCGTGCTTCTTCGTTGAATTCTCGCACAAAAGCATCAATTGGGTTTTCGTGGTGTGATTGTTCGTCAACAGTGCCTCCAGGAAAAGTCCAGAAACCACCTGTACGTTTGTATATTGCTGGATTGAGTTGGAGCATAAGTACCTCAATTTGGTTGTCCACAGTAATTCGTGTAACAAATCCGGTAGCTGTTTTAAATAAGCAACTGTAACCGGAATATGGGGCTCCGGCCAAAAGTAGATCAAACTTTGAACACCGCATAAGATAGTTATGAGGAGGGCATAAAAGTCTTAAATAGTTTATTCAATTTATTTTTGTAAAAGCGATTATCTCTCAGGGACGTTACAGAGTTTGCCATGTATTTATTTGCACGGGGTAAGGTAAGTCACCACACAAAACGACAGGTGGGATGACGGTCGCATGGCTGGTGCGGTGTCTAATGCTGGTGCAGATATGCAGACCGATGACGTAAACAACAAGTTGGATGAGCACTTGGCTGTGATGCAGGCTAAGCGCATCAGTATGAAGCTGGAAGCCGAGACGGCATACAAATCCTATACCGCAATGTTTGATTCTTTGCCCTCTTTTTACCAAAACATGCTGCCGGCACCATCGTCTGTATGCAACATGTCAAAGACTTTGTTGGCTAATCAACAAAAGGAGATGGATGTTGTTCATAACTTAAAAAAGCTTGTTGCGAATGGCGATGGCAGTGCATACAAAGAGCAGCGGATTATGCGCATGGTGCTAACGAAAGCGCTCCAGCACAGGGCTGCTGGCCGGTCCCGTGGTGTCACAGACGCTCGGGTATGTACCAAGTGCTTAGTTTTTTGTTACCTTACGTTGATGTTAGGCAATATTGGCCGACCCAGGCCGTCGTTGTTTGACGCCACCCGTTTGGGACAAAGAGCCGGAAACTGTTGCAAGTACAAAGTCTATAGATGAACAGTTTAAAGATGCATACAAGAACAAGTTTAAGTCTGCGTTTGACTCTGGTAAGGCGAACGTTGAAGTATTGGACACGTCAAGCGTTGCACGTTTGCTCCAAAACACGCAGAATCGAATTGAAGCAGGTGCAGATGTCAAGTCTGCTGTGGACGGTGCGGTTGGTGCATTGGGAAAGCGCCAGCGCGTTGAAGTAGATAAGGTTTAATCAAAATAAAAGTGTCCTTTGTGGAGTATATGCTATGCACAAATACCATGAACAGGAACACAATTACATATGCTGAGTGCCACGCACCAAAAGCGTCCCGTAAACAGTAAACTTTTAAGCGAGATGTGGTCATGCTGGAACACAGACGCTATAAACCGAAGTGCTCGTAATGTAATCCTTCGTGCAATTCAGCGAGATAATCTGATTTTCACTCGTGGTGGCAAAAGGGTGAAGATAAGTCGTTCACTGCAAGTTGTGATTGATAATAGTTGGGAATCGTTCCTGTCAAGTGCTGTCGACTCAGCGTTCGTCAGCGGATGTGTAGTGTACTTCTTTCAACGTCACCCCACGCAAAAATATATTCCTGTCGCAGCCACACCTGGGTCTTACAACTTGTTTATTACGAAAACTGACTGTTCAGTGAAATTGGAAGCTGAACCAGTTGATCCCGAATCCACACAAGAATTATTTGTCTGGGACGGTTTTGGTTGGGGGTGGGACCAATTCGGGCAGCCCTCATCCCCCTGCGCTAGTATTCTCCCAATTGTGCAGACAATCCGCAGTTATATCGATACTGGTACGTTGCACACATATCTGTTAAAAAGAGCTAAAAGAATGATATAGGATTAAAAGCGGATGCACTGGCTTCAAATCCGACAATTGTAACAACGCAGAAACAACGACAGAGCAGCAATGTAGCCGGAATGGAAGAGTACAGTTTATATGCAGAAGCTGGTATGGTAACCCAATTGGCTGTCGGGCGAACTTTTTAACCCGACATCAGATGCGGCCATCGTTCAAGAGGAAGACAGATTTCGTTTGGACAGGTTAGCAGTGGAGCAGACGCTGGCTCAACGGGCAGTGTTTCAGCAATTTAAACGGGCTCTTGAGCATGATGATGCCACGATGCTCCCGCATAAGAAAGCAGAAGAAGCGCGCACCATATTTCCTCTGCCAACTAATTCGGAAATCCAGCGTCAATTACCGGCCAGTGCCAACGCACGCATGACGGATAACATTGTGTTACAGCAAGAAACTCAGTGCTCCATTCTTGGTAAGTAGCGTGGAGACAATGTGTACAGCATTAATTGTTTGTGTAGGAATTCCTCGCTCGTTTTTATTAAGCAATCGCGGCGGCAACACGGGTGCAACGGCGGTGGCACAGCAATCTAACAGTATTGTGTCTTCCACAATACAGTGGTGGAGGGTTGTGCTAGGTCGGCTGCTAACAGTTGTGTATCATCAGGTATGTATACAGAACCCGTTTAATAGGTGCTTACCATGCACACAGATTTATGGAACTGAGGATGCGCAAAATGTTGTTAAGCAGCTTGGACGTAAAAGAAAATTCAATGCTGTTGACGCGTTTGAAGAGGTATGAAGAAATATTGATATCAAAAATAATTAATACACGTTTAAGAATTTTGTGGAAGTGCACTTTACGGAAGACAGTGCTGGGGGACTTGATACTTTATTAAAATTGTACCAATTTGGAGTCATATCGTTTGAGCGGTTTTCTAGCTGTGCGTTACGTATTGCAGGAATGGATCAGGACAATTCGTCTCCTCAGGGTACGTACACAAAAACATTTTATGTTTACTGACAACTTATATAGAAATGCTTCAACCCGAGGATAAGTTACAGATGGCACAGCAGGCCTTTGGAATAAGTAAAATACCTAAGATGGAGCAGACACGTGAAATTGAAGACCAATTGTAATGTTTAGTGGCTTTGCGTATTCTTCATCGCTATTGGCGTGCATAAGAGTTTACAAAACAATAAATGTACACGCACCTCATTTTTTCATACCACAGTGTTCCGTCGGCACGTTCCAATTTAAATGACATTGTAGACGCATTTAAAAGTTTATTCTTACCACACAATTGTTCGGCAAACTCACAGCACTTGTTAAAAACTTCATCCTGAACGTACCAAAAGTTTGGGGTGCGTTGCGTCAACACTTGCACGGGCTGCTTCTTAGTTTGTACAAAATACGCTGCACATTTGTACAAAAGAGGTAACCACACGCACGCGTTGCTGATAATAAGCAGTCCAGGTTTACGCTTATGTTCATACACATGTTCCATCACATTTTCTCGGCAAAACCCAAGTGCCTCAGCCACGGTAATATTGACGTGCGTGTGTGGCAGACACAAATGTTTACCAATGAGATATGCGTCAATTTCGTCTGGATTAGGGCACACACTTTTTAAGTATACGGTAATGTCTTGATCATTGCGGTATAAAGGAATCAGTGAGGTAGGCGTTCGTTGCATGTCTCCAGACTGTAAGATCAATTGGGTATCAAAGCATGTCACGCACACATCGTAGGGTAAACTAACGCTTGATGAAACACAGTAAATTGCACTGACGTACGCGTTGCTTAAACCACTGTCCACAAGTAACTCTTCATCATCTTCAAACGGTTTGCACTCCAACAGTCCGTCCTCGACCAAGTGCTTTGACAAGTTGGCTAGGTTTGATCGCACGCGTATATTGTGCGCAACAATTTTCTGTGTATAGGGCATTGTAATGAGTAGACAGTTAGAAAAACGAAGGCGGCTTCGTGAATCACAGAAGGCTTTGTTGCAAAAGAATGGTACGCTCACAAGCCTTCAAGTAATGGAAACACTTGGCCCAGTCCTTGCTCGCTCTGTGCCAGTGGGAATCGCGTGGACAATTCACACTAGGTACGGCCATCGTTTGTACATATATGCTTTACCTCATCCTTCACAGCGATGATTTTTGCTCTCTTACAAACACTGATCGCGTCATTCGAAATGCACCTCTATTTTTGGAGATAGCTTTAAAATTTGAAGAGCTTCTTCTTGTGGCTCCCGAATCTAAGCAAACAGTAACCATAGAAGCCATGCTGAATTTAAATGATCGCCCTATTCGTCTTGTACACTCTTTGAAATGCGAGGACATACATGCACTTTTAAAAGCGATGAGTTCCGGTGCGAATTTACAAAAGCAAGTTGCGGTTCAGTTGCATGAAAGTGGCAAGTTTCATGCTGTAGAAGCGTGGATTGAGCCGTATACATTAATTAGACTTGAGGTTATATTGACAGATAAAGACAAAAACATGGTCTGTATTAAAATCAAAGAAGTACTACTGTTTAGGCCAATTGAGTAGATATGTTTTTAGTAATAACTTGCCCCGGATCTTTCAAGCTTTGCGTGAATTCATCTGGACTCTGACAAGAAGGCTCAGCCGTCCTAAACCGCTCCGTTAACATTGCGCTCAGCCGTCCTTCATGCGTAACACTCTCAACAGTACTAACATCCAGCCCCAACGTTTGCAGTGACACCTTCTTTGAGTAATACTCCAGATCACTGTCAATCTAAAACCCACTATGTCAACACATGAGAAAGTACATAATGACAAAAGGCTTACATTGAATCGATATCGTGGCTGCGGAGCTAAACCCATGGCACGCGCCTGCACAGGGCCAATTGTTTCCTTGAACTCCACCATAGTCTTGTTGCTTTTGCTTGTCCTGTACAATTTAGGAAACTGCGGCTCAACAATACTGTTGGGAATAGAAAGCAAAAGTGTCGATTCCTCCATGTACTTGTGCTTACAACTAGACAACAAAGCTTGTAAGCAAACACCTCCTTTTGCCGCATCTTGTTTACTCTTTATCATAGCACCCAGAGAAATGCACACACAGTCTTTTCTAAAAGCTGCAAAGACAGCTTGTTTCTCTGTGCGCTGCTGCGGGTTCTTCATGTAGCACACACTACGTGCGCCTACATGCTGCTGTTTATCGGTTTGAAGCACAAACGCAGGTGCAACCGACATGGTTTCAGCTGCTAAAACATCAAAGGTACGAATCAATTCGGCTTCTGACATCGGTTCTCCAAATTCTGAATGAGAATTCCAGTAACTGTACACAGCAGATGCCAACTGGCTTTTTGTTTGCTTCATTACCACATAATTTGCGGACATAACGTCCACCTTACAATCAGAGCATTCGCAGCACCGTACTGCCTCATCCGCTACTTGCTTTTCAATCTTATCCAAAACAGGCTGTGCAACTTCCATATTCTCAGTATTGCTTAAACCATTAGTTTTACACAATAATTCAAAGATAGGACGTGACGGCTGAGTCATACTCTGTTCAGCGTCTGCTAAAAGACGCTTTGCAGTCGCAGGACTACTCTCTCTGAGCTGTTGTGCCGCATCCATTTTAAAACTAGCAGCCTTCAATTGACACCAGGAACAACCACGATCCTTTCCAACCCATTGCGGCAGCGGCTTAGGATCGTTGTCTTCTCTATTTGGTAAAAACAACTGCTTTGCATCTTCAATAGTGTTTGTATACCACTTGCGGGAAATACACGACTCTGAAGTTATATAGCAAAACAAAACGTGCAGAGCATCATTTTTGGCCACACTTTCACCAATCAGACTGTGTGACATCATCGCCACAGTTTGTAGCACAGCCTCGGTAGAATCGGAACACACATGGCGTGCCCACTCATGTATGTGCAAAAAGCTTGGCGCCTGCTTGTAAAATATGGCACCCTTATACACGTAGCAAGACAACCAGCAACGAAGGATTTTTAGAGTTTGAACCAGGCACTGCATACGTTCCTTTGTCCGAGGCGACGGCACGGGAATACCCCACTGGCGCAACTGATGTTCTATGTACTTCATGCTGAGATCAAACACTTTAAACTCAAATGCCGGCAACACACCACTTTTCATGACAGCTGTTATCATGTTATGGCAAGTCTGAAACTGTTGCATCGTTTTTATAAACTTTTCAAACCCTCGTTTCCACTCTGCATTGTTCATGCCTTGCCTTTTGGCTGCTTGTAAACTGGAAACATCTTTGTTCTCACGCCGGCTGGGTGCAAAGAATTCCTCGTGAATACGAGACTGAATAGCTGGATCAATATTTTCTACGTGATTTGTAGCCATGGCAAAACCCTAAGTGCAATTAATATTGTGAAACACCATAGTAAACAAACGTACCCCATTGTAGTTTTTCCAGGACTCTTTAATCAGCACCTTTCTTTTTGACTTATTGGGCATCTCTTTCGAACTGGCCATCTACAATACATACGTAAGCTAATAATACTAAAAAGTAAAAACAATAAACCTGATGAGACACATCATTATTTGTCAAAATTTGCTTCAGTAGTTCCTGTCTTTGCTGGACACCTTCCACATCTGTAGATTTTGCAGTCTGCAGAAAGCCTGTATATATGGATTAAATTAGCTAAAACTGTAGTAAACAAGCACTAACCAGCAGTTGCATCATCATACAGCTCTATAGCTTCAAAGCTTGTGTCATATCCAGTCGTACGAGCCTTATTACTAGAGGACGTAACCATGGTCGTAGTATCCTTCAACATGATTTGACGCAAGCAGTCCAACAAGTAACTTTTTGAGGCCATGGCGGGCCCCAACATACAGACAAAAGGAAGAACCCTTCCGTTGTCACGGGGTAGCGTCGCTCCCAGCATCATACAGTACAGTTTGAAAAAATTACTGTGCTGCTTGAGCATGAGAAAGTACGACTCTAAACCCGCAAACAACCAATGCACAAAGTTACTGATGATTCCTGCGTCTACTGAAAACGGAATGACGGGTGGATCATATTCATTAATAAAATCTGTTTGGATAAATCCAAGCCACGAACGCATAGATAAGGACACATGTTTACATGCTATTGACTTGGAGCTCATGACAAAAAACTGCCAGTGCGTAGCCGCTTGCTTCCATAAGGCTAGCAATTTATCAAAACGTTCTTCCTCATTGCTTGCTAGAGCCTCATCGTAATCATGCTTTAACGTGTTATACATAATGGTATATGCAGGTTGGCGAACAATCTCATCTATGTCAGTGTCTTGTACCACTGAAAACACAGCACTTTGACATATTTGCTCCATCATGTCCGCATCAAAATCCAGAGAAGGGTTACGCATCTGACGGCTACACTTTAAATCCACATCAGGACGTCGCAAAGTACCAAAAACAGTTGGCGCTAAAAGCGTGCTTGTATTTAACAACACAGTTTTGTTGGTACAGTCATCTTCAAAAAACAAGTGCGTAATATCATACTCAAAGCTGTGTTCACTTTGCGCAGTCGGGGGGTTTCGTTTGAGATACTTATCCACATTAAAACACGCTTCTGGCAAAGTACAATATTTCTTACTGACAACCTCACTAGCTTCCCATGTAAACAACTGATGCGGAGTCAAACCCGAATTTTCATACTTTACGCATTTGATTTCAGACTGCATGACGTTTAAATTGCCAGAGTAATTATAAGCAAATCGTTGATAGTCAATAGAATTAAGTAATCTATCTTCTTCAAGCATGTACTTCATGTTTGCAGCCATTTGTCTGTTGCATGGTTCGCGCTGAACTGTTTTAAGTAACGCCTCTGCAAAACTCATTTCCTTCTTCTGTGAGGCTACACCTGCGGCAGCAATAGCGCCATCTTCACTGCCATCGTCTTCATCGGATGACATTTGCATTTCATCTTCATCGTCATCCGCAGCAGCAGCAGCGGCAGCAGCACCAATTCTATCAATAAAATAGAATCTGTATGCAATTACTTCTTTGTCTTGCTGCACGCTTCTCGCAAACTCTTCATCCAGCACATTCGATTGAGGCCAGTGAGCAGCCGCGGCATCGGTGCCAGCGGCTGTTAGCATCTCACACAGCACGTCGACTTTTGTTGCAAAATACGCTGCAAAGCAAAACGTCGACAAAGCATTGATATACATAGGCTTCCATGTTGTTAAGAATGCATTTTCTGCCGCCGATTTTTGTGCAAACGTTTCTCCCCCATACGGTGTGTAGCATTTGGCGGGAATGACTAGAATTGTCACGCGCTTCTGCGGTACCCTTACAGTAATCTTTCCCGTATCACTATTCTTCTTTGCCTTAATGGAAGTAAGCGACTTGTCCATAACATTACTTAGGAGACGGGTATACGCGTTCAACGCTGACATGAATAAGTAGATACAGACCCTTCCCTACTGTCGCTTGGACAGTCCCCCTTTCGGTTCGCGATACTTGAGTGCGTCAATTATACAAAGTAAAGAGGCTGTTCCTGGCGAGATTATCTCTCTGGGAGGTGAAGATGGTGCGGCACGACACACGTGCTCAACCTCTGTGGTGATAAATAACCCACAACGACTACACGGGAATGCTGTAATACCTATGTGGAATGTATTTAAACAAAAATTTTATATTTTAAAAGATGTACCTTTTGCCTTTTTGCGTATTCGACGTATGTCAAAAATGGATTTGTGTCTGTGACAGTCGCTGCAAAGTGCTTGTAAATTATGAGTTGTGTTAGATCCACCCAATGCGACCGGCAAGATATGATCGAGTTCAAAAAACTCTGTAAGCGTGTTTTTACACGATTGGCACTTCCACTGTTGCTTCGATGCGACGTGAAGCTTGTCTGTAAAAGGAACGGGACGCCGGCGTTTCATATACAAAGGTGAGTCAAGTTTTGTTAATATACTGTACTGTCCATAGTTAACTCATCCTTTATATGTGTTTTTCATATATGATTGACTTAAGTCCCAGTCAACGCAGTCATTTGTGGGCTTGTATATCTAGAGATGACTGCCACCAACTTATGCTTGCCCTTCGTCTTTACGGCATTTATGATTTACAAACACTGAGAGAACTTGATCTTCAACTGTGGTTTAACGGTAAAGGCAAAGAAGGCAAGATACCAATGGGCATAATGGACGTTTGTGCTTACAATGATTTGAATATACCGGAAGCGGGAGCACTCAAGTGTTTAAAACTACTGCTAGAGAAGTACGGGCACTTTGGTTTTACTGCATCAGTGGAAGATGTAAAGGATAAGGCCACGCACATGGATCGAATGCAAGTTGTAAAGTTGCTTTCTAGTTAATATATAGCATTTTGACTGTGGTTATTGTAACAGCATGCTTCGCCACAGATACAGACCTACAGATTCACGTGTCATTCTGCCCACAAACTCTATAACCAGCACCCGCCGTTCGTCCTTTTATGTTTCACTCATTACTTTTGTTATATTTATTTTGATAGCTGCTGGAGCTGCCTTCTATGTTCGCTCTAGACCACAACTGCACGTAACGTTAGACAACCCTAGTTTTGACACAGAGTTAGTACCAGTTCATGCTCGCGTTGTAAGACGCGACGAAATTGCAAATGGTGTGATTGAACTGTTGCCATTCAATGTTCTTGTTGCAAAATTGCGGGAGGCCATGAAAAAACATTCATTGCAGTGTCTCACAGCAAATGCAATAGGATTTCCAGTGCGTGTGTTAATCATGAATATTGAACACGAATTAATCATGATGAATCCTGTCATCACATGGAGCAGTGCGGGTGTGGGGGAAACGTCAGAAATTATGGAGACGTGCCCTTTGTATACGTATGCTGACCCGGTATCGGTTGTACGCCCACATCGGGTACAAGTAAGGTTTTTGAATCAAGGGGGAGCCGATCAAATAATTATGTTGACGGGGAAAGAGTCGCATTGTCTACAGAGTAGTCTCAAGTTATTTAGGGGTATAACAGTCTATAATGAGTAACAACTTTTACACTATAAAGTAAATTTTATGATTACATTGTAGCTGTGCAATGGATTGTGGGGTCTGTCGGGGTGGCAAACTGCTTGTCCGTTTAGTCACCCGACGCGTCAAAAACAAATTAAGCTCTGCTAAAGCATATCTCTTCCGCGACGCTCCCAATCTTCAGCAGCCTATCCAATGTCTGCATAACGTTCTTGCACAGTATGAGTCTAGAATCACAGGTTGTTTCTGTTTTGTTAGCAATTATGCAATTATAACTCTTATTAGAGCTCGATCGCCGCCGAGATGCAAACCAGCAAGCTGCACAGCGAGCCATCGCATTGTTTAAAGAAACCAAAAATCCTAGTCATCGGCTGGAAGCGCAACATGCGTTAAAAACAAAGAGCATGAATTTAAAACACGCAAATATGTTAAGGCAGAGAATGAATGTATTGGAACAGCACAAACTTACTTTGGAAGAGGCAGGAGTACAAAGGTGTGTTATAAGTAACATAAATTGTATTTATTAATGTTTTTTAGTGCAACCATGAATGCGTTGAAGGAAACAAGTAAAGCGTTAAAACAGTATGGTCGAACAGTTGATGTAGCATCTGTCGACCATCTTTTGAATAATTTGGAGGACGCAACCGATTTTGCAGAGGATTTGAATAACGAGTATGATCGAGATGCTTCTATAGACATGAATGCAGTAGAAGAAGAGTTGGAAGCTATGCTGCAAGACCCGGACATTAGCACAGACCTTGGCATACCATCTATACCCATCTCTCCATCGTCAGTCCCAATGATAGAGTCATCATCTTCTCAGTCTACATTAAACGCACAGCAGCCATCAAGCACTGAAAATGAACGGTCGCAGTTATTAGCACACATGGCTTTGTAATAGCTATATCTTACTTTTTTCATTCATTATATAAATGAAAATTAAAAGCCAGCACTTGACTATTGTTTCGCTTCTGCTGGCTTGCATTACAACTTTGCTGCTTCTTGTTCACGTTGAGTCAAACTCTACCTGTACAGACTCTGAGCGTCGTCGCTTGCTGTCGTTTGCACTTCAACACTCACAGGGCACAATACAGTTAACCACGTGTGAAAACAGTATTTTTACGCTTTTGTATAGTATTGGTACTCGCGTACAACAAGTGCTTGTTGTCAGAGAAAGTCTTGGTAGTGTACAAGTTGTGTACGCGTCCGAACCTCACCTGCACGATGCCAAGTCGACAATTTTGCATCATTGATAAGTTTAAAGATTTGGAGTCGTGTTTCAATGCTGGATACAATGGCGCTAAATTTGATGTTCGTGGATACTACACAAACACAACGTGTAGTTTTGATGTGACGCTTACTAATGATATGACAATAACACACCCAATCTGTGCTACGTTTGAGCACGTTCAAGATAACATCATTCTGTACGTAAAAGACAAAAACCGCAAGTTTTTACTTACGGCCATACTTATGTACAAACCATTGGAAGGGTCTGTGTACATTTTAAACATACCGCCAACTTTGATGCAAACGCCCACACAGACGCTTACTCTTATGAAGCAGCAGCTTAACTCGTTGCTAATTCTAAACGAAATTACTGATAATGAAATTCGTAGCTTAGAGAGACATCTACAGCAGACACAAAGGCTAGAACGTGCGCAAACTGCCGTAAATCATGCCCGATACATTATAGCACTCAACGTGCCTAAAGTGTGTCCCCACTGTTTTCGAGAAGAGAAACGTGTGACGTGTTTACGCTGCAACAAGCCTAGCTTATGTGCAACGTGTTTTACAAGACGAGTTCAATGCTACTTGTGTTCATATTTACAATAAAAACGTTACTTTACTAATCTCAACATGCGAAGAACACTGGGTGTCCATTCTGTAGTAAACTTGACGCGGTCAATGCGCCTTTGCGCTTCCGCTTGTACTGAAAGTGCTACGTCCAAAGACTTTACACTGAACGGAGCTTGACTCTTCCACACAATGTCACCACGAGTAATGTATGGGTCAAGAAGTTGAAAGGCATCCATCAGCGTCAGTCCCACAGCTTTCATGTCTTGCAGTACATCAAACACCATACCTAAACCCAACGCCGTACTCGTTGATGACGCATCCAAATCTTCACACGGCATTTCACAGTCGTTCAGCTCCAAGCAATAATTTACAGGTAATTTGCGCTGCACCTCTCGCTTTGTAAACGGTGTAATGATAACCCTAATCTCATCATCGTGTTCCATTAAACATGCAAAATGCGTTTTGTAATTGTATATCTTCAGCTCTCTAATGTATGAAGTTGTTGCAAGCACATGCTCACGCTTCGCAAAAAACAATTCACCACGATTCAACTTTATCAGCAGCACTAGTTCACGTTGTACAACTTCATTCTGATGAAAATCGATAAACGGTTGCGTCAAATGCAATTTCCCGTCTTTTAAAACCAATGGCTGTGGCCACTGTCGTTTGGCCGCTGCCAGAGCAAGCCCCACCATTAACTCATGCTCACACACCATGTTGTCAGCAGCAGACCCTGTGAGTCTTACTGGGCAGTGGGCGGGGGTCTCCTTACAAGAGATGAGCGATTATCTCTCAATACGACAAAACCCCCTGTTGTGTCTATTGTTTCCCACACACGCCAAGTCACACAAAGTTTAGCACATGGTGAATGTGTTCGCCCTGGCATCGTGCCCGAAAAAGTCAGCACGAATGCAGTGTGATGCTCACGTTGTAAAGATGCTGTTGGAAGCAGTGCAAATGTTGTATGCAGTGTGGGGAGAGCATGCACATGAATGTTTTACAGTAGAACCGTATCGTCTCACCCACAAAAACCATCCCATGACAAAATGGGCGGGCAGTTGTTTTGCATCATACATGTGGTTGCTGAAGCATGCGCGTGCATTGTGTAACGAGTATACCAAGCGGTACGAAAAGCAGCACAAGTGTGAACAACATATTGAACAACTTGAGCTTGCCGGCTGTCCTGCGCATGTACCTGTTAAAGACGATGGTGAATGGATTGAGTCGTTGAAGAATGCTGTGTTGGCAGATGAAGATGTACCGGAAGGATGCTCTGTTTTTCCACTTTGCATGGGCGATCACTTAGAAGAGTGTGTTGAGCGCAACAAAAGTGGTAGAATCAGTGCCACACGCAGTGTGCAGAGCTATTACAAGCTTAAGAAGGACTTGTTTAAGAAACCGTTTCGGTACAAGAAGCAAGAGTTTGATTTTGACAAGTGGTACAAATAAATTATTCTATATTACTGTACGTGTCGATACTATCATTGCACCATGGCAAATCTTTGGTCATTCAGTGACACAGAAGCGTACATTATGGACTTTGCTGGTCCAATAACACTCAACGATGCCGTCCAGGCGTTTGAACGAGTGTGGTTTGGTACAGAAAACAAAAACAAGCCTGCACACTATGAAAAAAACAGCGAAATATTTATTTATGCATATGATACAACAAAGAAAAAACTAGGTTATTGTTACTGCACACTTCCAAAATCTTTAAAAGAGTTTAGTAAAAGTTTTGGTGAGGAATACACGTGGAAATTTTCGGACCCTCCAATTACCAAATCAGTGCTTGTTTCCGTACGTGTAAAAACACCATCATCAGGAGAAGAAAAATGGATGAATTTAGCACGTAATAACCCTGAAGAAAGTCATGACATAAGTCACGAGTATGCTTATTGTGTAAAAGACGGTCCGTTATTTCAGTATCCGTATGTGCCCTTAAAACAGGCCGCGATGCATGGAATTCCTTTCTTACAGTATAAAATTCCATTCACCAAATATGTTGATACAATCACAAATCCTGAAGCACATGTAGGTGTCAACCTATGTGGCAATTACTACCCTCAGGGCAATTACTTAAAAATACGAGGAACTGAACTAGAAGAAGATTTAACATTAAACACTGTTGTGTGCCATACATATAGCAAAACAGCGGGTGCAATATGGCGAGAATGTTTTCGTTCAAAATCATTTAACTGTATTGAAGTAGAATGTGATAACGAAAACAATTTAAGGTTTTTGAGTTTTGATGAATATGATAAACCAATGAAAGAATCACAGTTTCTCTTTTTTAAGGCACCGTACGATCAGCCTGGTGTTATTGTAAAAACGATTAAATATCATGATAGAGCCAAGTTTATGAAACCTGTTTCGTTCGGTCCTAGTTTTGATGCTTACGGAGAGTGGTTTGTACGGGCGGTCCCAGAACTTGCAGAAACCATTCGTTTAAATAACCCATACGTACGGAAAAGAATGCCTGATGCAAGTGTGGAGGGACTGACATCAGTTAAACGACAGAAGACATTAGAAACGGTTATGCTGTATTAAATAATTTGTAGTATAATAAAGGTTTGTGCTTTCTTGTCATGTACCACACAGCACAGCTTGCAGCAATGCTCACTTTTCAATACGCGTTTGAGCCACAGCTTGTGGAAGCAAACATTTCAGAAAGTGATTTTGATGTCACAGTGCATGTGTTTCCAGACAACGCAAACACTATGTTATTGTTGTACAAAGACAAAGATAAAATGACAGACGCTTACAGTACAAAAACGTTTGAATACACTGTAAACGCAACATGGAATATAACTGCGGAACGTAGTATAGACGGTATTCCTAATGGTGACGTTGATGTTGTCCCATTAAGTACAACAACCGAATTAATTGTTAACAAAACCACTAAATCCCTTACTTATTTAAACTCTACAATTGATTTTTTGGAGTTTTCTTCACTGGAGCATGCTGTTGTGTGTCGTTTAAGTGAAAACAAGTTTGCTATTTGCATAGAGTCTCAAATACGCCTGTACAGTGTTGATGGCACTGGGTTTACCCTGCACGATTCGGCTGATGTCAAGCTTATTGACGGGTGCGTTGTGTGTAGCTCTGTTTCGTTTTTGGCATGGGGTGACGGTGCATATCTTGTTACTATAGAGAATAACAAAATCTCAATCCTTCTTGTGACAAACACTCCTGTTCAAGCCGCAATATCGTTATCGTCAACATCGTTCATGTTTTTCATAAACCAACAGTATGATACAACGCTGAAGACGCTAAAGGTTACATTATTGTACTCAACAGTGAACGGTGCATCAGTTGATAATATTGAAGTATACAAAACCGATGTTTCTAGTCAGTTTCTAAATTTGTGCAAACTGTCTGATACATCGTTTTTAATTTACAGTACACATTTTGGTAAAAATTCGTGTATCATGTTTTATAAGTTAAATAGTGTTTGGTCGAGTTCAAAAGAAGACAATCTTCTGGGAAATCTTTTTACGGGTACAATTATGTTTCTTGATGGTTTGGAATCTGATAACTCGTTTGTTTCGCTTACTAAAAGTCGTGATGAGTTTTACAATCCAACAACAACTGTTACCGTACATCGACAAATAGAAAATTTAGAGATGCCAATATCTACATTAAAATGTGAACGACGTACCAGTACTAGTTATCATCGATACATTTCACATCCCACGCCTACCAATCATATATGTATCACATATAATCATTTAGTGGGTTGGATTGTTTTTAATTTAAAAACAAATGAAACGGTTCCGATGTCAGACGAATGTTTTAACGATTTTAAAGAGGATAGTATTCGTATGGGTGCCACTAATTCCGCTTACGTTATTCATCCGTATATTGTTATAGTAAGAAATCAAACTGTGACGTTTTACGAATATATGACAGGCAAAAGACACAAACAATTTATACAAACACATTATATAAACCGTTCTTTTCAATTGGACAATTGTGTTTGTACATTAGATGATCGTCACATTGACTTTTTCTATCATGACGAAAATAATTCTATTAGATTTGCAAACAAAAACAATTGCGACAGTGGTTTTTCTAACAACAAAGATGCTTTAATGTTGTTTTGCCGTCAAAGACAAACTATGTTGTACTTTACTGTAAGACATACAGATAGAAAGCTTGTGTTTCATAAGGAGTATAAATTAGATTATCAAATTGCCGAGTTGGGTGCTATTCAATGGGACTATGATGTAAATGGGCTAAATTTCTTTTATGAAGAGGAAAATGAACTTGATGTCATGCATGCTGTTTTAAATATTGATTATCAATTTGAAAGTGAAAAAATGGTTGGTAGAGATCTTGGTAAAAACACGTTTTACATGATATCCGGTGTACTAAACACAATTGAAAAACCAGTGTGTGTAGTAGATCCGTATCATATTTTGTCTGTTCAAGAGAAAAAGATTGTAGCATATGAGTTAATTTTATATTTATCTCATATTTGTTCATTTGAATATTGTGTAAGTGATCTTTGTATTGGTACAACAAAGCTGCCGGGTACGCGGTGTGAAGAATGTAAAAGTAGTTTACCTTTACAGCAAAGCAAGTGTGACAGTTTAAAAAAAATTCCTACATGTGTACCACAAATAGAACGCAGTGGGGAAATTGATATCACTACGCTTCCAAAAGGAACACTTCTGTTTCATGGAACAAAAGCCACTTGCAGTAAACATCAAGATCCAAACGGTCCTGTTCATAAAGTGTTTTACGAGGAAGGCAAAACCCCTAAAACGGAAGGACTTATCTACTTTTGCGTCAATCCATGGATATCACTGACTCAAACGTTCTACTATCGTGAAGAAAATAGTTGGGGCAGTGACGGTGCTTATTCGTCTCTCATAGCAAACAACAAAGAAAGAGAAATTTTAGTTAATGCAGTGAACAATGGTTTGCCGGGTGCAGTCTGTGTCTATAAACTCACACAAGACATCAAGCTGCTCAACACCACAAAAAACAATACAAGATTTAAGAAACAATTTTGTGAAGACATTGGCTTAAAATGCCCAGGACCCAAATTGCCATTCCAGTATAACGATTTTGGTATGGTGTGCTGGGCTATCAATAATGGATGCGATGGTATGCTCAGTATTAGTCAAAATGATGTGATAAGAAAAGTGGAAATGGGACACTTGTACAATCACGCACCAATAAAAACAGTTACAGACAAAGGAGATATTACCGAAGTAACCGACATTCCGTTCATTACAGACATTGGCAGTAATGTGCACACGTGGGAGATTGTGCTCACTGATTTTGGATCAAAAATGGAATTGGTCACGTGGATTGATGCATACCCGTCAAAATCATCACCGCCTGACAGTGAAGTGAAAGAAGACAAAGAAATATACATGGAAATGAAAAAAGAGCTTCAGACACGACCAGAGTGTAACATATGGAAACCTATTGGACTACCTGTTGAGATTTTGTTACACAATGGCGACAGCATAACAGCTTTTGTAAACATTAATGCTATCTGTAAGAATGCCAAGTTTAAATCAGATATGTTTTGGTTCATTCGCGATGCATATACTAAAATTTTGGATACGGTTTATTTATTTGTAAAAGATGTTGTTGGTCACACGCAGCAGTTTTCACTCAATATACCAGAAATGCCAAAGTTTCAAAATGTAACCTTTGCAGATAAAACAACTTGGTCATTTAACGCGTGTCCTGAAGATGTTTCATACTGTGTAATTGAACCGTCTGAGCCCATTATTGTAACTTTAGACAGTCATAATTCTTTACTGCTTAAACAGTTTGATCAATTTAAACTTGTAAAAACCGTCCCTAAAAATATTGAAGATATAATAGAGATGATGGAGCCTCAACCGTTAGATATGTCTGACATTTTTCCAGATTCTCCACTGTCACACTTTGAACCAGACTTGTCAAACTTGCCTGAAGCACAACCGTTTCCTGACATAGACTATGATGTGTGATTTATGTATGATGCTTCTATATAAGGACGTTTGTGTACAGTGTTTGTGGTGCCATGGAAGATGTGTTGTGGTCGGTACAAGATGATCCAGTTAATAAAAAAAGATCGATGACAATCAAGGATTTTGTCGGCCCATTAACAATGAATGAAGCAATGTGTGCTTTTGATAGTGTGTGGTTTAGCAAAGAAAAACTGAGAACCCCCTACAAATCCTATATAAAACTGAGGTTTTACACGGAGCGTAATAATTTGGATAGTATGTATGGTGTATGTCAACGAGAAGTAGGAACAGATACTAATTTTAATTTGGACGAAATTAATTCATGGAAATTTGAAAGACAATCCAATCAAAAATTTTACTTCACCGCACGTTTTGAACAAATAGATCAAATAAATAACCCTTCTTTCACAAGTCGCGCTGTCCAACTACAGTTTTTAGAATCTGACATGACTGTAAAACTTGTTTTTGGTGTTGCGGGAGAAAAAAAATTGTACGAGTCGCCGTATGAGCCGTTATTTAAAGCAAGTACTGAGGGCAAACCGTTTATTGCCTTTTATCTAAAATATATTGCTTTTCCACCAATAGTTCGAAGAAGGGAAGAAGATACAACACCCATTACATTCTTTGAAACATTGTACCCGCGAGGCAATCTTATAGATTATTTTTCAGATGATAGGCATGTTCAAGAGAAAGCAGTGGTTTTTAATACGCTGCTAAAAACACCTAACGAAATTTTAAGAGAAATGTTTATTACAACGGATAATAGTTTCTCACTTCTTACTGTTCCACTCAAAAACCATCAAGATGCGTGGTTAAAGGAATTTAGCTTACAATACACAATAGATGTAACTTGTGATCAAGACGGTAATCTGGAGTACAGTAACTTCACACCTATCAGTACTGTTGATTATATGGCGGCATCACAAGTTCCGCGTTTTCTTCTTTTTGTTTCCAAATCAATACTCATTTCTATAAAAAAATTAGAATACATAGTAGTGCCTGACAATGCTAATGCAGAGCCTTTAAACCTTCGGAAACTTAATTTATACAGCGAGTTTCTTTATAACATAAGAAACTGTGAAGCAATGCACGCAACTGTGCGAATGAACAATCCAAACTCACGCAAACGCAGTGCAGATGTAGATGCTGTTGAGAGTGATACAAAACGAAGGAGATTTGCTGAAGCTGTTTTATTGTATTAATGTATTTGGAGTATAATAAAAGCATTGTTTTTATGTGCAAGCAGCATGACAGAGCTGAAGCCTCTGTTTCGTGAACAGTATGTTGGACTGCCTTTTGCAAACGATTCCGACGACTGTCAAATCTTTGTCTTTCCTGATATAGAGAACACCATTGCTGTTTTGCGCGTAACAAGTGAAATTAATTATCTATACCAGTACATTTACACTAATGGTGTATGGAAACAATCCAGTAAACTAGAAATTGACGGCCTTCCTGATGTTGTGTTTCCTTTGAGCGGCACTGAAGTGCTTACTGGTGTTGACGACAATTGGAACTTTCACAACCATACTTTAAAGCACGACGACAGTTATGTCAGTTTTTTTGTTTTATGTAGATTGTCTGAATCACGTTTTGCCTTATTGTTTAAAGACTCCTTAAATTTATACAAAGTTGATCGAGAAACAGGGTTTACACTTTTATCATCACTACCATGGGACAATGTGTTTAGTACTCGACTTTTTGCATGCGATGGTGCAACATTTATGTATACTAAAGACGGTTCAACTGGGATTATAAATGTAATTGACGATGTCTTAAATCAAGCTGAAATAGTCAAACAAAAATGTTTTGACATTTTACCATTGACGTCCACTTCTTATTTAGCTTTTGTCAGAACAGATACTTATAAAAGTTTAGACTACTATGAGTTAAGTGATCGCACAGAACACATTAAGAAGTTTTCAATAGGTTATCATTATCATATGTGCAAATTATCAGCAACATCTGTCTTTGTGCAAGTTGAAGGTGAAAAGTTCTGTTACATATATTCAAATGATTTTGGTGAATGGAAACAACGAAAATTTGCGGTTGGAATTGAAGAAGAAGTTATGCAGTTGATGGGCATCAATGTTGATAATTCCTTTGTGTTTAGTAGCAAATCTACTGACCAATCTTCAAATCAAGATGTACAGCAGATAGTTGTTTATCGACAGAAAAAAGATGTTAAAACAAAAATCATGGACGTAAAATTGTATGCTCCGGGTAAAATTAATCCGGATTTTCAATATTCCGTGACAACTATATACAATATAAAGGCATTTTCGTTCACTACATATTATGATGTAAATAAGCAAAGAATTAGTGAATTGATTATTCTGGATCGCGTGCTAAATGGTGCAGATGGTGTTGTTGTACAATGGACTGTAGTGAACTTATCTACTGGGACGTATACCTACGATTATGACTTTAGTTTATTCACAGAACTCAACAAAGAAGTAAATACACGACAAAACATAAAAAAGTACATAATTGTGCATCCGTTTATAGTTGTGTATCATGAAGAAGGCTTTTCGTTTTACAACTACAGGAGTGGAAAGTTTTTTGGAATGGTGCCATTTAAACAACGATCCGGAAAAGTAGAAACATTTGTGCTTAATCTTGCACTTGTTGTAGTGTTTACATCTGTTTCCCAGCGGCTTGGTAAAAGAGTACATGTAATGTTTATACCACTACCACTCTTGGGTTCACAAAGTATTGACAGGGTTAAGGAAGAAACTTTTCCTGGCGAATGCTATAGCGGATTTAGCGACGATAAAAATAGTTTGGTATTGTGTCATTATTATAAAGGAAAACGAACACAACTTATGTACTATCATGTAAATTCAAATTATGATGGATTGGTTTTTAAACAATCAATTAAATTTAAAGATGATGATTTTGTATCTAATTTTATCTGGGACGGAGAACCTGGATCTTTAAATTTTTTATATCAAGTCAATAATATACCAGGTGTTCATCCTGTTTATCACGCAGTCTTAAACCCGGACAACAGTTTTTCTTGTACCCTCATTAAAAAACAAGAGCTTAAGCCAAAGAAAGAATTTTACATGTACGGTCAACTAAAAAACATAAACAAGTGCGTTAGTTGGGACTTAAGTTCATCACAAATGCACAACATAGGCGATGGAATAAAAATTAATGATCATCGTATACTCACATTTGTGATGTTACCAAGTGAATCAGACTTTTCTGCAAAACTTTCTATTGAGTTAATTGAATGTTGTATTTGGACACAATGCATTGCCGAGACGTGCACGCAACCAACGCATATTTTTGGCACGCTATGTGAAAGCTGTGAGTCGGCAAAACCTTTACGAGAATCAAAGTGTGAAGTGTTAAGTGCTCAACCAACGTGTGTACCACGACTGGAAAAGTATGTTGAAAAACATGGAATGCAAAAAACAACATTGCCTAAGGGAACGCTGTTGTTTCATAGCACTAAAGCGACCCCTCTTGAACGTCAGGATCCATCCAAACCTAGGCATAGAGTGTTTTACGAGCAAAAAATGACTCCCAAGTCACAGGGAGTAGTTTACTTTTGTGTAAACCCCTGGATCAGTCTTACAGAACACTTTTATCATCGACAGCCAAATCAATGGAATAATGATGGAGCATATTCAAAACTTATAAGTAACAATGTAGAGCGTGAAATTATGATTAATGCTGTTGATAATGGTCGTCCTGGTGCTATTTGTGTATACAGAACAACGCAAGAGCTTGTCTTATTTCATACATATCCAGACATAAAGCGAGAGTTTTGTAAAAAAGCAAAGATGTTGTGCAAAGGTGATAATAGAGAGTATGAAAACAATGACTTTGGGCTTGTGTGTTTTGCTTTACAGAAAGGTTTAGATGGGTTTATAAGTATTGATGAAAACGATACAATTAATCATTGCACAGAATCTCACTGCTTACATTTTAAAAATTCAGTTACAAGGGAGTTTCGTTCAAAGACACAAACCAGTATGCGTACACTTGATGATATACCTTTTCGTGAAATAAATGGTCATCTGTATACATGGGAGATTGTGCTTACTGAGTTTGAGTCAAAAATAGAATTGGTCACTTGGATTGATGCTGGTACAGAAACAAATGTCCCAATTCAACCTACACAATTGTATAAAATGTTGAAAACGGAGTTGCAAGCAAGTCCCGACACAAACATTTGGGACACTTATCTAATAGAATTATTGCTGAGGAACCATAACAAAACTTATGTACTGAATCGCGTTTTTATGAATATTAATAATTTATTTCAACCGCGTAGTAGCAGCAAAATTTTTAATCTTAATGAAGTACCAAGTGATAAAATACGTTCAGCTGTAGAGTGGTTTGTAAAAGATGTTCTTGCTAGTTGTTTTTTTACATACGTAAAAAATTATTCTGGTGATTTAGTTCCATTGGTGAAAAGCGTTAAGTGTGAGATTACTCCTGGAACAGTATTTGCAATTGGAAATACAGGCAAAAGAAAAGATATTTATTATCGAGGTCAACAAGTTAGCTGTAAAATATTATCGCCTAAACCACTAATGGTTTATATAGAGCATGGTTATAAGGATGCAGGTCTTTACAGAAAAACGGGTAAAATGTTTGATATGTATACAGGCGAGAAACCGTCATCTCTTCCACCTCCATGATTATAGAGAAGCATATAGAATTTTAATACACTGTCCATTTTTTACTGAATTATGAGCGATAAACTCTCTGTGGGGAGACCCCTTTCTCCTTTGCTGCAACCCTACTCACAACAACCCACACCTAAACATCTCACATGCTTGTTTCGGCACACAATCGCGATACAACCACCATGACGGTGCACATCCAGTTTACGCTGAACACATTGCCTGAGGGTCCTGGTGTTTTGTGGAATGCAGGCGGCGTAAATGTGCGGTGTGCTGACGGTCTCACCATGTTGTCAATAGGTGAGAGTGGCTTCATCACGTACAGCACACGCATGGATTCGTTCAAAGAAGACTGTGAGTCTGTGAGCACGCATGATACTGGATTGATCACAACTGGACGTCACACAATTACAGTGCGTCATGATGGTTGCTACGCGACCATTTTTGTGGATGGAGAGGCAAAGGCCACAGGTGTTGCGTTTCTTCCGAGTGCATTGATGAAACATTGGCTCTTGAGTGAGTGTAATGAAGCTGTGCCTGCATTTGGGTGGCACTTGGAACCTTTGGACATGGAAGTAGAAAAGTGTGTTGTATTCAGCGGGCTTGTGCCTGACAGTGAATTGGAAACAACGCAAGCACCTGTAATTGTAAAGCACGCATAAAAGACATGCAAAATTTTTATGCAGCCTGTTATGGCCACCAGCTACAATAGTAAAATAAATATTCAAGAAATATTTGTGTCAAAAACGGACTCGCAACATTGCGCAGCCTCTGTATGTTATAATACAACCAACTTCGACTGTTTGTCGTTGTAACTTCATCGTTGAAAACACCAAAACCACGCTGAAAAGCTGGCGAAGGAACAACAATGCTTTGTTTTAGTTGATTTGCCATAACCTGGTCCCAATGGCTACCAACACCATAAGCTTGCTTACTTTTTGGCTCTGTATATTTCCAGTGCACAATTTTCTCGGCTGCTTCTCGTGATACCATATAGCAATGTGCACAATTCCACTTCACAAGTCGCACGTGTGGTACAATCTCCTCTCTCATACTACGAATGCACCACCCTCCAATACCTACGACTTCACACTGTTTGAGCACAAGCGCCTGGCGCGCAAGATTCAAACATTCTTCCAGTGACAGATTTCCACGAGGAATGAACTCTACATCATCTTCACATATTAAAATAAATTGTGCTTTTTTGTCCGTATTGTCAGAAGAGCATTGTCGCGGTGTATCTTTCAGCCCCTGTGCAATAGCACCTACGTGCGACTCAAAGCATCCCCGCATTCCATCAGCATTTCTTGTTGCAAGACGTATTTTTACACTAGTGTCCAGTCCAACATCTAAAAACTATCAGTATCAGCCTTACATCAAGATAAATGCACCTACCTTTTAGTGTTTTCTTTAGTGTTGAAACACGGGGTGATCCGTGGAGGGCTAATGCGTACCCCACACAGTCGTCTGGTAGAAACATGGTTTGTTATTTAAACAATGTCACCCTTTTACAAATAGTACAAGCTATCTATAATCATGCGCATGGCACGTAGTCATAGCAGATATGCAGCTGCAACTGCCGCCATTAATTTATGAATTGTCCCACGCGGGTGCACACGCCTTTGCCGCCGGATATGGCATTGCACTGGACAATCACCCGTTTGATATGGCGCTGCCCAAACTCTTCAAAGATGCCTTAGGGTTTATCAAAAACCACGCGATGAAGCAGCAGCCGTACTTCATTCTTCGCATCAACAGCCCCGGAGGGGCGGTAGACGCAAGTCTAAAACCCATTCTAGATTTGCTGTTTGCGCCTGATTGTCCTCCATTCTTCACAGTCTGTGAGGGAATAGCGGCGAGCTGTGGATTTGTGCTGTATTGTGCGGGTTGGAGCGCGCCCAACGGCTTAGGGGGTAGCGTTAGTCCTAGGGCGCAGCTCATGTGTCACCGTGTTCAGGTAAACTCCGGTGTTGTATTTAAAGTTGCTTACTAACTACGTAAGCACAGTTAGGTCTGCCTGGTAAGCAGTGGGACGGTGCTGATTTGGAAAAATTAAATGCTGGAAGTCGGCATACTCAAGCGGAATTGGCATACGAAATCAACAAGATCTGGTTAGATAACAGCGTGCACATTCCGTTGTCGATGGTACCTTTGACACTGAAGAATAATCAAGTGAAATACAATCCTAAAGGAATGATGCGTCAAGCAATGTGGCCGGAAGATTTTCCCGATTACATAGCAATGTTTAACAACGATGAGATTGCACTTTTCAACAGCATTATTCCCACACCACACGCGTGGCGAGAAAAAGGCGTGCCACAACGGCTTTCGGACGGCAGTTATTCGTGGAAGCCATCTGAACGCTTGCCCAAATCGTCACAGGAGCGAGATGTTGCTGCATATGTTCAATCTAACATACCTACTGCTACATTTGGTTATGTAGACACTGGTCGCAGCATGTTTCGTGACTATAGTGCGTGGATTATTACGCGCAGTTATGAGACTGAGGCTTCAACCAGCAACGATGCTGATGAAGAGCTTGCCCACATATACAGGCCTAGCAGCGTAAAAATGCATTTGTGTGAGTATCACGACAATGATAGGTATCCTTACCTCTCCTTTGTGCAGCGCTTGTTGCGGGCGGCGCGAGAAGCTGGCACAGAGGAGATTTGGCTGGACGCAACAGAGGCGCAGCGGCTGGGTTTGTCGTATGAGCCATGTGTGTTTGTGTCGTTTGTATGTTATAAAACTTATACGAATGTGTGCAGCTCTGATGCATTTGACTGTGGAACAAACAGCGTGTACTGTTATGCCGTCTAATATCTCAAAAAATACTCAGCAACAAATCAAAGCTAAGATGGACAAGACGTCAAATCCAAGTTGTGGATGTAATGACGTCCGGACTGCTTAATTGATTGCGGGCCCGCTGTACACACAATTGTAGTGTTGATTGATACACCAATTGACAATCAAATTGATTAATGTGATTGTCAACCACTGTTTCAATAATCTTTTGTTGAATAGGACACATCCAATTGATGCAATCTAAAATTGACTTAAGCAAGCTTCAACAATAATAAAAAAGTTGAATATACCTAGAGGCACAAGCACCATGTGCATTATTGAAACAACTACTTTACAGCGATCATCCAAAGTTCGATCGATCAGTCTGTACCAGTTCCGTGCTTTCACAGCGTCGGCCAGTCCTTCAATCAGAGGAAAACGCATCAATCCCAGTGCAATATCCACAGAATTGCAAAACTGCTCTTGAGCACGCATCTTGGTAGGCAGCTCGCGCTGCATAGCAAGCAAAATAGTCGCAAGCACTTTTCGACTTTTTGGTGGGGCTTTTCGGCCCAAAAAACATTCGTACACGGCTTTTAGTTGTTCAACGTCTAAATCCAGCATCAACTGAACATCTTTGATCCTCAAAAATTGAGCAGCCGTAAGCAATCGAGTTGGCACCATTGTTAAAACTTTTTGTTTTTGTGTTAAACGACGTCTGTACACCAGATGCTCTTGCAAAATGTTTGCAACCTCGGTGTCCAACTTCAGACTATAACACTTCTGACGCACGGGCGGTTGGTTGCACACCAAATACGGCAAGCGTGGTAGATGCGACTGCACTGCTTTTGGTAAAACAAGAGGTAAATCAACCGGCTGCACCAACGACGCTGCAAATCTTGGCAAGTCTTCACAATTTTGTGTACAATTGGACAATTGTTGAACACCGCACATCGGTGCAGCACCCAAGTTGTTCGACATGGCCATGTGGTTGTTTGTAGGACGGGTGGTTGGGGTTTAGGGGAGTTGGAGCAGGGGGTGTTTGGGTGAGAGAGAGCGATTAACGCGTTTTTTGAAAGGGGTCTCCTTTACATAATAAAACAAGAGCTTATTAATTAGTTTAATTATCAGGGCACTCAAAATCATACGGGCCTAGCACTACGGTGGCCATTTGCCCTTTGCGTGCACCACCCACGCATCTGCCAATCACGAAGCCTTTAAGACCCTTGATGCTCTTAACTACGCTGGCACCGCCTAGTAGTTTACAGAGGTGGTGCACAGATACAACCAACATGACTGGGGAGGTGTGTTTGCCTACATAAACCATCAGCACAGCGCATACATTAGTTTACAAGTACACACCAATTAAGTCACGAAGCTGAGAGATGCAGCAGTCCATGGGCGGAATTGCAATCAAGATGTCGCCGCAGATAACATCGTTACTGACTCGCACAACGTTAAGACCTGTGAATGTTGCAACAAAACCCTGACTCTGCTGAAATCCTTCTGCTCCTAGGTTGACACGATACGGGGTCACAGCCAAACCGGCCAATTTATAATACTTGATGTAGTGTTCAAGGAGCTTTATTTTATCTTCTTTGTATGGCTTGTTTCGCAGTGAAGAGAAAACAGACATCTGTCTCATTCCATGCGGCTGGGCTGCGGCTTGAAGTAATACGTCATGCTCGTGAACATCGTAGCAACCTTTGTCAACCGTAAGACACACAGTTCACAATGTTGAAACAAAACGTACCAGCATCTGTGTCTCTCACATTCTGGTAAACTTTTACTGAGCTATCAGTTGGCTTTGCCGTAGAACTAGAATCAAAGAACACGTTCACGTCAGTTGCGTTTAACCTGGTTGGTATGGCTCAGCTACAGGCAGTCAAATGTAATCTACACACCGTGCGATTGGGCGCCCGCTGCTCATATCTTTTACTCTTTGTTTTTAGTGGTGTGAATATACCCCTATTGAGTTATTTCAGATTGTCTTATAAGACCAAAGTGATCCGAGGGATTGTTGTCGATTTTTACAAGAACACTATTTGAGAAGGGACACGTTTTGTGTACAAAAATATGGTCCTGTATACCATGAGACCGGCTATGTATAATATAGCAAAAACATACCAATCGGACTGCTGACAACTCATCGATGGGGTCGGCTCCCGGATAACTGCTGCTACTTGTGAGTGGGTTTGTTTTGTCAAAAGTTGTCTGTTCAGCTGGATGATCATCATTGTAGTCATACGATAATGTTATTCTGTCACTTATAAGATTCAAGTTCATTGATTTATATACATAAACGTACCGGTCGTGATTGAAATCGCCAAGAATAACATTAGGAGTATCCACATTAGTAATTTGTCCAGCAATTATTCGTCTTATAAACGCCATTTGTGCCAGCCATTGTTGACTGGGACTACATAGACGCAAGTCAAAAATGTGGAAAACAGAAAGGTACAGCAGCACAACGCACTCTAAATCAAGATTTGTCAAGCACATATGAACATTAAGTGTAGAAGGGAGCGGACTGGACGCTGGTGGCTGGACAAAAAGAGCATACCGATCCTTTAATTTCTCCAACCAAAAATATTGACTTTGTGGAGACGGCAGCTTTATTGCCGTATGTGTTGTTAACTTTGTGTCTGTAGACATCTGTGGGTACAGGGTTACGAGTCCACCCGCAACGGTGCCTGTGATAAAGGCATAGCTTGCGGTTGAACGTGCCCAGGCATGAAAAACCATCCATACACTTCCGCTTATAATGAATGCTACCCATGTTGACAAAAACACAAGCGTCAAAGGTAAGGTTATGCCTGTACCAAAGTAAGGTGACAATGTGCAACGTATGCTAAAAGTACCTAGAACAATTCCATAAACACCGAATAATAGAGCATACGCCGACCAAGTCATGCCTTTTGCTGTTCGATAATACATGTTGTGGGTGGGAAACGCTGCGCCAATTACATCTGCCAAGTCTGTCGTCCAGCATTCTTGTAGTGCCAGAACACACGGGGCGCTGCAATGTGATTTTAACATCTCTACCAGACGTCCTCGACGTTCAGGGTCATATAAAAGATAGCGTCCACGGTACGATCCACTATACACATTCTGAGTTAACACCCTATGTCGCATAGCCGGTTACTTATATTTTACATCAACTTTAAATAGTGTCACAAACCATATTACTCCAGGCTCAAATATTATCTGTGAAGTCGACTGACATGCTAACTACATCCAACCTAGAGCAAGCTGTGCCGGCTGTACTGTGCTCGGTCACTTCAAATTTAGTTCCGGCAACGCCCGCCGATCGCCTGCATTTATTAAGCGCTCAAACATACAGAAACAACTTTGTCAACTTAAAAGACAATGAAAAAAGGTTAGAGGCACTTTGTGAATACATAAAGATTTGGCGCGGCGTCTACAAATTTGGCTTGACTGGGCAGCCTTCTTCAACGGCACCCATTGTCTTTGTGTGGAAGGATTTGTGTGCAATAGGAGGTCGTTTTGACACGTATGCATGTCCCGCAATGCAGGTACGAACAACTTGCTTTTTGCATGCTTTTATTTTACATATTCTTTACAGTATGAGCACGCTATGTGCTGTGTTGCGGCCGCCACATTGCATATGTCCATTGTTCGAGATACAATAAAAGCGGCACCAAAAAACACAATTTCAAGACTGCATGCTGCTCACGCACTGGTTTGTGAAGCTGAATTCACAATGAATAATTGGCAAGCCACAGCACTGATAAAAGGTGGTTTGCCACTGATTTTACAAACAGAAAGCCTTCAGGGTCTGAAGGAGTACATTCATGGATGGTATGGGTGCGCTTTTGCACTGTGTGCATCATCAAAACAACTTTTCAAAGCCGAGTGTGAGTGCTGGCAGTTTTCGCAACAACACTTTAGCAAAGCAATGTTGAGCACCGTACCGGCTGATAAGTGGAATGAATCGATGGATGCACTTCAAAAGCAAAGTGCTGTTATGTGTGCTTTGAGTATGGCACAGCTTGCGTCCATCACGCATCAGGCTGATGGAAGCAAACCGCCTGTGGGGCAAGCGCTGGCTTCATTGAAGAGCGTGCAAATGTTGGGGTATCATACAGAATTGGTGGATGCTGCTATAGAAAGACTTACAAAAGATAATAACTCTATTTATTTTCAGTTAGTTAGTCTTGGTACAGTCGAAAATATTGAGCTACCGCCAATGGAAATATACACAAATAAGATCACTGAAGCTGGGTCGACTACGCTTCGATTGCTTTAGTATACTCTAGAGGCGAGTTTAAGGTGCGGTTCATTTGACACAAAAAGACAAGCTTCAGATGCTTTGGCAAAACCGTGAATTTGTTATGGGTGTATGCAATGTGACCAGCCCTATAGTATTGTTACTTACAAATTAAGAAAAAAATAAAAATATACATACTTGTTAAACATTTCAACAGCCATCTCTTCCAACTCTGAATGAATGATGTGCAGTGCCGTTCTGCTCAGATGAAAATTGGCGCCAACGTGCTCGCGTACCAAACGACCAATCACAGATTTAGGAATCAGATTACCAAAGTACTTGCGCTGTAAATATTTGATGTCACGCAGAGCCTCTGTGCCAGGCTTCCAGCGAATGGGTTTTCGTGCCTTTTTGATAACATCGCCGTCTTCAGTAGTGATGGTCTTTGGCTCTGACACCTTAGCTGAGAGAGCGCGACGTTTAATTCTAATCATACGCTGCACCATGGTTTACGAGATCAATGAGCGAAAGGGGACAACGCAAATGGACAGTGTCAATTTTATTCTTACAAAGACAAGCGATTACGCAGCTCGTTTCTAGGACTAGAAACAGTTGAATAAACACGGTCGCTACTACCACTAGCCTCCTGAGAATTTACATATACTTGGAGTTGAACAAATGGTGCCCTGTTGTTGGTGTTAATCAAAAGCATATGTAAAACTCATACACACCATGGCTGAATGAATGGATACGACAGAATCAGAATAAACCCTACACAAGGTAAGATGCAGCACACGCTGACCTACATACATTCGCACCAACGATACGTGTGGACGGCCAAGTTGACGCCCATATTGTTCCATCTGCATATGCGATAACAAAGAAAATCACCCAAAGCGCGAAATCCACAAACACAAAAAATTGCAACTCGTATGTATTAATCTTCTCCAAATTTTGATTCAACAGCACCTCAATACCAATAAACAAGAAGAAAAGTGCGAACGAGGCCATGTACATTTGTCCATTAAAACTGATGTACTGTGTTAAGTTTGCCAGCGTTGTTGATTTTCACGCACCTGTCGAGTAGCTGAGCCGGTGCATATTCTTCTGTTCCACTCCACAATAGATACCCGGATGCCGCGAGCCAGGCAACCTGAATGGCACAAGACAAGTAGGGCGCGTCTTGAAAGTAGAGCCAACCGGTGTAGAAGGATCGGCGCACGCGTGTGAGCTTTCTGTGAATCAAACCGTTCCAGAAAATCAAACTGAACGATGCACACAACAAGACGGCGCTTATTGAACTTTCAACCATGGTATGTGTATGTGTATGTTGACATTGAGATATAGGTAGATGCACGCGTTGAGTTGAGAAACAAATTTATTCTTGATCTACACTAACAATCCACTGTTTTTGTTTTGCATAGTATGGAGCAACTTGCATTATATTTCCGCTAAACGTCCAATCCGGACCGTTGAAACATACTAAATCCGTATCACACGGCTCTTCTTTTAAAAAGATATTTGCCATGTGGTATAGCTTTTCATTCACGGTGGTTCCTGCATTGAAGAACCCAACACGCTCGTAATAACGTGAACGCCATGTTTTCTCTCTGCCTAATTTCAATACCGCTTCTAAATTATTGGTTTCCCAGGCATCTTCCAACAGTATTTTTTCACTAAACGTTAATTCATCATTTCCAGCGCTATTGCTGTACTGAAACTCAGTGACTTCCGGAAACAGTAACTGTACAATGTGATAAAGTGCAACAAAACACCGACCCGCAAAATTGGAAATTTCGTCCACTTTTTTAAACCATCCAGGATCACGGAGAGTCAGCGTGTTTGCGTTTGTTGAGTTGTGCGTATACTGAACACAAAATGATCCTGCAACCTTTTCACATGCACAAAACAATGTTTCGTTTGCATCAAACTTCAAAGCGACATTGTCAGAATAATTGACGCGCCACCGCATTTATTACAAAGTTTTTTCACTTGATTTATAGTCTTACACAATTAACAACTTCAATGACGCACTGCGAAGTCTTTTAGTTCCTCTGATATCGTCAAGCGGCTTAAAGTGAACGCCACGTTTACTTTTGTCGTCGGATATAGACAATGTCATACTCATGTAATTAGTCCTTTCAACAGAAACAAATCCCAATTTTTCATAAAATGCTGTAGCATCAGCTACAGGGTTCATAATATGAAACTCACATTTTACTTCATCTGGATACTCTAGTTGAGCATACAAAAACTTTGACAAAATGGCTAGCATAAAAGCTCCTGTACCCTTAAAACTTGTTCTTGAGGCACAAATGTAGTATACTTTTAGAACTAACATGGATTTTTTTACTGATGTTCCAAAATCGAACAGGCAAAACCCATAAAGCTCATCGTCACGACTTACAGATAATACATTGTCTAGCGTGACATCATTGTTCACCTCAAACTTTTCATGACATACTTTAAACAACTCGTCTTTTTTACCCTTAAACAATTTAGTATATTGTTCTCGCCGAATTGCATTGTAAACACCAGCTGATTTTAATGTAAACATTATCTCCCAGTCGTCAACAAGAACCCTCCACGCTGATTTTGTATAATCAATCTTATTCATAGACAAAAACGAAACAGGAACGTCTGCACGCGCCACTTCTTTTTCTACAGCCGTATATCCAAATATTATGGAGCTGTCGTCGTCACTACTATCATAACAAATTTCTTGCAGGTCAAACTGTTGTACCGTATATGTATTTTTTTTCAGATACGCTACAAAAAACGTATTGCGACAATTTTCTGTCAATTGTACTTCATCATCAATAAATAAAAAGCGGTTGTTTACTGTTCTATTGTATTGATCAGAAACAGTTAGAATTGGATTTTGATACGTTAAAACTTTTAGTGAACCATCAATATCCTTAAAAAACCCAGCGTATGATATATTATTTACATACCGGTCTTGCGTTTCTTTTTTGAAAGTGTAGTCTAATAGATTAACTTTTACTATTTGAAAATTTCCATTGCTTAAAACGCAACGTACCCACGTGTCATTGCTTGCATCAAGAGTTATTGCAAGCACCGGTTTTACCATCTCAAAATTGCTAAGCAATTGCATGCCATATTCAAAACACCACAGCTGCAATTTATTACTAGCAGTGGCGACATACATGTTGCTCGTTTTTAATTGTATAAAGCACCTAATATCAGTATGTAAACCTCCATTATAGCTAGAAATCAAGCCATTAAATTCATTCACCAACGCCATTTGATTGCTTTCACTGATTGCAATAACATTATTTGTATTAACTACAAACATGCGTTTAACCGCAGTATCAAAAACAGAAAAATTTATAAAAGATACATCAGAGTCAAGCTTTTTGGGTAGTTGTGTATTTGTTTTTATAAACGTGACATCACCTTTTGCATTGCCTAAAACAATTGTAAACTGAAAGGCTACAATACAGGTGGATAAATCATTTTGTAAACGAGCAATTTCTTTGCCAGGGTATGTATGCAAAGAATCAACATCGTCGTGTGTTTTCTTTAAAATGTAAACCAAATTTGCAAACGGGCAGTAAAACATGGCACAGCCTGAGCGTGCATTGTCAAAGTGATGTTCAGACAGCAATCGAATGTCCTTCATTGCTGCTAGTACATAATGTGTGGATGTGCATTATAGTATGAACAAACCATTTTATTTTAAATCTGCCCACTCAGCACGTTTTGTTTCTATAAACGTCTGTACAGACAAGTAGTGGCGCGGCAGCAACGTAGAACCCGCAACGTCCATGACTTCGTGAGCCCAATTATCAGACATGTGCATGAAGTGATAGAACAGTATGACATCCTTCATGATTTTCACGTAACGTTTTTGTAGCGTAGTTTTTTTCTCAAAATGACACACTTTTCTTCTTATTGTGGCGATATCGTCTTCAGCGTCTGCTATCTGCTGGCACTTGAACAGCTGTAAAAATGTTAAAACATGGACGACAGTTTGGCAACACATACACACCCAGAAATCAAAATTTGGCTCAACAACACATTGTTGATCAAAAAACACTTTCACAGGTCGTTTACATTCGTCGTACACATCGTGGATGTCGGCATACGTGTTTTCAGCAGTTTTTAAGTATTCACAGAACAAAGTCAGTAAACCGTCTGCACCGTCACATTGTTGAACATGCTCATCAATATTTTTCATTGCATGAAACGCTGCATATTGTAGCATGCGCACAAAACAGCTTGCCACATCATGTAATAAGCACAGGACGGGTGCTGCTGGAAATTTGGGAACAGGAATACGTGTTTCGGTCAGTGGAACTGTTTTTACTCGCATGCAATACTTTTCCACCTTTTCGTTTACAGCTTTACACACATTGTGCATAAACTTGAGGTCGGTGTCAGCCGCATCAACATGGACTGCCATAATTGCAGTGCGAACAAGCATGTACAACGTGCGCATCACTGCGCCGTGCAATTGTGAACCAGTGTCTTTTTGCTGAACGCGGGCTATTTTCATTTGTGAAAGAGCGACATGCGTGTCGGCACAGCCACGCTTCACCGCAGCCATGTGACTTTTTGTAGGTAGGGATGCAACAAACGAGAAAGGGGTCTCCTCACGGAGAGTTTATCTCTCATTATTTTTTACTGAATATACACATATACTTGCTACGAAATCTTGTTAAGAATCTCATCTACTCTATCACTTAACGAATTCTGCATACCAATGTTGACTCCCAGCATAGCTGTACAGGCGACACTCATTACGAAAACGAACGATAATAGAACAATGAGTGCAAAGAAAGCTCCCGTTTTGGGGCTCACAATGACTTGATTCTTATCATCTACCTTAAACGCAGGCTTAGAAGGATAGTTTTCAGGAATTGTTGATAAGTTTGATGGGTCACTAAACACAAGCTGATGACGCCGAGCACTCATCTCTGTCCGTACAAACATTATTATTAGGTCTCACTTATATAAGAGACAGGTGTTGAATTGTTGTAGGGAAAATGTTTCGAGTAAGATTTGTCCTGCACTGTGTTGGGCTACTGTTGCTCTCCACTTTGTTTGGTTTAAAAGTGTCAAGATCTGGTGGAAGTCCGGGACTGTACGCTTACTTCACGACATGGTGTGTAGATTAAACAATACATTGCCTTCCATTCACAATCACCGTAGGATGTGGACGTTGATGCTGGTGTTTTTCTCGTTTGTCTCAGGGTGTATAGTGTATCCACCCGCGTGGAGATTGTTTACCCTGTTGGGTGTGAGCTTCACACACGGCACGTGCTGGCTGGTAGTTTGTGATTTGTATAGTTTTTATGCGTTTAACATAGATTACAGGTTTACATACTGTATTGTGCAGTGATATTGAGTAACAGTGAACCTCTGGAAAAAATGACTCATTCATATGGATTCGGGGTAGTTTTCATAGGGGTGGGGTCTCTCATTTTCGTCTGCTCCGTGACACGTCTTATATAATTATTAGGAGAAATTAACGCACGCTTTTCCCCTTCTGAGCGTTTTGACTTGTATCGGATTGTACTTAGAACCAATACGGCGTGAAAGTTTTAACCCATTTGTGCATCCCATTTTGTGGAAACGTATTTTATTATCAGTGTATTTCTATGCAATGCCTTTAAGCTTTGCGGGCATATACGCGGCTGTGAACGACCCATGGCAAGTCTATAAGAGTAAATTGACATTTGCTGAAAGTTTTGCAATTTGCTGCGGTGTACTGTTGATTGTACAGACATTGCTGCTACTTGTTTTATTTTATTTTAGACGACCCTCGCACAAAACGGCGTATGCAGCGGGACGATAAATTAAGTTCAGCAAAGAGATACCAAATTGGGGCTAAAAACACGTTTGTGTTATTACATGACAGTAGATTTTAGGTTGGAATGTACGTACCAAATAAAAAAAATAACTTGTGACGGTGTGCAACTTTGTCTTTACTTAATAGAATCACCGTCGCTCCAAAAAGTGCTATAAAGAAGCCAAAAGCTTCTACCAAATATCCTGTAACGCACATAAGCAATAATATTAGTCCATTGAGTTGGTTTATGGTATTAAGCCACTCTATATTTTCACTGTATTTAACAGAATAGTTAATTTGGTGCACACGAACATCTGTATAAACAATTTGCGCATGTTCATTGGGTGGCACCAACATCATACTTTCTTTACGGCAACAGTGCATTTGATCAAATCCGTATTTTAGCCAAGTCCATGTAGAAACTACGTCTGGACATATCCGACCCATAAACTTGACACAAGTTTCAGGCTTGCCGTTGGACCACAGTCGTAGCAATAAGTCAGAATCCAATAACACACCCGCTTGCACATACAACGCGTAATTATGCTTGCATGGCTGACCCCATAGGAAGTTGGGGATTTGCTTCAATTGGATTTGTAGTTGATCTGCTTCCGGTTTACAAGCATCAAACGCTTCTGCCGATGCATTACTACAACAAACATAAACCGTATTAAGGCGAGAATAGCTCAAACCAAACACACTATTGATAGTCAATTGGATGTCACTGCTACTTGAAGATTCATCAGCATCAACATAAACATCAACCGTGCAAAAATCAAATCCTAAGGCACGACTGGGCAGCGAGTATAATGTCTTACGCGTGCTAATTGCCTTTATGATTCGCACCAAAAACAATAATTGCAGTGGTACAAACATGATTTTCTACCTAAAATAGAATGAAATGTAGTATATATGATTGTAATGCCTTTTCATTAGCAACCATGCCTGCTTCTGGATATGTACCAGTCGCACAATATGAGGATGCGGGGCGGCGTCAAAGAGGTTTACTCACGCGCGGAGTGCTGCTCATGTTTGCAGTGGCTGTAGCTATCTTTGGGTGTATTGCCATTGCGGTTACAATACCAATAACATTGACAATGCGTACTACACATGTACAACACATACATCCAACGCCAGGCGATCTTCCAACACCAGTAATTGTTGTGCCAACGCACCACATGCATCCCCACTTAAATTGTATATATTCTCAAACTGAGTTGGCTTGTATGGAAGCTGCACGCAGACACGGTAAGCCCGGCTTAGCTTTACCCTGGGTTCATGCATGTCCGCACGACAATCATGTGCTTGTTAATACTACAGGAGAAAATACAGATACGTCAAAGTGCTTAAACACAACACAACTTCCCAATGGGTGTGTGTTTTGGACTTCAAATACCAGTCTAAGGAGTGGTTACACGTTTGTGAGTGATGGGACTGCATCGTGTGGAGAAACAATTACTCTACCACACGAAAACATTTCTCACACACTGTACTGTGTACCGACGTGTCATATACCGGCCATAGTTGTTACAACAACCTCACCACCAACAACGACAACAGAAGTATCTACAACAACTTTACCCCAGACAACGTCAGAACCAGCTCAAACTACTTCAACTACACCGGAAACGACGTCAGAAGCAGCTCAAACAACAACTTTCGCTCCTGTGGAAACAAGCAATTTTACACACACAAGTGCTCCAGCTACAATTACATCAACTGCACCTGAGACAACATCAACTCCAGCTACAACTACATCAGAACCGGCTCAGACTACTTCAACTGCACCTGAAACAACATCAGCGCCAGCTGCTACAACTGTTCCTCCGGAAACATCACCTCCTGATCCTGTTGTCACGTTTGGTTCATGTCGTTTATCAGACCAAAAATATTGTATAAAAAATAAGACCACAACAACGGGAGACGTTGTCGAGCATGAGATTGTCGATTGTGATTGTGAAGAATGCGCGGAAACAACAGGATGCCGCTGCGGTAGCTTTCAGGGCCATTATCATCCCGGACCCTTGCCAAGTAAATGTATCGGGTCGTCTGCCACAAATCCGTGCATGTTGGATAACATGACTCTTACGTGTGAAACGATACTTGGACAACGATATCTAACAGATCAATACGTGTGTGGAGACGGAACATCATCTTCACGTCATGGCAAAGTTATACACTATTCATGTCCGAGAATCTGTTTAACAAAAGCTCAAGTCCAGTTCTTTGAACCTACTTTTAATGGAGACTGTTCACCAGCAGATTGTTGTGGAAATTGGCGCATGATTCCAAAAGTTGATGCCGAAACAGGTTTAGTAAATCAGTGCCGCGCACCAAACGTAGGAACAGGAAATCACTCCAATGTAGTGTGGAGTGATACTTTCAGCGTTGGGCTACCACAGGCCGAACCATGTCGTGCTACTTGTGGGAACAAATCGTCATCAACACAGTGTACAGACTTTCGCACATCAGACAAATGTGGAAATTATGTCACTAGCCCTGGATTTACCTATGTAGAGCTACCAGGCGACACGCAGCCTGGATGTACAAAAGCTCTACCTGAAGGAACGGTATGTGAAAACAATGTTGTGTATGACATTTATCCAACAGGCCGCTGTATTCGTGGCTGTGAAATCATGGCAAACGGTCATTGTTTGTCGTTAGTGACAGAACAGCACCCTGATATTCCTAAAGATAGTACATATACAGAATCTGCTACGTTTAATGGCACGTTCTGGGATGCCGTAACAAAGAATGAGAGCTTTATCGTAAACATTTCATACGGTCCTCTGTGTCCAGTAAATACCATATGCTCAAACCTACCGGTTATTGGAAGTACAACTTGCCAACCGTTGACATGTTGTAATACTTGCGGGGAACGAAGCAAAAAATATTTATCACAGAAAAAGATAGCGCCGTGGGTTTGTTCTCATATAAAGGCCCCGTGTGAATACTACTGGCCTGATGGGGATGGCTATGATTATCCACCGCTAAGTTGTGAAGACAGTGTTTCAAATAGCACAGTGGTGGATCGTGAGCAACTAATGGGAACAAATTGTAATGGTGCATGTGATACAAACATGGGAGATTCGTGTGCTGAAGATGGGTATTGCGTGCAGCACGAGCCAACGGGTGAACGATCGCGGTGTAGCATGCTAGAACCATATTCATTAGTTTACGCAGCAACAGTAAGTCAATCAGACATCTTAAATGCAGTTCATAGTGATTACACCGTTTGGATGTTTATTGATGGGCAACCGCGAGGTTTTGTGTGTTCTACTCAATCAAATGACATTTACATAGTACCGTATCCATTTTCGGTAGAAACACTGCCTTCCACAGTAAATGCGTCATTTGAACGACATTCTAAAGTTATTGAAAGGGGTAGAGTTGTGTTTCAGAATGAACCTGGTACTATTATATCAAGTGCACAGAATATAGTTTTGACTTTAAGCCAAAAAAATAGTAGCGGATGCATACCGCCCGCGTATACGTGCGACTCTCACAGTATAACGTTTGGTTTCAGCAATTTGGTCGCTTTACCACAACAATATACATTTGCCCTTAATGGGACAGTACCCGCAACAATTTTAAACTGTAGTTTATGTTATACCACAACGGATTTTGCTGTCGCTGATTGTACGTCTGTACCTACTCTTGGTATGCACGAAAATATTACGGCTATAAGTAGCAAAGGCTGCGAAGCACTCTCGCCCTGTGATATCAGCAACTGCAATTACAAATGTTTACATGAAGATAACGTGAGCGCGTATAAAGGTAGCCTGCGGTCTTGTGATCCAACTGCTGGTATATGTCAGGGCCTAGATGGAGATTTGGGTTCTGTATACCCCTGTCTGTTGACACCCAAGCAGAATAACTGGGCTTTTTATAATCGCGCTTCAAGTTGTAGCATTGGGTTGTGGGGTTCTGTAATATGTACCGATAACAATGCTATTCCAAGCCTGGATGGTGCATATTGTATTTGTAAGGGTGGATACGAGCTAAAAAATAGCGTGTGTACAGCATGTTTAACGGGCCAAAACTCTAATCCTGGTGGCGAGTGCTTGTATGTGTATCCAACAGGAACAATGAGAAACTTGGAGTTAGTGGATAATACTGCCAAATATATAAAAGATCCAGTGCAGCGAATTGCAGGACAAACACTCATTGGTGGAAATCCAAACAACAAATTAAAGCATCCCCTTAACATGACTATAATAAATAACCAGTTTCAACAGGTATTTGATAACGCACACTCTCCAACATTGTCCATTGGACAGGGTTCAGAAACGGTTGGCACTGTTTGCAGTGTCAATACTGACACCAAAAAAATATGTATTGACATTTGGAGTTCGGGATGGAGTGGAGTATCAACTTGGATTAGTACACAAGGAAGTTATTCTATGGGCACATCTGTAGGAACTGCATCTTCCACAAGTGGCGGGTGTCCAAACACGGACAACTTTGCGCTCTATTGTCGAACGCCTGATAGTATTAATTTGTGTCAGCCGGGCCAATTTATTTATATTCACCACTACTACGTGCCTCCCATTCCATGCAATTCCACATATCAATATGTGGTTTTAACGCAAATGGTTTCTCTGCATAACACACCCGGTATTGGCTGTCATTATGTTATTCTGAAAGTAGATTGGATTGGAGATAAGAAAATGGAAGCGTCAATTGTTGAATATGACTGTTATGGTAATGCATGGGCGGTGGGTGATACGGTTGTGTCCATGGCATCATCATATCCGGGCGTAAATTGGCAGGTAGATTTAAAAGTCACTGCAATTAACAATCAACAGCCAGTTTTTATTCCTATAAAACCTTAAACAGCTGGTGGCAATACTGTTACTGTACCAGCTAGCAACGATTGCCAATTGTGAGAAAATTGTGCTGTTAAGGTGCAAAAAGGGAACTGCGTGGATTCACAAATGTCTAATGTACCGCCCCACAAATAGCTTGTTAGGTATGCCACGGGCATGGTATGATATCCATTTTTGCCTAAAGTAAGATTAGTTTAAATATACTGGTTTTGTATACACAATACACAGATCACCTGCGTGTTCTCCCCAAGAGTTCCGTAGCGTTACACAACCAGCATCTGCCATTTGTGACCCATCCCAGTACACATTCAAGTTAGAAAACTCTGTGCACTCATCGCTTGTGAGAGTAAAGTTCACGCCGGCCATTGCATGGTATCCGGTCACTTGAGCAGTGTTGGGATTCACTGGAAATGGAAGTTTGTAACTATACCCGCTCATAGACCATTCATCAAACACAGGAATTCCAATAGCTACGCCTAATCCGTCACTTAATGCTTGCCTTAAGCGTGTTACAAACCCGTAGCTCATGGGTTTCCAACTCGTCTCATCAAACGCAGAGCTATATGCATACTTGCACGCGTTTTCGATACTAAACGAGCACGCAATTGCATTCAGCATTTCATTTTCATTATGATATAGTAGTTTTGGTTGAAACGTGTCATAGCCGTAAATTTTGCTCAATGCTACGACCCCACCCGGCGGTGCTACAGCATACTTTTGAAACACATCAGCTAAAGTTGCATCACTCACATGTGGAGCTTTGCAAGTATAGTATGACAATCCGTTTCTAGTCGTTTTTTCAAATCCGCGATAGTACTGACTAGGGTAGCTATATTGACTCTCTAAAGGGCATCCCAATTTCTTTACGGCCAGCAATGCGGCCACGGGATGCCCTCCCTGGGTTAATGGTGATGAACCTAAAATACTTTTAAATATACGTTTATAATAGTACTGTATGAAAGCTCGACTTGGTGCCATATTTTCTTGAATATTAATAAGCACACTTGGCGGAACTTGATCCACGCCGTCAACCATCCGCGCACTTAGCATTTTTCTCGCAGCGGTAAGTGTGTACGCGGCCGCATGGGCGTAGCACGACCCAACACAGCTTTGGTCCTGAAGCTCGGGCAGTAGGTTTGGCGGCGGTGTATACACAGTACGATTGTCAATGGCATAAAATAAAGATTCTACTCCTCCCACGCCGTATAGCAAGTTGGACAAGTACAGCACAGCATCTTCCTTATCTACAGTGTACAACGTAAAAAACGGGTCTTTGACGGTGTCTTCTAACGAGCTACTGTGGAAGACAACTTGATTAATTATGTGAGCTAGCCCTGACGGAACAACCAGCTGCTTGGCGGTGCCATCATCATTTAACAAAGACGCATGTGTTGAGGCAGATTGAGATGAGTAGACAAAGCGAGCTGAACTGCCAGAGTTACGAGCAAATGTGACCAAACCAAGCACACAAAAGAAAAATACACAGATTATACAAACTAGCAGCGAATAATCTTTATGATGCTGACGCATTGTATGGTGCTGTACAGTAAAAACATTCTATCTAATATAGCATATTGTAATTAACAAAACCTACCAAGCCAAAACAAAAAAAAATATTTCTAGAGGGGTGGAAACAGGTGTTGCTATTTTATATTTTACAAATGCATAACAATAATTAGTACCCTTCTTTGTGTCGTGTATATTATAATGAGCGATAATCGTTCTGTGGTCGACCAAGGATTTGTCCACACAAAAGTGCGCAGTGATGAGTGTCAAATAAAATATGTTTATTTTACAAATTCCCGTGTCACTGAAGTGCCAATTGGGTTACCTACATCATTATGAGCTAAAATCTTTGTTTGAGGTAGCTACGTGTAACAGCATCACAACATTTCTGGTTGATGTGAAATGAAAGCCTGATTCAGTTATTTCCATAACTTGCTGTACGCCCAGTCCCTGGCAACCGTCTTCAAGCCATTCAATAAGTGCATCAGCAACTTCGCATTCCACTCCAAATAATTCACTCACGGAAGTGGTTTGTATGTTGGAAAGCAGCAGTGTGTATTGTTTACACTTTAAAGGCACATCTATGTCGCAAAGTGGTGTGTACTTGAGCGGTACTGTGTAGAGCTGCGGCCCGGTGTCATCGAAACCGGAGTGATGAATGAGAATAAGGGGCTCAAAGCTGTTCATATCACAGCGTGTATTGTAACAAAATGAATGGACAGTCTTAAATTAATTGTGAACTATTGTTTTTACACAATCCCTCCCCGTTTTAACGGTGCGAGATTTTAAGTAAATGTGTAAGTAGTTGTTTATGTAAGCGTGATGCCTATAGTGGGCAAGTTTAAGATACTCAGAATGGTCTACAGCATACCAAATCTGTAGTGTTGTTAAGGACACAAACAGTGCTGATGGGTTGTTAAACAAATACTGATGTGAAAACAACAGCGAAAGCACAGGGCCACTGAATTCAACAGCCATATCTACTGGATGAATAATTAGATTACTGCTCCAGCTTGACGGCTTACAGCAGTGATGCAAATGGTGTAGTTTAGCACCATACTCAGTTCTGTGTAGAGCCGTATGCGCTACTGTAAAACACAGCTCGCTAAGAGTGAGATTAAACACAAGTATGAAGGGCGTGTATCTATTTATGGCGATAGACCCCGTGTACATGGGTCCACAAAATGTGCTTACAATCCATGCTACAAGAATATTGGTTCCAACTAGATTAAATAGCATGATTGTATACACAGTATGTCGTCGAAACCCATTTTTTTCAGCTCTCTCAATGTTTGCACTCGCTGTGGCACTTATGTAAAAGTCTAGAGTAACTACTAATAGCTGAAATATAGTAAAGTAAAAGAGGCCAACAGCACCGTACAATTCATAACTCATTGATATGCCCAGAATACTAAGCCAACACAAAATCTCATACACCACTCGTGTAATCATGAGCTGAGTGAGCGATAAACGCAAAGGGTGTTGTGCGGACAGAGGAAAAGATATACTGTCCGTGACGGTGCGGGAGGGAGAGTCACACGTAAACTTGAGACATGGTGAAGTCCAAGCGCCGTGGTGTGTCAATGGTGAAGCCTGACACCGTGCTTGGTGAAAAGCGCCCAGTCGATAAAAAGATTACGACGGGTCAGCAATCAAGTGAAGATGAACGTATAAAACGTGCAAGAATGGTGCAAGAGGCCAGGAATGAGTTGGTGATGGTGGACCGTTTGGCCAACAAAGACACTCGTACAAGCTTTACGCAAGTAATGAGTGACAGTCTGCAAAAACAGTGTGCAGACATGTTAAAAAACACAAAAACTGCACCCCAAAATTATAAATCGTTGCAACACAGGGCCACTGAAACGTGCAACATACCCATGTTTTTACGCGTTGACATTTTTGAGCTGTATCGTGCTCCCAGGCGCGATGAAAAGGTTTGCAACAATGCGCTGTCTCAGAACTGCATTGGTACACAGCTTGGTGTAGTGGGTCCGTTAGTGGCCACTTTAAAGGACAAACCACTAAAAATAAACAGTGGTGATGTTGGCTGCTGCATAGCGTGCCGCATTGCGGCAACGCAGCAAGCGGCTTTGGGCAACATGCTTTGTGGCCAAATTATTAATGTCAGGCCATGCCAGTTGACCATGTTTGAAGATGCTGTACGAGTCATGGTATCTTCTGGTCCCAATAATGAGTGTGAATTTGCGCCCAACACAACTTGGAATGCTCCTTACACATTTAATCAGCATAGCAAAGAAGGTACACATTATGGTTCTGTGCATCACACGCCGCTGTTGTTGAACAATTTAGATGTCTCACCCGATAAAACGCGGTACATTCCCCATGGCTTTGAATTTGTGGATGGAGGACTTCAGTTAAAGTCCGACAAAAATGTACCAAACATTACGCCGGGTTTTTTACAGTGAGGGAGGCTCGGAGCTGGACACATTTGTTATCTAATGAATGTGCCCGGTTGCCGGAGTGTACTTGCTTGGGTATGCGGTCTCCATATTGTTCAGTAAATGTGCTTATGCAACAATTTACAAATCCACAAGCAACAATTTTATTTGATGATATGCCCAAAGCAATAGAGGCTTTGCGCGATCATTCTCACCTTTTGACTTTACTACGACCACACATGGACACCCCCTGGATGCCTGTGTCTGTAGCAAGTCAGAACAAACCTATGCAAACACACGGCACGTACTGTGTGCTTGTATACAGATTATGGAAGTTTGAGCAGCTGTTAAGCTCTACCTCCACTTTAAATGATGAAGAGAAACGTGTTGTGTTTCGGTGGAGAGGTAAATATGAGTATTGTATTTACAGTTTCTTATTATTTACGTGAAAACAGGCGCTCATGCCCCTCTAATGCTGTATATGCAACATAAACAAATGTATAAAGATGAAGAGTTACAACTCTATGCTGAAGAATTGTTTGATTGCCCACAGGATAAGTTTGCTCCAAACCCGGGCGTTGGGATTTTTTCAGCGGATAATTGTCTGCCTCTGTTGTCTACAAGAATGTGGAGTGTGGTCAAGTGTATGTTTCCTCACATTCAGATACCGAAAGGGACGGCAGAAGTTGATGCCGGTTCTTTGTTTTGGGAGGTGGCGTCAAAGTTACTTCCGGGTCGCTGTTTAAGGCGTGGGACAGCCTCTCTCATCATTACCAAATGGGAAATGCTGTACCATCTTATGCGTTGGGCGGTGGCCATTCTTTTGCTCAATGGCTACGGCGATTCAAATGTCAATTTTAATTTATTAAAGCAGCAAGAGGTAATTTCATTAGTTCCTACTTCTGTGTTGGTGTTGATATACTTGTAGATTATTCAATCATTTATTGTTTTTGGCTGCGGGCTTCAGTTGAAAACAACAAATTGTGCTAAAGAAATGCAAGAGTGGTGGGTGTAGTTTTTTATGTTTTAAAAATTTTATAACATGTTGCTTAGGTTTAAAAGTTCGTTGTTTAACCAAAACTTGTGTTATCTGGCTATCCAACGTTTTATGTTGTATTTACTCCATTCTACACCTGTCGTATACAATATGACAAAATTGTATTACAATGGTATTCAGAACGATGCCTGGACGTGTTTTGAGGCACATGTTTTGAATACTAGTAAGCTTATTGTCGAGGCTATTCACGTAAAGTGTAAAAGTATTTTTGATCTTCATGAAATTGACATAGATCTCCCCTACTCTGGTCCAAAAATTCCAAAGAGTGTTGACAACGTGGTTAGTTTAAAACATGGGCTGAGAGTTCGAGATGTTGAAACTGAGCTGATAACACATGATTTGTGTAAAGATGGTGTGTTTATACGCAGTGAAGAATGTGTGGCTGTGTTTACTGCTGTTGCTCAAGGCATGGACATTGAAACGGTTTTACTTAGTATGTTTCCTGTTGCACATCCCATGCGAGCGGATTGGGTTAAAATGAGTGCTTTAGTAGCACAAAATTTAAAGATTAACAAGAAACGCAAAAGTGTGGTTGCTTTACAGAAATTGTCTCAGCAATTTCACAAAACGCTTGCGTCGCGGATGATGTTGCTGGTCCGCAGCTGTGTCATAGCCCGCACTCAAGTATGGACTCAAGTAGTTTTGCCATTGACAGAACGATTGGCACAAGTGTTAGCGCTTCATCAACGCTTAGGTCAAGTAGCGCCATGCAAGCCACGCCTCGGTGCGATTGCTCCAGCTCATGTGTGTGTAGAAGACACAGGTGAGCATAGAGCGGCAAGAACTTTGCAGCGAGTAGCAAGACAAATATTGGTGGCCCAATACTGGCGTGTACAATTACGAGCTTTTTTTTGCCGTTGCTGTGGGGACGTTCAACTCCCACCCCGACAACGTTGTCTCTTTACCTCCGATGGAAATGGTAAGTGGAAGGTTATGTGTGGCTTAAGTCGTCGCTTCAAGCGGGCTGATTATGACCGAGCCTCCAAAACTACCCCAAGACGAAGAAATGATGATAAAAAGTGTCGTCACGAGTTGTTGGGGTCTATGTGTGAAGAGACTGAGTGTTCGTCTGTTAATTTGATAGGTACAGCGTTAATCAATGATAATCAAATGGTCATGACTTGTACTAAATGTGCGTCTGTATCTCATGTTGATTGTCAAATATGGACGACGGGACGTTTATTTGTATGTACTAGTTGTTTCATGCAATCAAAGAGACTTGTTGAGACCCCCCGTTGCTTAAAATGTTCTCGTTCAGGGTGGCGCCATCAACGCAACTCTTTTGAAAAGTTACCATGGGCTGAACAACCCATTACGTATCTCAATGCAAACAAACAGCTGCAATCTGGACTTATTTGTGATAGCTGTGATGGTAGGTAATGTTTGTATGGTTGGCAATGTATGTGACACACTGTAGGTGAACATTGGCGAAAGGCAGCGAGCATGTATGTGATTCCTATTGAAAACATCATACGTAGCAGAGTGTTTGTGAGTTCTCAAAACCAAGTTTTTGAGCGACGGACGGGGACGCGCAATTTCCGTTCTCGTACAAGTTTTGCACCACCTGTACAAAGACAGAGTGGATTTAAACGTAAAATGTTGTCGTTGATAAACAAACAATAATAAAATGGTTTTATTAATTACAGCAAAAGAAGATGCAAATCTGATGGTTTCCTCTTTACACCTCTAGGCATAGGCGCAACAGCAGCCTTCACTATTGGACCATCATACACTGCTGGCAATTCACGGCCTTCCAAAATATCTTCAATTCGTTCTTTCGTATAAAGTTCAAAAAGATTTTGATCCTCAATAAATATGGATGGATAATATGCATTTATTCGCAATAACACTAAAGTTGTGTTTGTGTCCAAAGCACGCACCAACGCCTGGCCTACTTCTTCTGTAAGTTGATTACCATTTAGATTCAACTCCGTCAGAGTGGTGTTTGTTTCAATCGCACGAGCAATTCTAACACCATCTTCACCTATACGATTACCATCAATATGTAGGCTCGTTAGCATCGTATTCATTGAAATTGCGTCTGCAAAAGCTGTCACTAGACCATCATTTTCTGCACGAGTTGTATATCTGAGACTCAGAGATCGTAGAGTTGTGTTTCGCCGCAGTGCTCTTGCAGCCGCTACTGCTACTACACTATCATTGTATCCCAAATCCAAATTTGTTAGTGTAGTATTACGGTCCATCAAATTAGTCACAGCTACAGTGACTCTTTCTTGATCAAATGTACGAGGTGGAGTGATGTCACGAAAGTACCGTCTCATGGTTAAAGTTTCTAGATTTGTATTTTGTTCCAAACCTCGAAGTATGCTAAAACTGGTATCCTCGTTCTGGTACCATCCGCTGATGTTTAGAGATTTTAAGACAGTGCTTGCATTTACGGCTTGAATGAAATCTTGCACTTGCTGTGCTGAGAACCTGGGACCAATTGGTCCCCAGTTCCAAACACGGGTTGAAGGGTCATTGTTTCGGATCAGCTCAATGTAGTGTTCCTGTTCCTGTCGTGAAGCCATGACGCCTTAAGACATAGAATGTTTTGTGCTAATATACACATAAAATTTTAATGTTAGAAACTTGTACGTATTTATTAGTTGGTTAAAGCATTTTACGTTACACGATTGCTTTATGCAACCGCGTTTTCATGCTAATATCTCATATGTAGAGTTTGCGTCGGCTATTGTCGATCTTTTGCATGCACAGTATGATAACATAGCGGTAGCTGAAGAAACACTCAATGAACTTGATGGTCTAATTCATGCAAAATGGCGAGAGTTTGCGGAGCGAGGAATAGGAACGTACAACTGGACTTTTGCAGAATTGGGATGGATTGGGACACAAAAATTACGTAATGTTATAAAAAAGCAGCAAGACCGTGCAGCAAACGCGTTTTTAGGTACTGAGTTGCTGTGTGTTATTGCAGATAAACAAATTGGAGAGTACACACAGTGGGAGATTGAACAAGCACTTTATCGTTTAGCAGATGCGTGGCTGGACGTACACATTTGTCCATCACTTGTTGACTACATCTGTGCTTTAGAAACAAGCATTGCACGTTTTACGTTAAACTCAAAACCGCGTATTAACACGATACAAACATTTTCGAATATTTTTCATGACATCAGAGTAAATTTATTGCCGCTTTGTTTACAGACTACGTACAACACAGACGTGCAATATTCGAAAGAATTTTTTGACGCTACAGTGTTTCCATATATAAAAACCGCTGGTGCACGCTTATTTTTAAAGGTGATGATTCAGAAGCATTTTCACAGACCTGGAGACAATGCTATTTTTGCAAACGAGATGGGAGAGCCGATACATGGTGTAATAGATATGGAAAGGGCAAACCGGCAGTTGTATGGGCAACTTTTTAATGAATTAATGCCACTAATTAAAACAACATCAGACTTTTCTGTTGTTATGGAGTTATTACCGCAGCGAATTAAAAACATTGTAGTGGCCGTGGCATTTGATAGTTATGTGTATGCTACGTACTCTATCCCTAATTTTTACCAAACATCGGTTGTGCACATGCCGATGCCATGTCAATTACACGCTCGCTTGCCATTTTTAACATTTATTGGTGGCAACGTTGGTTTAGGTAGGTGTGAATTGTATTTTTTATTTTTTAAACTGAAAACGGTGCTAGTGCATACTGGAAAACTTGTGATATACAAAAGTATTGAGCAAGCAATTTCAGGTAAACATATTGTATTTTCATTTTTAACTTCTTTTTACATATTTTCAGCGTTTTTACTACAAATGCCGGATGGAAGATTACAACAACAGTACCCTATTCCTCCACAACTTTTGTCAGACATTACCGGCCTATAAATGGAGCTCGTATTGCCTTTAATAAACCCCCAAAAATCATGACCGAACCCAGCACTAACAGAAGCCAAGATGTGGCTGTAATGGATGAGGGCCACCCCGATGACGACACCACTTTTGTAAGTGTTGGCTCAGAAAATCTCATGAGTGTCAGCCCAACGCGTTTTGTAGACACGTCGGACAGTTGTTCCCTGTGTTCTATGGCCGTGGGTAACGAAGCGCAAGTCCGACTAAAGTGTGGACACCAATATCACTTATCGTGCTGGATGAGACGGATGAGGTTCACACCCGAATGTGTAAAGTGCACACCCGAGTGCTGTGATGAAGCTAGTATCCCGTCACCAATTTGTGCCTCCACTAATATCGACGATCGTCTTCTAAAACAATTTGCGCTGCGTGCATATACTCTCCTGCAAAACAATAGTGGGTATAGGCAAGCGTCCGAGGCATGAAGAGAAAAGCAGAGCACGTAGCCCGTGCTGCCGGAATTGCATGTCGTGATCTTTTTGGTACAGCATTTCCTTCCTCAACTTTTCCCAATTTTTTAGAGGTGTACATAGCATTTGAAAACACATATACACCCCCGGATATTAGCGGTGTACATTGTCTATATTTCACACACGTACCACCAGACAATGAATCTATTCGTCTTTGTGTTACAAACCGGCAATCTACACAAATTGTTGTAAATTGTTTAGAACACGCTGTAATAATACTCCAAATGTATGCTCCATCGTTTAGTGTTAAAAATCTGAATTTAAGTCATTATTTATAAGGCAATGTAAATAAATAAACATTATTTCTTACCTAAATCCTTTACACGCCGCATGCCTGAGACACTTGCTTGTGAGGTGTGTACGTTTGTCAAATTGCCATTTGGCCATGGAAAGGTGGGAAGATGGTTAATGCAATAGCCCAGTTTCACTGCATCTTCTTCCGTGAACCCGTTTTTTAAAAGCGTGTCACAAGTAATACCCTCTTGCATAAGGGAGTCAAAAGTTATTCTACTAGTCATAATTGTTTTTACTGCTTCATCCACGTTTCCTCCCTGCTTAAGTTTGTTAATGGTTTGCCATAGTGTGTTATTCATAGTTATAAGTGGGCGTAAAACTGGGTCTTTACATGGGGTGCGCATCGGCTGTTGTGTCTGACTTAATAAAAATAATGACAACGCCGGATCTTTGCCACAATCAAAATTAAATTGGCCTGATTGAGCATTTGTGGTTTGAGAAGAGCATAGGTTGCAGTTAGGAATTTTGAATGTTTCACCTAAACACAAAAAGTGTGCAGTGCACCCACAAGCAAAGGTGACGTGCGGATCAGACCAGGTGACTTCTTGTTGACAGACAGCACACAAGACCATTGTTTTACTACCATTTATCATTTATTTATATATACGTTCCAGCTTCCTCATCACTAGACCCCTTAAAATACGGGTCAGCTTCAGACAAAACTTCCTTACTCAATTCAGTGGGAGTCTTTTCCATTACAACAACTGGTGGTGTTTCAGGCGGTGGGCAAGCTACCTTTGGCTTTTCCTCCTCCTTTTTCGGTGTTTCCTTCTCCTCCTCTTGTAAAGAGACTCCAGCCATAATGCTGGCTATCTCTTCCAATTCGCTTTTTGTTGTACCTGCACCCTCGGCTACTAAACATTTCGACGACATGCTTTGTGTAGTGTTATACATAGATAACAGATCGTAAATTATAGTGATGCAGTTGGTATTTAGTTAATTCATGTTTTATTTATAAATAAGATGTATAAGGAAGCTGGTGAAGCATTCCTGTATTGCATCCTCGCGGGTGCAGGAATGTATTTGTACGAACATGCACTGACACATGAAACCGTTTTCAGTGTTGTTGTGGCAGCGTGGGTAACTATTTCAGTTTTGAACCACATCTCAGCACAGAAACGACCACAAGAGCCAAAAGACAAAGCGTATGCAAATCAGCATCCGCGTAAATTTCTGCTAAAACGAATGCTCAGAGCCGCGTTGTTGGCCGTTCCTCTTTTTTTAGACGTGTTTTCAAGCAGCAATGATGAGGTGCTTTCTACCCAGACCGGCCTGCGACACACACAACTAGCTGAAGACAGCGTCCGATGCGGTGGTGCATCTCTAGGATTTATCTTTGTTGTTATCTTACAAAGAAATGTGTTGCTGGCGAACACTTCAGCATTACGAAAAATAGTGTTTATCATTGGTGGATTAACGCTGTCTATTGGTCCTCTACTTGCTGTTGGGGAAGCCGATGGTCGTGCGCTAGCGGCTACAACAGCCGGACTTCGTATTCTATGGATGTGCCTCATGTCTACTCATGTAATATCCGATGTGACAGATCCAATCGGGAGTGTACACGTGTTGCGTGTTCTGTCTTTTGCCGTACTTTTCAGCATCGCTGCCAATGTCAATTCGTGCCTAATGTATGTGCTTTCAATGTCTTGTGTGTAAATAATATTTTGTGCAGGTTTTCTGGTCTGGGGCTGGGAATCGCATGCTGGAGTTTGTTTCAAATGCAGAGCCCGTTGCTGGCACTGTGTGTTTTAACACTTGGTGTGTATAAAAAAGTTCATTATGATGGTGTTTAACAGTTTTTTAGTTGGCGGATTTTTGAGCGAGGATCAATTGCAAATTGGGATAAGTATCATGTCTGTTGGCATTTTAACGCTCTCTCGATTTCCATGTAAAAAACCCATGGCTAAAACAACACGCTTTCACAAAATGCAAACCAATAATGATGAGGAAAGAGAAATTGGACCAGATGATGAATTATAAATGTACTATTCTGTGTTATTCTTTTGTCGTCTCCTTCTTTTGTAAAAATGTACGCTTCTTTCGTTTCACACCCGCCAACGTTTCGTCCAATTTCATATCTGAACTGCTCGGATTCTCCAACATATCATTTAAAGTGGATTCCATCACCGCTTTCAACGTAGATAGGAGCGGTGCTGCGGCATTTGCTCGGTCAAGTTTAAGGCAAAGGCTGTCAAAGCCCATTCTACTACAAATTTCGCGCCATGCGGCGGCGGCAAGAAGTCCTGATGGTGAATCGCCTAACGCGGCTACGTGCTTATCAAGTGTACCGTCAATGTCCATAATGTAAAAGACAATGTTTACTTATGTTCTCTTACAGTCAAACTATAGTTTAAACTCTACTCTTTTAGTTCTGCCAAGTGGGCAGAAAACCATTTGTCTGTCTCGACCATAGCTTGGTTCAAACTAGACATATCGAATGAGTTGCAGTTCTTCTTCTTTCTGCGCATGGTACGCTGGCGGCTTTTACTCCCGCTACAATTCTTCTCATCTTCATCTTCCTTCTCATCGTCGTAACAGCCACAGTCACCCATCCCATGACGTTCCATATGGTTACGGATTGACGTGGTGAGGTTGGAAACGGTCATGCTTGAACCAGCAGCCGGAAAGGATACGCCAAAGCTGCTCATACGCTGATGAGCCCTGGATAGGGCATCGGCGGAACCGTTTCCTGTCTCAAAGTGGTCATGAATATTCTGCATCCAGGAAGCACCGTCTGTGGCATGCATCGGCACATCATTGGTCGGCATGTCCTCAGAATCCACAAATCGGTGAGTGACGCTATCCTGTAATCGCAATGATGTTATTCAGGTGTTAATTTTTGTTACATTAGCCGCGTCTACCTTCTCAATGTCGTCAAGTGCAATGTTGAGCGGCAACCACTTATTTGCACACAAAAGTTAGAGAAAGTTGTAAAGGTTTGCATAATTACCTTAGCCTTTATGGCCCCTGCATCAGTCTTGTAGCGAATTCTGGCGTTAAGTACCGCCGTTGTCGGGGAGTCGATCTCATTGGACAGTTTCAGATCCACAATTCTCCCTATCGCAAATAAGTATGTTTGTACAGTAAAACACAAATATCGTACCTTTGATGTACTCTCCGGTCTCCCGCTTTAAAGTACAGGCCGATCCGACTACGTGAGAGTTAATCGCTCATTTTTTCTTGTCTATATTTGCTTACCACGCCACTTTACATCACGGTCAAAGTAAACAAGCATTTCCCTTTAACGCTCTGTTGAGAGACAACCCCTCCCTAGTTATAGTTATTAGCGTCTGTCACCCATCACCACTGTCCGGAAGCGAACAAGACGCCACCCAAACAAAAAGCAAATGGCGCCCGTGAACTGCGTGTTTCAACTCCCGACAATTGGCGATGGAGGAGAGCCAACGGGTGGTGTCACCCCCAGTACTGTTGGTGCGTGCTGTTTAATGTGTAGCCAAACACGTGACGTGAGTTGCAGATAATGTTGATGAGACGGTAATTTACACTGACCAGAACAATACGTGCTGGAACATGTTGTGGGCCGGACGTCGCTTGGAAGAACCATTTAATACCTTGAAAATTTCACCATTTCAACCAGAAAAGGGTTTGCCTAATCACATTCTGCTGAGCAACCTGTCTGTATTTCTGAAGTTGGATGACATGCGCTCCTACAATGAGCTTGCTGAAAGTATCGACAAGTGGGCAGAACTTTCTGAAGATGATCGTTGCACAATTTTGGGCGGTTTGAACGAAGTTGTTTCTAAGGCTGGGTACGGTTTTTGGACTGTGTCTGACCCGGAACAGATCAAGACTGAAAACGGCTTGAAGCTTGAAGACCTCAACTATCCAACTGATGGCAAACGGTTTAATTTGACCGCATACATGTTGAGCGATGATGAGGTTGCAAAAGTGCTTGGTAGTGTTGTAAAGGGAGTTTCAACTGTGAAAACGACTCGTGATACGCTTGTGGCTGAGTTAACACAGAATCAGTACAGCCTTTACGCAGATCAATCTTTCACTACATGTATGAACAAGTTTTCATCCATGGTCTGTCGCGACTTTATTGTAAAACGAGATGGGGAAGAACCATGGAGTGGTAGGTTTGTAATTATATACAAATCAATGTTTTTTATTATTGTTTGTAGAGAGTCTGTTCATGCCGGTCCGTATTGCCGAGTCCAAAAAGCAGCAGGCGACTCCGGCCCAACTTGTGGCCAGTAATCATGTGGCCGGAATGAAGGCTGTTGTTGAGGAGAAGAAGTCCAAATTAAGTCGCAAACAGTCCAAGCCCATGCGTAGTTCTGGCGGTACGCGTGATGTCCCTAATGTAGGCGAGGCTCCAGAATTGTCTGTCTTTGATCCTCCAGAGTTGAGGAAGAATAAAAGACAGGCGGAGTCGCGCAAGCGGGATGCACCGGAGGATTTGTCTATGTCCTCGTGCAAAAAATCCAAGACTGTCTCTTATCCTGGTTTGCAGTGCATCTCTGAGTGTGTTAATGCTGTGTTGCAGCTCATTGAAAAGGATGAGCTTGATGCTTCTTTATGCCCCATACCAGCAGAAGTTTTGAAGAAGCCGATCTCTGTAGACTCATTTGATGCCATTCCAGCTGAAAATGGTGGCAACATCATCAGTGGTCTGAACCTGTTGATTGCCAAAAATGCATACTTGGAGCTGCCGAAAGCTCTTGCCGAAATGGAGGCGCAGCGCAAAGCTATTGAGGAACATGAAAAGACTTGCACTGCACAGACAGCCGAATTAGCTGAGTGTCGAAAGAGTTATAATGGTGTCAAGAAAGAAGTTGCGAAGCTGGAGGCAACGAAAGCTGAACAGGCAAAGAAGATTGAAGAGCTAATGCAACAAGTGCAAGAATTAGATTCTACTATCTCTGAAATGAAACAGAAGAAGCCTGTATCGTTGAAGGACCAGCTGTTAGGTTGTTACAAGAAGTGATCTGTTATGTTTTGGGCAGTATTAATAAAGTTGTAAATGCTTTCTTTTGATCTCTGTTGTGCAATTTGGGCATTGCGCAAACTTATACAAGCCTTCACTGCTGCATTAATTTTGGCACTACACATCCTACCGACAAGCTTATCATCCCCATATCTGTGCGTCAATCGACGTGTTCGATTACACGCCCAGCATTTTCCTCGTGTAACATATTCATTATAAATACACACTTTACCATTCAATGACCGGACACTCTCTACAACATGTGGCTGTAAATTGGCAGCAAGCGCCGTGTACAGCAGTCGCTGTTGAGATACATTAACATTTAACGGAAACATTTCATGCTCAGAACTGACATCTGATGAGTCGGATTCCAGCCACGACCCCTCTTGCTCAGACTCTGACACGTTGTGCTCAGACTCTGACACGTCGTGCTCAGACTCTGATTCCTCCTCAATACGTCGGCGCTTTACGGGTGTGACACCATACTTATTGCGTGTTTTATTGTGTTTACATAAGGTGCCGATGCGCACACAACCGTCGGGCAAAAGCTGAGGTGCTTCTAGTGTGTACCCATGTTTATCACTTTTTCGGGTCATGGGCTGACACACTTTGCTGCCCTCTTGCTGGAGCTGGGCCACGGAGTGCTTTGTCGCTGTCTTGGGGGGTACGCAGTACAACAACTGCGTTTCACAGTGTCGAAACACAGAATGCATATTATAGAATGAGATAATGAATAAATTATATTATCACATGGACAATCCATCGTGACAACGTTTACTAATTAAACAAGCAATAACATCTCTAACGTAGCTCTCTGCCACGGCTCGCGACACGTAGGGCAACGAGGGTCTCTTCGTACAACTATTCTTTCGCAGGGTTCACACATTACGTGGTCACACTCAGAGGTGATTGCCCTAACGCCTTCTCTATTTAAAGGCTGCATACAAACAGCACATTCTTCCTCGCGTATTTCATTTAAAAGCTCCTGTGGTGCATTGAGAATAACTTGACGTTCTTCTTCTGTAAGAAATTGCAAAGCTCTTTGGAGCATTACTTTGCGCTTTCTCTCAAAAGCAGGGTCGTCTTTATCAAGAGGTTGGCGACGCTTGCTACCAACAGCAGGACCGCCTCCTGACGCATCATGTGCTGGTTCCTCTTCTCCTTCTGATTCTGAAGAATCACTTGATTCTGAATCTTCATCACTAAAGTGTTCAGACTCTTCTTCACTTGAACTATCACCTTCCTCAATTGAAAAACGTATAAGCCAATTACGTGTTATAAGGTTAAATTCATTGCCTTCGCGTGGTGCACACAAATGTGCCACACCAATATTTATAAAATTCAAAGTGGCAAGAGACAAATAAACAACTCTTGTGAAATGTGTGTCTGTAAATCTGTAAACATATATAGAATCTTGCGAATTACAAACCGCAAAGAAATCACCAAAGTGACAAGCTGACATTATGGTGTATGCATATGCATTGATTTCCCGAAATGTGTTTGGATCATTATCATATATTGCATAAATACCATATGGGTAAACCATGTGTACAGTATTTTGTTCAGGATGCATAAACACACTCAAGACTGATTGGTTTCCTGAAGAGTAGTAGTTTCCGATTGAGTTTTGTTGTCCGGTCTGCTCATTATATAAAAAAATTCTGTTGCGTGCAAAGCAATACAACACGTTGTTATAGCTTCGCAGCAATGTTATTGGGTTATCCCCCTCCACAGTATGTTGTGATGGCAAGATAGTTCTCTCAGAACCACTGATTCGAATTAAAGACACATGTTGACCGTGTGCAACGTAGCACGAACCTACTGTTGCACTCGGTTTACAATAAATAGCAGTTACAGGTGTATTAAATGGAAAGGTTATAATTTCTTCAACGCGTCCTAAACGACACACTGCAACGTTGCCGTCGTGTAAACCAAAGTATATTTCTCCAATGTAGGCACAATCAAAGCATGTAGTTGGCTGATCCAAATCAAAATCAAATTGCGGGAATCCATGTCCGTGTCCAGCTATAAATTTTTGTGTTTCCACACCATTTGAAACAAAAAGGTTGCGTGAATTGTCAATAGCCATACGCTTTATATTTTCATTTTCTTCATCATGTTCAAAAAAATACTCACGCGTTGCCTCTTGTCTAATGGAATACGAAGGCATGTTTGCCAGTGTGATTGTTACGGGTATGTAAACAAGCTGTAATATACATAATTTTTGTTAATTTACATAACAAAGAAAGGGGGTATCCTTCTACACTCCTCTTTAAGGTAGAAGGCGATATGTCAGTCTGTGCAGTATAGTGTGCGTCTGCTCTGAGGTGGTGCAAGTGTACAGGAGGTAGCTGTTTGTTACTGATTGTCTAACTAAATTATTGTTTTATTACTTTTGTGAAAAGTTGAACGATCTACCATCTTTTTGGACGTTTGTTGTGATTACTAAAGGTGACAATGTGGAAACTTGTTTTTTACACAAACGTTCAAACAAACTAAGAACGTTCACCACGAATTCGTCGTGCAAGTTGGATGTCCTTCGGCATAATGGTTACACGCTTTGCGTGGATTGCACAGATGTTTGTATCCTCAAACAAGCCGACCAAGTACGCCTCAGACGCTTCTTGAAGAGCAAGCATAGCGTGGGATTGCCACCGAACGTCAGTTTTAAAATCCTGAACGATTGTAAAAACAGAGCGCACAAACTCCACCAAACAAACACCAAAACAAACCTGACAAATTTCGCGCACAAGACGCATGAACGGAAGCTTGCGAATGAGCAAATTTGTACTCTTCTGATACTTGCGGATTTCACGCAAGGCCACTCTACCAGGACGGTAGCGGTGTTTGCGAGCAGATTTAACCCTAAAATGTACGTCAATACACAAAAATGCACCGCCCACACACGCACACACGCACCCTCCATCCGCAGTCGCACTCATGCGAGCCGCAGCGGCGGCCAAAGCCTTACGCGGAGCCTTTCCACCAGTAGATTTGCGTGCAGTCTGCTTGGTACGTGCCTACGTAATGAATTTGAGTGCATTGGAGCGACTACGCCACACCGCATACGGCCAACATCACAACACGCAACACCCACCATTTGATCTTTTTTTGTTGCGCCGACGGGGTGCTGGTCGGAACCTCACCTCCTCCTCACCCTCCCCCCGTTTATCGCTTTCTGGCTTGTGGGTCCGAAAAGGGGTCTCGTTACCCCGTTTTCTTCTTTTTGTCCACGTTAGAGCCATTTTTTGTCGCTTGCAGGACTAACGAACGGTGCAAAAATAAAAGAAGATAAGGTAGAGTTTTAATATTATAAAATAGTCAATGTATAAGTGTACATGTGTAGAAAACTTGCCGGTATAAGCATAAAAGTACCTTTTGTCGCTTGTAGGTTGGGGAGGGGGTCTGTCCTGTCGTTCTTATCGTTTACTTGTTGAGGTCACCCGGCAATCCCCACATGACAAAGGTGTACTGCTTTTGTGGCAAGCCTGCGTTTGTTTGTCTCATGTATTGTTCAGCGTCGTAGGTATGAAGAAATACCAGAATTGACGATTGATGAGTGTAATGATGTGCGGATTAAGCATGCATGGAACCAGTCTCCAAAATTGAGCAATATCCACACTTGTCACGTAATGTACGGCAATCAATCATTCAATAGTGTGGAGCATGCGTTTCAAAGTTGTAAACGTGCCCACTTCTTGCCTGAATTACCATTAGACTTAAATCAGAGTGCCATTGACATGAAAAGGAGCAACAGCAAGAAAAATTTGGTGTTGGCAATGCGTGCACAACATAAAATAAAAATCAAAGAAGCAAATGCACGGCACTCAACTCTGCTAGAATTATGGAAGAAAAACACTGCAAGCATTATGGAGGAGCTGTTGAAGAGTAAGTTTTCATTGAATAAGGACTTACGTCAGCTCTTGTTAAGCACTGGTGACAAGAGAATTTATGAAGCAAAATTTCGTGCAGGCAGTGTGTGGGAGCGTCAGGATGAAGAAAACATGGGATTACTAGGTAATTTATTAATGAAAATCAGAAGCCTACTACAGTAAAGCATTTTTAATGGTTTCCAAACCACCATCTATTGCGGTGTTTTTTTGATACATAGCCTGGAAATAAATTCTGTTCTAAGCGACCATCATACTTGTTGCGGGGATAGTCGCGTACAAACACACAGGGAAAGTCATACCAATGCACCTGCATAGGAGCAACAAGTGCGCGGCGACCAGCAATGAGAAAACGCGTCACAATATTACGCAGTGTAACCTGTTTCCACAGCGCAAACACAAACTTTTTTGAGTTACGGCGTCCATAGTGACACTTGTTCCACACACGAAAACTCTTTGATATTAAGGCGTTTCGAAACAATTTAAAGAAAAACTTACACAAAGAATGCTTCAATCGCCGAAAGTGAGTAAGTGCAAGAGAGAGAGCCTTGTTGCGCTGACGCGATTTACAAACATATTTGGCACTGGCTCGCCAGCGGCAAAACATACGACGAACCCACTTAGCACGGTAACCAAAATGTATACGCTCTAAATAAGTCGGACGTTTGTACCCACCTATCATTCTACCAATTACACGTTTGGTTCTATCAGTCACGCGAAAGTTGTCAGGTAGTGGTCTGGTACGCTTGCAAAAATGAAAAAAGGCTAATACAAGCGAAACAAATTCATCCGTATACGTGTACAATTGTATCACAAACGTGTAAAGAAAGTCCACTTCATTTTTAGTCAACGACATGTGCAGATTACGTATTTGGATGGGCATATAAGGCTCTACAATTTTGCATTTAGCAGAGCACAAGTATCGTAGCGCCATGTGCATCAACATTTCATCAAGGCTCTTGATAGGGTTGGGCCAAAACACTTTGGAATTCTGCATTATACCCTTGTCCACAATCGCACGGAAAACAACGTCTTTAGAAGCAAAAGTACAAGCCATAAAGTTGGTAAGTGGAAAGTGTTCCAGCCCGTGCGCCCACCTACCACCCTCATAGAAACCCCAACAAAAATGTGTTAGTTTTAAAGGAAGGTGCGTCCAACACTTAGGAAACTGTACGCATTTAGGAAGGGTACCATAAGATGTACAGTCTTCAGCATTCTTAAACAGACGCACACACAAACCATCAAGTAACCCGTTTGAAAAACTACCATTGTACAGCACGATGGTTGTGCCATGTTCAGAATGTAGGTTAACCTTAAGCCATCCAGTACAAGGCATACCACTGTCATCAACTGTACCACTGAACATAACACTCTTGTACGGGTAGTCGTCGCAAAACATTTGGGGAACAAAACCCAACAATGCTTTGATCTTCTTTTCATCGATGCACAACGACACTAAATTATGCGCTTTGTTTTTTCCAAACGCAAATTTGGACAGTGAAATAATCTGACACGAAATCCACGTGTTAAAAGCATCAAATTTCGTCAATAAATTGATCAATTCGTCATCAGACATTTGGCAAGTTGATTGGTAAACTTTTTCCGGTGTGTTCAGAATAAAACCACGCAGCGCATTGTACGTCGATTTGACATCGTACTCGTCTTCATCGTTTATTTTAGCCACACGCTGTTTAAACGCATTCAATGCCGATTTATTTAGCTTGCGGTGTGTAACCTGATGAATATATGGTATCAGATGCACAGACGCAAACTCCAAGATTAGCTTACTCACCTGAGCCATCAGCATCGCCATGTGATGAATGTTGTGGTTGGAGGGAGCGTCAGGTTGGTATAGGGTCCCCGGGCCAACGAGTAATGGAAAGAGCGATAAACGCGTTCTCCAAAGGGAATCTCCTTAGCCTTCGTGTTTTGTTCTGGTTCTCTAACTCATTCTTAGTTCTCTCTCGCTTGTGGTTTGTGGGTTGTAAAGGGGGTCTCCTTAGCCTTCGTGCTTTGTTCTGGTTCTCTAACTCATTCTTAGTTCTCTCTCGCTTGTGGGTTGTGGAGGGGGTCTCGTTAGGAGCCACGTGTCCACCCTGTTCGTTCGTCTCCCTTTGGGTGTGATTGGTGAGGGTTGGGAACGGTTGGGGGTGTCGGACCAACAAACTGAACAGCGGATGGAGGGTGTGTGATGGTGCTGCTGATGGCGCTTTGGGTGGGTGCTCATATGGCGATTGCAGGCGCGTGGATTGAACGTGTACAACAAGACGCACAGAATGGTGGGCGCAAGAGGCCGCGGCGAGATGATTTAGAGGTTGTGGATGCGGATGCGCAGTCCGGTGCGGCATGTGCGATGTGTGCGCGATGGTGCGTTAATTTGCTTGTAGTTGCTGCTCCAAATTCTCCGTCATATTGTCCAAATTCGCCGTCGTACAGTCCAAATTCCCCACCGTACCATTGTCCCTCGCCATCGTACGATTCAATTGACAGTTCAACCCACACTTCACTGCGTCGAATCAATGCACGCGTGTTGTCTGCACTGGAGAAGAATGTCGAAGCCCTGTACGAGTACTGCATGTACATTTATACTACGTCTACTCTACACATGACAACGTATCGATTTTTGAACGATGTGATCATTTCTGAACATTTTGAACAAGTGCGCGGTGCGTGGAAGGTCGAAAATATGGCCGATCAAGATGATTTATACAAAAAGTTGTGCTCGCTCGTGGCGTGCGTCGAAAGTTTACAGTACAACTATCGATACAAGATTAAAGCAGACGAGGCTGCAATGCTGGATTGTATGCTTCAGCCTATAGAATCTATCATGGACAAGCACCTAGCTTGGTAGTTTATGAAACTTTTCGTGCAAGAAGTTCTTTTAGCGCTTCTTCTGTTAGAATAAATTGCTTTTGTGGTTGTTCTTCTTCAACTTTTTCTTCTTTCACAAATCCCAACACCCTGTCCCAACGCATATCTACACAATGATGAGCAACAAGCGGAGGTTTAAAGCAGACAAAACCGTGTTGAGCGGCTGGAGATCGTCCACATTTTTGCAACATTTTTGCTACTGGGAGACACGTCATTACAGGTTGTGGAACTTCGTATAAATGCAATACGGTAACAGAGTAACTGTGCAAATATAACTCTACACTAGAGTCGACATGATCACGCCCCAGGGCTTGAAATATAGAAGGAGAACAGGATTTTCTACGATTCCACAGCCATTGTAGAAGGGTTTGTCGAGAAAGTACTTGACGAAGACACTGTTCTGCCATAATATCCCACCCTTTAGCTGGGATAAGAGGTTCTGGACAAAACGTGTTGTCTGTCGCCTTTGCATGCAGACGAAAGTAGTACACTTTACCCCACTCATCGTCACCCAAAGTAGGCGGATGGTCCCACGACACAACCCAGTCTGCTAAGATAGTAAACACATTATCAACGTGAATAACTCCACACGCCCTCTGTCTCAGCAACTCAAAATCTGGGTCATCGGCAGCCAGTTTTGTAGCTATATCAGCAGGTATACCATATTCGGCCATACTGGCAACCGGTTTCTCGCCTAATTCATGCACAGCAGCCGCACAGTCATCATTTTTTAGTATAAGTGTTTCATATGCTTTTTCCCATGAACAACCACAATGAACTCTTACCCATTGCGTTCTAAATAAAAGCATGATGTGTTCAGAATGAGGCACTGTGACCACCAGACGTGCATTTTTTTTCATGAGTTGTTTGCAATTCAGGATTGCCTGTGTCCAACTCCGTTCACTCATTGCTGCGTAGTGCAAACACAACCCAGCTTCTACAAGCTGTGTTTCACAGTGTTGTTGATCTGAAGGAAGGGGTTGGGTAAAATCGCAGGGGTGAAGAGTACAAGGCAGCGACGCTGAACATCGATCGCTTGCTTCTTGCAGCGCTTCTTCAGACAAATCATACACATTGACTTGTTTCAATGGTGGAAGCATTTTCTGCAAAAAACTTATTTGAGCACCATGCCCACCACCAAACAGGTTGATTGCATTCCTACACTGAATATTCTCTTCTATGCAAGTATTTTTGACTACATTGGTGACTCTCCTTCCAATACCACACGCTTCATTTTTGGTGTAGCGCTCTCGGCAATTGTAATGCTGCTTTACGGCTTCTTCCATCAGTCACACACGACTATATTTGCCTTTGAGCCAGTGTCCATTTAAGGCAGACAGCAAATCACCATGTGGACTACGCTTTGGCTGGTGTGTGGTGGCTTTTGCACGGACAGGGGGCAAAGCGGACAGTGATATTGTTTGAGCGATTAACGCTTTCTCCCTACAGATTCTGTTTGCCCATGCGGTCATCCTCTATATTTGCGACTCCTCCAGGCAAATAATATTTTAATAAGCAATAAATAAATTATTAATATGAAATGTAGCTTAAATGTGGATGCTATGGTTTATGGAAGATTTTTCCAGATGATGAAGAACAGGAGTGTAAAGTCGGATGTCCCTAAGGGTGCTACTACCTGGGCTATTGCTGGCGTAACTTTCTCTGCTGTGTGCCGCTGTCTTGGAGCTGTGAGTGGAGCCATTCTGTGAGTTAATTGTAATGCGTAAGAAAACGGTGACTTATACACGTGTAAAGGTTCAACAATCCGTCCCGTCAGTGCTCTGGAAGTTCTCATTTGAATTACACTGATGCGTATGCTGATACTCTTCCCACGCTTATGAATGCGTCGGCGCCTGAGCAAAAGTTATTTACTACTGAGCAGATCATGGATATTTGCCCAACTTTGACTAGTATTGAAATTCTATACTGGAGCAACATTCTTTTGAATTGCTGGTTTGGGATTATTGCATCAAAGCAAATCCTCTCAAAGCGGGGTGTTTTGTCCTATGCAATTTCCAACGCCTTCACCGCCGTTAGCTACTTTGTCTTGCTGCTCACCTTGTCAGTCCGTGTGGACGTGTGGTGGTTCACCTATGCTGCCTTTTGGTGTGGATTTTAAATGTGTGACGCTTTATTTGTACCGAATTTATGTATTGTATAGGTATTTGCCATACATGGCCGCGTCAGGAGTCGTATTTTTTGCGTCCGCGTCGGCTGAGAACAATATGAAGGCCATTGCTCTTCCATCTGACTTACATTACATGCGGTGGGCTTTGAGCATCATCAATGACAAGAGCAGGTGAGTATATTACTGTCAGTGGCTACACTTTTATGTATCCACAATGGAGCGAACTGGTCTTAGTGACTTTGTTGGCTCTGTAGTTGATGAGCAATCGTTGCCGATCAAGACTCTAACAGGCAATTCTAAGGCGGGAGATGCACAGGCCATGGTTGTGTCTGCTGCCGTATTGGTTGTAGGGATCATTGCTGTAGCGTCGAATGCTTTTGCATAATTAGAAAAACTTTTAATAAATGGATTTGAAATAGAGATTAAAACGTATATAATGCACTTTTTATACACTATCACAACATGCAAGTGCACCTCGAACCAGGAAAATATGAAGTGTCCGACGCGTCTGCGGTGGCCGCTCTGTTGCCATCAGCGACCGAACTGAATGCATCATACAATAATCTTAGAGCACAGGGAGCCGGTGTTATAGCGCGCGCTCTACACAACAACACAGAACTAGAAACTCTAAATATTAGCAACAACAATCTTGAAATAGGTGGTTGTCGCAGCATATGTGAAATGTTATTGGTGAATACTACTCTGTCTGATTTAAATGTTCGTGGAAACCGATTTGGTGCTGATGCAGGCCCACTGTTTCACAAAGTAATGCTGGGAAATGATTCGCTTTTAAGTCTTGACATCAGTGGAAATCAATTAGAAAATGGCGGTGTTCCATTTTTACAAAGCGTGGCGCACAACACAACACTCACATCTTTGAAATGTTTTTACAATGCCATAGGACCGGCTGGTGGCCATCCTACTGCTCAGCTCATAGAAATTAATTCAACTCTTACGAGTTTAGATCTTAGTGAAAATAGATTAGGGGATGCCGCAGGCGTGGAAATTGGTCAAGCTCTTTCAATTAACACGTGCCTTACAAAATTGAGGCTAAATGGTAATGGGTTTGACGCAGCTGCTGGAACTTCCATTGCAACCGGGCTGCGTACGAACACAACTTTACATTCGTTGTCACTCATGAGCAATCACCTAAAAGAAAGTTTTGCACGTTCAATGTTGGACACGCTAACAGTAAACACAACGTTGACATCGCTGTCAATTGAAACAAATTTTGATGTCCCTAAGGATTTGATTGCGTCCATTGATGGTATTTTATCCACTCGAAACCCACCTGCACCGCCTGTGTTTTATCCTGGTGTAAAAGCTGTTGTAGCTTCACGAGATTTACTGATAGTGTGACTGTCCACTTTGATGTATTCAATAAACTTTGTTTATTATGACTGTTAGTCAGGAAGAGCTTGACAAAATGTTCGAGATGGCACTGCCACATCAGCACGGGGCCACGCGTCGTGAATTTTTGTGTGATAATGGGGTTAATTTGGTGTGCAACACTGACAACCAGCAGCGTGTCAAAGATATGTTTATGCGTAAAGTGATAAACACACCACACATGAATAAAATTTACAAAAGCAACAAAGATCCAGAGCACGACTGTACGCACCATTTATTTCGACGCGATGTGCATCGAGGGTGGGGAGGCACTTTAAGCGTTACAAAACGAGTCATGAAAGAACAACCAACAGTGTGTGAAATGCACCAAATTCAAATCTCAATATACACTGTTGGAAAAAATAAAAGCGATGAAAAGTGTTGGTGTGGTAGTAAAAAACCGACATCTAAATGCCATAATGAACACTTTTGTGTACAATTTCTTAATATGAAAGGTGAATGGAAAACATTTTGCTGTGATGTACATGATTCCATACACAATCCAAAAAATTTGTTGTGGACATACAATAGCATGTATGGGTGCGCACGACAACCAACTAAAATACATTTATGTGGAAGTCAGTGTACTTTGACACCCATTGTGCTACAACATCGTCAAGAAGAGTGCGTTTGCCCGCTTACGCTCCAATCACTGTATGCAAATGTAGACGATGGAGAAACGCCACTACCGGCCGCGGCAATGGGAAACACACACCTATACACAAACACAAAACAAACCGCAGCACAAAAGAGGGCACAGTCTTTCAATTTAGGTAGGTAGTAATGTAAAGTTACTTATATTATTTACACAAATGTCAGAACTTGCTGTACAAAACGGGTGCAGAAATGTTCGTCCACGTATTCAAAATCAGTCCGAATTAGACATACTTGGTAACAAGTGTGGAAATATATGTTGATTTATCTCACACATATACAGTGGCTGGTGCGTTCCGTGTTCAGGCGGCCGGTCTTGTACCGGACTTGTTGGTGCGTACTGTTTTTTAATATTACATGTGTATTGTAACATTTGCTTTAGCTGTGTGCACGTCCACCCCCTTTACAACCCATTGACAACACGTCCCTGTGTGTGCAAGCTGGAACACCCCATCAGCTTATTGTTGCTACACTCTACGATCTGTTATTCAGTCCGTGGGCAGTTGTCCGAACTGAACAGCGAATTGTGGAGGTAGAAAAGATAATACTGAAGAGCATTGCAGCTAGTGGAAGAGACATCTGTAAACCTGAACTTCAACGACAATACATTGAAAGTTTGTACAAACACGGGTTGGGAGTAAATGGGTATTTAAGCGGTGTTTTTGGTGTTAAAGACGCTTTAAACATACTTACATCAACAGCGGGTGTGTTTGATTACACACTTTGCTATTCTCTAATGCATGTATACAGATATTCTGATTAATTTTATTACTGTACATACTACCATTAAACAAAAGGAGATTACGTCAGAACTCGTTTTAGCTATTTTGTCAACGGTGAAAGATCGCAAACAAACAGAAATAAGGTTTAAAGGACGTGTACTGTTTCCGCCTAAAAGTTATAAGGCACAAATACAGCTAGTTCTTAAACTTTTACCCCCTTCCTCACAATTCAATACGTATATACGAAAACGGTATCGTGATCGGTAATTACCATTGTTATAATTACTTACATTTTCTTACTGTCCCCTTTTGTGCTATTAGTTTGTACACACTTCACAGGTGAGATATTGTACAATGAGAGATAATCGCTCATTAACTTTTCCCTCCCTTTTCTTCGCGAACAGACAACAACTCGTGTCACGCTTAAAGTGTTGAGTGGCACATGGATGCTGCTCGCCGTGTAGACATTGCGTTGCAAAGTGTGAAGGTGTCTACCAAGCAGTATGGGTTTTACGTAACCAAAATGAGCATGGATCGGTTGAAGCTTTTAGCGTTGAAAGCAGTTCAGCCCATGTGCTGTGTTTTTGATCCAGATGGAAATGCTCTTGCGAAAAAACGAGGAGGTGAGTCATTGTATGAAGCTGTTGTTGATTCTGAGTGTATGCTTCAGATTCGGTTGTGAAGCGTAAAGGAGGTAAGTTGTCTTGTAAAAGCTAGTGTGATACTAAAAGCGTGCTTCAGGGTTTAAAACATTGGAAGTGAAATGTCCAAAGGTGTGGCATTCACCCAATGTTACAGTGTGGCTCAATTCGAGTGGTTTTTGCAAAGTGGTTGCTGTCACGGAACGTCAAGAAGCTGTACGCGTAGCAAAGACTTTTACGCGAATGATAAGACGTGTACGCGGGTTTAAGGATGTGCATATTTTACCAAACACAAGTGTGAATTTAAGTAAGTTACGTGCTTGTGTGTATAAATGAAGACTAAACAAAAAATGTGTTTAGTGTCGATAAAGGGCGACATGGACTTGTGTTTACCAAACAGTCAAAAGATTAGCTTGCGAAAAATGACAAACCAAATTCCAGATCGTACATGCTACGAACCCGAGTTATATCACGGATGTAAGGTGCAGTGGGTTGACGGGATGAGCTTGATTCTTTTCTCTACTGGAAAAATCATGTTGACGCCAGCAGTCACAGACCAAAATCGTGATGCACTTGACAGTGATGCGGTAGGATATTTACAGCGAGGAGTGCAGTCTTTTGTAAATCTCTGTTTCGAAAATTTTGACCATCAGTAAAACTCATCTATATAAGATTGTTGGTACACCTAAGTAGTCCACAAAAGAATGCTTCGATCAGCCCCACTTGTTCTTGGCTGTCTGCTTGCCTTTGCTGCCGTGGCTTTCGCTGAGTCCGGTGTTCACCAGTCTTCCACGTGTGTGGATACTTACCATGATGGATCTTTCTGGCGCAATTGTTCAATTACTGTAGACGGAGAAGCTATTCACGAGGAGACTAACCTTAGTTGGGAACAGTGGAACACTCAGGTATACGTTTGTGTATAATTATTATTGTGTTTCTGATTCTTGACAGTTTGTGCTTCCCGCCTTTATCTTATCTGTGATTGCCCACGCTTTGATTATCTTTGTTATTTTCGGTTACGTTATCGATATTAATGGGTCTCTTTTGAGACCATGGAGGTGGACTGCTATTGCTAACCGCGCTCTTTAAGTTACCATTCTCTAAAAATAAACGTATTCAAACAACATAATATGCCAACTCCTACACCATTATATTAGTGAGAAATATGCCCCTCTCCTTCTATTTACCTATTGCACCTCCTATGAGGGCAGATGCAGTTCTGTTTTGAGGAACTAGCCACTCTGAAAGAGCGATTAAGACGCACACCTATTTTGACCCACTGTCCTTCACTCACCATCTAACAAGATCCACCAACACCGCCACACGCTCACCACTCCCACCAAACCTGCAAGCGTATGCAGGAAGTCAAGCAGCAGCATGCATCAAATGCTGCTATAGAGTGTGCGACAAATCACATAATAGGTCGCAAGCGGTTTAGAGATGACACGATTGTTGAGATTCCAGATGCAATGAAGGAGGTGTTGTTCAGCACATACCTACAAAAGTTTAACTGGCAGTACATAAAAGACCGTCAGGTTGAGTTTGCAGACAAAGGATTTATACGACAACTCTTAAAACTTGTTGACTTGTGTGGACCAAATGTGAAAACAATTTGTGATTTAACAGTTGGTTGTGGGGGTTCATTGTTACCTATGCTGTATGCACGACCACATCTCATTGGACGCGCGTATGACATAAACGAACAGTGTATAAAAGCGTGTCTACACAATGCAGGCTGCTTAGGTTTAAAACACAGGTAAATTGTAATTACATGTTTGTGTTAACCATGTAATTACAAGTAGGTTACAAACACACTGTGAACGATCTGAGACAATACTACATCGTGCTAGCGAATGGGATGTGGTGATGATCGATGTCCCATGGACGTCAAAATTAAAGCTGGGTCGTTTTGAGCTTGTGGACGTAGGTAGGTAAGAGAATGTGCACGTGTCACACACTAAAACTTTGTGCAGTGCGTGAGTTGTTCTCAAACGGTTCAACCAAAGTTATCTTGACTGTACCATATCACTATGATTACAGAAAGCTTTTTGAATGTGGTGCTGACAGTATGACGGTCTTTGCTGTAGGAGGCGCCAAATGTATCCTTTTATCACTTTAAATAAATAACTACACGAATCAATTGTGTTCCCTGTGTCAACGCATAGCCACTCGTTTGTATTCCTACGGGATAGAAATGATCAACACGCTTATTCAAATTTTGTATCTTCACAAGTTCGACAATGCGCTCCATATCCTGTGCATTGCCCAAAAGCTCTACACTTTTTTTACTTGGGTTGCCCCAATTCATACCCGGAGAACAAATTACTTGTTCCAAAGAGTCGGAAGGCATTCCAGCGTGCAACGAGCATGGAGTCCACTGTGAATTACATGCGTCTTGTAACATATCAAGTTGGCGGGTGTCTTCATAAACATATTGTGGCACCAAATTGAAATTTCCCTGATAAAAATCCTTCCATTCAACGCCATACGTTCCATTACGAGAACAGTAGTAAAAATCCATTGCATCTTCATACGCAGTTGAGTAACTGTAAACAAAATGTAAAAAAAATGCATTTGTCATATTTTTACGTACCAGTGCACAGCAAATTTATAAAACGAATTACTTCCGTCTTTGTTTGTGTATTGATGAGGCATTAATGCGTGACCATTCCTTTCGTCAAACAAATTTGTTTCTGTTTGCATTACCTTTATGCTTTTCATGATGCTATCAGCATCATCACAAATAAATTGAGGCGTACACACTGGGTCTAGGTAACCAGTGCCTTCCAACATAAGTGGAGGTAGATCAGGCGGGCATACACACGAGCTAAATTCATCTTGTTTCAATTTTGCTATGCCGGTTCCAACCATCATCCTGCGCGGTAACAGAACAGCGTTTATATGACAAGCAAAACCGTCGCCCTGACTTGCAGATGCCGCTCCCTGTAGAGCTGGGGTCGCAACCGCCCAGATTGTCATAACAGGTCGATACCACTTTCTAATCAGTTCAGAAGCAGCTTTAAGGCACGGATGCGACCACTCAGCCACGCTTTCTCGATGCCCTGGACCACTGATAAGGGCATTAATAAAGACTGAAGCGGAGCAAGCTTTGTCTTCACAATCACCGCCCGACAAAGCGGCTCCATGAAGCGACCCATTGCAGCAGTCAAAGACTTCGGCACCTAGACCTCCTTCACCTTCCACTCGCTTGCCTCGCATTGAATGATCAACGCAATAGGGTGCACACGCACCGGTAATGACAGCCGCCAAAGCAATTGCGCGCAAAACATCAATAGTAGCATGATTTAAATGGCCCATGGCTTTCAGTTGGGAATTACAACGCTCTGTAAATTTGTCTATTGTAAGACCCGTCGTGTCTACTCCAAACTGTAGACACAGTAGCATGTGGCGTTCCTCATGACTACAGACTGGTGTTATCTGTGAAAAGAACCCGCCTGGTAAAAAATCATTTGTATAGGGGCAGTGAAATGAGTGGAGAGCTGGATGTATAGGTGTTATCAACTTACTGTCAAAAAAAATATCTAAAGCTTTTTGTGCGACTTTGCGTGCAATTCCTTTAATTTTTGGCATGCTCTGACCTACAAACCACACTTTGTTTCGTGCTGTTTCAAAGCCAGGATGTGCCTTTACAGTAATTTCACAAAGTGCTTCACCCGCAATAAACCAAGCTTCTCGTGGCAGTTTAAACTTTACAGTAACCATATTACTACTTTTTTGCTTCAATCCACTCACTGTTATGTAATCACGCCCAAGCAAATGTTTACACAATTTTTGTTCAGCCGTTGAGACATTACAAATCAACTCAAATACAATTGTAGAGCTGGGATTGGGGCGCTTGAAGCACTCAGCCTCTAACTCAACTACATTCTGCTCTATCAACTGCTTGCAGCACAGATTGTCAGACATATGATTACAGTTGGGTGAAAAATATGCGACAACATAAGTGTTTTTCACTTGTTCAGCCCATTTGGAACTTCGTGTCAGAGTACCTAGATGAAGAGTAAGGTTGTGCAATGTAATGTCAACCTGCATCACAGCTTCTTAAGGTGAGTCAAAAAACCCTATAATATAGTTTGCGTCATTCAGTTACAGGTACAATGGACGTTCGTCTTACGACTGAAGTTGAAGGACGATCCAAAGAAAGAGTTGTCTTCACTGGTACGATACTCCCAGCAACAAAAGATCAACACTCAAGTATCCAGCACTGCTGCGAGGGTAAGATAAATGTTGCTACATTCACTATGTGCTCACATATGGTTTGCACAGAATTCACTACAAATGAAGTTAAGGATCTTTGTACTGCATTAGAGGGTCTACCACTGTGCCTCGAACATGGAGATGGTATGTTTTCTTACAAGTAAAATCATATTTAATGCAAAACAGGTTTAGATGGGCGGCCTAATCTGGCAATTGGCTCAGTGTTGAAAGCCTGGCAGGCAAAAGATAACAGTGTGAAAGTGCTTTGTAGCATTGACCAAAAAACTGATTTGGCGGACCACGTGCGTCAAAACGTGTTAAACAGGCAACTTCCAGACCTTTCTCTTAGTCATTCGTATGAAATGTTTCTTGATGGTATGTCATCAAAAATAAAAAAAAGTACATCCAACACAACCACACAGGAAATAATAAAGTTGCTTTAGTTAAATCTCCAATCGAGGTACAAATTATAAAATTAAATAATTACTAATGAAATTTATAAGAACGTCGCCAGGTCTCTGTTTGCAGCATGGGAGCCCGAGAAGGTGAAATGAGCACAAATAAAAGTAGAAAGATAACGAGGCAACAGGTACTCACATTATAGATCGAGCTATCATGGCATGCAGTCGAAATGCAACAGCAAATGAAGACTATAATACTAACGCGGCCCGGATTAAGTATGTTGGTACTTTCCGACAATCAGCTATGGCCGAGTCCGAGGTCGTTATGGCAGAGGCTGTGGTCGATAACTCTGCGTCTGCGGCTGCTCCGGCAGTGGAGACAACGGTGGTAGAAGAAACCCCAGCCGCAACCACAGTACCAGCAGTAGTTGAGAACCCCGCTGCGGTGGTAGAGTCGGCGGCTCCGGCGGCCCAGGCGACAACTGAGGCTTCCCAGGAGTCTGCTGCGCCAGTGAAAGCAATGGAAACTGCTGATTTGTTGAGCATGAATCGTCAGCAGCTTGCCGAATTCACAGCTCAGGTCACGTCTGATGCTTCATCAAAAGTTGAAGAGATGAACCGGCAGATGCAGGCTCAGCAAGAGGAGCTGGCTACGCTTCGTGCTGAGCATCAGAAGCGTGTTGAGGAAGAGCAGAATCAGCAGCGCAAAGCCTTTGAGGACAAGATCAACGAGTTGAAGAACGAGGGTTTCAACCAGGATGGTCTGTTAATGGGAATTGAGACTATGGCAAAAAGTGGTAAGTTTGTTTTACAAAGAAAATAGATATGCTGAATTAAGAATAGATATGGGATCTGCTATGAGCATGCTATCGAATATTGTTGCAGCGTCTCGTGCTAAAGAGGTTTGTAAAAAGTTTAAGTGTGCTATAATGAAGGTAATTTGTGTCGTTGTAAAGGAGGAGCGCCAGAAGCATTTGGCGAGCATGGAGGCACGCAAGGAGGAGGAGGTGAAGCAGCACTTTGCCGACGCTGCTGCTTCGTACAAGCGCCTTCTTTCTGGATCAATTATGGCCTCAAGCGAGACAAAGAGGGCTAAGACCGTATCAGCCCCGACTCCAGCCCCAACTTCCGCCCCGGTTGTGACCACCACCATTAAGGCTCACGAGGCCGTTCCCACCCCCGCTCCAGCTGCGGCTCCGGTTGTTCCGGCTGTTCAGACTCTGCCCTCCGTGTGTAGGACTTACATGGAAGCTAATGCATTGCTAAGAAGGTAGACACTAAGACAAAAACCAGTTTTTTATTTTAACCTCATGTACAGGAATGCCGGGACTGTGCAGGCTAGCGCTCTGGGTAGAACTCCAATGCGTGCCGTTCGTGACGTTAACCTCGTTAAGACCGATGAGCAAAAGGGTCTTCATGGTCTCCAGCACTTCAACCAGCCTTTGTATGAAGAGCTCGTCAATGGAAACTCGGTGTTGAATGTATCCGCAGCCATGCACCAAACAGCATCTTTCCTTCAATCTAGGTCTATGTGGTAGGGTTGAAAGAACTGCAATTGTCATTGTTGTTACGTTCTTGCACACGTTTATATAAATCAGCATCGTATTTTGATATTACACTACTCGTATCAGTCAGCATTTCTGACGCAACCAAATTTTCCTCCACTCGTATATCCTCCATTAATTGCCGATATTCACTTGACGAACGCACGTCTATTTCTGTATCGCGATACAGATAGAGGATGTTGCTAACAAGCCAGCTAAAGTCATTTTTAGCCATTTCAACGCTCTTTGACCCTGTTGTTTACATAAAAATCACAAACAGTTCCACTAATAAACTCACCCGTAATAACACACATCCCTACAATTATATTAAAAAACAATTTTAAACGCAACACTGGTGTGTACCTGTTCTGAACACATTAATAACAGTGGTGTGACCTGTATTCTGAACACATACACCATTATATAATTGTATCAAAGGGGGTAAATTTTTCAATCTAAAACAAGCCCCGGGAAACAAGCGCAAGTCTAGGTTAACGGCCCCAGGAAAGTTTTGAGACAACTTAACCAAATTAATCAAAAATCCTGTATTTGCACTACATACCACGTTTTGAACTTTTAAATCCATTAACTTCCACGGAAGCTGTGGAATATAATGACTGAGAATTTTGATATACTTGTTTGCCGCAAATTCACAGTCTTCTTTACTACAGCACCCTGTCATTACAACGCGCCCCGAGCTGAAGAGCAACGCTGTGGCAGCCGGACTTTTTAACCAAATGATAGCACTTGAGAAATTGTGACTGATGGCAGCTCCTCCTGCCAGTTGTTGAACCAGGTAACTCAAGTGTAAATTTAGCATTGCAGCACCATCCTTCATGTGTTGAACGACCTGAGGATGAGTAGTACTAATATTGTGCACGGAATCTTGTGTGTCGCGTGCAGTTTCGTTTCGCAGCGCTGTGCGTCGACTTTCAATTGTTTTCCAGCTGATTGATGTGAAGAATTTTTGCGCACATGGTGTTAAAGGGGTAGCACCAGTCATATATTCTCGCGGCAAGCATCGAAAAGTGGAAACAAAGTTTCGGCTGACAACCGTGTTACGTGCATTGAGAATTGTGGCCTGCACTTGTTCCGGAGACGCGTTGGTTGGCAACGGATTTAAAGGTGCAGATGCATCATTTGTGTATGGCTGTTGACTAAATGTCTGTGCCGTCAAGTTTTGCAGGTGCTGCTCGCTAATCATAAAGTAAACCCAAATTTACTTGCACTTAACTCATGACTGGACAGTTTATGAAGAAGACGCTGGGCCTCTGGGAAACATGTACGTCACCTTAAATTCCGCACTGCAATGGTTTTGCTTGGAAAGGTAAGCAGCAGCTTGCTTTTCCGGAAGACCATCAAGCTTGGAACCGGCCAAACTGCTGAACTTGGACCCATCCGCGCGCACAAGATTCACCTTCATCTGCTTCAGATTCACGAAGGGCATTTTGCTCAACACATTCTGGTGCAGTTCTTCCACCACTCGCTCGATGATCTCGCGGTCAACCCTATAGTAGGCTCCTCCCTCCTGGAGATCAGTGTCACTAAGCACCAAATTCAGGCGGGACGCGTTTTTATTGATGATTTTAATGACGGGATGGTCCTTCGGGACGTACGACCAGGGTTTGCCGGCAAAAGGCACAATGTCCGACATAATGGACTCCTAAAAATCATGCATAAATAACATAGAATGGCAGAAAAAATGAGTTACCTTTGTGCAATGAGCGTAATCCTTAAAGTGGCTACTGCGGACCGTTGCATCCGGCGAGTACAGAACCTGATTACAACGCATATTCTCCCCGGGACTCATAGTGATCGCCACACGGTTGCCGCTGCGACGGCCGAGCGTGTTGAGGTTATCCGTGCCATCACCCTTGAACTGCAACGCAACGGCGTAGGGGAAGCTGTTGGAGGTCTGGAGCAACTCCATGGATACCTACATTCCATTTAGACTCAATCGCATCACTCATGCATACATTACCATCACAGCCCTCGACAGGTCGGTGGTGGGCGACGGCTTAGTGAAGATATTCTCGGCATTCGCGCCTAATTCAAATTAAACAACAGAAAGGACAAGCCTAAACAACGCACCAGCATCGAAGCAGCGCAGGTGAGACTTCATGGACTCATCCAGGTGCTCAGCAGAGGCGTTGAACTCCACAAACAGCCTGCAACTGTGCTGGTTGCTCTCGCTGCTGATGTCGTTGTTGACAGCTGCTGGGGGCCCTTCCATATGGCTCATGGCAGCATTATTAGTAGGGAGCGACAACGATGCAGGTGATCCGTGTACGCCAAGCGTGGTGAGGGGTTGATCACCACCACCATTACCACTCATCTGCTCATCAGGGAGAATTACTCTAGCGTGTGACATAAAGCTTTTACGTTACAGTGGATGTAGCAGTCTCTGATATACTCCTCATTTTCTGTTGCATTTTTGGGTATATGCCCAGAGTGTAAAGAGAACATCAGCAACGGCATAGGCAACATGTCTGTCGTCTAAAATTCCGTAGCTTGAAAACTGCTTATAGAACGAGTGGTGCGGCTTTTCAAATCTGTTTCCCTTCACACCCATCAAAAACCCGGCAATATTTTTCAAGCCAGTTCTATTATACATACGTTGAACATCTAAGATGTGTAAAGGCTACTATGCAAACAGTAATTACAATATTACCTGTCCACGGCTCTGCAACATGCATTCTAAGTCGTTCTCCATCATTGTCTCCCCAAAACAATTTATGACGCTGTGAGACAAGAAGTTCTGCCAGTGCAACACGATTTTCACGCTTGCACATGCGTAAAATGTAGGAACGTCTTCCGTCCGTCACTTGTGCATACTCGGCACAATTTCCTTCTGTATCGATAGCAATTGGGCTACCTAAAGACATTAATGCTTTGTGAGATGGATTTATTGCAATATACACGTCCTTTGTAAACAAGATCGCCATGTCAACATAAGATGGACCAGGAGGTGGTTTTAAGTTGTCCTTTATCAAATGCTCAAAAAGTTCATAAATTAACAGACGGCCATGTAGGTGTGACCCCTGTTTTGTGACCCCTGTGCTGCGTACACAGAGTATTGTAGTTTTTAGAAACATCTTTTCGACTGATGGCAGGTGCATCAAAAAAGTGCGCGTGTGCCAGACACCCTTTTTAAATTCATCAACATGCTCTACCTTCTTTTTTGTAGTCGCGGTCCAACGTTGTAAGTGTCGAGCCCAAAGCGGATGCATTCCCCTTTCAGCCCTTATTCACAAAGGTTGTATGGACAGTATATTTTATACCCGGGGTCGCATGTTTATAAAATGCGTATAAACGGGACGCCTATTAGAAAAAATGGCGCACATGCGTCTGATACAGACTTTGGGCGTCAATATCGTTTATATGCGTACACAAACAAACCAGACAAATCACAAACAATATGGCACTTACTGTGTGTCGTTCAAAAACAGTTACGAGAGCAAATGATTGATAATGCAGTAGAAGAGCAAGTGTTTCCACAAGAGGGTGATACAATAGAACTTCATTTCAATGCAACTCAGGCTGTAGGACGTTTTCATAAAGTTAGAGTTTTGTCATGTGATACAAACGCGTCTTCACAAAACCCATACGGAACAGCAGCTTTGCTAGAAGTGCAAGGAAACTTGTTCAAACCATACGTTTATTATGAAACCAACGAGGTGCATTTCAAAACAATGCTACTAAATAATGACTAATCTTCATCGTCATCACCTTCTTCTTCATCAACTATGGCGGAAGGATGCCAAGGAAAACAAACTTCGTGAGAGGCTATAGCCGCGTCCTTAAACAGTTTAAACTTGGGCTTGCCAACTAAGCAAACATAAATTAAAAACACACATATTTCGTATTATACAATTACCTATTTGTAAAAGGTCACAAAATAAACCAGTTTTTGTTTCGGGTTTGTACACCCCTTCTTCTTCACACTGAATAAGACTTGCACCATTCGGAACAACATAACCGGTAAAGTCATAATCCTCCAAATCATCAAACGGAAAGTCTGTCACATTCATAACACGATACCAAAACAACACCTAAAGCACTGTCAGCAAGCCATACAGTATGATGCAAAACAACACTTACAAGCGCGTCACGCAACGTAAAACCGCCTGTGCGCCTAAACAACTTGAGGGCATCACAGCGGTGTCGGATTTGTGCATCTGAGGAATCAAACACTTCCAACACACGAACAACACGTTTAAAACGAGTAGCAATCCTCGACTTAAACTCTGAACTGTTTTCACACAGCTTTTCAAACAATAAAAGGCTAGCAAGCATGTCGTCCCGAATGTATTCTTTGGCCGAAAACATCACCAAAGAATTGAACGCGTTACGAAGGTTGATATCATTGAGAGTACCAGTTGTACCCTCAATTAAAATGTTTGCCAAAGCAACGTCCACGTAAAAAGAGGAACTCGGATCATTATTGGGTAACGCGGAGCGAAGGTACAAGTTCTGTAAAACAATATTATCACGAGCCTCGTAAATCGGCAGTTCGTCCTTCATAACACCAATAATCTCGCCACAACTCTACACAAAAAAGGTTACACAAGTTACAGACGACTCAACAAATTTACATACACACCATGCCAATCATCGTGTCAAAACAGTAAGGCTTTTGAACGCACAGTGAGCTAACAAAAAACTTGTACAGATCTTGTCGACTCATTTTGGACACAGAAAAGAAGCACACTTGAGAGTTGTAGAACTTAAAAAAAGTTGCAGCATCCAGTAGACTTTTGTCCTCATCATCAACCTCTTCAAAACACTTCAGTCTTTGAAGAATTCTAATCCTACAATACAGTTATTAATAATAAACCACTTGTATGTCCTCACCACTCAAAACAACTGTTGTACTTCTTGAGTTTTTTTTGCGCAAGTTCTTTGATACGGCCACTCTTGTTGAGTGCTTGTTTCAGCGCAGCTTCCCACTTTTGCCAGTTTTTGTAGCCCCACTTGATATCCGGATTCAATCCAAGAGAATCATAATTGTAGGCCGAGTCATCGTAATTCTTCGCCTCAGCACGCCTTATAAAAAAGGGCTTGTTCTGAGCAGTCAACACTGGCACCATACCAAGATGCAACAGCAAAAGCATAGCTACAATAACAAGTATTATTTATACAATAACAAATTCGTTTGTACTCACCACCACGATGTTGTCCAGACACCAAATATTTAGTGTTACCAACTTCTAAAAGAATTATGCGTTCAACAACCAGCGTTTGAACAAATAAGTTGTTGGGCTGAAGCAAAGCATGAAAAAACACGCTAACAGCTTCACGACTTATTTCCATCGCACGGTTCGTTTGTAAATCGATAGATAGAGTGCCCTTATGGAAGCCTGAGACCAAAAAAACCTCTACCGATTGAGTCTCCATAACAGGACGTTCAAAATGATCTTTTTTGTCGACCTGATCAAGTAATAGAAAGGTAGTTTTAACAGCACCCCCTTCTTTGTACCGCTTGCGCCCTACACCAGATCATTATAAGATTAAATAAAATGGTACACTAACACACCAATATTTTGTTCAGTCTGTACTTCATCAAAACTACGCTTTTCAGGTGCAACTTTAACACGCAATTGGTCGTCATCTTCATTATTCGCGCCTTGAACATCATCATCACGCTCAGACTCTAAAGCCTCTTTAGCAGACTCTAAAGCCTCTTCAGCAGACTCTAAAGCCTCTTCAGCAGACTCTGAAGCCTCTTCACCAGACTCTGAAGCCTCTTCAGCAGACTCTGAAGCCTCTTCAGCAGACTCTGAAGCCTCTTCACCAGACTCTGAAGCCTCTTCACCAGACTCTGAAGCCTCTTGAGTGTTAACAATTTGCAAAGAACATTGATAAGACATCTCAGGTCTTTGAAACTGCAAAATGTTATAAATAAACATAATAATTATTATAATATTCATACCTGAGCATGACACAAGTCAAGAGAAAAACTATATCCTTCATACACATTACGAGCAGCTTGTACACTGTCGTTTAATTTGGTTTGATCTGTACATTCGGTGGAAACACCGAGCAATGGCATGCGCAAAATACATGAATCTTGTTTTTCAGCTTCAGCCATTTTAAATACCCGTGTGTATAATTCTTGAACGTTTTCAACACAAGAAGAGTCAACGTACAAAACTTTTATGTTTGACGCTAATTCATGATTGTATGTGTACGTAATCCATTGCAAACGATTTGTTTGAGCAAGTGAAATGGCATCATAATGCTGCTCTTGAAACTCCTGCTCATTAGCAATCTTCTCCAGCTCCGTTCCATATTCATCCGTTAATTTGTCAATGACAAAAACGTAGTTTTGCGAATCAATAAGTTGGTGCTTATCGTCATCTAACCACACATTTGCAAAAAACTGCACGCATGTTTTAGCCAATCTCGATACACACATCAACTACTTACGTTTACGTGATGCACAGTAGGTGCGATGGTAGTAACACCGCTACCACCTCCACCACTACGACTGCCACCCCCAAGACGAAAAATATTGGCAGCCCTAGGCATGACAACACAAATCTGTGTAAATTCAAGTCAATTTAAGGGTACTCACCATACCGGCACGCGCGCACGCCATCGCCGCAGCCATCTTACATGATTAAGGGTGGGTGCTTGCGTTGTCCTCGCCTCCGCCCCCACACCTTAGTGATACGAACACAAAGAGATAACTCTGTACTGAGACCCCCTCCAAAATAAAAAACACGATTATCGCTCCTTCTGACTCTTCACCCCTTTAAGATTTCCCTTTGATACAATATGGAACTATGTTATATGAACAGAGAGAAGGTAAATACATAACAAATAATATAATTATCCTGTCATATGGAATTGGAACACCTGTTTCCGGCTGTTTTTTTTGTGAAAAAGGGGGTCTCCATTTTTTGGACACCCACAACCTCACCCCGACGGTTTTCATTGGGTGACATACACTGAAGCGGATATGTTGAGAGTGGGGTGGTAACTCAGTGGAAGAGTGCCGTCAGTATTCTGCTGTACGCCTTCTTTGACCCTCCACTTTGGAGTGGTCCGATAGTTCAGCATTATCAGCCATTATGAGCCGGTTGTCGTAGGATCGAAACCTACCCACTCCATTTTTACATAAGAAACCTAATAAATACGATTTTTACTGACATTGACATACATAGCATATGCTTCTATAGCTTAGTAGGTAGAGCGTACGGCTGTTAACCGTAAGGTCATAGGTTCAAACCCTATTGGAAGCGAAAATATATGTATTTTTTTATTAATGTTTGCACTACTACCAAACACTAAACTGTGTCAATTGCAGCGGCTGTCTTAACTGAGAGCAAAAGTTTTGAACATTTTGTGGTATTTCTACCTGCACTATAGCTCTACAGTCGCCTCCCCATGCAGGGGGAAAGTCTAGTATACAGTTTCTACTAATCTTCTGACTCTGTATCGCACGCTCTGCCAACTCTTTTGATGGGTACCGTGCATGCGAATCATGACAAAACTGAAGCAAAACATCATGCGTGTTGTACGCAAACTTGAAGATGAATCTGAGGTTGTTGCCTTTGTGTGGCCTGGGTTGACAAAAGAGAGAGCATGGAAAAACCCGGTCCACAGAAGAGAAACTAAGTATACCTCCGACTCCTCCTCTGGCAACCCAGCCTGTGATACTTCCAATTTGTACTGTTTCAGATAGTAGTCGGACCACAGTCTGTGCATGAGGAGGCAATACAATCTTTTGATCATCAAAGCCAAACCCACGGGACGCCATGCCAGGGCGAGGTGTTGTAAGAGGTAAAACACCTTCAGCACAATCATCTGAACTTAAAACCAGCGTGCGTTTTTCGTCATACACGTGAGCAGAAACAATTAAATGGTCAATCAAATTACGACTACTGCCCGGCATAGGTACAAAAGGGTGCTCACTAGCACTTTGTTTTGCAGAGAAGCAAGTCCTCATCAATCTATTTCGTGTGTACACAGCTTCATCAATGGCTTGTATGAACGCATTATTTTCACATTCGCGTTTCATCAGCCGAATAAAAGGTAGTAAACACAGATTGTTGCTAAAAACTACAGCCACAGATCCGACTTCAATGTGTGCAACAACATGAAAGCTCCATTTATTTTTTCGATGACAACTTGCAACTTCACACCTTACTTTAATTTCACCAGCGTTACTCACAAGCGGCCAAACCATTTGCAAATGCTCGCTCAATATTAATGGTAAAGTATTGTCATACTGTAGCTCATTTTGTGCGTCTACATCTAAATACAGGCGAACAGGTTGATGTACCTGAAGCACTTCATAAAAAGACATGACTTCAGCTGCACCACGTTGTTCATCCAAAACTTTTGCCACATCGTTTGAAGGTACGACGCCAAAGCCACGTTGCCGTGGAGACAACTCAACACACATTATACTGTCCTTAGCCCCACACAATTGCTGAGCAGCTTCAAGAGGACGCTTATTTGACATCCTACTAACTGTGGTCCACGAGCCGCCACACACTGTTTGACGGCATTTTTCGACCTGTCCACCACTTTTTACAAAGATCTCCATTTGGTGTTTTTGTGGCGACAGGGAGCGTTTATCGCGCAGGGGGCGAGAAGGGGAGAGGACACTGAAAACGGGGAGGCCCTCGACCGGACAGTAAAACAGGCAAATGGCGATTGAGGTTTGGTCACCACGTACGTTTACAACTCGCATGCAAATTTTTGGCAACAAAGTACTCGGCAGAGGTAGCAGTGCGAATGTGTACTTAGGCAAGCTGGATGGTACGGATGTGGCTTGCAAAGTGTACACGTTTGATCGAGACAGTGACAAAAACAAAAATGTACGAACCATCGAGTATGCCCGTGACGCGTGTGTAGACGAAGCAAAAATTCATGCTTTTTTGAAGAACAAAGACAGTAAAAACTACTATCGATTTGTTCAACCTTTAGTCAAAAGTTTTTGTGTGCTTGAACAAGATTTGTATGTAAACGTTTTTGTTTGTGGCGTGCAAAGTCTGCGTCATTTTGTGTACAAAACTCATAGTGATCGCATTAGCCAAGCTGAAACAATTATTATCATGTCTCATGTGCTTGAGGCTGTTGCTTGGCTTCATCAGTGTAATGTTGTGCATTGCGATTTATCATCAGGCAATATTGTTCAAACTGTTGATGAAGAGTGGCGCCTGATTGACTTTGGTGCGTCGAAAATTTTGTGTAAGGACATGTGTATTGATGCATGTCATTGTACAAATTTAACCTGTAAGAACAACGACCAATACACGTGTTGTCGTTGGTATCGTGCGCCTGAAATTATTTTGCGTACCCATGCACCTGATAAGCACATGGATGTGTGGAGTGTCGGATGCATGCTGGGTGAGTTGTTGTTTGGAAAGCCCATTTTTGGAGGCAATAATGCTATTGAAACCCTGTATCAAATTGTATCGTACATTGGTGTGCCTCCTGCTTCTTTGTTGCGTCTCTCAATTTCTGTACATGGGTTTCAGGATGATCGCCTGCGTCCCGACACATGGTTGTGTGAAGAACACTTCACGATCGACCAATACGATCAGGTGTTTGTTAATGCCCGATTTAACACGGTTAACGTCGGCATTGAGCATGAAGCAATTCTGAGTCCTCGTTTAAAGGAGTTGTTGCAATTCATGTTATGTTACATTGATAAGCGTAAAACAGCGGCAGAGTGTGTTGCGTATATTCGAGAGGCTTTCTATACACAGTAAACTTATGCGGCTAATTCTTTTCATTCTGGCGCCACCAGATGGCTTGGCACACCAATCCGCAGTCAGCGAGCACTGGCACTTTCGTCGTCCTCAGCATTGGTTGTCAACACCTGCGCTTGCTCAAAACCCAATTTTCCACTCCATATATCAATCATTGACTGAAAATTGGCCGCTCATTAGCAACTACAGTCCAAACAATGTTTACATTGACGATTTATCATTTTGTAGGTCGTCTATGATATACAACACAGTCACACAGTATGCGTCCGATTACAATCTGGAGGCGTTTGAGTTAGCTAGCTACCAGGATCGTAATACGCTTGTGTGGACCCTGTATAAGCCATTTAAGACAAAACAAAAGCGGCGTGCTGATGTTTTTGACGATGATGAAATGGATAGACGTTCAAAAAGAATAAACTTGATGTTGATTTAAAACAAACAATAAATTGTTTTTTTCTGCTATATTACAATACTCTATACAAAGAGTAAGCACGTAGCAATGGAGATCGAAAGGCCGGTCCCACGCAAGCTTTTGTTATTCATCCTTGCTTCACCTACCACTGTGCTTTCGTGGCAGCGGCCGGACATTATGCGGTGGCAGAGTGGGTTTATGGGTTACCGAAGCAACGCACTGCTTACTGGCATGTATCACCGTCTACAGGATTTGTTACGCAAAAATATTGGATATGGTAGTGAGTCCGATAGCATTTTCTTGGTCGACTTCCCTGCAACTATGATGGGAGACAGGACTGTGGTGATGGGTGATAATAATATTATGGGCCCTGGAGAGGAGTTTATGGAAGCTGGAGCATTCACACAGCGTTTTGCAGAGAAATATAATTTACGAGGGTGGAGCACCCAAACTAAAACCAGTGACGAAAGTTATGAAGTTTTTATTTTATACGAACGAGGACTTGAAAGTAGTATGAAACGTCTTCGCGAGTCAATGGAAGATATGGATATGGATTCTGTAATGAAACGATCACGCGCTCGCCAGCAATTAGTGTCGCTTGTTTTTTAGTCGTATTTTTTGTTTCTGAAAATAGAAGCCACGAATTCATATGCTGATAAATACGATACGGCACCACACATGGTGCTTAAACCAAGACTTAGCAGCGTAATGTGCAACGCCAGCAACAGTCGATCCGAACCAGCAATATTCAGTGTAAATGTGAAAATAGAGCTTCCCACAACTGAGTATAGAAAAATGCACGCTCCAGAACCATACGCATACCAATGCCACTGCCAAATTTCACGCTGAAGGGCACTAAATACAACCAATAATGCACCTGATACACAGCACAGAAACCCAACCAGTGAAGTAACAATAAGCAAAGACAGTGCATACCCTGGTCGAGCACCAAACCGAGATCCAAGCCAAAATAGAAGCGGAGCACACAGTGCAGTATACGCTACAGCGGATGGAACAAACATGGACGCAAAAGTAAACCTAATATTGAGTTTGGGTTTGCGACGGGCTATAGGATTGATTCTAAGCGTTTGAAGGGGCGCGAAACGAGTACAAAACTTAAAGCCAACAAAAGCACCTCCCACCAGCACTGGTACTGTTCCTACAACTGCAACTGCAATTATAACTGGGTCTATTTGCTGTAAAGAAGAATTTCCTCCCAAGTAAACTCGATGTGCATCGATTAAGATTGCATACAACAGTACACACGCAGGTACACTGAGTGAACACAGGAGCAACAGCTTCCACGGCGGACGTGTTTTATGTAAACGCTTGACATTAATAAGTACTCTAGTTCCAAAATAAGCACCAAAGGGTGCTGCTAAAACCATACTTGAAAGTAGAATGACAAACGCTACAACACCATTTACCGCTTGAGATGTGTCCACAAAGAGCGTGAACAGCACAAGCCACAGCACCTGCATGATGAGAAAAACGCCGTTACCAGTAAGTGTTGCCAATGTTATGGTATAAACAGGCGGCCTCATTACGTCTCCATGTAGAAGTCGCCAAGACGCGTCGTCCAAGTTGACCGCGACTTGTTCACTAGTACTGAGCAGCTGTTCGCTCTCACCACTTTCTACATTCATTTCCATTTCCCTTAACGCATACGTCGTGTTCATTAAAATTGGTAATGACGCCCAGCATGAGCTACCCTCTTTAAGAAACGGGGTGAGCTTTCTTCTGATACCGAGCATGACAACCAAAGCCGTACAGATTGACAAAACAAAGCAAACCAACATAGCAGACAGTTGAATGTGCGATTCGTCATCGTTTGACAACAAAGATCTGATGTATTCGCTCCAAGCATTTGGAACTTCGATCCACTCTACTTCCCAGTTTAAGGTCTTGCTGTGTTGCGCCAATGGGCTGTACGTGGGATACACTTCAGCGTGGGCTAGCGAGCATAGGGACCCGTCACACGATCCATAGAGTTTAAATGACAATTTTTGTGGTAAAAAAACTGTGTTGTGTTCATTTAATTTAATGGCTGGCATACCCGTGACACGCAATTCTATATTGTTAGTTATTGAAGACAAAATGTGTTCAGTGTAGAAAACTGCTTCGCCTCCCACAGAAAATTGTAGTCTATATCGTTCTGTAGCGAGTGCACGCCATTCGTCTTCACTATATCTGGAAATATTGGGGCAGTGTTTTTTGCCGGATGTAGTATTTCCAGGTAAACCCTCAATTCCCAAAGTGTAGAGCGATGTCCTTTCCATAAAATACGAATAATGTGATTGCAACGGCTCTAAAAAATCACTTCCACAGACAAACGCAACATCAAAAGATAATTGAAGATTAGGATGTAGTACGGTTGACAAGGGCAGTGCCACGACAGCCACTGACTTATCGCGCACTAAAGCATAACTTAGTTGTACAAAAGTTAGAGCTATGAAAATTACTGTCCACCGCATCCTGTGTGTAAAATATAAACAGCATTTGCATATATATGTATTCATACGGTATTTTAACAAGACATGTCAATCAATAATCGCGCCCTACTTTCTCGACACACGGAAGCAATTAGCTCGCTTGTTAATGGCATGTGTCAAGAGAATGGCCAGGTACTTGTGCGACCTCCAGGTACGGTTTTGCACGCGTGTTGGTTACTTTAATGTTTGGTGTTAGGATTTGGCAAAACAAGAACAGCGATAGCAACAATTTTGACAGTTGCTCGTAAAACTCACACTAACCTTCGATGTTTGATACTCGCACCCACTATGTTGGTCGACGTCTGGCGAAGGGAGATTCAGGCTGTGTCTACTGCCCGCTTTGCTGTTGTGGGTCGCGGCAAGGGTGCAAAGGCACGCAAAGCATTGGATGATGCACATTTTGTTTTTGTGACACACAGGACTCTTGTTTCTGGCTGTGAGTACGCTCTCAGTCCGGTCATGAGCTGGCCGTTCATTATTTTAGACGAAGCGCATCAAATTAGACAGCCGTCTACACGCATAAATGCTAGAATTATGGAACTACGCGATTTACAACCACATGCTAAAATGCTTTTGCTTACGGCAACTCCGTTTATAAATTCAGCTCTGGACGTCTCCAGCTTACTAGCTGCGGCTGCGGCTGACTGGTCCCTGTTAAACTACGTGGGTTTACCAACACAGCAGCACTATTCACGTCTTTTGATAAACATGGACGAAAACCGTAATTGGCTGGACCACATTAAGTGTACCGAACATTATGAAACAATAGACATGTTGGATAAGGAACGAGACCAGTATAATAATTTAATTACCGAATTCATTAACACGTTTGATTATTGTACAGCTCATGTGAAGGGCAACTCTAGTGTGCGTGGGTCTTTGATGAAGCTGCGCCGACAGTTAGAGGCTCCATCAAATCTGAATGCCAGCGAGTCGGCAAAATGGACGCGATTAATTGAAATTATAAGTGATGTACCGGTTACGCAGCGCAGCATTGTGTTTTGTATTTATCGTCACTCTTTTGGTGAAATTGAACGTGTCATAAAAGCTGAGCTGGGGCGTCCCGTCTTTTGTTTGCATGGAGGCATTGCAAAGGCAGCCCGGGCTAAACTGATAGAAACGTGGGAGGCAACAAAAGGGGGTGTTTTGGTGGCCCAGCTTTTCGTTGCTGGGATCGGCTTGAATCTGCAAACCATGTGTTCAACAGTTGTGTTTTTGCTCCGTTGGTACAATAAACCAATGGAGCAACAGGCAGTGGGAAGAGTGAACCGTTTTGGTCAAAAGCGAAACACAAATGTTTTCTTCTTGCGATATAATTGTTTCATTGAAACAACATGGATAGGTGCATTTGTTAAATTTGTCTAAAAGTGTAAACTAATTTTGACTAGATGAAATTCATGCACAAAAAGAAGAGCAGCAGCGGATGCTGTTTGAAGATGTCAATCATGACGACGATCTTGTTGGGCTTGAAACATCTCAATTAGAGGTTCTCCGTCGGAACCTCTTCCAAGCAAGCTTCGAGAACCCAATCCAGCAAAACAATACCGCAAAACACACCCAGAGCTTTTCCGAAGAACGCAACCGTAAACGCCCCAGGATACAAGTAGCCTCCGATGCCGAGTAGAATAAGCGACGCACACAGCATTGTCAATCACTGCATATTAAAACATTCCAGTATTTTTGATGCATGTTAAGAGATTTGAACTCATGATATATACCTTTTTTGTGGTGTAGTATAAACAATCGTCCACTTGATTCTACAAACCAGTCCGATAATCTGTGTGGGGGACGAAAATATAAGCACTGTATCTCATATTTATCTTCACTACCCAATAACTGAAATGGCGAAAGACAAAATGCACCATTGCCACAATCATCATAGTTCTCAATTTCCTGCACAATTGAAGGGTGCGTCCTTCGTATGGTCTGCATCATAGCGTTGCAAATCCACACTTGGCGTTGCAGTGTGTACCGCGATATGGCAGCAGCAAACCCGGACGTCTGTAAGTATTCACGATCCAACAAAGCATCACGAGCAGCCACCAGCTGTGCATCAATACCGGCATTATCTACTTTTGGGCTACATACTGGGCATAAGCTTTTGCATTGGTGTGCTACTCCAATAATATCGTGACCACGCGTAGCGCTTTTAAACGTCTCCCCTCCACACACACGCATTTTTTATACAATAGCTTGTTTTAACAGTATATACTCTAGCATTGCATGTCAGAACAGGTATATCTGCCTATAATTAATTCATATGTGCATATGTTTAACAAATCACAATGCAACACACACATCGTCCGGATGCCCCCGATTTAAGCCCGCTAGAGTCTGTCAACTACACCTCCATTGCATGGCAAAAACAACTTGCAGATGACTGGGACATTATGTATTCTCATCCCTGGGTACATGGCATGGGGATTGAGTGGATGGCAGACATTCGCCACAAACAAATGGAATGGTGTGATGATGAAGACACTTTGTTTTCTGTGTGTCGTAATCAGGTTGATCCAAACGAACCTAGTCTCGACAATATAATAACAATTTCACAAGATGAAGAATTAAACGGGTTTTGTTTTTTCACTGTTCCAAATGCTGAAAGGAGTCAGGAAGAAAATGAGCTTGCAAAAGTCAACTCTAGGCCATTTGAAGCCAATCTGTACGCTAGGTTTAAGGTAAAGTACATTTGTACACACAAAACAAGCTTTACAGGAAGCGGAACAGTAATGCTTGCAATCATTTCAAAAATGGCTTTTGCATGGATGGACAACCATGACATACCAAGCTGTTTTATTTATATTGATCAGCCACTGGACGAAGCTAAACCATTTTATAAAAGTTTGGGGTTTGAGGACAGCAATGCACCTCATTCAAACAAAAATATGGGCATGAAACTTATAAAGGGGCAAACCGCTGGGGGTGTGCATTTTCCCACCCGTGGTACTAAAAGACGGCGTAGTGATACCTTATTGCTTCTTTTATAATTTAGCGGAACTCATCTTTTAACACTATATACTCCTTTTTTTCATATTAAAGTAAGAAAGTAGCATGGATGTTGCCACGATCGTTTATGTGCTTTTTTCTACCCTCATCAACCTCATCATTGTCTTGCTGTTCAGCTTACAACACTTGAAACACCCTCTTTTACGTGTCCGCAACCTCCAACTTTTCTATACACAAACTTTTAGTGGGGTCATGTGGAGTCTAGGGTCTTTATTGACTTTTAATCATGCGGAATTTTTACAAGTACTGCACAGTGTGTCGTGTGGTCTCTCTTTTTTCAGTACATGGACTTGGGGTGCAAATTTATTCGTAACGTGTATGGTAGTAAGACTGCAAAGTATTTACAACATTTTCTTTGCACCTGAGGATCAGCTTGGTGTTGAAACACGGTCGATGCAACGAAAGAGAATTGTGGTTTTAATGATGGGTCCGTGTACAATACTTGGAACTGTGTTACTGGGTGGCGAAACCGCTGGAACAATGCTAGAACGTAATCACACCGGATGCGTATACGCTGTTAGTATCAAAATATGTATGATGGTTTGCGTGTGGCTAAATATTCTAGTATTGTTTGTATGGTTGGCAAAGACACGGCCGCAAAAGTTTAAACGACTACCAAACGCTGTGAATGAGTATGCACCCACACTCACTTCAGCCGCAATAGCCGGTCCCGTTGGCATTGCACTGTCAGCGCTCATCATGTCTAATTCATGGCAAACAGTGTCTGGTCGAAACGCTATCACAATACTAACAGCAACAATGACCAATGTAGTGCTGTGGAGTTTGGGCGGTCGACCCCTTCGCGACGCCCTAACTAAAAAAAGTATGCGTGAAAATTTGTCTATGCGATCTTTAGAAGTTGAGATAGGGGCATGGGAATTTGATCAAATTGTTAAAACTCAAAGTATGCGCGTTTTTTTATATGACTGGATTGGCACTGAGGGAAGCTCGTGGCTAAAGTCGTGCATTCCACTGCACACAGCTCTGATTCGGTGGAAACAAATACCAGGAAATTACATGGCCGCTGATATTATGCGCCGATTTGTTGACCCGCAATCGGAAAATACAGTGCAGGGAATTCCTACACATATCACGCAGTCACTGATGACAGTGCGTATTCGCAATCAACAAGTGTCAAAAGACCTGTTTAACGAACTTTTAACATGGCTGGAGACGGAAATGAGCAACGAGCTGCATCGTACAAATTTCATGTCGCCAAGCACAGCGGGGGTGAGTTGTTTTGCAAGTACTTTGTGTATTTATAACACAATTTTCAGAAATACTATAGTACAATAAAGAGACATGCACAGGCAGTGACTACTTTAGAGGAAGCTGGACTATTGGCGCCGGTCGGAGATGAATAGAAGCGATCCAAGCGTAAACAGAATGCCCCCACCCAAATTTAGCATATCATTGTGTTGCGCTCCGTGTACAAGAAATAAAATGGAACCAGCCAAATAAAACACGCCAGCCAAAGTGGTTTGCATGATCCACGCTTGTACACTCACACAAACACACATATATACCGTGAGGCTTCACCCACCCTCTCACACCCTTACCTGCTGGCTTTTCCAGGGTAACTTGATATCTACAAAAAAAATAATTTATAGGTCAGCCAATTGGGTCACCAACTATACCTTCCGTATATCGTCTCCTCCGTTACCTCTTATCCAGACGGATTCCATATTGCTTTTTATAATTTTTGCTGTGCAACTAGGCACGTTTTCACAATAACGTCTTATCATTGCCAGTACCTTTTAGTGTGTTACAGACAGTAAAAATTGGCTGAGGTAAAACCTGTTCCAGCAACATTTGCGAAGCTCGACGTCCGGTTGAAAATACGGCTATTTGAAAATCCGGCACACACAATACACACGCTAAAGTGTATAAGAATACTTTAAAGAAATGGGTGCATACATTTACCAGCGCAAAACATGGATACTGCCGTGGTTTTGCCAAATCGGCGAGGTGTTAGAGCTAGAGTCTGTAAACGCCAATCGACCCAGGAGTGTTCCGCTAAGACGCGGTCGCTACACAATTGCAGCTCATCACCATAAATAAATGGGCACACCTACACAATGATTATTGTAGCTATGTGCATTTGGATTTGAATATACCGCATTTAAAAACGCATGGTGAAGCTGCCTTTGCACTTTGCTGCGGACGTAGCCAAATTTATCGAGTGCACTGTTGAGATTTTGGAGTGTTTCATCGCCGCTGGAACTGGTTTGGCGCAAGTGTGGCAGCAAATGATAGTCTATACGGCGACGGACGGTGCGGGCGTTTGCTTCGCGATCTGTGGACGACGCTTCTCGTTCGTAGCAACGTTGCGCGATTGTGATGAGATCATCGTGCATGTTTTAAGACTATTTACTAAAACTAAATATATAGACACCTACGCAATCTTAAATTTTCTCGATTGTTTTAATGCTGTCTTCACCAAACCTGCACCATATTTTTGCTTGATTATACTAATCAATCTTTCTACTAACGGTTTCAATTTTTGCAACATGTCAAACTGTTGATATTCCTTTTTCAATTCATTTTCAAGATAAGACATTTTTAAATCTTGATTATTCGTTTGAAATATTTCTACAGTTCTTTTTACTAACATATAACGTTTGCGATCAGTTAATTGATAATTATTCATGTCAATCGGGTCTCCATACTTGAATTGCGGATAAACACCACATGTTTTTAAAACCAGGATCCACCATTCTATAAAATTGTTGATTGCAAATACTTCGTTCTTCTTTTCGGAAGTGTATTTTTCTTGTAATGCATACGGAATATAAGCAACTGGAGGCTCTAAAGTCAATAAACTAAACAAACTGGGACTTAGTTCCGCATCTTCTTTTTTACGTATGGTACAATACAGTACACGCCACGGGTTCAGTAAATTGTCAAAATTATTGTTTTCTCCTTGCAGCTTTTCTTGTTTCCATTTTTCTCTCTGCTCTCCTATTTTTGAAAATTGTTTGCACTGCTTGCATTGAAGTGCTACTACAGAATGTGTTTCTAGCTGAAATTTTTGAATATCATTATTATTAGCATTAAAACTCGTGCCGCCTTTCTGTACTTTTAGCAGTGTACTTGTACACACGTTACAGATTACATGATTGACACGCTCACTGTTGTTAAGCTGTCCCGTAATTGCTGTTGTTGTATCAATTTGGGTGGAGCAGCCAAGTAAAGTCACGCCATTCCCGTATACAAGCGATTTCACCGGCCATGCTAAATAAAATCCATAGCATCTTACACTTTTATCTTTATCTATATTGCGTGGATTGAAATTTGAAGAACACATGACACTCTCATTTAAAAGAGAACAGACAACAGATTGAATAGCTAAAAACTGAAGTCCAGTCCACATACTCTTTGGTCCTAATTCTTTAATGTTACTGAGCGCTCTATCTTTCACCGTTGTGTTTGCATATGTGTCAAATATAATTGTGTCTTCTCTGTATTTAAACATCTGATAGAACATTCTTGCCTTTTCTTTCACAAACACCTTTTTGTCAGAAGGATATTCTTCAGAATTATAAAGAGCCACAGCGGTATCCATAATTTCTTGTTGTTCCTCTGAAGTAAAGACACCATGTTCCTGAGAAAACTCTTCCATTTGTTCTTCTAAACTTTTCAGAAATTCCGCTTTAGTTCCATTATAATAATTTGCATAAAACACACTCTTTGGATCTTTGTGCCGTTGTGTTTTAACATGGTTTGGTATAAAAAAATTAAATGCACTTATTGCAGCGCCTTTAGTCCATTCTGCCCAGCTTCTTTTTTCATTGTGTGCCTTTTCAGCTTCTTCTTTGTTGATTTCCGCTTGTTTTGACAAAACTCTTCTTGCTTCATCTGCCGATACAGGCTGCTCAAACTCTTTCTTACGTTCGTCAAACTCTGCATGAGTCAACGTTCTACCGCTCATTGTTTTAGCATAATACCAATATGCCGCAAGACATCTCGAGAAAAGGAGTATAACAGCAGAAAAAATTAAAAGAGCCGAACGTGTTTTAAAAAATTCAGGAAGTTTTGCTATGAACAAATGAAAAATTGATGTCACAGCATCACATGCATTCACAAAGATACTTATTGAAATTTGAGGATATGTTTTCTTAAATTCGATGAATATCTCTTTAGTAAATTGAGTCGTAGTCATTTTCTGGTAATTTTTACTGTTCATAACTAAGTCGGACGAACCAAAAGTCAGTGTATTCATTGCACTTTTAGTTTTTTGCCAAACTGTTTTACCATCTGTATTTTTTTTCTTTTCAATTAAACCCATTCGTTCAAATATTGACGTCTCTTCCTCACTTAATGTGTTGGGATTTAGAGAAAATGCTGTTGTCACAGCATTTTCACCAATTGAATTAAACGTAAAATTGCCGTCTTTGTCAGTGTTTCCATAATGCATTCTTGTATAATTACGTTTAGTTTCTTCTGACATGCCTTTTGCATACCTATCTGTGAAATCTTTTTGTGTCTCGCGTAGATCTTTGCCAGTTGAGAAATATGGATCTAGCCAGTCTTTTAACATTTCAAACCAATTGCCAAACAGTGCATGGTTAAAGAGCCAAGCTAACTTGAAACAAAAAGAATAAAAGCGTCTTTCCAATTCAGCTTCATCTATTGCAGGTAAAACTCTGTCTCGCAATTGCGATAAATTTTGAACTCCACCCACAAAATTTGAAACGGGCTGTATACCAAACATTTCAAATGCAAACGAATTAAAAATTCTTTCAAATGCCTCAACAAATTCATCAACCGCCGAAGCAACTTCTTTTGAACATGTCTTTTCAAACCATGGTTTTACGTTTGTTTTGTATCTCGTAAACAAACCTGTTACAAGTCCGTACAACAAAACGAATTTATTTTTTGCGTCTTGAAAATTAAAAGTAAAATTTTGTGCTCCCGGTAGAAAATAACCAAAAACAACCGATGTTCCTTTCAGAACCCATTTTTGTAAATCGCCAATATTACTCATAAAAGAAGTTTTTGAAACTAGTCCGAATACCAATTGTAATAAAAAATCTATTCCAAGTTGTTTAAATTCGTTTACTGCATCAAAATTCATAATTCCTTCAACAACAGTCACACTGAAATACGAAGCAGCAAATTTGTGCCAAAAGACAGATGATTGTGGGCTAAATATCACGTCTTTATCCTTTATAAATAAAGATATGATGCCAGCCTGATACATACTGTAAACCAGTTTAAGCAATTGGCGTTCCCAACTAATATCAGTAGATGTTACCACTGTTAACATCAACGTTAAAAAGAAGCGTTTGTATTTGTTTTTATATTGTTTGTCAAAAAAGTCACTCATTTGTTCGTCATTGTATACATCTAATTTAGTGTATGCAATTTGAGAGATATTGTAATCATTCTTCTCGTTCAGTCCTCTTAGTTTAGAATAAATATCCAAAACTTCCTCCCTTTTAATACTGTCTGCATCTTCTGTCGACGGTGTTTGTTGCTCTTCAAACTTTGTAAATTGATGCGCTGAGGCGGGAAGCAATATTGCCTCAAGTTTTTTTGCTCTTAGTTCATTCTCAGATAATCTGGCACCACTCACAAATATTTCCCGTTGATTTATTTCGTTTTCTACACGCACGGGTGTTTGAATTTCATGGCGAATAAGACGCAGCATAGCTGGGTGCTCCGCTACTTTGACCCACGGAGTTTTTTGTGCAACCATGCGCAACAGCTCCAAGCGTTCATTTTCACTTAGAGGTTGAAAGTTTTCTATTCGCAGCTGCTCAACTTGCTTTTCCAAGTCCTGGCTGATTTCAGTCAGCTTTTGCACGGAAAGCGGCAAGTCACGCCGTGCATACTCCATTGCAGCTGCACCGTTTCCATACAGTGTGCTTGTGCATATTATAGTCTGTATAGTTTGTCTGTCCAGTACACAGTATTTTGACTACCTATTTTTTGCAATGGTCAAAACAAGTCTGGGCACAAAAAAAGCGCTGCACATACTGAATCACAAGCGTGTACGCAATGTCATCTATTTTAAAAATCATTTTGCTGTAAAAAGTACAAAAGCGCCATTGAAAGGGCTACGTGCCATGCTGAAACGCCACATTTTACCACTGGTGAAGGAAAAGGGTGCGTACACGGGAAAGGCATTGCGAGACCGGTGTGTGCACAGAATGTGCACTAACGTAAACTAATTTAAAACTGTAGAGGCTGTATCGGATACGGTGCGAAACATGGACGGGCTGTTGACTCAGCAATTGATAAATATATATCGAGTGGGAAGCTCCCCAAACGTGTAGATCCGTGCGCAATAACAGTCCTGCAAACACTGAAAAAGGCAAACATAAAACCGATAGCAAGTCAAGTCCACGCTACAGACTCGCGCGGACGGGTCGCGACCGCAATTGATTTACTGTGTGTAGGTATGTGCATTTGCTCACACACAATACAGAATTAACGCGTAACAGAAAATAATGAACCTCTTTTACTAGAACTAAAAAGCACCCAGTTTCAAGAACAGTTTTTTAAAGAAAAGGGAACATTGCTGCACAGTTCTCCACCACTCCCGTACTCGGATGCCACCGCAGCTCTACTCCAGTCTTACATTCCCAGCGTATGGATTCAAAAAGACTGGAAAATCGACAAACCCAAAACCGCTGTCATGGTAGTGGGTCCAGGAGGTGCCTATGTAATTGACTCTGTTGTAACTTTGTTTAAGTTTGCCTACAGGTTTTTGTAAAATTGTGCGACCCACAAGCAAATTGGAGCGCGTCGGCGATAAATATGCTGAGATGTTGCTAGAGATATAAACCCAAACGGCCTTGCGGAAGGTTACCTCTGGACTTTACGTAGCCTTCTTCATCGTTCGTAGTCGTTTTTAAAACTTCTTCAACTACTGGACTGCTTACCTCAATATCAAGCTGAATTTACGTTAATATTTATTTAGGGCACATATAGACATCAAACCTTTTTACTGGTTTCAAGTAAAGTCGCAGCAAGTTGGTCACTCGCACTTCGTTTTCCCGTAAGATATGCAAGTATCAATGTGACGGTAAAAACCACACCCGCGCCCACATAAAGCAGCATAGTAATACTGATAGTATCTTGCATTCTATATATACACCTTTGAAAAGCACCTGTTGTGTTATGACAGAGCGACTTCGAAGCTGGGTGTCTGGTGAGCTAGATACTTTGGTGAGCGCTCTAGACAGTCTAGGTGTTGAAATCCATAAACTGAGAGCACTCAACGTAGCGGCGTCCGCAACTGTACAGTCGCGAGCAGTTACTTACACAAAAAACCTAGCATCAATCAGCGAAAAAAACAAGCAAACGCTGGAAAACACGCGTACAACTGCCAGGGGGCTTGTCAATGCACTTTTAGCTCTCTCTGATAATCAAGTTTACATTGCAGATCGCTTGGACTCAATCACACATCAGCTAGTTACACTAAACGGAGACATTGAAACACTCAGGTCTGAAGTGCTTAGAGAGTTAACTAAACTTCGAGCTACTAGTGCTGCGGGGTCTTGGTCCACTGAGCCCGCCCAGCCTAATATTGGAACGTACTTAAACGCAGTCCCACAACAAACAGAGTAATTAACACTATATACCAAACGCTTTCGTGCACGTGTATAGCAGTCGCAACAAAATGTCTGCTGATTCAGGTGCTGCTGCCGGTCCGGATGCGCAGGGACAATCACTCATGGCTGTCTCGGGTGGCGACGCCCCGGGTGCCAACCCGCTGATTCCCTTCTTTGGGTAATTAAACAAGCATGTATCTGTGTATAGTGCCGCTAATTTAAGAATAATGTAGATACCCTCTCTCGGCCAATCAGCTAATCAATCCCGCGTATAATCTTCCCCATGAAGCCGTCGGGCTCTCTGACGGACAGGATTTTGCTGACTTGTATAAGGGACCCTCGCCTTTTATGAGTATTACGCTCCAGGCGTTGATTGTCGAAGCCGACGAATGGCCCACCCGGGTACTGATGCCATGGTCAGTTTATTTGTGACACCACATGCAATTCCTAAACCGTAAATTCAGGTATCACACTGATAAGGTCAACATCGGATGGCAGATTTGGAAGTTCGACAGGACGCTCGCCGATCTGGAGCCAGAGCAGGGTGTTCCTCGCTACATTACCACTGAGTATGAACACAAGTCGAGCAGGATGCTCCGCCGTGGACTGGCGTTCCAGCTCGAGCACGGCTTCTGGAGCACTGAGGAAGGAAAACTTAATTACGCAATGAATATTCAAACAATACGTTCTGCTGTGCACGAGACTGTGTACCAGAGTATTCTCCACAGCCTTCTGAATGAGGGTCAGGCTCTCACAAAGGTCAAATCTTTAACATTTTTATGTACCGACACTGACTGCTTCTGTAGTTTTATAATGCGCGTTATAATGTGGCGAACTTCAGTCTCAAGACCGCTTTGGAGTTTGAGAAGTGGCGGTAGGGCTGTTTGCGTGCATAATTGACAATGTTTTGGCTAACGCAGGATTGCAGATTCGGTATCGTCAACAAGCAGCAGCATGGTCTCGAGCTCATTGATGCGGAGTTAAGCAAGTACCTGTCGCGCGAGGCCGTGAAGCCTGATGTGTGGGTCTTTCCGCCAAAGATGAAGCTCTACTGTAGCTACGCGACCCCAAGCAGCCTGGAAGTGTTCCGTTCCGGCGATGCCCTCGTTGCAGAGAACAGGAAAGCGTCTCAACAGATTCTTTCTGACAGTTACTTTGCTGGGAAACAGGTTTTTGAGAGCCGTGAGTATGCGGTCGATTTCAGTGCGTCGCCAATCGACCAGTTGAGTCGTGAGAGGCAGACCGGAGATTACTTTTTGTTCTGTGAGGGAAAGGAAACGCTGGTTTACGATGCCGACTTTGACGATTTCATGCCTGTAGATGCCGCTTCTGTGCAAAGTGTTGAGTTTAATGGCGCGTCAAACAGAGCCGCCGCTTCCATGCCGTTGTTTGCGTCATCAGGGTCAAAGATGACCGTCACACCCAAAGCTGCGCCGACTGAGCGGGAACAGATGACCAGTGCAGGGTACAATGCTCAGCAGATTGACCAGGTTCTTAACTGTGCACGTTGCTTCCAGTTGGCACACTTGATGCATTCATCTCCCGCGGGGTTTGCTGCTGATCTGAAGGCAACACCCGTTGACACTTTTGCTCGCGCCAACATTACCGATAAAAATGCAATGAACATGTCGGTAAACTCTGATAGTTGTGTTGTCGATGCTATAGAGGGTCGTGGAGACGTCAGCCCTGCAATGCGCGTGGCTTGTTCGCTTGCCTCGGGTATTGTTGCAGGTGTTCCCCATTCCATGTTGGAACTTCGATACGCTAATATCCGTGGCTGTGACTGGTACAAGAACTTGCATGCAGCATACGAGACTGCCATGCAGATGAACTTCACATCTGAGGGTCAAGCAAGTGACGCGATTCGCCAGCATGCCATTTACAATGGCGTCGATACAGCTTTTGTGGATTGGGTTGCAGCCAACGTGGATAACGATACTAAACTCACACAAATTGCTATTACTCCTAGCGGTCCTTCAACAGCTGCGGCTGCCAACGTCGACATTACTCCTCTTGCGTGGGGAGCCCTGGATGCTCTAAGCAGCAACCTTAATGTAGACGGACTCAGCCCAGTTGCTATTGCCTCGCTGAGGAGCGGATCGGCGTCTGTAGACGGTCTTAATATGCATGGAGACGCACAGAGCGTTGCTACCACATTTGCGAATGTCAAGCGCCACTGGGACGCCAAGATGAGCGACGACTATACATCCTCGACAGATTCGTTTTTGGGCGTGCGTCGTGCACAGGCAAAGGCTGCTAGCTTTGGTCACTTCTTGTCCAACCACGTGTTTACAAAGAACGACGAAGCAGCGCGTCTTGCTGCCGGTGCCCAGCACGCCGATGCCGCGGCGGCCGCTAACCTTAACTTTGTGTCTGCGGAGGGGGCTGCTGTGTGGAACAAGCTTGTGGCCGCCACAGCTGAGCGCCAGGGCTGGCCTACCAATACTTCGGTGCCACAGGCCCTTAATGCATGGAAGATGCCATCCGCTTCTGCTTCACTCTCTGAGTCTGGCAATACGACCAGCGTCAGTATTCCGCTTGCGTTTAGGGCTTCTGACGTTACAGACGTAAACACACAGGTTAGCAACATTGCTAATTTGTCTTCAAAACCCGTCACGCTTAACGATGATGCCTGGTCTGCTGTTTCGTTCCCGTTTGCTGGTGCTAAAGCAGGGGCACTTAAAGAATTTTATGCTTCTAACCAAACTTTTTGGCAAGCTGTAAAAGAAGAGTTTGGTATTGACTACAAAGGGGCAGGATTTCATGAATCAGGTAAAGCTGGATTTGAGGAAATTCAGAAATATTATGTGCCGGAAACCAAGCTAAAAAACCTCAAAACCTTCTCAGAATTATCAGATTTTCTTGCATCAGTAAAAAAGCAAACCTTCCCGTGCGCTGTAAAATCTTATTCGTATAATGAAAATACTCCTGGTGAGGATGATATTTTCGTTCAGAGGGGTCTTGCGTATACAGGCGCATTAGGTTACAAGATTAAGCTTGAAGATATGCAAACGCTGATGTCAAATGCTGTCGATGCTGGTGCAAAACAAAAAATTATAAAAACCCTGGGTATTACCGTGGTTTCAGAACAAGAAAATTTCATTAGGGTTATGATACATGCGTTTATGTTTACTGATATTCCAAATTTTACGAAACATGGCCCCACCATTAGAGCACAAATTGCAGCACAGTCTGTAAAGTCTGAAACCGATGCAATACAAATTCAAGCTCTCGTAAAAAAATTCAGACCAGTATTTGTAGCTCTTTATGGTGGATCCAGTACTCTACCGGCTGCCAGCAACAAGGGGAATCTAAGGATAAAAGGTCAAAAAAGGGATAATGCATTATTGGATTCAAAAGATCTTCCTGAAATTGTTAAAATTACTTTACAAACCATAGCGGGCGCTGATCCAACAGGCGCTGTAAAAGCTGCTCTTAACCCAGTTGTTGATTTGGAAGATGGCGACCAACCTGAATTTCTTGGTGATTCTGTAAATCCATATTTTGTAAGAGATTCTAGCCTAGCACCCGCCGGAAAATGGTACTTGATTGAAAGACCGTTCAAGACGTTTAGGATGGGTACAGGTGTGTCATTACATGTTGCAAACGACGTTTTCTGAATTAAGTTCAAAGGCATTTTAGCTAAGGGTGGTGAAACGTTGGGTTTAACCTTCTATGGCCACTGCAACTTCCAGTGGTCCAACAATACGACCAACAAGGTGCATGAAGGTCATTTCACGTTCTACTCGCGTCCCGTCGTCAGGGACTGGCGCCAGTATGCTATTGCTGAGGTGTGACACCTGCACTCGGTGACTGCTTGCAACTAACTGAAAAACAGGACATCTTTGTGCTTGGATACGTGCGTGGTGAAGTATCGGGGTGCAGTAGGGACCATTTCATCGAATCAGACAAGCTACGGGACGCAACTCCTCAGACTTTGCATGAAATTTATGGTGGACAGCATGGTCATCTGATTGTATACCAGCTCAACTCTGAGGACGATGACTTGACTAAAGTTCGACGCCAAATTGCCAACCCACACAGGTATATGTGCTTAATTAAACGTGTACACTGTTTTAACATTATGTGTGTCATTAGCATTACTGGAAGCTGGGACGCGTTTGAGCGCCAGTACGAGGGGTCCCCGGCAAAGCCCCTCGGTGCTACCAATGACAACCACTGGGATAGCGCTGCTTACTATCAGCGTTTGTACAAGAACTTTTATGATGCTTTGAAGGTGATTTTTGCTATAAAACTTTTTTACCATCTACTTAAAATCGGTACAGGCGGAGAACAGTCGCATCTCTGGTGGCGGTTTTGCTGTAGCTCCGGGTTGTTACAACACCGTCGTGTGGGAGACCCAGTACTCTGTCGCTCCGAAAGGCGAACCATCAAAGAAAGAAACAGTTGAGCCTTCTGACTGTCTCCCGCATTATTATAGGGGCCGAGCTCAGGCCATCAGTGGCATGTCTGTGTTCCTCCAGAATCCGGCCACCACGTCTGCAAAGATCCAGTTTTAAAATTAAGAATAATAAACTGTCCATCATACTTTTTGAATATATTGCACTAAACTATGGAGCAACTGCGTCAATACTTGCAGTGTTCTACATGCGCACAACCTATGACACACGCACTTGTCCTTCCATGCCCCGGCGCCCACCGCGTATGTGTAAAGTGCACAGTGGCTTGTGGATGCTCACAGTGTCCCCTTTGTCACCGCAAATTCAGAAAAATGCCTCAAGCATGCATTCTCACAAGCCACGTTGCACGCGCCGTGCACGGCAGTGACATTGAGTTAGATGATAATTGTGTGGAAGCATGGTTACGTTACGAAACAGTGGAACTTGCAAAAAAATGTCAGCACTTAATGTATGCGCACGACTATGTTGAAAGAGTGAAAGATGCTGTGACAATGGCGCCCAGCCGGTGGGTAAGATGTGAGTGTGAGTTGTTACCGTATGTGAAAAACGGCTTTATTTGTATAGAAATGGTAGCAACTAAAACAGGGAAATCATATTTTGCATGCCCAAGAGTTCGTGATAGTCAGTGTAAGTTTTTTCGGTTTAAGTAGTTGTTGTGGTGGGACAGTAGTATACGCCATTTTGTAGTGTACAACCGCAGCGCGTATCGGGTGCGGCTGCAATAAAAGCAAATAGTATGAATATGAAAACGAAAGCAAACACGCCAGCAATTAAAAACGAATCATCGCCTGTGCATCCGAGTTGACACACGTCAGCGTGTGCGTGACAACATTCGTCACATAGTTGGTGTCTCTTGTAACGAACCATTTTATTGTCAAACACACAAGTACAAATATAGCAAAGCTACGCTCACACGCCCGCAGCAGCTGCAAGTCTCTTGGCTGGGTTGCTGTCTTCTTCCTCCGAGCTCTCTTCACGTGCACGCTTTGTGCCATTCATGGAGGCCGCCAAAAGCAAAGAAGCACCATTTTCTGGATTAACAGATGGTCCGCTTTCCATCTCACTCACAGCCTCAAGAGTGCCAGCAACACACAACGCATCAGCAACCTCTAACTTAACTCCGACCTGCACGTCAACCTTTAGTTTAAACGTAACTTACACACAAACACACTTACCTTAGGGCCGATGTATGTACTAAAAGTAAGACCAGCTGCTATAAGAGAATCACGCGAGATGCGGCTCGAGAAAAAGCTACAATTGCGAGGCGTTTGACCAGAAACGTCGAATACACGTACCGGGTTTATTTGCAGGCCACTCTCGCGACTAACTTCGTACAGGCGTCGTCTCATGTACGAAGCATCAGCCGGTGGTGGCTTGCTGCTCTTAAAGTCATCCTTTAGGTAAAAGCGATACAGATTCCTTCGCACAGTCATGCTGTAGGGGGGCGTAGCAGTACTGATGTCAGCATCAACATCAAACGGGGTAGAAAAGGGGCATGCATCTTTTATCGACTGCCACATCGTCTCCCGCAACAACTGTTTGGCGCAGCTTTGCAACAGATCTATATCAGCCTGTTTGGTCAGTTTCCCCTTACTTTCTGCAAGCTGTGGGTACTCTTCTGGCGCGTTCTTGCGGATGCTGATGCGGGCCTTCTTGAAATCTTCCTTTGAGCCTAGCTGATCGTCGGTTGCGGCACAGACTAAAGAAATACCGATGATCCACCACGCCGCATACAGACTTTTCATATGCTGCACAGTAACATCACCAACCTTTTCACCAGCAGATACACGACAGAAACTAGCAAGTGCCTCGTTGTTGATAAACTCATCATACTCTTCTGGATCGGCAGTACGCAAAGCAAATGACTGTGTACCTTTTGTAAACTCTTTCATGAATGAAATCTTTGATGTGTCACACCCCGCATTCCCATGCGGATGATTATACACAAACCTTCCGACTTTACCTTCCTTCGAAATAGGATTAGGCTTGAACAAGCTTGAGATGGACACGTTCTTGTTGGACTGCATCAGAGTCTGAAACTTTGAGGCATCCATATTAGAATAAAAGCTGTCGAAATAATCAAAAAGTTTTTGAGTCGTCAAAGCATCCCATGGATTCTGGACAGAAAAACCAAGATTTTCTATGGCATCCTTAACCTTAGGGTTGAAAACCACATCTGTGTAAAAGGATTTTGCCTTATCATCACGCACAGTGGCCCAATTGCCAGCTTCTGTCGGCTTGCGCACACAGAACATGCCAGCGGCAGCATACTGTGCTTTAATGGAGATTGCGTCTGTGCGCATAGGAGACAAGTGGCTATCGCCTTCATTTAGATCACCTTCCACAGCAATAATGCCTTTATCCTCAGGCTTGAGAGCCACTTCCTTACGCATTCGCTTCGACATGTCCTTTAGTTTATGTTAGGAGACCACTGTCCCAGGGGAGAATATGGACAGTCCGTATGCAAAGGGGAACAGATAATAAAGAGCGTTTAACGCGTTTTTATCACTTGTGCCCCGGCTTGTTCGGACTGTTGTTTTTCATAACACACAGCAGGCAAGATGAGCAATGAGGTTTTGCGCATGCGGCGCGTAAACACTGACGAACTAAATGCCATGATTGATAGTAACAATTTTAGTCGTTGTAAATTCAGTGTCAACCCATGTAAGTAGTATCGCATGTAATTAGGCGTGTTTTAAACGATTGCGTATAGATGCAAAGGAAGAGTATGGAAAGACGTACTTTAAAAACTACCAGCTGTGGGCCCCAGGTGCATTAAAGCAGCTGCTAGAGCTGTGGGCGACGCAACCGTCTCAGCACAAGTTTGTGTGTGGAAGTTTTGGCAGTGTCTTCCTAGATGTGGACTTGACAGCAAGAGGTGTTACCAAAAAAACACGGGTAACATTCATGAAGGTGGAAGAAGACGGTCGGTTTTGGATAATGTTGGATGCAACGTTTGATGATACGTTTGAAGCACCATGTACACAATAAAACAATTTTAATTAGTCAATCTTTTCATAACTGGCAATGCAACCTTAACTCTAGGTCCAACATATGCACGCCGTCTTTCTTTCAGTTCATCCACAATTGCGTCCGTAATTTCATTGGCAATAGGGTTGCGTCGAATGCCTAGCTGATTTAAAGTAGAATTAACCCGTAGCACATCAAGTGCAGCTTGACCAACGCAATCTTGACATCCGTTCCAGTCCAAATCTAAAAATGTTAGCGTAGAATTTGTGTGTAAAGACGATACAATATGCATTGCTCCATTTCGTAAATCGTTGCACGATAAATCCAGTTTAGTCAAACAAGTATTTACTTCTAGCATACGTCCAAACGGTGGAGCACCAGTGACGGAAATATCATTGCTATTTATGTTTAGGTACTCTAAACTTGTGTTTTTATGCAAACTGTCAGCAATAATTTCACACTGTTCAGGTCCCATTATACTGGAGCCCACATGCAGTTTGCACAAAGTAGTGTTATTGCACAAAATGGTTTTAATGGCTTCTCCAGCACCTACTTCGGAATGTACAATAAGATGTAGCGATGTCAGTACGGTGTTTGCACACACACTGTCAACAAACGCACGGCCTTCATCGTTAGACAAGCTCTCGCTAACGCACTGAAGCGCTACAACTTCAGCATTGTTTTCTCGAATAAACTTTATAATGTTTTCCAGCATTACTTGTAAATGTGAGGATTTGCACAAACATGATGGATATAGCTACCACACATCAAGGCAACTGTAGCTAGCACGCTAAGCACGGCTGCCATTTGATGAGTTACGGTGTAGCACCCCGAGTGTTGAGAGAAGTGTTAGGACAGTTTGCGATTATCGCTCGTTGACAAAAGGAGACCCCTATCAGTATACATTGTGTTTAGTTTATTTGTAATAGTATAATGAGTTACCAATCTTCTAAGAACAAATTACAAGAAATATTTCAGCAGAGAGGAGAACCATTGCCTACATACACAACAAGCAGTGTAGAACATGGGGGAGAGCAGTTGTTTCGAGCTACTGTTCGATTGGCTTGTGGCCGTACGTTTGTGGGAGAGCCTATGAAAAGAAAGAAAGACGCTGAGATATTGGCGGCGGCGTGTGCACTACCGAATGCTGTAGCCAAGCCAGTGGAGGTTGGTGCTAGCGCATGTTTGTTTATAGATATGGAAAATGTGCCTACAGTTTTGGACGTGTTACGTGCACAAGTCAGCCTACCACAGTCGAAAATTATTGGTTTTCATTCGCAAAATATGAATTACAGCAATGCTGACACGCTTCCTGACAATTATGAAATTGTACAAGTGCCTACAATGTATCGTGATGGTGCAGATGTGGGTCTTATTATGTATTTAGGAGCATGCTTATTGAAAGAAGAGTATACAAATCTGGCAATTGTATCTAAAGACCATTTTGCTAATGCTGCTGCTGACTGTGTGCGTGCATGGAGCACTAAACACATATGTGTGTGTAGAGATGCACAGAGTGTGATTGAATGGCTAAAAACGGTGTAGCTTTACTGTAGTGTAGTAAAAACCATACGCTGTAAAACCTCTTGCACTGTGTTGTCTTTCATGTGTATGACTTTACCCAACTCAGTAGACGATTTTGAAAACACGTTCTTATGTTTCAAGTAAAGTCGCTCAAGATACGTAACATCCACTGCACTCTCACCATCTTTATCATTTTGCGCTTTGTTACGAATGTTTAATCTCTTCAGACATTCGTCTGGTGAAACGTCAAGCCAAATATGTTGTACAGTGTAATCAAATTTGTCACACAGCAATTTCATTGCCAGAGTTGCTGCCTTATGCTGTTGACGGTAAATTTGCATCTGAAGGTCTGAGATAACACCGTCTTCATGCAAAAGCTCAGCGAAAATGGCGTTGGACACTACGCTTCTCTCAACAACAATTGTTGACGCCTGTGCTTCCAGTGCTTGGGCAAAGTCGTGTTGTTGCGTTGCTAAAACCAGACTTTGAAAATTCCAAGAATGTTCTTGACGGTCCGTGTATGCCAGACGCGGATAATCAAGTTCACGCCACGCTGGAAGATTTTCTCTCACTCGAGCAAATCCGTGTGGGCAATTGTTCAAAACAGTTGTTTTACCGCACCCAATGATACCCTCCAAGCACCACACATTTCGTTCCATGAACACAACTGCGGGTACGGTCTAGGCGTGCGGGGACAGTCACGCCGATGAGATAAAAATTGAGAGATAAACGCTCTTGGTTATATTCATAGAAACCAAAAAGCTTTATAGGAAATATGCTGGCAGCGACAGCTTGTCTATACGCTGCATTCTCAGCACCAGAGGATGGGGAGGCGACAGCGTTTAGTGGCGTCTTCAATAAACTGGCTGCAAGTCTGAATGGTCCACGTCGATTTGCACATTGTGCACTTCTATTCAAGGTTGACAGTACACAGGAAATAGGTTTTCATACAAGCATTGTGTGGGGTGGAAAAGTGTTTTGTGAGCCTGTGCCAATCAATATTAAAGATAATACTTGTATGTTACCACGATTTGGAAAAATGCACTGCATTCCTGTGTCGGTTCCACTAGACTGGGACCCCACAGAGTTGATGAATGCAGCTGACAGTTTTGTGGGGATGGGGTATGACAAAGCAGCTGCTGTTTTGTCTGCTGGACCGTCGTGGGCAAGTCGAAAACGCGACACGAGTAGTGAAAATGGAAGCATATTCTGCTCAGAATACTGTGCCCACTTATTAGAAAAACATGCTGGTGTAAGTCTTGCTGGTCAATCGGCAAGTTCACTGTGCCCGAATGAACTATATAAACTTTTAACGCAATAAAAATTTATCATTTAATGTTTGGTACGGTACCTCTTTTTTCTCAATTTTTTTTTCCAACACTTTTTTCCGGCTCGGAAACAGGTGTCGTCATTCTATACTTCACATTTTTATAACTATTTATTATAAATTTTAGAACTTGACTTTATAGACTAATGATATGATGTGTGTGCTTGAAAATAATATAAAAATGAACAGAATTGGGAAAAACGTTGTTTTATATTACTTGTGGGGTCATCTACCAAAAACTGTCTTTCACTCAACCTCCACCATACTACTTACGCATATGCTTAGACAAATCCACTCTTCTATATAAGGACATGAGCTAGTGTTTGTATAAATGGTGATGGAAGAGCCAAATCGGTGGCTGCGTGGTCGATGGCCACGCGACCATTTTACAGAAGGCATTACGTACGAGCATTTAACTTCTTTTAAGCCCATCAACCCTGAGCGTCCGGACGCCTGGCCGCTTGTTAATGAAAATAAACAGACTCGCTATGATATGGAAAAACTATGTAGACAATTCCCAAATTTACAACTTCACGTTCCCGATTATGTTACAGCTATTCCTCTTGATAGTGTATTTATTGGATATGTAAAAGATAATACGCTTTTGTATTATGACACGTATATTGATAAAACTTGGAACCGATATGCGGCACTTGGAATAGCACCAGATCGAGTTCCAGTGTACTCTATTGATGAAGAGTGGAAAAGCGAAAAAAGCACTAGAGGAACATTAACAAACGATGCTTTAAATGTGTTTTTACCTTATGAATTTGGTAATAAATACACCAACTATTTGGATGTAAACACAATATATGAGGACTGTTATGACGAAGCGGACTGTTATAACGAAGCTAGTCGTGAATTGGTACGCACAGTATTACAATCCTTGAAACGTGCGTATGGAGGTACTCGGACAATTAATGTTTTAAAAAAAGACGAGTTTTATTTTATGAAGAAAGAAACTTTTAAAGAACTAATGCAAAGCTCAAATCCACGCAAAGAAATCACAACTTACTTAAAAAATGTAAATGCATGGCTTTTTGAATTGGAGACTATGGGTTTCAGGCTAACTTATGCAAAACCCAACCCGTTTGGATCAACCTCTACGACTGTATCCGCGTGCATTGAACACTTAGTAAATTTTATTTTTGATTTGGATTCTACGGACGCAGAAATGATGATTCTTAACCATTTCTTAGGCAGAAGAACTCTTAATAAGTATGGTTATTTATCATATACAAATATGTTTTTTGTGAATCCTTTGACGACTTCATACTTTGATATGCTGAAACGTCGACATGAAAAACCAAAAGATAAAAGAGATGTTGGAAAAATAAATAAACTTCCTCCGGATATGCTGGATATGATATTTCAAACGCAAAGATACTCAGCAGCAACTTTGGCACTCTTAGTGATGTAGTTTATGTTTTCATGTCAACAACACGACTGAAACCTTTATGTTGACTCAGCTGATATAGTGCGTTTTGTAGTTTTAGGGTTGTTTTTACTATGTTTTCTATACAGTGTTGTTTTTGATACAGTAAAAGCTCCAACATTGCCAAGTTAACAACCTCGACAATCCCCTTTTCTACACAGTAAGCATCCACAGTGTAGGATGGTGCAATGCTCAGCAATTTTGCACAACTTGCCATCAACTCTTGCTCAGACACTGAGCCAGTCACTTTGCTGGTGTATGATGGAATTAAAGAGCCAGCTTTACTGTCCATATTAGTAAAGACAGCAGCTTTAAAAATTAGCTCGCGTGCCCGTCCCATAAGTGTCTCATCTATAGTCAATCGACGTTTCAGAAACGGTAAATATCGCCTTTTCATATAGAAAGCGCTTGTCCTGAGAGCTTTAAGTCTAAATTGGACAGTAATGCGGATTGTTGAGTTGTTGGGGCCCGGTAGGTTATAGTAACTTGTTTTACTAGTTTTCTTATACTGTGTAGAGGAGTGCCCCTGTGGTAGTGGGAAGAGTGTTAGAGATTGCTTTATACCCCATCAGAGACCAAGTGAAGTTTTTCCAGACCAACGTGGAGGACAGGAAGGCTTACTCATCAAGTTCTTTGCGGTGTTCCGAGCAGACGGTACGACAGCCATTGTTATGCCCAAACAGTCGTTTAGACTTTATGTGCATGCGCAATTGGATATGGAATTACTGGATAAGTATCTTATAGGAGAAGCTGGTGATATACCCCCGCCAGAGATACAAAAGCATTTTGACACGATTGATGAACTGTCTAACGAAAGAAACAAAGACACACCTGTTATTTTGACCAATACATACCACGGTTATAAATTTACGGGTAAAAAGGAGGATTTAGCAAACATCTTAAAACAAGTGTGGCATGTAGAAATGAATTAGTGTTTTTGCGACTGTCCACCACACACTACGTACACAGGTTTGTGTTGCCATTTATGTGGGAAGATTGTGTGCGTGATGTGTTAAACAATAAGCCACACACCAGTGCATTTCATAAAACACAATTACAATATTGTTTAAATTTCATTTCTGAGTGGGGGCAGTGGAATCATGTTGTGTGCCCACCAGCAAAAGAAACACCCGCAAAGCTAAAACGTGAATTGCATGAAGTGTGTCCTCCAAAGAAAAGTTTGAGGTGGGTGTTCAGTGCAAGCGTACAAAAGCACCCAAATGGATTACAAAAATTGGTTATAAAACGTTTAACCGATAAATTTGAAGAAGTACCGGTGTTGTGGTTTCTTGTGCATTGTTTTCGCACAATGGTTTGGGCAGAAGAGTATGGCTTGGTGCATGATAAGATGACACAATGTTTACACAATATTATTAATGCTAGAACAAACAAACCCCTGATTTATTTTTTTGAATGTGTTGAAGCCGGACATTTTAATAATATCAGTACTTAATAGCATTGCTAGTTGCTGTCCGCATCCGTAGGTGTTGTTGCGGCATTCTGTCGTCCACTGCGCTCACTTGCAGCTGACTGTTTTCGTTAAGAGCATCGCGCTGAACTGTGCTCTTTACAATGAACTCTGTTTTAATTGTAGAACGATATGAGTACAAATAGGCGATAGCAACTAAGTCTGCAATTGTTAATACAGCGCCTGCACACCTACCTCAGCCAAACAGTGTCAAGTATACACACAACACGCTTACCAACAATGGCCCCTAAGAAATCCATAAAAACGCCTGCGCGCTTAAATACACAGAGAGATCCTCCGTTTTGAATTGCACAGTCTGACGCAAAAATTATGCGGGTTACATACACTGCGCCGTCCAAAAGCGTGGCTGTGATCATAAAGCCTAAAATAATCCACATATGTATACCAAATATTGACGGTTTCGCCTGTTGTAGTTGACGCACATACTCAACTGGATTTTGGCGTGCACTGTTATCCACAATCAGTAGTTGCGTTGATGTTTTCTCGCGTGTGAAAACAACGATGAGGTATACGTGTGCAGCAACCATAAGTACGTGCCCCAAAGTGCCCCACCACCACCACGGAATGGTTTCGCCGGGTTCCAATCCAATGTTCACGTACGTAAGTAAACATACTATTAAAAACAGAAACGCATCAAAGATGGTGAGCACAAAGCAGCGCCCTTCCGCAGCCGCTGAGGCGCGTTCAGCGTTATCGACCCGTATGCGATACTCATCGAGAAAGGTCATTCACGTGCTTTATCAACTCTATCAGACAGAGCAATATAGCTATATTGGAGCGTTTTTTGTAACTAGTTATAGTGAAAATGGTGGACGCATTTCTGACCAGCAAGCCCGCCACGTATTTGCGGTGGTTAAACTTTGCAGCCATGCTGCTTCATTGGACGTACGGCATTCTTGGTGCAATCTTATATGATAACGGCTCATTGACCATTCGCCTCGTACAAGATGTCCCAACCTACTACTCAAACGCATCGCATGTGCTAAACAGTACGCAGTGTGATATTCAGGAGGGAGATTTTACAATCTCATACACGAGCGACTGTAATGTGGGGTATTGGGACGGTCTACTTGCACTGACAGTGTGTGAGTTTATCACGGGTTTCTTTCACGCCTTATATTTGGCCGAACTTTGTCTTGAAAAATTCTATGATGGTCCCTACTTTAAGTTTTGGATATCAGAGTCGCATCTGCTGCGATGGATTGAGTACACATTTACTGCAACTACTCTCTCTGTGGCTGCTGTGTTTGGTTCAGGGACACGGTCGTTGCCTGTATTTGTCGCGCTGTGGATAGCTCTTCCGGCTACTCAACTTTGTGGTTACGTTATTGAAAAAGTTGTTCATGAAAGAAAGCGTGCTGGATTTGACCGTGTTATTGAGTGGCTAGTGTTTACTATCGGGGCACTAACACAAGTCTCAGCCTTCGCAGTGGTGGGTATTAACCTATACTTTGGAGACTCCGGAAATGTGTTGGTCGGCTCTGATCTGAAAAGCGAAAGCTTTGATGGCTGGATTGTACAGGGCATTCTCTACTTTATATCTTATAGTTTTTTCCCAATCATCGCTGCACTATGGATGACGGGTGAAATCAAAAAGTTTTGGTTTACAGAAATTGTCTATATTTATGGCAGTTTCTCTGCAAAAACCAGTCTTTTTTGGTTAATTGTTTCAACGCTACAAGACTATCTGGAGACGTTTGATGCCGTGCCAGCAGTAAACATCAACTGGACGGCGGTCCGTTGGAGTCTTGGTGTTGCGATTCCCCTTAGTATTGATCTGATATTTCCGCTGTTGACACGGTACGTGTTTTTAAAGAAAGAATACGAACAAACAGAGTATGAACCGGTCATTTCTTCAACAAGCGTCTCAGTGCTAAGCAGCAAAGATGTGCTTCGCAAACGTGCGCCTAATAGCAAAGAACTTGATTTTTAAAACTGTAGCTTGTATTGCCTTCCAATAGTTGTTTTGCTTTTGTGTAGCGACCGAGCTTCTTTTCGTGCATACATTCTGGCGTGGTAAAACATATCGTAAAAATTTTCGGCTGTAAGGTTATCAAGCGATGGCTGCACTTCGTCACTCGGCATGCCTGAATGCGAAAAAATTCGACACGGGGTCGCTTCTTTATTTGGAAACATCTTGTACCAATCTGCCTTTGTATCAGTGATCGAAATTGTGCATAGTTGTTTCACAATTGCACTAATACTAGATGTGATTGCCGTATTCATATTAAGTTTTTTTCGATTAGCTTGAGTAAACTGATCGTTTGTAAAACCTGTGCTCACACGCGTACTGTTTGCAACTAACATGTCTCCGCCCTGTGGTTTGCATTCCGGTTTAAATAAATCAAGCAAGCCTGGCTGAGGTCGCATCCCCATTCCTGAATATTTATCTAAGTTTAACAGTGACAACTATACACACAAACACGTTTACCTGCAACGCAGCCATCCACGCCAGCTCTGCTCAATAAACCTTTCCACCCCACACCCTGCGCCTCAAATGCGAGAGGTATGGCTGCTGAAGCAAATGCTCCGCTAAGCAAATCATTAAAACATATTCCCTGGCCAAAGAGTCCTTCCTGATACGTGAGTTTTGAAACACGCTGCGTTTCAAGGTCGCAATACTGAATTCTTACTATTGGGTACTCAATTTTGAGTTGATGTACTTCAGCCTGAAGTTGAGCATGGCGTTGAAGAATGTGTTTTCGCCTTTTTTCAATAAGAGCTCCCATCCACATTGTCAAAGAATCATAGTCACAGATTGAGGAGTGGTGATTACGAAACATCATATTTGAAAACGACGGCGTTAGTTGAAAAACTTTAGTTCTAAGTGCAATTTGCGCCTGATCCATAAGCCATTCAATTTCTGATAAAATCTCGTAAGGATTAAGTACATTAGTGTGTGCGATAAATGCGGCAATTAATGCTCCGGCACTGACGCCATCGATGCAGGCGTAAGTTATCCATTCCCCACTCTCTATGCTTGCATCAAAAATTCCTGCTAGGAGGCCTAAAGCTGCTGGGAGACCTGCACCGGCTCCGAAAATTGACAGCACTCGATAAGAGCGGCGCGTATACGGATTTTGAAGCCGTGTAGAGATGTCAAGTGTGTATGCGTCACGATCTTTCATGGAAATTTTGTGAACGATAGGCAGTCGTGGCCTACAGCACACAACATTGAAAAAAGACCGCCACATGTGAACTTAATGTACGCAGCAATCCTTTTATTATAGTGCCAAGCAACAATCAAAGAGGTAAACATAGCATGTCGCTCTTACTCAGGCGTGCATCTTTGCTGGCAGCTCGGACAAGCTTCTTGCTCCAAGTCAGCATTTTTGATATCAGTCCATCACGTTCTGCTAGTGTGAATCCATTCAAAAAATGCATTGTGTCAAACGTGTACTGCAAAGCAGGGCGGAGGGCACTTACAATATCTTCAGCCTTCACACCTAGTAAGTTTTGTGCATTAGTTAAGTGATTTGTAAAAAACACGGCCAATTCTGTGTCTGTTACAGGCGTACAGTCACTACTGTTCAGCAATCTTTCTGTTTGTCCCAAATCGACCATGGTCACTGCTTCTCCTACAACGTTTTCCTTTGCGTGCTGAATGAGAGAAGCAAAAGAAAGCGTCCACTTGTTTCCATTAGGTAGCGTTAACAAAACACCTACGGCCGCACTCATTGGTAACACATATTCCATTACTGTAGAAGCCTCAGCATGCACAACACGAACCACGTTGGGTGTCGGCAACACTTTTACAGCTTCAGCACTTTTAAAACTCATGTCAGATTTAAGAAAGGGAATCAAATGAGGAATAAACTTTGCCATCATCACATTAGACAGTTGGGCATACACAGACCTTACAAGCCGCATAGTTGACTTGCGCAGCTCATCGTTATTAGGTGGCCAGCGTTTGTAGGGCTGTCTTGACAACACAAAAGAGTGCGCTGGAGCTCTTCTCACAATATTGAATATGTGTTCGTCTACACACTGATACGCAATGTCTGACATACGTTCCCCCGCTACAAACAGTGCAGGCGTATACACATACCAACAGCGTAAAATGAGTGCACAGTTTTGAATGAAAGACGGACGACTGTACAAGTCTCAGTACCACTGGTAAAATATCACACAAAGTACTCACCCAGGCTTTAAATTGGGAATGACTGTAGTACAAAGCAGCCAAAGTTTTTGCAGCCATGCATGTCCATTTACAACATTTTCTTCTGGCGGAACATACGGTTCCGGACAACTTAACGCATCCGTCTGGCTTCCTACTTCTGCACTGGTAACAAGTGTTTGACTGGCAACAGGCTTGGTCTTTGTTGCAGTAGTCTGAACTTCAATGTCGCAACACGGTGTTTCACAAGTTTGCACACTCATTGCACGCATTTCAACAATGCTTGTTTGCGTTGAGTTTTCACCTACACAAGCTGTAGATGTAAACTGTGTACCCACACTTACACACTCCGGTACGCGCAACAGTTTCTTTAGTTCTGCCACCTCAGCGCGCAGTTTTGCAACAGTAGAGCAATCTTGATTTTTGAGGTGCAGTTCGTGGAGATAAGCACCTCTTTCCATTTTAAGCGATGTGTTCTCCTGTTCCAAAACATGCAACATGTGCTGCATCTGTGGAAATGATGAACGCAGCATGTTTAGTTCTGTTGCAACAGCAGTGAACGGGTCCGTCATGTGATCACTTGTGTTGTGGTTGGGTAGGGGGAAGTTTTGCGGAGAGTGTAAAATGGGTCTCGTTGTAAGAGATGAGCGATAAACGCTTTTTTATTTTCTAGAACTTGTCGGGGAAGGGAAGGCAACCCTTGTGTAACACAACACAACAAAAGCCAAATGGAGGTGAGTGGAAGAGTTTGGTGCATGCGATGATATTGACTGCGATGCGCAGCCGGGGTCACATACTGACGATTTAAAGGTATGGGGTTGGATGATGTGGGGTGGTAAGTGCGCAATTGATGCTGTGTGTAGAAGCGAAAGAGGGAGGCATTTGAGGACGCATTCGCTGAAATTGCGAGAGCTGTGGTGCGTGACGTTGCGCAGCACCACCAAGCTGGGGACACCGACACGTATGACACTGCGGAGTTTACGGATGTGCCAGCGTATGATTCACGTCGACACGGCACCGAGAAGGAGTACGAAAGCATGCTTGAGTTGGGTCACGCAGCGGGAGAGTTGAGGTTCCTCGAGGCGTACATCACGGATTACGTTGTGCCGACGTTCCTTTCCACTAGCAGCTTTGTCAAAAAGGAGGACGTGATGAAGTTTGTGACGACAAAGTTTGACATCCAAGGATTCATACATGAGCAGAAGGCAAAGCTTTGTGGCGTGTAATGTGTGTCATTACAGTTTCAGTTCGTTTTAAATACATTTGACTTTAACTTTTCTGGTCAGCAATTAATAAACAGCTACTTTATTGAACAGGCTTGTAGCATTGTTTGGCTCATACACTGATATGTAAGAGAGTGAACAGCTTGCACATCTATTCCGTAGTGTCCTAGCAAGAGAGCCGCGTGACCGTCTGCCAATTTGTCTAGCCAATGTTTTGTAGGTTTTCTTGTGTAGGGTGCTGCATAGCACAACAACAACCAATATTTTGGTAGCGGGTCATATTTAAATCGTTTTGAAAACATGCTAGTCCAATAGATTATAAGACTGTCAGTTTCAAAACGCATGGCTAAATCTAGTAAGGGGTCAGACTTGTATGTATTTGTACTTAAATGGCGATTGCGTGCAAAATTGCGCGTCATTTCGGCAATGAAAGGGTGCAAACGGAGCTGTCAAAAAAAGTCAATTTTAGTGTGATATAAACATAGTAATATTCACCTTTGAGGTTGACGCAAAATGTAGAAAACCTTTTTTTATGGGCGTAGACGATCGTTGTGAAGACAATTTTTCGGTATTCAACAAGAATGGACATTTATCATGCCACATTGATGCTAACTGAACCGCCCACAACAACCTATGCAGTCGTTGGACTGATGCTATGCCTGGTGGTGTCCAATACTGAGAGAGGATTTTTATAGTCAAATCCCATATGTTTTTCAAACGAACCGCGTCAAAACAGGCGCCGTCAGCGTGAATCTTAAACTGTGACACTGTCTGTAGCGTGCATTCACCGGACACATACTGAATTAATAATTGCTGTAGTTTCGACACTGAAACTTGAATATTTAGAATAGTCTCATCCAGAGTCGCCGGTGTGCACGCACCCAACGCTACAAGCATAAACAGGCGTGTATGTACGCTTTCCATGAGAATAATCCATGCACATACACGTGCTAACTGATGCGTTGGGCTTATGCCACAGCAGACGGAAAATGATCGTAGTATGAGTGCCTTTAGGCTATTGTATGCCTTAGAAATCGACCAAGTAGCCTTCACAGCTTCGTTGCTTTGAAGCGACTCGATAGAGTGATGTTGACTCAGCAAATATATACAAGATTTTGGAAATTGGAGCATAGGTAAATTCATTATCAATTGAGGCTGCGGTACACTTTGAAACAAAAACAAATTCAAAGTACCATTTTTCAGCGTTTTTATAATGCTGCTGCTGTCGCCGCGGGTGTTGAGCAAAGTAGGCAAATAGTGTTGAAACAAGTACTTGTGCACAGTTGTAGGTCTATCTAAAAACGATACAAATAACGTCAATCGATCAATTTTAGCCATATTAAGCAAATGTTGAGCCAAATGAACACCATTGCCGTACGTTTCTTCAAGACGTGTTACAATTTCTGACCAGTACACGTGTCTTTCACCAGGATAAATAAGATGGCTTACAATAGCGCGCACTTGTGCCCGTGTACCAAAAATACCATACGTTCTATGCAGCTCTGTGCGCGTGTACGTAACCAGACGATGAGACTTTTGCATACAAAAATTACATGTCATAGAATTATAGCAAAGTGCCATGTTTTGTCCACACTGTTTGCAAATGTGTGACGTAACAAAGTCGACAGCTGTCGGCGTTAAAATATGGCCGTATGGAACAGGCATAACCCGATGCGCAATGTATGTCCGAACAGCAAGTCGAAATGGTGAAATATGCAAAATGGAAACAGACGCCAAAGGAGCTGGATTTTCACAGCAGCATGAACAGTCTGTGTTGACATCATTGCTAAACTGCGAAAGTGTGTCATTACATCGAACACATGGTTGATTTTTGTACTGTGCAACTAGACCAGTGAAACTTCCGACTTCTTTTGCAGTTGTTAAAAGTCGAATCATTTCGACCTCCGTTAAATACGACATGATTAGCGAAGCAATATCACTACCCAGTGACACTATATTTGGGCCGCGTGCAGACATGCTTAAAGGCATGATCGCACAGCTGGTAATCGGTGGCGGACTTGCGCTGGCGCTTGTTTTTGTCCTTTTGTCTACACTGGACACTCGATCAAAGTGAGATCTTTTCATTAATCACAGCTTGCGTTAATCTCTCTTTTAGAACAACCAACAGGTCAGGCCCCTCCTCAAAGTATTTCACGATAGCCGTGTGTACCCTCCCCTGGTGTGTTTATGGTAAACCAATATGCGGCCACCTAAGGACAGTACAGGTTGAGCCTCCTGTTCTCAATTTTTGTCCAAGACGAGCTGCCCTGTGAGGGAGATATGTATGCCCGAAGGTGCAGTGTTATGTGCGTTTATTGCTTTTCTTACACAAAACAGGCCACTTTTAGCAACGTTTATAAATGCTGGGGCAGTCGGTCTTGTAAACATCGTCAGTTTACTTATGTTTACTGAAATGTTGTGCCGTGGCGTGCATTTTGCGCTTGCTTTTGTTGGGTGGATTTTATTCTGGGCGTGGCACGCGATAGTCTTGTACTGGGTGGGATCCTCGTACAATTCAGACACAGGCATAGTAATGTTGGGCACATATCTAGGTTTGCATTTGGGCAGTTTAGTCGTAGCTTTTATAGTTAGTTGGATTGCAGCATTTGGCAGTGTACCAGCGTCGTTTAGAATGTATACTATAGCACATAAAAGTATTATGACGTGGGTAAAGATTACAATCAGTGCGATTGTGGCCGCCGGTATTGTGGTCGGCGTAGTTCTGCTGTCACAGGATAAAGATTTGCGTGTTCTTGTATCTATTATTGGGGACTTGCCGCTGCTGAGTGTCATCAGTATCAGTTATTTATATTATAATCCCGACACAAAAGCTAATGATTTGCGTCGGTTTACACATTTTATTCAACTGCTGTATAAAAGTACTCCCCTGTTTTTATGTTTATTTCCGGTTGCTTTAGTATGGCAGCATACGTGTGGAGATGCAGGTGGATGGGGGTGGCGCATTCTGACGTCAGTTGTCGTGTTCTTTATTACGGCAATGTATAATTTAGCGGTATACTTATGGGCGCGCACATATAGTGACTTTGATGCTGAGCCACAACCGGCTATGTACAAACAACTGCGCCAAAATTGGAGCTTTTAGTCATATATTGTTTTTTTAGCTGCTTAATGTATAAAAATGCTAGCGGGGCCGGGCCGCGGTGCACGTGACTACAAAGTGTTATGTGTGGGGGACAGCAATGTGGGTAAAACACAATTTATGAATGTAAGCTGTAACATTGCAGCTTTTAATGAGGAAAGCAAAGCAACGATTGGGGTGTCATTTTCTACACGAAAAATAATGGTTAAGGGTAAGCTTGTGCCTATTGCTATTTGGGACACAGCTGGACAAGAGCGGTATCGAAGTCTTACGTCGGCTTATTTTAGAGGCACGCACGGTGTTTTTTTGTGTTTTGCCATTAACAATAAGTCAAGTTTTGACAATTTACAATCTTGGAATTCCGAAGTAGATAATTTCTGTAAGCCGGATGTAGTACGCATGGTTGTTGGGACAAAAAGCGATCTTGGTGAAGAGTACCGTGAAGTGAGTACAGAAGATGCACAAAGCTATGCTGCGTCCATATCGGCAAGTTATGTAGAAACGAGCTCTAAAACGAAGGATAATGTCGAATTTGCTCTAGGTACGAAAAAGTTTAGACTTTTTTTATTTAATAAAGTGTACAGAGAATCTATGCATACAAATGCAGGCGTCGGTTGCCATGGATCCTGTACAAGAAAGCGTAGTTGACTTACCTTACAGTTACTCAACCGGCGTGTCTGCTGGTGCCTCAAGCTGCTGCTGAGTCGCTTCAGCAAATAAATGACTGTCATCTTCAGATTCGTATTCACAAATTTCCAGCATGTCAATCGGGGCTGTTGAGACTACTGAGGACTTTTGATTTTTATAAGCGTCCAAATATGATTTCCAAACGGCCACTGCACCTTCAGTACTTTTCTTCATAACATTTTCACATAATTTTGCAATAAAAAATTGCAATTGGTCCGTGCTTGACGTAACCGCAGTGGCAACATCCCTACTCATTTCGTTAAGTGTTGCTGCTTCATCATCTTTTTTGCCACCACCACCACGAAAGGGAGAAGTGAAACTTTCAACAGCGTCTGACATTATGGACCCCATTCCTGTTTTTTTTGCCGAACTACCATCAGCACGTTGTGGTTTTCGGTTTCTTATGGTTTTGGCAGACTCATCATCAGAATCCGAATCACGTGATAACCAAGACAAATCGGCAGTTTCCCCACTCATCCGTTTGATACCAACAGTGATAACCTCAATGTTATAGGTATTTGTTTCTGATGTGTTTGTGTGCCCACATACGCGTGTTTTCATTACAGGCTTGTAGACGGTTAAACACACCTTTCCATTCGTTGCGCCAGCTGGCTTTAACTGTCAATTGGTGCACCATTGTTATGGCGGCGTGAAGAACTTCACTCCAAAACGGCAAACAGTGCAACAACACGCGCGTAACATAGCCCAACATAACAACCTGTTCTTCGCTCTTTGCGGGCTCATGGATTATATAGTAACACAATAAATAATGTAAAGTATGAGCAATATGAGCAGTTTTATATATATCGGTCTTAATAAATGGAATTTTATCGACCGAGCACCAACATGAGCACGCCAACACATCCATTTGGCTTGGGCTTGCAGGGCAGTTTGTTAGCGTTGTTGTAACCGGCATGGTTTCAAACAATCGCTCAGATAAAGAAACAATTGAAAGCAGCACCATATGATTATTCACTAAATCAAGACACGTTGTCCGACACTTTTTCAAATCAGCACATAATTTGTCTAGATCAGCAACGTATGGCTCAATTTCCACGTTTTCAAATCCAAGACGTTTGCAGTACGCACTTTTTAAACGACGATTGACTAACGGGGACGCATATTCCCAAAGTGCAAATTTTGGTCTTTCTCCATACTTGACTGCACGCCGTGTGTACATAATTAGTAGGTTGACTTTTGAAATGGGTTCTTGTGTACACATGATATCGATGTTGGCCTCATCAAAATTTGACGGTTCCAATAACAACAGAGGAGTGCACATAATGGGAGTGTTGTGTACCATCACAGTAAACACTTCGTACACCGCTGAAGCAAGTGCAGGTGTGCTGGTGTCGAAAATAACTTTGGATAAATCGGGTGCGCTCAAAAACACACGTTTCCACGCTTGCATTGTAAAAATTGCAGCTTTTTTGTCAGGTTGATGCAACGTATCGGAAAATGCGTAGTAAGAAATAGTAGTGTTCATAGGTAAATCACATAAAAACCGTGGACTTGAAAACGTGTCCATACCACCCACAGCGGGGGAGAGCATTATTAGAGATTTGCCACTGTCCTTTCCACGTTTTGACATCTTAAATTATCTACAATGGACGCTGTTCTACAATTTTTAACAACTGAAGCTCTGGCTATTGTTGCACTTGACAATTTACCACCAGGAACACCGGCGCCTGTTATTTGTATACCTGCACCTAGTATTCAAATCATAAACAATACTGTGGACAGTAGTGACATTGTTGTACACGACTCAAAAGGTGAATCCCTGTACGAACAGGAGATTGATGGAAAAGTGTCCTATCGTATACAGTTGAGTGAAAATACACTGCACAAAACAACAGTTGTACCACATTTGTTGGCAACGGTAAATGATTTGACACCTAATGTAAAAGAATTTCTCACAAACAAAGTTTTACTTGATGCATGCATGCCTGTTGTTTGGTCAAACTGTTTTGTCTCAGCCATTCCTAGACGTGGTGCCGATGCAACCATTTTACGTGCAGCAACGCTAATCTGTTGCAATGGGTGTGAGCAATTGCGGATTCGCGCACAGGAGATAAAGGAATGGGTCATGCCGTCTTGGACTGAAGAGGAACTGCAAACAACAACCACAGAAAAGCCAAAGCAGAAGAAACATGACAAACAAAATAAGGATAGGCGTGAAGCGCGCGCGGTGCGAGGTTGGGCACGTGTATGGAGAAAATGGCGACACACTCTAGCCAAGAAAATGCATGAAGCAAGTCAACAAGAAAATTTGGCTAAAAATTTTTTAGCACAGCGCTTTGTATATGCACAAATGTCTGTTCCGTATAAAAGGTATGCTTAAAATGTGTGTAAAATAATTTTTATAAATTTTTATTAGGTCGAATCTTGTACTACAGTCAGCCAGCGCAGTGTTGCCACCCCAGTGCTACTGACAAACAATTCCATTCCATCTAGTTGTATACGAACATCACCGGTTTTTTCTTCAAAAATAAACATGGCTGCATTTTGTTTTGCTATTGTTTCAAGTTTATGTGGCGTAAACTTGCCATGCATAACGTCTACTGCTGCTAACAGTCTTCGCATACGGATATGTGCCGACACTGCTACACAATCTTGCTCACTTAGCGACGCAATGATTGCGTTACTACAAGTCATTGTGAATTCAGAATGTCTCGTAAATTGCAATTACCATTCATATATATACTCAACAAATTCCACAAGCTATCAGAGTCTGGAATACACGCAAATAAAGGTTGGTCTGGCAGCCTCTCACGCGCCCACCGCGCTGTAAATGCAAACAAAAGCCGTGCACGAGGGTGTTTTTTAGCCATTGATTCTAAAACCTCAAGAACCTGCTTTGGTGTGACTTGATTTTGTGGTTGAACCTTTGTATGCAGATAATCAAAAACGGCAAGAGGTTCGATGTGATTTGGTAAAGGCTGTCTAAACACAACACGAACAAGTTGAAGCACAGGCGGTAACACGGCTTCAGATAACCAATACTTTTCAATTACTCGCTTAGCTTTGCGTATTGATAAGATTTTTCCCTCCGATCGCAGCATGCTTTCACACCACTGTGATGCTACCGCAAAAGCTTGCAGCAGAGACGGTTTAATGAGTGGAATATGTGGTAAATCACACTTACTCACTAACTTGTACACGGGTGGCAAATGATTGACCAGAATAGACACGTGCTTGTGTTTTAAGCATGTTTCCACATCACCCAAGAACCGGACCACTGAGCTTAACTGTACAAGCGGAAGATCCATCAAATCTTGTTCAGTGACTGGGGCTTCAGACAAAAACAAGTCATAGATACTACGCTTGCCGCAATGAGTGTTGAAAATAAGCGTAAGACGACTCATAGTATTTTATAAATATTTTTTATTATGTATATTGGACAGTAATTCAACCAAGCGTGATTCTGGCGTGAAGCGCCCTGTCTACCTCCCTAATAGCGGAAGCCACGGCCTGGAGCGTTGCGTCCCACCTTTGAGTTAATTCCTGTGGTCCCAAAGACGACCAGGAGCCAATATTGGTAGAGTTTAATTGGCTCAAAATTGTGTAGACTGCATCAACGCTGGCTTCTCCCTTTCGAAGTATGGTGTGACTTGAATCAACATACTGTTCAACGTTCTGACAGAAGCTCTTCTTTACATGCGGCTTACCGTGTGAATGGCCGGTGAACTTTGACAAACACTGCACCATTGGCTCCGCAGTTCGCAGCAGCGAGTGGCTGCTGGTGCCAATTTCTGCTACGTGTTTACGAGCCAACGCCATGGTTGTGGACGCATCTGTCATAGTACTCTCAGCTGTCGTGCTCACACTACGCAAATTGTATACTCCTACAATCAGAGCAGCGGCCGTTGCGACCAATAATACCAGCATTACGCTTAAGAGCGTAATAATTGTTTGGAGGTGGGTCTTTTTCAGTTCCATCTGTACCCTCTGATGATTGTGTTTAGATTGAATAATTATAGTAGTACAGAACTATATTGTTTTGGCAGCTTCTTGTTAGTAACACGTTATGTCGTTCTTGCGGAAAAAACCAGCGGTTAACAATGAAGTTGGAGGACAGCATAGAGTTCGGATTCAAATGTGTCTCAACACATACCCGACGGCTTCTTTTGAATTACCGGTTGACATCTACAAAACTCCTGTACGTTCTATTCTTACCGCAGCCAGTGCTAATTTGAAGAGTCAAGCTCAAGCCAGCGGCGTGCTGTTAGATGGTGAATTGTGCTGCAATATTGAACCGTTTCTCGTTAATTACAGTGCTGTGCAAAGGTAAGGTGTTTAATCATACTGTATGTTTTAGTAACACTTTACAGTCTTCACGAAGTCCCGCGTGTCATCAACTGTGAAGCAACCCTGTCTGATTTAAACATTAGTTCAGGCGGAACATTATACGTGGCTAGTTCAACCGACATCGAGCGGAAATTGCGTACGCCTGTAATATAATGTAGCGCCTATAAGTAGGTTATGGTTTTACTTTTAGTAAACAAAAAGTATGCCGTGGCGCTCACGTCGCCCGTTTCACGCTCCTCCTACAAGCGCGGATTATAATATTGACCCACCTTTAGAAGACGAATTGGGTGCACCTGCTGTAGATACAAATGCGTGGGAGCCACAGCCCTTTCCACAGGACGTTGAAGAGCAGCAGCAAGACCAAGCAGACGCCGAGGAAACACCCCTTCCAGAAACGTGCCCACTTTGCGCCTGTTTAGATGACCCTCTTAATGCAGATCCAACTAGTGTAGCCGCCTCTATTCTCCAATTTGAGTCTGAACACTTTGGTCGTGTGCCAGACTATGTCCTTTTTACTCAAATGGCAGAAGCGTATAACGAACGTGTTTGGACGCCCGCCTACAATCGACATATGAGCAATCCACACTTACAACTCACAATACCTGTACGCTGGACCCGTTTAATTGTTAAAAGACACTTTGAATGTTGTAAACATTTGACTACGCGTCGCCGTATGGCACGTCTTTTGCGACAAGCAGAGCAATTAATGGATTTATCGTATCAAAGCGTCAGAATTATGAATCCCATCACCGGTGAAGTCAAATGTGACAACAATGCTACAAAAGTTTGGTTCAATCATGCAAAAGGTAGTTGTATACTTTGTGTTAAAATCTCAAGCTAATACAATAATAGCGTATAGTGACATGTTAATTAAGGCAAAACCTCTGCTTGAAGCGGAAACTGTAGGCACTTCTTCATTGGCTCTTCAAAAACCAAAAGATTCTAGCAGCGATGTGAATATGTTTCGTTCCATAATGAATTAACACACCGAGGGTATATCATGCTTTTCTTACCCATAGACAAGTCAGGGAATAATGAGTGCCTTGTTTCCTTCTCAGGCGCTGGTCAACGCGCCAGGCAATGTCCAAGCTTTCAACTTTGGAGGTGCCAACCCCGTGAGTCATTCAGGCGACTTTTCCAGCTCGTTCTCCAATTTTGAGACAAGCGAACACCCAGGCAAGCGCACAAACGAGGTTTCAAGCGTGCCCGTGCAGGTCCGGCCATTCAGAGAGGGCTACGAGCGAGTGTGTAACGTTGGAGATGTGTTGTTCAATCTGTTGCCCGGTATGAGTTCGTACGCTGCTCCTGGAGCTGCTGTTTCGGAGGTTATTGTCAATTTGCCCGTCGTAAACCGCGTGCTTCTGCAAAACCCCGACTACTACAAAATTTCAGCTGGTGCTCCGGCTTTTGTTGGTGTTTTCAGAAATGAAATGGCCATGTCAGGCAAAGAGTTTTTTGTCAGCAACACAGATCCACACGCTCGTTTATTTAATATTGATGTGGCAGGCACCACAAAGGTATTGTATTGAAAGTTTGGTTACTCCCGTTTTAACGCCAATATAGACGCCAAACATCTGGAGAGCTGCGAACTATAAGGGTGTGGAACTTGTGCGTGTCGGATGTCGTGTTGGCCTGGCACGCTGCAAAATTTCAAGCAGCAGAAGCGAAAATTTGAAGGGACCTCTTTTAGATTCCGCGGAGCAGTACATACCTGACAGCAAAGCAGAAATGTTTCTTCCTGTTCATTATCATGGTGAAAAAGAATGGGTCATTGATGATGTGTTAGAGAAATACATGGACGAAAAGTTACAATTAAAAATTGGCGAGAAAAAGTTTGTTGTTGATTTAGGAATAGTCACGTGGTTGGGTGCGTTGAAGACTTAAAGTGTTTTAAAGTGAAAATGATACAATTACAGGTGCCGAGCACGGTGTACGTGATATTGCTGAGGGACTTCTCTTTTCTGATAAGTTTCAGCGTCTGCCCCACTTGCGCTTATGTTTGGGCGCGTAATACACAAAAACATTCTTTAATAAACTCTGAACTTTTTCGGCACCCTCTATTGAGCTCCAGTGACGTTCTGGTTTTGGCAGTCCTAAAGATGCGGCTAACGCACGCGATTCTTGCTCGCTCATATTTAAAGCGGCCATTAAAGCCGTCGCTCCTTCTTTCACAGCTCCAGGGGCATGATGCACGTCCCCGGCCGCTACCATCTTGGAAGCAAATACTAAGCACGTCCCATTTTGCGTTCGAGCAATGCAATTGGGTAACATGCATCCGCACGGCCCATGCTGAGGCGGAGTATCTACATCATCATCTTCAATCATCATCAGATCCGTCACCCTTATTTTCGCACAGAACATTGTCTGATCCACGGGAACTGTGTTTGATGGTAGAAACCATTTCTTCCCCTGATACAGAAGAGTCGCTGGAGTCTGACTCTGCCTCACTATACTCTGAGGAATCCACACATGATCGTGAGGGGGAGCTGACTTGACATTCACGTAGCAACTCAACTGCATACCGACCACACAATGCTAATTCGCTGCAAAACTGATCAAACTCATGTGCATCACACGGCACGTACACCGGAAATCGTTCAACAGTGGTCTCTGTCAATCTCTCGTAATCACAAAAGACACACTCTACACAAGCATTCCAGCACTCAAAAGGCGCGACGCTGAGGTTGACTGAGGCAAAGACAATGAGCTCAAGTAAGACTGAAAGGGGAACGGGAGAGGGTGTGCGCTGATTTGGCTGTACACGTAGAGAAGACCCTATGGACAGATGAGAAGGCACGCGGGAAAGAATAAAATACTTACGCAATTCATTATACAATTCAGTGGCGAGAAGAGGACGTGTTTGAAGAAGGGAGTGCAACCGAGCCAATATCATAAAGCACTTTGTAATAAGGTGTAAAAGAATAAGCTATAGGTGCTTTAGGTCTCATGTCTGGTAATTTCGTAGCTCTGATTGTTAAGACTAGTATACCTGAAAGAAATAGTGATACAGAGCTTTTAACGCAAAAAGAAAAAAGCTTTACCCGGGACAGGTCGACTGACGAAGGGTCATCTTTGAGAAGTCTGCAATATAAGAGGACCCATTAATAACAACACTTGTCACTGATTCATTGCCCTTGGGTCTATTGTAGGCAGCTTCCAACGCAGCTACGTGTTCTGGAGAAAAAGCTCTTTTCTGACCATCTGTCCCAGTGAACGTCCAGCGTGCCTGAGCCGGAGGTGCCGTAAGGATATTTGGATTCGCACCGGCAGCTGCACTAGCAACAGTCTGTGAAGTAGGGTCAGCCTTCTTGCGGAGGAAGGACATTGTAAGTTATAGACTGACAACCGAGCGTATATTATAGTAACACGAATGTCTTTTGAGGGAAGAAAAATGAAAGTCACAATTGCATTCCTCCATGCTGATTCGTAAGTGGTGTGTTGTACACTGTGTTTTTGTGTTTACCAATTTGTTTTAGAAAAGCTTTAGATGTTCATTGGATGAATAGAGCAGCAACCATGCAAGCGCGATCGCTAGACGGTAGCGCCTGCACTTACATATTTATGAATTAATATAAATATCTTGTTCAGGTTTAGAACCTTATGTCCATTGCGAAATTCTGTTTCCGGAAACAGATGGCAGCAGCTACAGCATCACCGCGAATTTGCAAAAGATTCACCGCGTGTGCAGTAAACAGTTTGCCAGAGACGAATGGGAGTTTTTAACACTCCATCTGCCCGAAACTACAGTATATGATATGCAACTTTTTGCAAACCAAAAACACGCACAGGTTTGTGCACATCATATATTAATTGCTTCATATAAATATATGATACACAGGAATGTGGATTTAACTGGGTGGGATTTACGTCGGCGGGTGTTTGGCCTGTATCAGGCAATGGTAAAAAGTACTTTTGTTCAGAATTTGTGTGTGAAGCTTTACAACACGGGGGACTGTTAAAAGATGTTCGTGCTGCAAGTATGACACCGGCACGTTTATATGCAAAGATAAGACCTCTTCCTCAGGTTTGTATAGTTGTACAAATTTTTTATTTATAAACACAACAATGCACAGACTATACAAAGTGTTCACCCGAAAGTACTGGATACAAGAAGTGACTTTAAATTTAATTTTTAAGCAATGCAAGTGGAACTTCAATTGTTGTCGCATCCTTACTCAGTGTACTGAACATTTGGTGCCGATCAAGTGGTTTGCGAACTTTACTCAATGTAAACCTCAGTGCATTATCGTTTGCCAGTGGTAGAATTAGTTTTTCTTCCTATTACAAATACAATTAATGTAGTTTGTATGCAATGAACATGTACATACCTCATCACTATACATACTCAACAGTTGGTGCATAGACATGTCATCGTCATGCACGACGCGAGACACTTTGCATATCAATGTCTCCAAATCCTTAAATCCCCAACTCATATCCCAACGCACGTAATTGGGATTTGTTAAAAAGGAAATAAAGTTTGAGGAGCACCCATGCGAAATATTTGCGACACACGAATGAGTAAGCGGACAAACACCTTCCCACATAAACCGGCGGCGAATACTCTCGCGCTCTGTTTCATTCACATTTTGAAATGCTGTGACATGCTCACTAGGCATGATTTGACCACAGGTGGTGGGACAGGCATTTAGAATGTTGTTTTCCCACGTCCCACCGCCATCTTTTACGCGAGTTGCCACAGAGCCTTGAATCCATCGCTCAGCATGTGCACCCAACTCGCACACAATTCCAGCTGTCGCAGCTGCCGTGTTTGCGCAATTATTGTAAAAGAATACAGTAGAACTATCCTCCCCCGATTCAAAGTAGCACGATGGGTTGTTCAACATGCTCACAGCCACTCGTTCATCCTTTAATTCTTTCACAGGGCGACCCTTTGTTTCCACACAGAGTTCACTGCATACTAGCGCAGCAATGCGATCACGATTCAGCTCACTACACACCATGATCCTGTTGTATTCAGTGCTGCTCAGCAAATCACAATATCGCATATTGCTTGCACGACCATGAAACTCTTGCAGCACATTTGCCGGCGTTCCCGCACGAACAACCACGTAGTAGTCTGTTGTGTGATTCGCTATACTGCTGTACTTTACTATCTTTACGCTGCCATATTCCCAATCCAAAGCACAATCCCATTCCTTAGAACTATCATATAAATCCCATGGAAGCTTGGATCGTTCAGGAATACATGCTAGTGCTGATAGTTGCTGCATGAAATACTGATCATTTAGTTTATCCTCTTTTACAATAGCGTACATGCTAGTTCCAGATCCCAATTCGTACAAAAGACGTGTATCAACCTGCGCGCTAGCGACAAAGGAAGCTGCAAATCCACGCAGCCGCTCATAGTAGGACACAGTGGCTTGACTCATGACAGATAACCCCTCTAGACCGGCCATGGAAGCCAGTCCTCCCTCACCATTAACAATGCGCGCCACTGCCATCTTTGACCAACAACCTTAGCGGGCAATAAATACACACGGACAGTCTAACAACAGCACGTTAAGGCGGAATTGTGTGCACAGCCACACTCATGCGCGCGCGTGGCAACAGCGACTATCAAAACAGCAATTATACCAGCAAATAGAAAACACCAGCACGTGCCCCCAAAATCATCATTTCTATGTTTTCGTGTGCAGCGCACACACTCTCCCATGTAGCTTTGAACGTACGCAAACATGCTCGTAATATACAAATGTTTCTTTATTTAATTTTAGTCTAGGGTAAAAGCAAATCAGCTTTTTCTTTACGTTCTTCTTTACGTTCTTCTTTATATAATGTTTCCAAGTGTTCAAACGCTCCAATTATATCTCTCATTACATCTTCAAAAGGTTCGTACTTTTCGTCGTCTTCACCTTTTTCGCTTTTTTCACTTTCATCATCTTTTATATCTTCATCTTTAACTTCATAATCTTCATCTATATCGTGTACTAATAATTGTATGTAATTCCTCGTATGTTTTGCCTCTGTATACATGTTTTCAGTAATGTCTGAAGACTCTTCAAACAATTTTTCTATCGCCTCAACTTCTGCTTCTTTCTCTTTTACGGATGCCTGCAACTCTGTAGCTTCTTTTTTGCCTGTAGCTAATTTAGCCCTTAACTTTGATTTTTCTTGTTGTGCTTCTTCAATCTTCTTGTTTAATGTCTTCACAGTTTCGCCCATTGTGTCTACAACTTTTCGTAAACCTTCATTAGTTTTATTTACAGCATCTACTACATTCTTGTCTTCTTCATGCTGTTGTTTTAATTCCAATATAGACTTACTGACATCTGCAACAGATGATGAAAGATCTGATTGTAGTTTTAACGATCTTTCTATGTTTTCGCTATGCGTCTCTTCCATTTCGTCAAGTGATTCTTTTATTGTCTGCACGTTCCCTGCAACAATTTTTTGTAATTCAATTTGAGTGTCGGAGCTTGATTCATTTTGATTTGCCAGGTTCTCAACATAATCTTGTAGTTGTAGCAAAACGTCTGTTCCCCTATCATTTTGTTCTTTTAATTCAGATAAAGACGTTTTCACGTCTCCAACCGCTAGTGTCTCCTTTTGTTGTGATGCTAGTAAAGCATTTGTCTGCTTCTTACTTTGTTCTTTTAATTCTTCAATATTTGCGATTGCTCTTGATTGTGAATCATTTAACTCTCTTAACTTTTTTAAATGCTTGAAATCAATTGTTTTTAATTGCCCTAGCAATGAATTACCAAATTTTTCAACTTTTTCTTGTATTTCTTTGTATTCATTAGTATGCATTATACTATCTGCACTTATTTTATCTCTTATTTCATTTGAAAATTTAGTTAAGCTGGTGCTAATGTTTTGTAGCTCTGTACTGTGTGTTCTTGTGGCATCCTCGTTACTTTCTTGCAGTGCTGCTACACTTAACCCAATCTCATTTATTTGACTAGACAATGTTTTTAAAGTTTTAATTGTCTTTAAAAGTTCTTCTACCTGTTTTGCACTCACGGGCTTAACAGGCGGTTCTACATAGTTTGGAACCGGAATTACGTCTTCACCATACTCTATAATGCATGCGCGAATTAGCTTTTCAACCAAATTTCTCATGTCGTCATTCATGACTCAACCATACACTAATAAATGTAAATATATTATAAGCATTTTAGCTTGTTTTTTCATTAGGCTACAACAAGTATAATACATAAGTGAATACTTGTGTGTAAGTGTGTGCAATGAGCGACTCCAATGTTGTTGACAAGGAGTATTATCAGATTTACAGCTTAATGTACTTGTGTGAAAGCATTTATGGCTCTGATATATTGCCAGATACAGAATCTGAGCGAATAAGCGACACCTATGTATCTTACAAAGAAAAATGGCAGAAGATAAAACAAGACGTTGTTAAATATTTAAACACACTAGATGATGCTGGGCATATAAACAAAACAATAATACAAAGTATTATAAGGCTTGTAACATCATTGGATGATGAAGCATTATTATTTTATGACACAGTTTTTGAAGGTGACACAACTAAAACACAAAACAAAGTAAAAATGCGAAAATTGAGAGTTAGGATTTATGATTTGACGTACATGTGTGAAAGCGCGTATGGCTCTGATATCTTGCCAAACATAAATCCGTATAAAGATACAACTGGGGTAATAAACGACAACTATATATCTTACAAAAAAAAATGGCAGGAGAGAAAAAAAGAAGTTCTTGATTTTTTAACAATAAAAGTAAAACATAGTAATGATGGTATAGAGTCAGAAGTATTAGATACTCTTATAAATCTTGTAACATCATTGGATATCGAAGAACCGGAACAACAAGTTTTAGAAATGAGAAGAGTTGATCAGAAACAAAAAAATAATTGGAGTCCATTTCAAGACGACGGGTACGTTATATAAAGATTATAAACGTTTTCATTAATATTTGTGCAGTGCTAGGCGTGGACGAAAAGGTCGAAGAGGAGGTCGAAGAGGAGGTTGAAAGTAGGGGCAGTTGGTGTCACCAAAAAAAGCACGCATGGTGCGTCAAATGCAGACGCAGTTGCCGTTCAAAGCCGTGAAGCAACGTCGGCCCACAACATGCAAATGTTCGGGGGTACAAAAAACGAGTGTTGGGGTGCAAAGTGGAACGGAACCGATTACGTTCAACGATTTGCGCGTGCCTTATGCGTACGCACAAAGATTAGAGGATCGTGTAAAAACGCAGGAGGCTGAACTGAATAGACTAAGGTGGTACGAATTTCAATACTTTCATCTTACGCAAAGCAAAGTTCTTGTGGATCAGCGTTTGTGCAAAGTTTTGCACGATTTCATTGAATTTCAAGTTCAGTCTGGTGAATACAGTGGCATTTTCTACTGAATAAATTGCATTTTTGTTACGATGTGCACGAAGCGATTATCGCTCATGTATGAAAGAATAAAACAAAACCATTTAATTAAATGATAAGAAAAAAACGTAATTAAAAGTTCCAGCTTGAAGCTTGCGCACCAGCGGGCTGGTACAGTAGCGGTGTACGCTGCTGCACAGGCACAGACACCGGAAGTGCACTGCCATAGGCTCTTCTGTAAAGATAAATCCAAGATACACTCATCAACGCGATCACAACAAGAGCGACGACACCAAGTCTGAGAAAAAAAGTTAGTGCATTGTAAAATGTTTTTTCATTGTACGTACGTAATGGCAATGGTAGAACCGAGACCAACGACGTCACTTTCGGTTGTAGTTGTGGTGGTGTCACCAAGAACATGGAAGAAGCGAGTTCCAGCAGCAGCAGTATGCCTCTGGGCCTCTCCACCCTCAACAACTACGTCGTGATCCTCAAATGCGAGTAGACGACGCGCGTAAGAAGAGTTGGAAGTAAGACTCTGTGCTGCACAATTTGTGATGTAACTGTGTTGTGGTGTCAAATAGCATAAAATAGGTATGAAAAATGTACGTACCAGTGAGCTGAAATTGAGTAAAGCGTGTTTGCAAGAAGGGCACCACAGAAAACTGAAGCGCCTGCGCTAATGTATGCGTTTTCATTAAACTCATTGTTTTGATCAAGTCCCGGGAATCCACAGTGACGAGGTGTTTTTGCCAATGTACTGTTACAGACATTGTTCTCGTTAAAGCCAACAGGATTTCCATAGGATGAGGGATTACTTGCATCAGCGCCCGCATGTTTGCACACTTCTACATTTCTGTGTCCGCTATCAATGATAGTAGACGAAATAGTTGGTACTGCTCCCTGCAACACAATAGGCGTAGCTGAGAGAATAGGCAGCACAAATTTGCCATTACCAAAACTTCCTGACTGTTTGCATCTGCCGCATCCCTGTTCGATTTGCGTCAAACTGCCAGTGCATGGACGCTGGCAAGTACCAAAAGTATTACAGTTATCTGCTTTAGCTCGAGCATCTTCCTCGTAAAAGATTGTCCACACTGAATGAACAAAGTCCAACATACGCACATCCAACACTCTCTTTGCAGTTCCATCAGAATTGCAAATAACAACCTTTGTAGCACGATCAAACAACACTGATTGACCAATCAAACCACGAGGGAAACCACTTTTCAAATCACCACGGATGCTGTTTCCGTCAAAAGCACACTCTGCACATGGTGAACCATCTTCAGCGCAAGTTTCATCAAGAAGATCTACGTCACTATCGGTACGACTTTTGTACGTCCACTCACGTGCTTTGTCGGTAGTACATTCAGCTGACACGGGATTATACGCAGCCAAGTATTTCTCGGGACAGGTCAGCGCAAAGGCCGGGTCCTCAAATGCTGTTGTGCTTGCTGGTGCAACGGCAAATACAAGAGTATCTTTGGCGACAAATGATTGGCCTGCGGCTGCATAATCCACTGGCGTCGGTGACCCATACTTGAAGGTTTTAGCAGTTAACTGGATAGCAGTGGTTTCAGTAAGGTCAACGTCGGGTAGTTGCTCAATGAAAGTAACCTCGGCCTGCACAGTGGTAGGTACCTGCCTGTTACCAGTCTTGACACACCTATTGTCACAAGTAGTAGTGTTTCCACGAGCACACTCTTGCAGATCGTCCACAGTGTAGCAGCTGACCAGTTGCACATCAAAGTCGTAATCTTTGCCGTCCTTACCGGCAGCACATGTACTGAAAACATCATTTACAATATTTCCGGATGAGTCCTTAGCGCTCATACACGGAGTGCGCAGGCTGAACAAAGTTCGGATGTACGTAATAGACTTCTCTACACCGTTTACCTTTTCACTTTTTGTAATTGAGCTAACGACAATGTCATTGTTGCTACCCTTGTTGTACCAAATAGAACCAGCACCCCAGTGGCAACCAGTATCAGCAGCGGAATTAGTTACTGTTGCACTGACATCACGTACACCAGTTGCCGTATATTCATTATTTGCATCAAATGGAACGTCAATAGTAGTTTCCAGCTCCAAAAACACCTTTTCTTTAGCAGCAGCATCAACACATGGGTTCTGAGGTCCAAAGCTGTCAGAGCACACGTCATCCGCCAAACACTGGTGCTGCTTTGGCAACATGGACACACGCACAGATTCTGACGTCTCAAACATGATTGCTGTTGCACGCGTGAGTAACACAAGAGCAAACGATAAACAAACACACCCACTTACCAGTGACCACAGCTTCGTCAGAAGTTTGAAGAGAAATCTGCTGCTGCACTGTGTGCATAAGCACGTCAGAGTCAAGACGTTCCTCAAACCGTGGCGAGTACATGACCATGCACGTCTTAAAATCGTAGCTCGTTTTACCACCTTCAGCGGTACTCAAAGACACAACGTCAACTCCATTAAAACCTTTGCAATCCGTCATAAGTTTGTTCAAATTAAGCTCAAACTTATATGGATAAACAGGATAATCACTGCCTGCACCAGACAGCGTTTTGTTCGTCATGTCACTTTGTGTCGCAAACCCTTCTGCCGAAGGAATTTGGTACCGTAAAGGACACGGCCAAAATCCGTTGGAGCAGTTGGTCCAGGAGTTGTAAGAGTCTGTGTCAAGACCTGTTAATTGACGGACAACGTCGATGGTTTTGACATTAGCTGCATCAGAATTAGGTCCAACATACGTGCTGCACGAAGGAAATTTGGTGCTTTCAAACAGACTGTTAATATCCGTGGGACATTCACCAATCATTGCAAATGCACCAGCGGGCTTTGACCCGTACACAGGCAATTGGAACTCTAGCGTAACATCCATTGCAGACGTCCACTGCTTGATGCTGGCTTCGCTCCAGTAGCTAACAGACGCGGAATCGGAAGTAATTACTTGACGGAACGGTGCATTTACGTCATCTTCACGTTTTAATACATTAGCACTTGCGTCACCCCGGGTTGTAATCAATGATAACAAACGACGTGATGCATTGATGCTTAGTTCATAATCTTGTAGTTGTGTAAGAACCGCGCGGTCCATAGCAGTGCCAGCTGTACCCTGGGCATTGCACGCTGTCGTAATCTTTTCCTGTAAGTCATTATCACCCACAGAGGTCAATAATGGCTTCATAATTGCATAATCGACATAAAGGAAACCCAACTGCTCAAAGCCGTGATTCAACACATCATCCTTAAGCTGCAAAGTAATTTCCAGCGTCGTAACAGACTCTTGCATGGTGTAAGCAGTTGTCAAGTTGTCCGTAAAGTGTTGTGCAGTTAAGGGGAAAATACCACTTTCAAGTGCAAACGACTTTATAGCAATCTTGAAGCTAATTTGTCCCTCCATAAGTGCAGGACGGGTAACAGTGTATTTGATTTTGTCATAAAAGTCGCCCACAAACTTGCCGCTGGACGCACCTTCAGACAAAACCACGTACTTTTCCACAAATGTAGTGTACGAAGTAGCATCTTCAGGCATTGCCAAAGAAGCTCCTGAAGTGGCCACAACAGACTCAAGCTTGCCCCATATACACAAATCACCAGTACCGTCAATATCATTGACAATAGCTATTAAATTGTCATTATTATCTCGTAAATCTGTATACGCACCCGCTTCAATAGTAAAAGCTGTTGCTTCAGGTGCACGCGTAAACATCTGAGCCTGCACGTCGACATAGGAATTAACCTTTGTATGATCCGTGTATCGCACATAGAATTCTCTGATAGCAGTATCATTACCACCATTAAAAGTGAAATTTGATGGAGTAATTTCAACACCAGCAGTAGTACTTCTCAACTTAACAAATACAGCTTGATCATACTTGGTACGCAACAAATTAAACTTTTGCCCCTTCTCATCAGCAGCGCCAATCAACAAAGCTTTAGAGCCTTGACCCAATGATGCGTTGACTTGAGTTCTACCCAAATTACCAGTCATCCACACCAAAGCATCCTTACCCTCTTGTGATTGGGCAGTATCACCATTAATTTGCAGCACAAGATTACAGTCAGATGCGACACTACTACGAAGCATTTTAAATGTTTGTGTTGTAACACCATGATTGTCAAAGGTGATATTACTAACAGGGTTACCACTTCCGTCTTGAAATTGTGTGACACCAATAGCGTCTCTACACGCTGGAGTATCGTAAGTTTGATTGATATTTACCGTAAGTTGTCCATCAAACCCATCTACACGTCTAAACACAACATCAAATGTTTGTTCATTTGTCTGCAATGTTGTTTGTCCGGCATCAGAACCCATAATTACAATAACTTGACCAATTGATGCCTGTACATTAAACACAAATTGAGCATCAGGTGTATAGAACGGAGCAAACACTGGATTGTCCTTAAATTCTGTTGCACTAATACTTACTTGACAATTTTGTGAAACGTGACGATTAGCGTCAATTTCTGATATGTCGCGTAAAATTACTAAAGTTTTGGTCGTATTCTCATTCTCACCCCACTCAAATGCGTTTGCAACTTGTTGTTGTTCTACACCATTTAAACCAGAAATATAATTTCCACCAAACACAAGACTGATGTTTTGTCCATCTTCACCTTTACAGTTGCTGGAAATACCAAGTACAACGTAAAGACCATTATCCATGTAGTATACTTTACTACCACCTTCATATTTGTAATAGCGAGAATGACTTTGACGAATTAAACTCAAACTAACACTACCAGCATTAATGTCTTTACCGGAAGCATTAACAGTTTTAAATGATGTATCACCCACTAGCGTATCAACAGCCTCTCTTATTTCACCAACAATTTGTGCAGTTTCTATATTGTAATTATGATACTGTTTGCCATTCTTAACAGTACATTTCTTAGTCACAATGCCTGATTCTGTTGAAATGGTTGAGTCAAACTTTAGCTGTAGAATACCATTGTAAGGCTGTTTGTAATTTGAAATAACTTCAGGATCTGCACCCTCGCCTGTACAGTACCCCTGCGTGCCAGCAGCACACCCAGTTAATCCAAGCGTTTTAGCATCTTGTGATGTGTCAAATTCACCATCATACAAAGGTGCAATGCGAAGAGAGGGAAGAAATTTGCATTTAAAATGATCATCAGAAGCATCAAACTCCCAGTATGTGGCAGTAACCGAATCATCAGCTCCAGGATGTGTTCCGTCCGGAGAACAGTAAATGGTGCAAGTTTGAGCCTCATTAAATTTGGCGGTACTGCAATTTATGATAGGTTGTGCCAACCCCATACGAAACTCAAGACCAACATTTGAGAACACATCAATCTTAAAAAACCGACGTTCATCCAATGTAGAAATGCGTGCATCCATATTAATGGTTGCATCTTGCCCCATCTTGATACGAATGTCCGGAATTTGATTGCTGGTAGGTTCAATAGTGCAATCGTCAACAACAGCTTTAACAGCCAGAGTTTGATCCACAGAAGTGTGTCTTTCTGTATTTTCATCACAATCCTTGACTGAAATTGTCAACCGTAGAGGAATAGTTGGTATAGACTTTGTATTGAAATGTTCAGCAAACACAAGCTTTGCATCGTCACCAAATGTTTGATTTTCTAAACTGTACACGTTCTCAAATCCAAAATCTTCATGGTCAAATGAAACATTACCGTTTCCAGCTGTAAAATCAATAGCGTTTCCATCACCCCTGTCAATTTTGACCTTATCCCAAAAGGTGTTATCTGAAATGCTAAAAACTACATTCGTAATCTTTTCTGTTTGCCCACACAAAGTGCTTGGATCACGTTTAAACCGGAAATAATCTTTAAGAAAAATGTTGGTATCATCTTCCACAAAATTATCCCATGACCTAAGATTATTATACACAATTAACGGACATGCCTGTTCGTCTACAGTCATATGAATTGTGCTGCTGTCGTCCAGAGTTTGTCCCAACTCCGACACTTCGTGTGAAAACGTTAATGGAATCTGTGTATTTCCGCAAGTGCTTGCACTACCCTTTGCTCTAAGATTGAACTCGTAGCACTGGCTTTGCGTGCCACTGGGTACCGGACTTGAAGTAAGAGTATTTGAGGCCAAAGTCCAATTACCAGCAACATATATTAAATCTGTGGGTCGCATACTATAGTAAATTTCGTTTACATCATCCATTTTTTTTTCTAAATTGGAAATTGCAACTTGCGCCTTTGTAACAAGCTCATGTTCATCACAATTGCTATCTTTCACTTGTTGATTTACGGTGGTGCAAACCTTAACTGTTTGTACACTGCTCGGGTTCCCCGCCACAAGTGCAAAATTAGCAGCGGTAGTGTCGTCCACTTGCAAATCTTGTACAATGGCAGTTACTGACATAGTACCCTTGTCATGCATGTCATCACTTTGAGCATGCACTTCCTTATCACGTGAATCTGTTTTGTTTGCAAGCGCAGGTTCCCATGCCTCTATATTACACGTAAACGTCATGTCAACTGTAGCATACTGACAGGGATCAACACTCACTGCTACACCAGAACTAGATAGTTGAGCATTCCGCTGTACATACTCATAATAAGGGTGAATGGAAGTAAAATTGAAACATCTTCCACTATCAGTTGTAACTAAGGTAATATTAGGATCGCTCACACTGTATGCTGGGAAGTCATACGTCGCATTAGCGTTTACATTACAACATTTAACAGATCTCCAAGACCGAGTCAAACTATTGTCATTTGATATATCTTTAGTCCACGTAATTGTAAGCTGCTTTGTTTGATCTTCCTCGTACGAAGCAGGCACACTTACTGAAAGCTCATTGTTGGTCACTTGTGGTAGATTGAAAGCAACAGCCTGAATTGTAACGGGATTGGAGTCGATGTATGAACTGAAGGAATCGCCAATAGCGCCATGCAGAAGAAGTACGTCAACACTTCCTGCTGCACTTGATAGACTAACAACAGCGGTACTATTTAATGTTAAAATTAAAGATTTGCCATTATACCTGTTGTTTCTGTTTCGCATTTCGACAACTGGTGGATGCGTGTCAACATCATAACCGAATAGAGCTGCTTTCGATGCCATGAAATTATAAAATATTTCAAATTCATCAATGACTTTACCAGAAAGTTCATACGTAACACCATCAAACTTCCATTTTGAAGCTGAGTGTTTAGTAATGTCAACAAGAGATTCATCAAGCATTACAAAAATAGCGTCAGACCCTTGATAATTGCTAATATAAAAAGAATTTAAAGCATCATAATTGTCTGAAAGAGACGATTTTGTAAGAATAAATTCAATAGTACTTTGAGGGCCACCAGCAGCAGCTGCTGTATGATAATCATCACAATTGATATAAGTATCTACATACGACACACTAAAAGGTCCAAACTGTGCCGGGGTATTTTCGTACTTAGGGACAAGAATATTTGTCTTCATCGATTGAACGCCAGTGTTAATTTTAGAAAACATAAGTTTGTTGACTCCCTGCAAAGAAGCCTGTATTTTTCCGTTGCTTGAAACATGGGTCTGACTCAAGTATGTGTATCGGTCATCCTGTTGAGGAAGTACATCCACTATACGCACAATGGCTGCTTCATCAATATTAGTAAAATCTACAGAACGGCTGAAATCTACATGAATGTTCTGATCACTTTGGCTTTCTGTCAAAGCATCTTGAGCACTAACTGCTGTCAATGGCCCTGCATCAGTACTTCTCAAATCTGTTTGGAAATTTGCGGTAACCAAATAAGGAAACGCAACCCAACGCGCAGGGTCTGTATCCTTATTTTCAAAAGTTTTAACTTCCACGTACATGTTTCCAGCATTTACAGGCAAAATGTAAACACGCGTTTTCATCGAATTAACTGCTTGTGAACCACCACAAATACCATGCTGCCCTGTTGGTAAATCCGTATATGTACCAGCAGAAAATCCAAAAATTGAGTCTCTGCTGTCACCACTTAAATGAACATAAGTATTCACACTAGCAGCATTTACTTTACACAAAGTGCTACCAGAAGCAGGAGCAGCGCCAGGTGTACACGTAGATGAAACAGCCCGCAATTCAGCAGTAGTTTTATAAGTACTTGAAAAATCTCCACATTCAATATACATTTCCGCTGCCAACGTTTTTGGGACATGTGCGTCGTGTTTTAAAGCCACGGCAGATTGAGCTGGTTTGTCAATTACACGAATATACATTGCCTCTCTAAATACCGTTTTACGGAAAAATTCCATTATTACCGCATCAGAGTTATCAAGTTTACTTCCACGCTTACCGCTTCGCACATATTTGTAAGTTGCATATAATTTCTTAAAAGCCATTGAGTTATAAAAGGTTGACCCGCTTTGTTGTCTATCGGTTCCTGAATTAAAACAATCTTCATGAATGTAAGAAACACCACCTATTTGAACGACATTATCTTTACAAAATTGACTCATAGATGGCTCGGTGCCTTCAATTTCATCATGCAGTTCATTACCAGAAATGTATCCATCAGACAGAGAGTGACTGGTAAAATGAGATGTGTAACGATTCTCGTCATCTACCACTTCTAACAAACACGTACTACTGCACCCATCACCATCGGCTGCATTTCCATTATCACACTGCTCGTTGCCGGTAATACGTGCGTCACCACATACTGGAGCTGGACATATAGTATCAGGAGTCGTAACGGGTCCCTCCCACACAACAGTGCAATGAGGACCCACAAACTGTGGAATTTTAGCTAGAGGAGTTGAAGCTGACGGTGCCTGAATTGTGATTGTACTTGCAGCTTCACAGACAATGCAATTGGGTACTACATAAGTTCCATCAAGATGGTTTGACCTGTTATTTGCAAGTGCAGTAAACAACTGAATTGCCTGATTGGTCCCATTTGTGTAATAATATGCTTCTGTTACACCAGCACCAAGTTGCGCACATCCATCCACAATGGTAATATCTGCAACAGCATTATTAACAAGCAGTAAAATGGAAAACAGTGCAATCCACATGGCAATAACAAACATTATACAGAACACTAATATACTTGAATTTACCTGATGTTGTACAAACAGATTCGTTACTAGCACCACTTCGAACGCATACATAGCCGTCTGATCTTTGGCAGCTGGCACAGCCCTCCATATCACCATCACACGCTTCACCATTATCACTATGACTTTCGGCCCATTGTCCATCTCCACATTCGGTTGCTGAACATGTAGATGGCGTTCCTGAACACGTAAACCCAATCTCAATTGTGCACGAACTAGAACATCCATCAACACTGGCTGCGTTTCCATCGTCACATTCCTCTGACGCAAGTATGATACCATCACCACACACAACCGAACAGCTTGATGGTGTCCCTGTACAATCATATCCATTTTCAATTGTACACGAAGTAGAACAACCATCACCAGCATTAGTGTTTCCATCATCGCACGCTTCAGAACCAACCTTATGACCGTCTCCACAGGTACTGGTACAAGTACCAGACGAACAGTCCCAGCCAGTCTCAACAGTACACAAAGCAGAACAGCCATCACCGGAATTAGTATTTCCATCATCGCACGTTTCAGTACCATTTATGTTTCCATCACCACAAACAGTTTCACAAAGGCCTCCTGAACAAGTGTATCCAGTCTCAATTGTACACGAAGTAGAACAACCATCACCAGCATTAGTGTTTGAATCATCGCACGCTTCAGAACCAACCTTATGACCGTCTCCACAGGTACTGATACAAGTACCAGAGGAACAGTCCCAGCCAGTCTCAACAGTACACGTGCTTGAACAACCATCACTGGCAGCAGTGTTTTCATCATCGCATTCTTCCGAACCGTACTTGTTGCCATCACCACAGATGGGATTCAAGTTTCCACTAACGTCGTATGCCCATCCGGAATTCACAGAACACGTCTTACCGCATCCAGACACAGCTGGATTGTCATTGTTGTCGGATTGCACAATAATAGAGCCAGTCATTGTGCCGTGCAGTGTGCACACATAGGTGTACGTACCAACCGCACTTGGCGTAAATGTAAAGGTATTATCTGTATTCGCTGCAACTACTGGAAAGCCACTAGCGTTCGTGATTTGAAACGGATGTCCACTTAGCGCAGACCGATCAAACGTGTACGTCTGATCAACAATCAAATACAAAGTGGGATTTTGCTGACCATTAATGGTGTAATACTGGTTAGTACCAGTGTTACCTGAAATTACAATATTAGCGGAAGGATCCATGCCACCTAAATCGCATCTATCGGAATTAAGTTCGCTACCAACACGCTGACCATCACCGCAGTGCGGCTGCATTGCAGTACAGCTTGCATTAGTGCACTGCCACCCATTTTCAATCGTGCAAGTACTTGAACAGCCATCACCATTACTGGTGTCACCGTCATCACATGCTTCAGCACCAGCTCTGAATCCGTCACCACAAGCGCTAGCAGTACAAACACTTTCTGTGTTGAAATTACCAGTACAGACGTATCCGGCCTCAATAGTACACGTATCAGAACAACCGTCACCAGCAACAGTATTTCCATCATCGCACGTTTCGTTAACTTCTGTCTGTGAATTTCCACACACAGAAGCAACACCGTCTACAACATAAAGAGAAAAATGTGTAACTTCAAAAACCAGTTGACTACCAACAATTGAAGTAGGCATTTTTTCCAAAGTGCCACTTGTTTGATTGACAAAGAAACCAAACAATGGATTCATTGTCGATACATCGTAACCAGTAGGCATATCAACTCGTATTTTTAACGATTTTCCAGCTGGTGCATCCCATTTAGCTCCATCTTGTGTATTGATCTTTAAGATAACACCAAAATCCTTATCTGGAAATTGCATGTGCAGATTTGATCGAGCCATGTCAAAAGACGCAATTTCTAACGCAGGCATTGAAAAATCAGCGCCGAGACGCACTGCCTTGCCGTGAAACGGATGATCTACAGGTTGTTCTGCCAAATTCACTTTGGCATCGGCATCATCGCTAGAATCTATAGGGCCACCACCAAATTTATGGCGAACACGTGTATTAGGATTGATTAAATCGCCAGCCCCATATCCTACGCCTAAGTCAGCATAGTAGGCGGCAGAATCTAATTCACATTCGAGGCCATGGAAACCAACGTCACAAATACACATATGACCGCCTTCAACTGCAATACGCTCTCCCCGACTATTACACCCTACACATGGACCTAAGGTGAACGGTTCGTTTATATTACACACAAAAGTACCCATTACAGCACCGCTACATTCCAATTCACAACTTTCTCCATCATTAATGTATTGTTGTCCAGGAGGAAGATTTTTACACACACCACCTTCAACATATGTATTACACTTCTGTGTACACTGTGACTGAGTGGCATCGTGCACTAAATCGGCATAACACAGGTATTTGGCCTCAACACAACCCCCAGGACCACTGGAACCTCCATTCCACTCGGTTGCGTGACCAACCTTAAACGGCGTACCGTCATTGATGGAAACAGACACATCACCCATTTGGTTACTGTCATGAGAATTATGACGCGAATTGTACATGCGAATATATTCAAGTGTTACCGCCGGGTCAAACGTAAATTCAGCTGCGTTTACATCAAAAGCAACAGCAAAAACATCACCGGGTGTGTTAAAAATACCATCATGCAATCCGGGATTACCAGAATTGGTAGATGGTTTAATCTGAAAGTTTTGAGCATCGTAAAACACAATTTCTTCAACGTTAGCAACGCCAGTAAAAGTTACTTTACTAACTGGTACGGAATTATTCCAATGTACAACTCCCTCACACTGAAGATTTGGCGTCGCAGTGTTTACGGTTCCATCATTTTTACAGCCGTCAGTGTCGACTTTGTTGCCATCATCACAAGCCTCTCCAACATTGACTACACCATCCATTGGCCTGGCACTGGTAGAGCAAAGCAGACCACTGCCATACTCATCCTGACTTGAAAACTGAGCCAGTATTTCCGCAGCATTTAACGCATGTTTAGTGTAAAAGCTCATCATGGTCATGTATTCCAAGTTCTTTAGTTTTAAGCTTTCAAAACTTACACCGTTTGTGTTTACGTATTGCCAACCAATTGACATCGCCGCTGAAAGGGCACTGTCACCTTCGTTAGCAAAATATGCGTTAATATCACTACTCCCAAATACAATAGCTATAAAAGTTTCTTTCGCTGCATCTATGCCAAAGGCTTTTTGTTGGCTGTAACTTTCCAATGACAAAACAAACTGCCCACTAAGATAAGAAAGAGTCAAAGTCTGAAGACCGGCACTTGCATGGTTAACTTTAAAAGTTGCTATGACAGCACTTGAACCAGTCATTTTCACAAAAGCTGTAAAAGCGACATCGTTTGCACCGAGATATAGCAAACCTCCAGATGCTGGACCAACAATATCATAAGACCCAGCCACAACACTCTTACCACTACTGACAGATCGTGCTATGGGGTCTGATGCTGATGAACTTTTTAAATGAGGACTATAGGAATATGTTTGTGGATGAATTTCAGCTGAGCTTTGTCCGCTAAACATTACATTGTACTCAAAATGACTACGTCGAGCACTGAAAATCAGTTCCGGAATTGGTTCCGGACGCGGATTACAGTAAGCTGTGGGAATTAATTGACAGTTGCTATCGCAATAGCTTTCACCATCGCATTCCTCAATATCACCAATACTCTCATACATTTTAACTGAGTACACATCAACACCGCTGACAACCATCACACACGTAATTGAAGCAGGTGTAAATTTGTGCTCAAAATGAGTTCCTGTACCGGTAAGAACGGTAACGCCACCATCAGGCGTACCACAATCACCATTCCAAAGTCGTACACTGGGTGCACTTCCTGCATCAATGATGATTTGACTGAATTTCACTGAAGGAATTGTGAAAGTAACGCCAGCGTTGCTGCTGCATGCAGATGAAGAGGGAATTTTTACAGCACAAGTATTGGGGTCGGCCAAATTGTTGTCAGGACTTCCCGAAATTTGAGAAAACGGAATACGACGATAGTGCTGCTGGGTTGCAAACGCATTAGACCGATCTATGAAATTATTGCCACAGGTGTTTTCAAAAGCACATCCAGAACTTGTCAGGAACGCAGTATCAGCAATAAGCGGCGTAGATGAGCAGCTAAACCGATCTTCGTATTTGCAATTGTTGTCGCATCCATCGCCTACAATCTCATTACCGTCATCACACTCTTCATCACCTTGCAAAACGCCATCGCCACAAGTGATGGCAAGAGGATTGCCGTAAGCGCCGGTAGCCGGATCTTTGTGTCCGTGTGCATATTTGTCATTCACAGACAAAAATCCAAAGCGACTTGTGTCTAATTCAGGAATTGTAGGACCAAGTCCGAAAGAGACAGGAGTGTCACCAGTAATTACAGTTCCGTCTACTCGCAAAGTAACAGGTTTACCCGTTTCAACACTAGCCTGCAAAGTCCTAAACGGATAAGGAATAGAAACACCGGCAAAAGTCGCTCTTGGCAAACTGTTTGGGAAATCAGTAAAAACGCTTGGATAAACATCCATCAGTTTGCGCCAGTCAATACCAATTAGACTGATATTTCCAAGAAGATCAACTTGTAGCTGTACAAAAAAATTACTGCCCTTTACAAAACGAGGAATCTCACTTCCCCCCGAACAATACCATTGGTTTCTAGAATCTCTATCCCAGGTATTAATCCCCGCGGCATTAGCAATGTCAATAAGTTCGTCAGCCCTCCTTTCAACTTCAGCACAATAACCAGGATCGTCAAACATTTTATAAAGATCTGAATGCCAGGTATAATCTTCCTCAATTACTTGCTCTAAAGTTTGTGCAGCAGAAATTTGAACAAATTTTATGCCTGGTCCTCTATTTGGGTAACCGGTACCATGGTGAATTAAATATTTAGTAACGGGTTTAGGCACCGCTAATTCAATTACAATTTTGTAAGCAGGTCTTATCCAGCTATCATAAAATGGAAAATCATAACCATAAGCAGTTGGATTTAGTTGGTTGTGGAATATCTCACCATCAAAAAACCACATCGTACGATCTACTTGTAAATTTGTGTGAAACATGTAATCCCTAGTGTAATTATGTAAAGTAATTTCTTCTTTTGGAATTTGTGTACCGTCTGTTGTAAAAAGTTCAATTTCTGAAATTGATGGTTTTACTAGGGCTGTTCCTTCATGGTAGCCATGCCTTGCATGATGACTAAGGCTCACAATAATGTACCGTACATCGGATGTTATTCTTTCCTCTGGAGTTAGCACTTTCAATTCCAAATCACCAATTTTTACTTTTGTTGGCTTCACCAATTTACTAATCACCGTGTTGTGTTTTGCTTTGTGCGCATCATAAGGAGCTGCATGCTCCTGATAATATGGATAAAACTTAGATAACATTCCAACTTTAAATGAGGGATCATTCCATGGTGTTTTTTGAGAATCAATCCACTCACTATCGTCATCAAAAACAACTTTGACGTTACCTCTTAATTGATCAGTACCAGTTTGTCTTAAATCAATTCGTGACACTCTAGTGTTAGCAGGTGGGTAAAAACGAAGTTTAATGTAATGTCCTTTTGTAAACAAAGTGTCATTACGCCACAGTGTATATCCCTGATATTCAATACCGGTACCAGGATTAGTTCTGGTATGTGAAGTAAAGTCACCACAGAAAGAGTTGCTATAAAGGTTTTGCAGATCTTTGTAGGCATCACCAGAGCAGCCACCAGGTTGAGCAGTACACCAACATGTCCCACTTGGATACAAATCCATACTTAAGAACAAGTTTACATTATTTTCATCGTATAATGCTAGGTATTGCAACTCAGTGTTGCCTCCTGCGGATCTCCAAACTTCAACATATTTCACATACTTTTGAGAGTTGTCCGGATTGTAAAACTTGTTAAATTGTTTTAACAAAATATTATTACTGGCCTTTAACTCAACAGTGTCTGAAACAGGTGTAGAATCAAATGAATGGCAAGTTGGGACGTCAATAGCAGTTCCATTGATGCAATACGCATACTGCTTTGCATTAGACTGGATACCGTAACCTTCATTACACTGAACTGTACAGCGCTTAAAATGTTCTAAGAGTCCAGTACCACAAACACCATTACTGATAGTTACAGGACACGAACAAGTTCCGCTCGCAGAATCTGTTTCGGAACAAACGTACGTACCTACCGCCACTGGTGTGTGAGCAAAACATATTGCTACAATACATACAACAGTAGACACCGCGGTAAGGCGGTACATCTTTGCTACACAACATACACATGTTTTTGATACTACATATATAGTTTTGTTTGCTTACCTGTGAAGAGGCACGAAGACGTCGTTTCAAAACTAGACTCTTGAAATGTCGTATCAAAACAATTATACGAGTCTTCAACAGTACAAGATGCGGAGCACCCATCTAACACACTTGTACCGTCGTCGCACGTTTCATTTGCATTGATAACACCATCACCACACAGGTGGAACGAATTACCAAAAGCTGTCTTATCACCAACTTGAATCACGTTCCACTCAGCCGAGTTTGCTTGAACGTAACGACTGCCAGCAGAAATTTCAATTGAAGAAGAAGTTTTGCTTACATAGCCGTCTGCGTATTCGACAATGAAGTCAATAGTGTGCGTTCCACTTTTCACGTTCGCAAACAGGTTTACAAACGGATAAACGATATCAACACCAGCAAACTTTGCAGAAGGTGTAGGATAAGCCATCACTTCTAACTTTAAATTGGCGTCAAACACAACTGTGGTTGGCTTGTAATCAGTCTCATTTTTTTTGGACTGCATTGTGATCATAGTGCCCGTTGAATTAAACGATACCGTTGATGCACTAGTGTGTGGCTTTAGTGGATGGCATGTCGGCACGCTTGAAGCGCTAAACTGGGCATTGCACGTTACAGATACATCAGCATTGAAAGCAAAACCGTGATCAGCATCGCACGTCACGTTGCAAGATTGTCCCATTGGCATTGACAAATCATACGAACCACACGACCCATTTGTAACGCGAACGTCACATTGGCATGTTGTCTGCTGCGCGTCATGCATCAAATCAACAAAGCCTGGATACTTTGAATCCGTACAATCTCCGCTTGCAAACCCGGATTCACTGTTGCTACACGTCCATTCACCGTTGGAACTGAATCCCACGTTAATTGGCAATGCCCCGTTAATACTCACTTTTATGGTTGAAATCAAGTGTGAGTTATCAGGTGGGCCTGATCTTGTGTTGTAAATGCGAATATACTCAATTGTTTCAGAAGAAAATGTGAATGTCGCACCATGAATTGTAGCACTTAATGACGCGTTATTACCACGAGTATTCCACATCCCATCATGCAGCTTTGAACTTCCAGAATTTCCCGTTGGACTGATTAGAGTTGCATTAGCGGAAAAAAACTGCACCTCCTCAATTTTTGCAGCTGCATCGGCAGTGAACGCAATTGTATTAACGTTACCGGTCCACAATTCGACATTTGAGCAGATAAAAGGCTGCGGATTTTGATACACACAATTGCCACCTAGGGTACAAACGCACCCGTCATTATTAATAAAGTTACCATCATCGCAGTCTTCACCGACATCTACTACACCGTCAACAGCTCGCGCCGTAAATGCACATTCACGCCCAGCACCGTACGTATCCTGATGATTAAGTTGGCTTCTTAACTCTGAAAAACGAACTTGTAAATTTTCGTATACTGCTGACATAGCTAAATAGTCAAAATTTGAGACGTAAATGTTTTGTAAGTAAACTTTTCTGTCAGAAGGGTTGTACGTGTGTCTAAACCAACCGCCATAATGAGGTTGATCGGTAACGTCAAGTGTAGCGTCTCCAAAATTAATTTCAGCACGTCCTGTGTTGGTAGTTTCTGTAAACGCAACAGAAATTAAGGTTTCTGAATTAGCTTTTGGTTTGTACGTAACGGCAATACTTGGAATATTGCAATGGTGTGTATTTGTACAATGTAGTTTAAATTGAGGACAATCAGCGGCATATGAAGCATCGCTTGGTATTTCACCATCGGGGCAACCAGAATTGACGCCGTGTTGATAAACAAGTTCAAGTGTACGACCGTTATCTACAGAAGCAGTGTCTACCAAAAATGTCGCTATTTTAGTAGTGCTGCTTGTCATTTTAATAATTGCGGTCCATGTTCCAACGGGACAAGCTTGTCCAACGGGACAATTATCAATACCAGTACCAATTAACAACTTTCCACCAGCTGGTTCTACATCGTATCCCTGAAGCACTAATTTGTTTGAATAATTACTGGGCACAATCACACCGTTAAACGTATCATCTGCAACGAGCCGTGGCCAGTGATCATACAAACCAGCCATGCTTGTCATCATTGCACTGTACATTGAATTATATTGAAATGCAGATCTTTTTGGATCAAACAGCAGTGTTGGAACGGGAGGCGGCCTCGGATGACAGTATGCGGTGGGGAGAAGTTGACAATTGCTGTCACAGTAATTTTCACCATCACATTCTTCTACGTGACCAATGGCCTCATAGAGTTTGATGCTATGAATGTTTGCACCCTCAATTTCGACACACTGTGCCGTGTTTGGCGTCACCTTTTGAGTCCATGTTTGTGGTGCACCTGGAGTAATGTCAGCAGGAAGATTTAACTGTATCGGCGTTGTTACGTCACATCCACTATAACAATGTGTAGGTCCATTAAAATTAACTCCATGACCATAATCACCCGGATAATCTCTGTTTTTTATGTCATTTAAGGCAATCTTCCACTGATAGTTATTATTGATTACATCTTGCTCGGTGACAGCACCGTACAAATCATTTAACCACCAAGTGTCATAGGCGGTAGTGGTGCGACCCCAATATTTTAAGCCCGTAACTTTGCATGCATTTTGCAGTTTTACAACAATACGTGCCCAAACGTAACCACTACCACTTGGGTGATATTGCTCCCGGCCATAAACTTGATTGCCAGATTGACCACTATAAGTGCTTCCTACACCTATCTGACTCCAATCAGCCGTGTCGGGTCTTCTACCATCAATAAGCCTCGCTTCCGAATCACTCTCATTGACATTGTTGATAAAATTTGTAAGACCATCCAACAAGTTTCTCGCATCACCGACTATGGACAACTCATTTATCGGTACTTGTACGCCATCGCAAAAGATTTCAAGTTCTCCGGCAACCAAATAATTACTGCTGTGTGGTCTTTCAAAAACAATGTACTGAGTCAAGAGGTTGCTATCAGATGCAGAAGAAATAAGACTTCCAACTGAACAATCGGGAAGGCTGTACAACTTAACAACAGGCATTGAACTTGCGTAGATAACTTGCTTGCTAATGTGTTTACCGTCAGATCCCGGAAATGTAATTTGAGTAGTATTGAAGGAACAAGTAGAATCAGGGTACGCGACCGCACATTGATCGGGATCAGTGACGTTAGGATTTGTAGATTGCATAGCTGTAAAAGGAATGCGGCGATATTGTTGTTGTGTATGAAAGTACGCACTGTTGTCAATAAATCCGTCACCACACTTAGTGCCATACAATAAACACTCACTGGTTTTAAAATTTGCACCGCTGTACAGTGTTGCTAAACTACACTCATGACGACTCTCAATTGCACACTCGGTGTCACACCCGTCACCAAAATAGATATTGCCATCATCGCACGCTTCTCCAACATGTACAATATTATCACCACAAATTGATTCTTTGGTATCGGAACCTAGTACTTTTGTATTTCCAATAGCAACATACGACCATCGCGAATTGTCGGCGGTGACAGCAAGAGAATTTGTTGTAAATGTGCTAAAATCGGCAGTTCCGGCTTGTGTATACAACAGACCGTCTACAAGCAAATGTATGGGCTGTCCATTCTGTACGATTAAATCCATTTTACCAAACGGGTAGTGTACATGGATGTCCTCAGCTAGTCCATTTACCTTTACATTTGCAATACGATGCGAAATATGTTGAACATTGCCGGGAAACGTAAACTCCAAATACGAAGGAACAGAGCTGGCTGTCCAATCATTGTTAAGATCTGCCGCCACACCGGTGTACGTGTTGGGTAATGTTGTCTTAAAACTTGGCTCGTCAAAGTTGATAAGACCCAATATTTCCGTGTTAGCAAGCCATGGATAATTCTGTGCTGGACGGGTATAAATCCTCATTTTACCGACTTTATACAAGCCACCTAAATCAATTACAAGATTGGTATGAACGCTAAAATCACCATGCCACGTGCTTCCTTCATTGTTTATATTTCCGTCAAACATGTTGTTGGTTGCAGAGTCATCCGGTTGTGTAGATCCCAAGTATTGATACATACGGTGATCACTTAATGCATGCGTTGTAGTAGTGATTTTATTGTTGTGGATGTCAAAAACTTCAAGTTCAGTAAGAGTAAAACAATAATAAGTACCATAACATTGCATGGCCAAATACCGAGCGTATGTAGAAATTTGCACCGTTTCGACGTTAACAGAGACCGCACCATTAATGTCTATTTTTGTCGGTGTTTTCAATTGATCAACATTTACATTTGCTACATGATGTTTGAAAAACCCAGAGTATGCACCGCCATATCTGTCTGTAGCTAATTTAATTATTTGAATAGGCGTGATGGTACCCTGTATCCCCGCCGTATTTTCATCAATAGTCGCATACAAGTACGCATTTATAATTTGATTTTCCAAATAATTTCTATAATTAAACTCAATGCGGTCTATCATGGTCGGTTTATTGAAAACAACAACAAAGCCACGATCAGTGGCTTCATAAACGTTGCTAGTATCACCGTAAACATTTGTATGCATATGTGAGCCAGTATTTTCTTTAAGGTTATCAAAATTTCCAGCAAACAAATTTGATACAATAAACGCTCCTCCTGCATGAATGTCATTCCAGTCGTTTATTCTTGTCATGTGTAGAGGTGGAATTAAATTGTTACCATCAGTGTCAAAAATTGCTAAGTAGTCTAAATTACAATACCCATTTGATGGTTGATTAAAATAAATTTTAGCAACTCGTGTTTGCTTAACAGTTCGAATGGTAATGTGTTTTTCTCCACTTTCTAATGATGTGCTTAATGACACAGACGAAGAGTCAGGTGCAAGCTCATAACACGTAGGTATTGTTAGTTCACTGGAATTACATGTCACAGTCGTCTCAGCTTCTGATGCAAACCCATGCGTAACTATACACGAAACACTGCAGCTTTCACCGTCCGAAAGACTAACTCCGTCTCCACAAAGACTTACGTCAATACCAGAACTTACACCAGAGAGATCACACACAGCATGAACACTTGGCAAAAATGTAGCAGTTGCTAATGCAGTAACAAAAATTAAGCGTGTTAAAGAAAAAGCACTTAAAACGTGCATGCTTAAGCAACTAAAAAACCTCTATTTTGTATTATGTGTACTACTTTCAAATATTCTTCTTTGTAATATATACACATGCACGGCTGTTAGATAGAAGCAAACTATCTATATGCACTTTATCAACAGTTAAAAGTGTCTGTAGATTATGCAGCTTTTCCACACTTGGTCTATGTTCGCAAAGTTGCTTCTAGCTGATACAACACAAGGCACGGTTTCTCTCACCGTCACCAAAGGCGGAGACTTAATTCTCACGCCCCATGATGCCAGACTCACCGTGCACTCAGGTGCATATACCGGAAGTTGCTTTAGAGATGGCACTGTGCTGTTCCAAATAGATACCGTACGTTTACCGCTGTGCGATTTACCGGTACAAACACTTCCGCTCCAAGTAAAATACAAAGACACAGTACTATTAGAGACAGACGATGAGTGGACGCAAGCCAACTTTGACAATCTCAATGCAGCTGCACCAGAGCGTATTCCCATGTTTACACATGAATTTAAATCATTGCACGCTTTTAAGAACACAAAAGGCAGCGTGCGTCAGCTTCTTGCACACGTGTTTCCACTGTCTCTTGACACAATCGATACGGAACCTTTTTCCGAAACAATGCAGACAACAGAGGACGTGTTAAATACATTGACCACAGAAATGGCAGTGTGTAAAGACGAACTGTTGTGTGTGGGTATGCAGGCCGTTGCCAAACGTTTAGGTATTGCACTAGAAATACCAAAAGAGGCTATTAAAGCTACAGATAGTGCAATGCAGACTCTCTCAAGTTTGGCGGCTTATAAAGACTTTGAAACAGATTTACCGCTACCACAATTGCGAACGTTTGTAGGCGCTCATAATTTCGATGTCAATATGCAATCAATCTATTTGCAGCAAGATGTTTCCCAACAAACACAAATGCGCATTGCTGCACAAAAGCGTGGCGGACTGATGAGTACACGCATAAGCCCACCACCGCCAGTGCTTTTTGTTAATGGACAAAGCGAAGTTACAGAGGCACAGCCACACGACACACTGCGTGTTGAAAACGTTGGGTATGCGCGAGTTTATTTAGATAACATGTGCGTGCAATGTGTACCAGGCAACACTGAATTTACAATTAAAAAATGTGGCGCCTACACCATAAATGGTATTGCGGTCAATATTGCATATAATATTTCCAATATTGGATGCTGGAAGATTGTTACAGATGATACTTTTGAAAACATAGAGATTGTGGCTGACGATAAATACAGTTCAGAGGAGAAAAGACAACACACACGATGGAGGTTTCAGAATAATGTGCACGCACGTTTTAATACAGTCACTATACCCTTAACCCCTAAAGATGTGGGTGTGTACTGCATACAGTCATTTGAAGAAGATATTTGGCGACTCGTGAGTGTCAGCGGCGCTGACGTGACTATGCAAGTTTGTTATGGTCGTCTATCTACCTCAAAACTGTGGGTCAATCTTGATGCGGTTTTATCAAAAATGGATCGGCCCGACCAATTGGGCTACTCTCTTCTAGGCAGTGCGTATGGAAATCTCTTTCCTTTAATTAAGCCTGCACTTTTGAATCGTGCTCGTAGTGTGTGTCAGGGTGGTGTGTGGCAGCAAAGTGACGGCCAAGTACAAAATAAGAATGTACCAACAGCAGAATTGTGTGAAACTGCACAGTGGCTGATGGATGATTGTGAGATACAATACGGGTTGTGTAAACTTCTTGTGCCCGGCACATTGCAAGCAATTGCTAAAAACGACACACTCTTACCTTTTATTTTAAGCAACGGTGAGTCAGATCAACTGACGGGGTTTACTACTTTACCTTTACCACAATATATGCCTTTATATTTATCTGAGGGCCCTATCATGCACAATTTAAGTGGTGTTGAGCTTAAATGGGGAGACGGATTTCGCGTCATTGTGTTGGAATGTGGCCTTCACATCAGTAATCAGGCCGGACGACATGAGCAACTTTCCTTTTCAGATAACAAAGTAGTGGTTAAAGTTAATGTTTCCACACCAACAAGCACAGTCTTAAGAGCAGGTGTTGGGTGTTTTGCTTTTGTTGTAAATTATAAAACATACATTTACAACACTTTGCCTGATCATAAAGCGTTTGTTGTGCACGGTATTACTTCGGAACCGCAAGCTGAAGTGTCTTTGAGTACCGCTGAAGGTTTTGCTCCTTTTTTTACACAAAGTCCTGCATGTGTACCCATGGACATAGATACAAGCGAAATAACAACATGTTGGGGTACAGGGTTGTGTGGAAATGATGTATTAGATGGTAAACTGACTGGCTTATTACCACCGTTCACTGTCAGTTCCACGCTTGTGCTACATCCTAATTGTAATTCGCGGACGCCTTCGGGTTTAGTTGAGCCCACGCTTGAGCACACTTTGCTGTCATCTTTGTTTGCTTGTTTTGGATATAATCCCGACGATATTCTACCGTGGAATGTTTTTGACGTGTACGAACCGGTGCGCAAATCAACAAAATTTCAGCAGATTCTTAAGCAAGCGTTATGTAATCATCCTGTATCAATGATGGCATGTTATTCCATCACGGACAACCCGTATCCGGACACAACAATTATGCAGTTGAAGGTTCCGTCAACCGTGTTAGTTGCGCACGCTGAAAGTTGGTCTTCTGTGTCACTTTCTTGTGTTGTGGATGGCACAGATGTATTAATTCGCGGCGTTTGCATCACTGAACAGGGTGCTTTGTACGCAGCTATTCGCGACCTGCCTAACGAACACTCACACTGCATAGCTTTAGACACCGTGCCCAATGAGCCGAAAATATGTAAGGCGTTGCAGCTGTTCCTACGCTGTTTTCTTGTGGGAGATGTGATGACAATCACATTACCGGCTCTATTGTGGGAAAAAGAAAAGAGTGAAATTACATATGTGCTGGAAGAAGAAGACAACGAATTTGATTTTTTTTAATTTATTATTGATGAAATCTATAATTAGCTGCATAAATAATCATGCCACCTGACACACAAAATGCAAGTCTGAAACTTTGCACAATAATCCCGAATAAGCCTACCAGTATACTTAAACAGGCAAACAACTGAACATACCCCCGACCTATACTCTGCTGCTCACGCTCCTCGCCGGTATTTAATCCGTGAAAATCTAGCACACCTCCTCTCTGTATCTTGTCTGCTCGCATGCACAAAATGTGGTACAAGCCCTGTAACAATACAGGAAACAATAGCGCTATGAACGCATAATGTTCGTTTATGGCATCGACACTGCCAATAATAATAAAAAACACAGCAATGCACACCAGCGAAAACTCTCGAGCGTACTCCAACATCTTAACAATTATTGTTAAACCAATCTTCGTCCGGAGCTCGTGTCAACTCTACAGGACGGCCGTTCTTACATGGAACCAACTGTCGTAAACGTATACGTTCGTCAGCAATATTTTCTTCATCGTAGGAGATTGTTGTATGGCCCGTTGGCGGTAGCAGAGTCACAGCAAAAGCACCAGTTTTACGTACACTGCTGCCCTGTGGAAAAAAGGCATGCGTATACCGGCGCTGACCAAATCGTCGTTGCCACCTTTCAAGTGGACTGAGTGGCGTCATCTGTGTAGGATCGGCAGCCGCCAGTCCTCGCATGCCGCGAAACCGAACAGCTTTTTTATGTTTACACTCTAATTCAGGATCGGGACATGTACATGTGTAGCGACGCCGTGTTTGTCGCCGAACGGTATAAAAAACATCACGATCTCTTTGAGAGCGCACAGTCCAAGTTGTGGGGCTTATCTGTTGCACAGCATCATTCGCTATATTTACAAGACCTACTCTTCCCTGTTCTTCCGGTGTAAGAAGCGCCGCACTGTCTCGTGTTATTTTATACGCACGACGTAAACGGGAGCTTCCATACGTGGTATTGTAATAACCAGCTCGTTCATCGTCTGATGGATATTGTTGAAGTGCAGGCACCGGAAACGCCATTTACAAACTTGCTACAGTGTCCAATATATACACAATATTTGTTACTATTTTTTGTATGTACATGACTCACAAAATTCAAACAATACGACACAAAGTAGAATCATAATTACAGTTATGGATTTCTGACATATAAAATTGCAACAACTGTTTCCGGCCCTGAAAAAAAAATAAAAAACAATTTTTTAAAAAAACACCGTACGGTACCGCCAGTCAGTATGTTTAAGTATATATACTTAAAATATAATTTGCATATACATAGCAATGGCGCTTCTTTTTACGTCGCATGATTTTTATCATATTCATGCAATTTTGGGTTTTTTGTGTTTAGTATCGTTTACATATTCCTACTCCACGTTGACTGTGAAGCCAGTACAGTGGCTTCCCCATTTACTACTTTCATGCTCTTCTCTTATTTTCAAAAATGTACCTGCAAAACGCATTGCACGTAACCCAACCATTATATACCAAGAGTACCGTCTTCATGCAATTGTATTTACTTTTAGAAGTTTTTTTATCTATTTAGCTGCGTATGAGGAGCGTGTTATGCGGTTAATTATTGTGTTGTGTGCAAGCCTTATTGCCGACATCATTTCACGACAATTTGGTGATCCAAGACAAACAACTGTGCGCGGTGACGGACAAGCTAGGGATAAACGTGTCAAAATTTTAATTAAACTATACAGTTCATATCAGATTTTGGCTTCAGCGTGTCACATAGCTGGCCAAAATTCATTTAATGGCTTTACTACCTTAATTTCCATACAGTCCAGTGCCTTTTTAATGACGTTGGTGAAAAAGGGTAAGATACGGTGGTATACACATGCTATTCTGTACTCGTTGGCACTTGTGCTTTCTGTAGTAACCATGGACTTTGGTTTAGTAAAAGCATGGGTTTTGGCTCTGTGTGTTGTTGCACGCATAGGTGCAGGTGTTAATAAGTACTTGTTATGGATTGGTTTTGCCCTCCTTTGCTAAGGGCCTTATTGGGGGTTTTGATCGGATAGTAAGCGGCCGATTGGTCTACCATAAATTTTTTTGCGAGATAATCGTGCAACACTGTCCCTCACTCTCTGTCTATCTTGTGCGTGTCACCCCGTGAAATGCAAGTGCCCGATGCGTACCCCACCCTACGGTACAGTGCATGTGGGAGCGTTTGCGCTGCATTCAATGCCGAAAAGGCAGCAGTGCTTGTGGGCACGGTTGGCTACCTAATGCGCGAAATTGATGTTTATCCATTCACGTCCAAACGCAGCACTCCATGGGAAGCTTGTTTCCGCATCGAAAAGCATTTTGTAAGAGCAGCACTCTACACAAGTGAAAATGATCAAGTAGAAGTGCACGTGACAGTTGCATTGAAAGACTGCTGGAAAATTTGCATTGAAGAAGTACCAATTTGTACGGACAGCTCGTGCAGTGAAGACGGGTTGATGTTTGTGCAACAGCGACCTACCAAAATGGGCGTTCACTACACGTTTAATCACGATCCAACACACACGGTTGAATTGGAGTGCCCCGAATCTGTTCCAAATGAGCCTCTGTTTTTGTTTTCGTCACCGGCCGGTGCGTGGGTGTACATGAAGTTAAAGAACATGCTGTACGTCATAAAAACTCGCACGTTTATTGAGTTACCGTTTAGTGGAATGTTAGAGTGGATGGATGACACGCACAGTGTTATTTGTGTGGAGACTCCTACTGGGTTTAGGGAACTGTGGCGGTACACACAAAAGAAAAAGTGGGAGCTGGTCAAGCGGATCGACAAGAAGTTTCATGTAGATGGCCTACCGGTCAGGTATAAAATTGTGATTGCATGATGCTTGTTCTTTTAATAGTGTTGCAGTGCGGTTTATGAAATGTTAGGTGAAACAGTGCTGAAAAATAAGGAGTATCACATGATGGTGCCTCCCGAGTGCCATGTCTTTTTTGGTCGGGATTACTTTACTGTTCGTGGTAATGGTGTGCTACACTTCCACCGGATGCGGTGAATTAAGTTCGTTTCTACATGTTCTTAATTTTATAATACACATGGCAACAATTAAAACACAAATGGTAACAAGCCACCACGGTTCCACTTTCATTTTTGATGCATAGCTTGAATCTCGTCGTGTGCTTTGATCGCGTGCCTGCGATGTTTTTGAGCGATTTCAGCTATACGGTCGGCACCTGCACATACATATAAGATAAAGTGGGACAGTCACTGTTGTAACACTTACTTAGGGGCACAAAGTCATCGTCTGCGTTCTCAACAAAATGTAGCTCAAGTCCACACAACTCATTCTGTACTTCTTCCATTCCCTCCGGAATCCACTTTTTCACAACACATTCTGTTCCCAAAGTCAAAGCAATTGAGTATTTATCAAACAGGATTGTCTGATTATCAAACGTCATGCTTTGCCATAAATCTGGCTTAGGAAGATCGGCCAGATCGGAGACGACTGCGCTAAACACAGGAACCGTCTCGCCTTTGAATTCACACAGTTTGCGAAAGCATCTGTTTGGCACGACTGAACAGTAATCAGATTTTTGAAACATTCCGCCATGGCCAGGTTTTCCTTTAGCTGTGGCTAGAACCAGTTGCAACGAATCGGACTTTTTTGCACACCCAAGCGACGCATCCGTTTTGTTGTAAGTGGTGTCATAAGTAAAGGGCTCCACCTTGCTCTTCTTCGGCGACATTGTCCGGGTGTTGTCTTTGACGCAGCTGCTGATCTGTATTGGAGTGGACAGTGGAATGTTGTAAGTCCACTATAGCCGTATTGTTACTGATATCAGGATGGCGCCTGTCAAACAAAATCAGGCTCCACACTGAACCCATCTACTATATAACAGTTTTTTGTACGTAACATATAGGGCAAATGGAGCGAAGAGATTGGGCCTCCGGTATGCAATGCTGTTGTACAGTATATCTTTTTTAAGTATTATGACAGGTTTAGTGTGTCCTTTTGTGCCTTTGTATCAAACAAGTGGGTGGTCCGTACCAACAATACTTAGTAAGTATAGAGCACATGTTTACTGTACTTTAACAGCTGGATTTAGGTTTTATTCCCGTTTTTTGGCCGTTTGCATGGTGCTACGCGGCATATCGCATGATGAAAGCAGGGCCAACCCCAGCATCAACCTCAGAGACAATGGCTGTAGAAAGCATTCCAATACTGCGACGGCGTGTAGGAGTAGGCTCTGACTTAGAATTGTGATTAGATAACATATATAGTAAATAATTTAAACGTTTATGTGTCTAGAGACATGTATTCCATTCCTATTGGTGCATGTCTTGCGTTACTTGGGAACACTGTCATCAGTGCTTCGTTCACGCTTATAAAGTATGCACACACACAGTTTCATGATAAGTACATGAAGTCACGATCCTGGTGGATTGGCATGATTCTTATGGGTCCCGGGGAAGCTTTAAATCTTGTGGCATTTGGCTTTGCGCCAACCACACTAGTGTCTCCTTTGGGTGCTTCTGGTATATGTACAACGGCACTTTTTGCGCGCATATGGTTGAAGGAGAAATTTCAAGCACGAGGCTACCTAGGAATTATGCTTGTTGCTGGCGGTGGGGTACTCATTAGCCTCAGTATGCCACCAACGGAAACTGTGTCTACACTTGATTTGTTATACAAAAATATTGCGGGTGGTTTTTCGCTATTTTTGGCAGTTTGTATTACGATTTTGCTCGCTGTTATGTACAATAATACGCTTTTTTCAAGTGTATATGTGCTTGCCGTCACGGGAATGGTGTGTTCACTTTCATGTCGCGGAGTTGCTTCAATGCTTTTCGCGAATCCGACGCATCCCCTTTTCTTTGCTACATTGTTGTACGCAACTCTGACAATTGCAATGCAATGCATAGCTTTTCAAAAAGCGCTCTCAAAATTTAGTTTATCTAAAGTGGTGCCTTTACACTTTGCCGGAATGCAGGTCCTTATAAGTATTGGAGCTGGGTTGTTGTATGATGACATGTTGCATGCACACGTGCCAATGTTTATTAGCGGCTTGTTGCTTTGTGTTGCAGGGTCGTTTATTGTGGCCAGTGCAAGACAGACATAAAACAACCTATACTACACTCATGGCGGTTTTAAGCTGTGCATACAGAACGTCGTCGCCCAAATTCTTGCGCCAAGTCTTTACAATCTGCTTGAAATTGTTTAAAATAATAAACGCCATAACCTTTGACGGATCTGGAACATCAGTTAAGCATGTATGCTTATGCAAAACAAACGTAACATACTGTGGGACTCGTGTAAGCTTATTTCTGATGGCTTGTTACGAGCATTTTTGTAAAAAATAAGTCGATTATTATTAACTTCAACGGCCACACACTTGATTGTTGCGTATGTGGCATGCTCTGTGCATGGTCAATACGTTTTGTGTGTTGCTATAAACCACATACCTGAAAAAGCAGAAAGTTTTTCCGAACTTTCTGTGAGAATGTTTAAAAGCTGCATCTGCTGTTCCTTTGGCACATTTTTCTTGATGTACTGGGCCGGATTTGCAGCAGCAAACATATCTGGAGATTGTGTGACGTAAACAAATGCAAGAAAGAAGAATCTACCTATAACAGTAGCTGCTTCAATCTTAGTATTGCTTGGTTCGCTATCCATCTCATCTGACTCGTCGTCGTCTGAAGACACTTCAAAGTCGTCTTCTTCATTGTCTGAAGCAAACGAGGAGGAGGAGGAGGAAGAACCACTTAAAGGTACAAACGACCCGTCATCGTCTTCACCAAACCCGTGTTCTTCATCTGAAGCAGCTATAATACTTCCATAGCTACACACATAACAATGCAGTCAGAGAGTGAGGCACCAACAGCTTTCCTGTTTGACTTGGATGAAACTTTGGGTAAGTACCACACCTGTCATTATCGTCCTCTTCTGACTCGTATTTTTTTGGCCGTCCCATCGAAGTTAACGTGGCCCCTATTGCGCCCCTGTTAAAGGAATATGCGTCAGAAGTTAGCGAGCGCGATCCTAAGCTACTGGACAGTGTGATTCACGCGGAAAGAGTGGCTATCTTGAAGGATTTAAAGCAGAAGGGGTACAAAGTAGGATTGTACACCGACAACCATGGACCTGTAGCCTCCCTTCTTATTTCCGCAATTGAGTATCGCATGCAGTCCAAATTTGACTGGGTAAAGACAGGCTCAGCTGAAGCAGGCGAGGCCAAACAAAAGAATCTGTTTGATATTGAAGAGCTGTTTAATAATGGAGAACCATGTAGAATCGTCATGTACGATGACCGTCCAAAGGAACAGATCACCCACGACAGTGAAAGGCATATTGTGAAGCGTATGTCGCCACGATTCAACACTCATTACGACGCAACAACCTGGGCGGAAAATGCGGGGCTGTTAATGACCTCCAAGTTGTTGGATGAGTGTGAACAGTACTATGCTGCTGAGCAGCAGCGATGGAACGCTGAGTAAACAAATTTACTTTTTTATCTTTGCTACTTTAAACCCGTCCCACTCGACACTCTTTATCGCTTGCTTACTAGCTACTATTTCACCTTTTATATACCACGGTATTTGGGTTGCTTCGGGTACAGCAAAGTGTGTATAACCCTCTGCACGCAACTTTTGCATAATCTTGTACACATTGGGTGAATGACGGCCAGCAACTGACCAACCTTTGATTGGAACAGTTTTGTCCGCAACAATACACACCGCTGCTGTGCACAGCAAAAGTACAAATATTACAATTCTCATTTTATTCTACACGTTTACAGGCAAAAAATAGTCGCCTCGTTTAATTCGTTTGCGGAAAGATTGAGCGTGTTCAACTTCTTGTCGACGCTTAATACCCTGACGACGTGCCGCTCTACCCTTCCGCTCAAACCAAAAACAAATCGCCAGCTCACGTTCAGAGCGTCGCAACTAAACGCACCATTACACACATACACTGCCCACAAAACTGCAAAAACACACCGCCACAAATGTGTCCTGCGACACAATGCTGCGAATAAAATCCCAGCCAAGTTTTTGTGGTCCAGTCATGCACGTCAAAAGCCACTCAACAGCGCAAATAGCGTGCTCTAAGGCACCGGTTTCGCCCACGCGGGCTGCAAACTCATCCGCAACTCCACGCAACAACGTGCACGCTGCAAGCCGCTCTTCATTCACCTCCAACACAATCTTGACACGCGCATCTTCACCCAAACCCAACATACGCTTGGTAGGAACAAAATTCTGGAGCATTAGCAGACCTTGCACAGCATCGTCACAGCGCGAACACGGTCCGGTGACGCACATCTCCACGTCACGATTTGTTGTTGCGACGCCCACCCACCGTGGGGAGAAGACGGGGGACCGGGGCAAGAAAGAGCGATAATCGCGAAATAAAAAAAAAGGGGTCTCCTTTTCACACAAAGATTTTGTATTCTACAACACTTTGCGAGGCTGAGAAGCTACTGCACTTTTAATGAAAGGAAGTTGTGTTGTTTTGCGCCCGTCCATCAATCGTTTAATGTTATACAGCGTTGTTTGTTCAAAGCGTTGCCTCCAAATGCCTAAATTAGTCAGCGTGGTGTTCTCTTCCAACATAAGTCCAATGCTCCAGCCTGTCAAATCATCTAGGCCATTGTTGCTAATGTCTAGACTAAGCAGTGTAGTATTTACTTTTAGCGCATCTATAAGAACCAGAGCTCCTTTGTTCCACAGCGACGTATCGGCTAAATTCAGAGATGTCAATGTAGTATTCTGCTCCAATGCACCTGCAACAGCTATGCCCACTGGTTCTCCAAAGTAGTTTGAACTCATATTGAGAGACATCAGAGACGTATTATGTTCTAATACTTTTGCTATAGCTAAACCCGTCTCTACATGAAATTTGTTATTAGAAAGCTGCAACGAGGTAAGAGCTGTGTTATGATATAGAACCGGTAGAAAGTGAATGGCAACCGTATTTGGCAAACGCTGAAGCTTTAGCGATGTGAGAGTAGTATTTCTAGTCAAAAGCTCTGCCAAAGCCACTCCCGCTTTTCTGTCTACCTCTCTATCAAAACTGTAGTAATCACCAATATAATCTTGGTGGTAAATACTTAGCTCGGTAACAATAGTGTTTAGACTAAGTGCATTTAGTATTGTACGACCGGAAGCAGATCGAAAATGAAGGTCTTCAATGGTCACTCTTTCCAACTGTGGGTCGTTGTTAATAAGCTGCTGCATAAGTGACGGCAAGTCCATTACTGGGTGCTCTTTTAGGTGTAGACTAGAGGGACCGTATGGACAGTAAAAAAGTGTTTATTTAAAAAAGCTTACACAATCAAACAAGAACGCCACTTGAACACTGCATCGTGCAGTTCAGGGTTGACCAAACCGGCCTGCGTCATGAAGACGTTGACCTTCAACGCAGCATCTTCTCCACACTGTTCAATGCAAGAAATGCTCTTCAGCTTAGACACAAACTCAAGCAAACCCTTACAAACGGGTCCAAACAGACCACGGGACATTAGCAAAGACGCCACGTCCACATAGAAGGAAACACCGTCGGGTGTTGTGTCGGCTTCTTTCGACAGAAACTCAAGCAAACGTGGAGACACAGTAAAGGGGCGCAACAATTGCCGCAACACCCGGTACGGCTTATACAGCTTCGCAGCTAGCAGCAGCAGAGCAGAAAGCACCTCAAACACAGACATAGAGGGAAACGACTGTCGATCAACAACGTCAAGTAAGTAATCCTTATACGTCATTAAAAAGTTAAACGCGCGCTCCTTCAACTGAGTAGACGGCTCCTTCACACTCAGACACGCAATGGACATACAGCAGCTCAGATGAGATTCTGCATTCAATCCATCAACACTTATAGCCAGAAAGTCGGCAAGAGTACGAGGGCTTGAAAAGGGGTGGTGAGTTTGTACACCAACAGACTGAGTACACAAATAAGTTTGAGTGTCGACAGAAGCACTCAACACCTCAGTCTGAGTGTTTGTACTGACACCTAGCACATCA